>Ga0335079_10009586_pt1 | contig 11029 bp, 11 predicted proteins | sample Lox_Sample_33_FD_206719 | JGI IMG/M metagenome (GOLD analysis project Ga0335079, IMG submission 206719) | Soil microbial communities from Loxahatchee National Wildlife Refuge, Florida, United States - Lox_Sample_3.3 | ecosystem: Environmental > Terrestrial > Soil > Wetlands | place: USA... | reverse complement strand
TGCCGTGGAAGCGTCGCCGACGCCGGCGCGGGCGTTGCCGAGCGCGCATCGACTGGACACGATGGTGCCCAAGGCAGGGCATCTGGTGCATATGCCGGCGCACATTTACGAACGGACGGGATTCTACGAGGCGGCGGCAAAGAGCAATGTCGAGGCGGCGGCAGCCGACAAAGCGTACGCGCAGAAATATGGGCAGGCAGGGAGCCTGTACGACCTGATGTATCACAGCCACAACGAACATTTTCTGGCGATGGCAGCGAGCATGACGGGAAATTACAAACAGGCGAAGAGCGCGGCGAATGCCATGGCGGCGCGACTGGCGCCGCACGCAAAGATGATGCCGATGCTCGACGGATTCATGGCGACGCCGATCTGGGTAGATGCGCGATTCGGAAAATGGCAAGAGATCCTGGCGCACCCGGAGCCGATCAAGGAGTTGCCGGGGACGCATGCGTTGTGGAGATATGCGCGCACGCTGGCATACGCCCAGACAGGAAAGATCGCCGAGGCGGACAAGGAAAAAACACTCCTTGTGGCGGAAGTGGGAGGGATGCTGGCGGACGCGATGTTTGGGGAAATGAACAAGGCGCACGACGTGTTTGGAGTGGCGACGCACGTGGCGGAAGCGCGGATTGCCGCAGCGAAGGGGCAGAAAGACGAAGCAGTGCTGCACTTTAAGCAAGCGGTGGAACTGCAGGACAAGCTGAACTACGACGAACCGGCCGACTGGTATTACCCGGTGCGGGAGTCGTTGGGCGCGGCATTGCTCATCGATGGAAAGGCCGCGGACGCGGAAGAGGTGTTCCGGGTGGACCTGGTGCAGAATCCGAGGAATCCGCGGTCGCTGTATGGATTGCACCAGACGTTAGAGGCACAGGGGAAGAAGAGTGACGCCGCATGGGTGGAAGGGCAATTTGTGGAGGCGTGGAAGAACGCGGATGTGAAGCTGGGGAGCGTGGGGGATTTGTAGCGGCGGCGGTAGCCGGTTCGAATCGAAGAGAGAACCTTCGCTGCACTCTGGATGACGAGTTGTTTTATTGGGCGACCCATGTTGGTTCGATGGTTGAATTTGCGTGGGCGGACCGCCTCAGAAGGCGGTCCCTACAAGGAAAGAGGAATCGGCACAGGCTAAGGCCTATGCTACGGGCCTAGAATGGCGAAAGCGCCGTGCGGATCCTTCTCAGTCCGTCCGGCGCTTCGCTTGCGCTAATAACTTTACTTCCCTCAAGTGTTTCCAGCCGTTCCCTCCTAACCGCTTGCCGAAACCGTCAAGCTAATTCGCAGATTCAACTACCCATCGTCCCTGCGGATCGAGGAACTCCAAGCCAATCGCATAGCCGTCGCCATGGATGGGCTGGCAGTAGGCCACTCGAGCCGAGGCACGAAACTCTCCGGAGCGCGAAGCAAGGGTAAGCTGCGCGCCTTTATCCCAGTGCCGGACGCTGATAACACGAGCCCCCTTGGCACTGACGTTTTCCGTAAACGTGGTTTCCACACCGGGAAGGTGACGATGACCTTCGAGCATGACCGGGATTTCCATAGGGATGCGGTTCTCGCTGCGGTGGAAACTAAATCTGTTGCTGGGAGGCATGTGGTCATATCCTCACAGGCACGCGGCAATGCGCGCGATGGAATTAACGGCGCTGCCGCGATGCTTCATTCGATAGAGGGCGCGGTCGGCGGCGTTCAGAAGCTTTTCGGCGGAGTCGCCGTCTTCGGGATAAGCGGCGATGCCGGCGCTGACGGAGAGGGCTGGTTCCTCCGTCTCGTTCGCGAGGCGCTCGCGGATACGGGCGGAAACGCGAGTAGCGATATCCTTGGGCGCTTCAGGGAGCACAATCGCGAACTCGTCGCCGCCGTAGCGGGCGGGTGTGTCGATGGCGCGGGAGTGATTGCGCAAAATTTTGCCGAGGCGGACGAGGGCGCGGCTGCCGACGAGATGGCCGAAGCGGTCGTTGATGGACTTGAGGCCGTCCATATCGAGGAGTACAACGCTGAAAGGACGGCGGGTGCGGCGAGAACGTTCGAGTTCGGATTCGATCACCGCGATGAGGCGGCGGTAGTTCGCAAGACCGGTAAGTGGATCGCTGATGGCGAGAGAACGCACCTGGTCGAAGAGGCGCGCCTGATCGATGAGGGCGCCGGAGAGCATGACGGCGTAGCCAGAAACCTTGGTGAGTTCAGCGAGGAAAAACGGGCCGTCGAAGAGCCGCTGCGAGAACATGGCAGAGAGGTGGCAAGCGGCATTCAGGAAGGCAACCAGGAAGAGCGAGTAATCGTAGAGGGAGGTTTCACCGTCGGTCTTCTGATGATCCTGATAGCGGCGGTAGAAGAAGTAGGCGGCGAGAGCAAAGAGTCCGCCGGGAAGAGCTTCCCAGGGGCGAGAGAAGAAAGCGCCAAATTTGGCGACGGGCGTGGCCGGAGCGGCGAGGAATGCGGCGCTGGTGATATAGGCCGCGGCGGCCACAACGAAAAGGGCGCCGGCAGTTTCGCGGCTGGGTTGGCGCGAGGTCGGAAGAAAACGCTCGACCCCCAGGGCGGCGAGAAGAAGAACGGCGAGAAGCGTGCGGCCGACCATCCAGCCTACGGGAACGTGAGAGAGAGTAAGTTGCCCGGCGCGAAGCAGCGAGGTGAGACCGAAGTAGCCGATGGTCTCAATCGTGCCGGAGAGAACGAACCCAAAAGCCAGGATCAACGCGATGCGGTCATGCGTGCCGCGGAAGCGAACTAAGGCGTTGGCGGCATAACAGAAGCTGAGGAGTGAGCCGCCGACCTCGAGGTACAGGTACGTGGTGGGGCTGGCGCCGACGTGCGCTGCGCGGGTGTAGAGCACAAAGCCAAGGAAAAGCAGGAGGGAAGCCGCGTAAGCGGATGCAGGCAGGTTTCCGCGGTCTTTGCGGAGAAACCCAGTGATCTTTGCCCAATCCCCCACGAAATCCCCCAATGCCCGACGAAAACGGGACAACACAAGGGGAAATGCACGTACGATGCCCTTCTATGACGGGATGGACGTCTCTGCAAACGATTGAAAACGAATGGCTTGTTGGATAGCGTGGCGAGGGAATGTCGCGATTGAGACACTTCGAGACTGGAAAGGGAGGGGGCGAGTCCTAATTTGAAACAATAGGGCCAATGTAGCCAGAGAGTTAGCAAGGGTTTAGACAAAAAAGTTGCAAAAGCGGGCAAAATCTCAAGGTGAGACAGTCTCAAGGTGCGATGAGGCGGGTTTCAGGCCTTGACGATGGGTGGCAGGTCGCGCGCGGCGACCGGGCTGATGAAATTCACGCGCTTGTGGGTGCCGTCGCAAAACGGAGGGTTGGCGGTTTGACCGCAGCGGCAGAGAGTGACGGCGGTGCGTCCGCCGAGACCAAAGGTGGCTCCTGCCTGATCGACGATTTCAAAATCACCTTCGATGCGAATAGAACCGTTGTTGAAGATCGTCACTTTAGTGCTGGCCACGAATGCCTCCGTCAGAAAGTTGCGCTGAGTCGCGATTACACGATAACGGCAGACGGGACGAATGTAAACGGTGGGCGGTGGCGGGGGGTGAAAATCGAAGAGAGATCTCTCGCTGCGCTCGGGATGACGCGTTATCTGTGGATAGGTTTGGCGGAGGGGCGGACCGCCTCCCTTCGAGACTCAGGGCAAGCGGAAGGCGGTCCCTACAAAAGGCTAATACCTGGGAACGTTCGGGTCGATTTCGGTGGACCAGGACAGGATGCCGCCGCGGAGATTGGAGACTTTGCGGAAGCCAGCCTGGCGGAGGAAGTCGACGGCCTGAGCGGAACGTTTGCCACTCTTGCAATGAGCGACGATTTCGCGCGCGGAATCGAGTTCGTGGACGCGTCGCGGAAGTTCGCCGAGCGGAATCAGGTGGCCGCGGAGATTGCAGATCTGATATTCGTGCGGGTCGCGGACATCGAGGATGAAGATGTCTTCGCCGCGATCGAGTTTTTCTTTCAGCTCGCGAGGAGTGATTTCCGGAACGTGGAGATCGCTCTCGGGCTCTTCTTCGCCGCGGATGCCGCAGAACTCGTTGTAGTCGATGAGTTCATGGATTTTGCGATGCGTTCCGCACATGGGGCAGTGCGGATTCTTGCGGAGCTTGAGTTCGCGGAACTTCATGGCGAGAGCGTCAAAGAGAACGAGGCGACCCTCGAGCGAATCGCCCTTGCCGATAATGAGCTTGATGGTTTCAAGCGCCTGAAGCGAGCCGATGATGCCGGGGAGCACACCGAGAACGCCGCCTTCGGCGCAAGAGGGAACGAGGCCGGGGGGAGGGGGTTCGGGATAGAGGCAACGATAGCAGGGGCCGTCGGGCATGCCGAAGACAGTGACCTGGCCCTCGAAGCGGAAGATGGAGCCGTAGACGTTGGGCTTGCCGAGGAGGATGCAGGCGTCGTTGACGAGGTAGCGGGTGGGGAAGTTGTCGGTGCCGTCGACGACTACGTCGTAATCCTTGAAGAGTTCGAGAGCGTTGGCGCTGGTGAGTTTGGTCTCGTAGGTGGTGATCTGGACGTCGGGATTGAGATTGGTGAGGCGCGATTTCGCGGCTTCGGTTTTGGGCTTGCCGACATCGCTGGTGCCGAAGGTGACCTGGCGCTGGAGATTGGTGAAGTCGACGACATCGAAATCAACCAGACCGATGTGTCCTACGCCCGCGGCAGTGAGATAAAGGCCGAGGGGCGCGCCGAGCCCGCCTGTGCCGATGAGAAGGACTTTGGCGCCTTTCAGCTTGAGCTGACCGTCCATGCCGACTTCGGGCATGATGAGGTGGCGGCTGTAGCGGAGGATTTCTTCGTTGGTGAGGCTCGCTGCCGGCGCGGCGCCGGTCAACGGTTGAGGTTTGGTGGCCATGAGTGTTTTCCCACTCATAGTTTACTTGGGCATGGCGCGAGATGGAAGAACCGGGGTGCAGGGCTGGAGGGGATCATTCCGCACAGGGTAGAACCTATGCTACGGAACAGAAAGGTCTCAGGGCTGAAGCCCTGAGGTACAGGTTCGGTGGCTTTACAGGCGGAGTGAGATTGATTAGGCTGAAGAGACTATGTGGAATGTCGACGAGCGATTCGAAAAGAAACAGATGGACAAGCTGGCGTCGCTGGGATTTTCTGTGGGCAGCACGCGGGGCGTGGTGCGCGTGGAGAAGTACGGATGCGGGTCGGAGTTCCGTCAGGACCCGAGCGGGCTGTTTCAGATGACGATTCTGCCGACGATCATGGTGAAGGGGCAGTTCGCGCGGCTGTGGGATGCAGGCTACCAGAAGTTCCTGCTGAGCGATGATGGCGCGAAGTACCCGGCGCTTGCGGAGCAACTGGTAAATCTGCGGAATTTCAATGAGGAACTGAGGACGGCCCTGGGAGTGCCGACGTTCTACAACGAAGCGCTGGGGTCGGTGAGTTTGTTGAGCGTGTATGACCGCGTGAAGGGGCGCGAGGGCGACGTGCCGGATAAAACGGTGGGTGCGCACGAGCCGTCGGAAGGCCATTAGAAGCGGTTACGATCCCAGAGAGATTCCTCGCCACGCCGGGAGCGACAGTGTTTTCTTTCGATTGCTACGTGAGGCCCGCGGAAGCTTCTTCGAGTTGACGGCGGAATTGGTTTATACCGACGCGATGCTTCGCCGCCTTGTGGGTTCCAATGAAATTACGGGGATGTCGAGGCCGTAGCGGGTGGCGAGCTGCGGGTCTTCGTCGATGTTCACTTCGCGGAGTGTGGCGGCGAATTCGCGGAGCAGGGGGAGAACCAGTTCTTTGGCCTCCTGACAGAGGTGACAGCCGGGGCGCGTGTAGAGCGTGATGTTGAGGGGGCGAATGGCGCCAGTCATGGCTTGGGAAGGGAATAGCGCTGGAACGGGCCGGCGTGGGGATAGAAGGAATAGGCGCGATAGAGTTCGGCGATCTGGCGAAGGTGGCCAAGATCATGATTGGCGAGTTCGTGAAGCGTCTGGGATAGAGTGATGGACCCCATTTCGTGGTGCAGGCCCGTGCGAGAGCCGGCGTTGGTAGGAATGGAGTGGAGGTAGGCGACGAAAGCGCGGCGGAGCGCGACGAGCTGTTCGAGGTGGCGGGCACCGGATTTCTGGTGAGCAACTCCCTCGGAATGCGGCGCGAACTTCGGGAGGTTGGGAGCGTGCTCGAGCATCATGAGTTTGGCGCGATGCTTGTAGAGACCTTCAATGACGGTCATGTGAGCGAGGACTTCGAGAATGGACCAGCGGTCGGGAGCGGGCTTCCACTCGAGCAGGCCTTGCGGCAGATCCCGGAGTAAGATCTCAAGGATTGCGGGAGTCTTCTCGAGCATGGAGACGGGAGCCTGGAGCGACGTGGCGGCAGCGGGATGCATCGGGGCCTCGGAAGAGCAGGGGAATTGTAGTGCAGCGGAAGAGGAACGCCAAGAACGAGTGGGTGGGGGGGGAGACGATCATTTTTTTGCGGACGAACATTGGTTCAGCGGTTCTATTGGCGTGGGCGGGCCGCCTCAGAAGGCGGTCCCTACAACGGCAAGAAACGCCTCAGGGCCGAGACGCTGAATCATACGGGGGGACAAGCGATGGGACGCGTTGTGGCATTGATGGATGATCTGTTTTTCCAGATGAAATTGCTGGAGACGGCGAAGCATGTTGGCGTGGAATTCAAGGTGGCGAAGAACGGAGAGGTGTTGGCAGGAATGCTGGAACCGCCAACGAAACTGGTGATTGTAGACCTGAACGCGAAGAGCGACCCGTTGGCAACCATTGGGCAGGTCCGGGCAACTCAAAAAGAGCTGCCGGTGGTGGCGTTTTTATCGCACGTGCAGACAGAACTGGCGGCGAAAGCACGCGCGGCAGGTTCCACGGAAGTGATGCCGCGGTCGGTGTTCACGCAAAATCTCGCCCGGATACTGGAAACCGCAAAGGATTGAAAGTTGAGCGATCTGAAGATGAGCAAGTGTGGCAAGCGGTGGGTATTGGTGTTGCTGTGCATGGCATTTTTCCCGCCGGCAAGGTCTGTGGCGGGGGAGCCACCGTCGGCGGCAGTAACGACGCTGCGAGACATTCTGATGGCGGCGTGTTCCCACGATGCCAAACAATTCAGCGCACATCTGACGGCGCGAAATGCGGCCGCGTTCGCGCGGCTTACACCGGCGGCGCAGGTGACGCTACTGAAACGGTTTGTGCTGCTGGAGGATGCGGGAAAACCCAATGCGGAGCTAAACGCAAAGGGCGAAGTGACGGTGACATGCGCAACGGAGCAGGTAACCACGCAGATGCTGATCGGGAAGGCCGACGTTCAGGAGAATCTGGCGTTTCTGCCGCTGGTCGTAAAAGAGAGCTCGGACGCCGCGGGAGCGAGCGCGCGACGCATTCAGATGGGGTTGGTTGTAGAAAACGGTCAATGGAAGCTGCTTTCCTTGGGATTGTTGCTGCTGGATCTGCCGTCGCTTGGCGAAGAATGGGACCGCGCGGAGATCGATTCGAACGAGAAGTCGGCGCTGGCGTCGATGCACGAGCTGAAAGGGGCGATTGAAAAGTATCGGGTGACGTACACGCGGCTTCCCGATTCGCTCAACGTTCTCGGCCCGCCGACGAAAGGAACGGCGTCGATCGACGAGGCCGGGCTGGTGGGCTTGGAGCTGGCCGCGGGAAGAAAAGACGGGTATGCGTTCCGGTATGTGATCGTGGGAGCAAACAATTCGGGAGCACCTGCCAAATATGAACTGGCAGCAATACCGGTAGCGTACGGACGAACAGGAGCGACGTCATTCTTCCTGGATGCGTCGGGGACGCTGCATAGCGGGGACCATAAAGGAGCAGTGGGGACGGAGACAGATCCCAAATTGGAATAGTCGACGCGGCACTTAACTGATTAGAACATTCTACGGATGGTCTATTGCGGGGCACAGATCGCCGCGTAAGAATTTGGCTGGGATCATCCCGTTTCGCGCGGCATGGGCTGCGCGGGTGCGCACCCTCCCAACAGGCAAGCTGGCCCAGGGCCAGCTGTCGGAGAGGGAGCATGCCGGATGCCACGGTAGAGCGGCGGAGCGCGCCGCGCTACCCGATGGTACTGTCAGCGGACGTGGTGGAGCTGCCGCGAGGGGCGCGACTCAGCGCACGAACGTCTGACATCAGTTTGACCGGGTGCTACATCGATACGCTGAACCCGATTCCAAAGGGTTCTGAAGTCCGGGTACGCTTCCATCACAACGATGAAATCTTCGAGGCGTTAGGGCGCGTGGTGTATGTGAGCTGCGCGCTGGGAATGGGTGTGACCTTCACGAAGGTGGCGGAGGAAGAAAAGGCACGTCTGGAGCAGTGGCTGGCGAATCGCGACCAGGAGTTCTGACCGGCATGAACTGGTGGCACACCGGACAAAGCGTTGCGAATTTGCCGCGAGAATGAAGTACGCTAACATCTTCAAGAATCCATGCGACCAGCGTTTCCAGGTGCGATGGCGCTTGTTTGCCTCAGCGCGTTGTTGATGATTGGCACACCGGCGGCGCTCGCCCAGGAATCGGACACCATGGACAGTTCCCTACCGGTGTTCGAATTTCACAGCAGCTTCTGGGTGAATCTGCATCATTTTCTGTATCACGAGGCACGCGCAAGGATGGCCGCCCAGGAAGCGCAGGAAGCCAACGAGGCTGCTTCGCCGAAAACGGATGGGCCGGGGCCGGTGCTGAAGCAATCCGGCGCGGCAGCATCGGCGTTGACACCGGGGCAACAGAAATTGTGGGACGACGCGATCGCGTATTACATCGCCAACTACGCCGGCAAAGACCTGCTGGTGAACATCGACCTGATCCTGCTGAAGAACCAGCTTGGAGATTTTGAGGATTGCACAGAGTTAACCGGGAAAAAGCAGCGCCGGTGCGATGCGGGATTACCGGGACAAATCGGGCCAGTGCTGGAGAGTGTGGCGCCGATTTACCGGGCACACTGGTGGGCGGATCAGGATCGCGGGAACCGGCGATGGGTAGCTCGGGTTTCGCCGCTGGTAAGGGAACAGGGAGTGGGGCTATCGGAGCGGCTGGCGGACATTTATCAGACAAGATGGCCGAAGGAACGGATCCGCGTGGATGTGTGCGCTTATGCGAATGCGGCGGGCGCGTACACGACGCTGGATCCGCTGCGGGTAACGATTGCCAGCACGGATGCGCGGAATCAGGGGCCGGAAGCGTTTGAGGTGCTGTTCCACGAGGCATCGCACAGCATCGCGCTGCCGGTGCAGGCGGCGATCAGCCGGGAATGCAAGCAGAGGGACAAACCGATTCCGCGGAATTTGTGGCACGCGCTGATTTTCTATACCACGGGCGAAGTGCTGCGGCCGATCATGAAGGGCCAGCCGGAAACAGAAAAAGGCGGGGGCGGAGGGAATGTGCCGAAGCCAGCGGCAGCGCCTGCGCCGGCGAAGCCGAACATCGTGCCGTATGAGTTGCGGGACATCCTGACACAGCGCGGGTGGGAAGAGTATCACCTGCTGCTGGTGCTGTACTGGCAGCCCTATCTGGACGGCAAAGTGAACTTCGAGGACGCGATCGCGCACCTGATTTCGGCGGCGTGAGGTTCCCGTAAGGCTGTTTGTTCGAGGCGGGGCGGTATGTTAGTCTTTTGCCTGCCATACTCAGCCCGGCTAAGCGCCACGCACGTCCCAACGTCGCTCGACCTCTTCCTGCGGTGTGTTCCGCGAGTTGCACGAAGGGAAAGTCGTCTCTGCCCAAATAGCCTGGGCCAAGGATTTGTGACCGACATGCCTGGAAGACAAGTGGCTTCGCAACCCGAGAAAGAGGCCCGCGAGATCAAGCTGGCGCACTCGCCGGACTCCGACGACGCGTTCATGTTTTACGCGCTGGCGACGCACAAGCTGGCCACGCCCGGATACAAATACACGCATACTTTGTCTGATATTCAAGCGCTGAACGAAGCGGCGCTGGCGGAGACGTATGACGTGACGGCGGTGAGTTTCGCGGCGTACCCGTCGCTGCGGGACAAGTACGTGCTGCTGGATTGCGGGGCCAGTTTCGGCGAAGGCTACGGGCCGATCGTCGTGGCCACGCACTCCATGAAGCCGGCGGAATTGAAGGGCAAGCGGATCGGCGTGCCGGGCCTGAAGACGTCGGCGTACCTGTCGCTGAAGCTGTACGAACCGGATTTCGAAGCGGTGGTAATGCCGTTCGACAAGATTATTGAAGCGGTGAAGAACGAGTTGGTGGATGCGGGACTGCTGATTCACGAGGGGCAGCTGTTCTTTCCGCAACTGGGTTTGCATCGCGTGGTGGACCTGGGCGTGTGGTGGCAAGAACAGACCGGAATGCCGTTGCCACTGGGCGGAAATGCCGTGAGGCGCGCGCTGGGACCGGATTTGGGAAGGCTGATTTCGCGGACGATTCGAGACAGCGTGTCTTACGGATTGGAGCATCGCGAAGAGGCGTTGAATTACGCGATGCAGTTTGCGCGAGAGATGGATACGGAATTGGCCGACAAATTTGTCGGGATGTACGTGAACAAGTGGACCCTCGGGTACGGTGAGAAGGGCAAGAAGGCCGTGCGCGAGTTGATCGAGCGGGGAACAGCGGCGGGATTGTTGCCGGGGCCGGCGACGGTGGAGTTTTTGGACGAGTAGTGGAAATTCCGCGCAGCGATTTTCTTGAATTGGCGAACAAGAGATTCCTCACTCCGTTCGGAATGACGTGTTTTTGGATTCCTGAACGGCACGACTGAAGTCGTGCCCTCCCTTGGTCCACGGCAGCACAAGGCAACCAGAGTTGGACGCACGGAACCTGCTGCATGCCCGACATGACGTAGCGCGATTCGCAGCTAGACGCAGCGGTTGAGGTCCCTTCGCAGCGATTCGCTCAGGATGAACCTTCGTCGCCCTTCACTGCGTTCAGGGTAAACAAGAAACGCTCCTCAGGATGACAAATTTTGCATTCCACAAGCACTCAGGGTATGAGTGTGACGGCATCTCATCCGGGAGATTCACGTGCCACGATGCTACTTTTTGTCGGTGGCCTGCGGCTTTACCGGGGTGAAGTACAAATCCTGATA
>Ga0335079_10009585_pt1 | contig 11029 bp, 8 predicted proteins | sample Lox_Sample_33_FD_206719 | JGI IMG/M metagenome (GOLD analysis project Ga0335079, IMG submission 206719) | Soil microbial communities from Loxahatchee National Wildlife Refuge, Florida, United States - Lox_Sample_3.3 | ecosystem: Environmental > Terrestrial > Soil > Wetlands | place: USA: Florida... | reverse complement strand
TGTCCCGCATAGTCCGGAGGCCGAGGAGTTCTATCTCCAAGGCCGGTACTACTGGGAGAAAAGGACGCCTGATGGATTGAGCAAGGCGGTGGATTACTTTACCCAGGCCATCGTGCATGATCCGAACTACGCGGCGGCGTATGTAGGTCTGGCGGACACGTACAATCTGCTGCGCGAATACACGCTGATGCCGCCCAGCGAAGCCTTTCCGCGGGCGCTGGCAGCGGCGAAGAAGGCGGTGGAACTCGACGATCAATCCTCCGAAGCGCATGCCTCGCTGGCGTTTGCCTTGTTCTACGGAGAGTGGGACATCGCTAACGCGGAGCACGAATTCCGGCGCGCTGTCGACCTCAATCCCAATAACGCCGTGGCTCATCACTGGTACGCGACCTACCTGATGACCGTTCGGAGGTTTCCTGAGTCCCTGGCGGAGATCGAACGGGCCGAGGAACTCGATCCGAGCTCCAGCTCGATATTGGCGGACAAGGGGCTAATCCTTCTTGTTGCGGGCCAGCGGGGGGAAGCCCTCGCACTGCTGAAACAGATGGAAGTGGCCGAGCCAGCTTTTCGTTCTCCCCACCTTTACCTGAGAAATTTCTACCGGGGTACGGGCGATTATCCCGACTTCCTGGTCGAGTCGAGAAAAGACGCGCTGGTGGTGCACGACCAGACGGAACTCGCCATCACTGCGGCAGCGGAGAAGGGTTTCGCCGCCGGCGGCGCCCGGGAGATGTTCGAGAGGATGTTGCCGGTGGAGAAGAAGCTATACGCCGAGGGAATGGTTCCACCCTTTGCGCTGGCCGACACCTATGTTCTGCTGGGAAATGAGCAAGAGACCCTGCGCTACCTGAAAGTGGCTTTCGATGAGCATGACGCCGCGCTTCTGGGGGTCGAGAACTATCCGGAATTTAACGGTCTAAGAAATAACCCGGCCTATCGGGACTTGCTGGCGCGAATGAATCTGCCGGTCGAGAACTGAGAAGAGTTCGCGGCCAAGACCTTGCCTGGCCAGATAAACCCGCCAGCCCGGAGCAGCTTCACTGTTCACCTGTCAGGGTAAGCCACTCGAGGATTGGTGAATCGGTAGCGGAGCCGACTCGCAATCCGAGCGTCGGCTCCATTCCCAATTTATTCTCTCTTCTACTCTCCCGCCTTCGCGTTCCCTCCGCGGTGCTTTGTCAATCCCTGCGCGCCCAAGGCCAGGCCGCCGAGGGAAGTGGATCCCGACATGCGAGTGCCAGCTTCGTCCGCTGTCTTACCGGCGATGATCGGCTTGTTGGCGACGGTTTGATACGCATAGCCGGTAAGGGTGCCGGTGATGGCGATGGGGTTGTCCGTCACCTTGACGTTCAGCCGCGCCCAGCCATAGTGGACTTCGCCGTTGATGTGGAACTTCAGCCCCAGATACCGCTTCTCGACGTTCCGCCATTTGCCGTGCGAGGAGGGGCCGCCACCTCCATAGTAAAACGTGGCCAGCCAGCCCTTGCCTTTATAGAAATTCCCAGCATTGGGGCCAATCTCCACGCCGTTCGGCAAGGCGGAGACAAATGGCCCGAAGCCAGAGAAGACCGTGCCCAGCACGCCGTTCTTATGCGGCGCCTTTTCGAACAGATCCCAGAAGCACTGATCGGTGTTGCAGCGGCTGGTGTTGCGGAGGATGAAGTCGGCGATTCCATCCTGATTCAGATCAAGATTGTAGGTGTCGTTTACCTTGATGACGACGTGGGCGGGGGTGTAAATGACCTTCGCTTCAGCGGCCGGGAGCGCCAGTGTCCCAACGCCGGCAGCGGTGGCTGCGAGCGTGTACTTGTTCAGCAGCTGCTGGAAAGTTGTGGATGGCACACGGGGGGGATGTCGACACACACCGGAGAGGGACTTCATATTGAGCCTCCGCTCGTAGGAACGCTGGAAGTGTGTTCCCGTTCGGCCCGACGGTCAAGGCCGGTTCGCCGGATTTGACAATCTTTTAATCGCGGCGGAAATCTTCGCCGGGGACCGAGACCCGGGGAACACCACACTCGCAAGGAAATTCAGACGAGATCCAGAGTGATTGAGTACGAACGCAAGAGCGGGGGGCGAATCATCGATGAAGGAGCCGCAACGGCAAAACGAAAAGGCCACCCGGCAACAGGGCAGCCTTTTCTCTTAAGGGAGAATAGTTCCAACGGAGGTTCAAAATCCGTCAAAACTTTCTGGCGAAATCTTATGAGTCCAAAAAGCGGGGTGTCAAGAAGTTTCTGGGAAATAAATATCTTTATTTTCAATGGTTTACGAAATTCGTCAATAGTTCACGGGAGCGTCATATTTCCGGACAAATTCGGAGTCGGCTGCCCTTAAACTGCCTTGATTGAGGAACTTAACTTGGAATCGGCAGGCTCCCCGGTACGGTCGCTGAGGTGCAAAGAGATGAATTCGGCCTCGCCTGGGCGGTCGAAAACCCGGGCGGGTAGCACGCGCCTGATGAGCACCCGAATGCCGCCGAAGGCGACTCCGGCGACCAGCGCGAGCCCGATCAGAATCCCACAGAGCAGAATGATGTTGACCAGCAGGTTCGCGAGGTTGTCCTTCTTGGTGACATAAGTATTTTCATTCCACGTGACTTCGGCATCGTAGTTCACCGCGGCGAGCAGCGATTGCGCTTCGCTCTGGGAGAGCGGTCCGGCGGCGATAACGATGATTGGTCCGGTGCGCTTATCGAAGAAGGGGCCGACGTCCATGATCGAGGCGACGCCGGGCTGTTGCTGAGTGTTCTTCTGATGCGAGGCATCGATTTCTCGCAAGCGCTCAGCGGCAATCTGCGGCGTGGGGTAGGAAATCAACATCAGGGTCGCGTCGCCGAGGGGGGTGGAATAGCGGCCGAGCGCGACTTCCGCGCCGTGGCTGAAATCCACTTCTTGCGCGGTCAGAGGAGCCTCCGCTTGCTGCAGGCCGACGGCGCCCATGACATACTTTGTAGAATTCTTCAACAGTCCTTGCCTGGGCAAGTAGCCGGGCAGTGACGGCAGACTTTGCGCGTCGCCAGGTGGTTTGGGCAGTGTGCCGGCCAGTTCACGAAGTTCGGCGGCCGACATGGCGGTAAGCTTGTCGAAGACGGCGTCGACGACAATGTTTCCGACGTAGAAAAGAACCCGCTGGTTCAGCGAAGCGCCCTGGCCACCGATTTTCTCCGGCAACATTTCGGGAGTCTGGTAGAAGCTGAAGGCGCCGAATGCCCCGCTGGCATCCTGAAAGCGGGCGGCGCGAAGCTTGAGTTTGCGTCCGTCATCGCGGCTGTAAATGGCAGACTCGAAATCGGTGAAGCCGTATTCCTTGACCAGAGCGGCGTTGGCGGGATCGGCCGCCGCCGGATCGCGACTGACCTTGGGCGAACTGGACAGCTGCCAGCCTGCGAAATTTCGTGGAAGAAGCGGCTCTGGAGCCGGCGCGGCCGCCGCGGCGAGCGCAGAGATAGCCAGAACGAAGCTGAAAATGGGCGAGAAAACCCTCATAGAGCACGGAATGTCTTCAGTGATTAGACTACAGGGGGCGGGGGAAAGTTTCCATCTGGAGAGGAGGGCGGTTGGGTTACACGCCGGATCCCGTTCGAGTGCGCTCAGGGCTGGAGAAAGCGCCGGGTTTCGAAGATGCTCGCTTGGTTTGCAGGATGGAGTTCGCCTGGGGGTGAGGCACCGCCTCAGGTGAGCGATTTACTGGCCTTCGCTCCCCATGCGGCTGGCGACCTTCACGCCGCTGAGACCGCTGATGTACTTGGAGATGCCACGATAGAGCGACTCGGCAATACGCTGGCGGTATTCGGCGGTTTCGAGCTTGTGTTCGTCGGTGGGATTGCTCACAAAGGAAATTTCCGCCAGGATGGAGGGCATGTTGGCGCCGATCAGAACGATAAAGGGCGCCTTCTTCACCCCGCGGTCGCGGATTGCCGGAGCTTTCGCAGCCAGGCCGTTGTGCAGAGATTCCTGCACGTCAGCGGCGAACTCACGCGACTCATCGATCTTTTCCTTGAGCGCGATCTTCTTCACCAGATCCTGCAGTTCGTGAATTGACTTCTCCGAAACCGCATTCTCGCGAGCCGCGACCTCGAGCGCTTCGGGAGAAGAAGTGAAGTTCAGATAGTAGGTCTCCACGCCGCGGGCGTCGGGATCGTTGCTGGAGTTGGCGTGGATGGAGACGAACAGGTCCGCCTGCTCCTGATTGGCGATTGCGGTGCGGGTTTCGAGGGGAATGAAGGTGTCATCGTTGCGGGTGTACACCACCTCCGCGCCCAGTCGAGCCTGGAGCAGCTTGCCGAGGCGCTTGCCGACTTCCAAGACCAGATCCTTCTCTTCGAGGCCATTCGGGCCGATGGTGCCGGTGTCATGCCCGCCGTGGCCGGGATCGATCACGATCTTCCCGATCTTCAGCCCTAGCGCCCGGATGAGCGAGCGGTCGCCGCTGGCGGTGGGTTGAGCTTCGCGAATCTCGGCTGGCGGAGCCGCCTTCTTTTTAGAGCGAGTTTTGGTTGCGGACTTGGGCGCAGCAGTGTCGGAAGATTGCGGTTCAGATGTTCTAAGCGCAGGTTTCAGGTCGGGCGGATCGAGTTTTGCAACATCCTGCGCGTCGTCCTCGGCTTCGACGATCTTCCTGAGGGGACCCGCCTTGGCGATGGCGGAGCCGCGCTCGCTGTTACGGTCCGCAATGGATTGGGTTCGGGTGGTGGTGTCAGGTGCGATGGACGTGTCCGGGGCCGTGTCGGAACCGGAAGCGGCATCCTCATCCTGCTCCGCCTTCGCTAATGGCCTGGGTGGCTCGTCGTGCGCATTATCCGCCGAGGAGGCTTTGGCTTCCTTCTTGCCGTGAATGTCGATGATCAGCCGCGAAGGATTGGGCAGCAGGAACGCTTCATACGCCGAGAGATTATCCACTTCTAAGACCACGCGGCTGCGCCCCGGCTGGAACTGGGCGACACGAATCTTCTTGAGGAAGCCATCGTCCACGTCGAAGGTTTTGCCCACCAGGGTCGAGGCCAGCTTCGAATTGTAGAGATCGAAGAAGATGCGGTCGGGATTGCCGATGCGCTGCGAGTCGTACTTCACATCCTGCTCGAGATCGATGGCGACGCGGGTGTAGTCGGGCGTCGACCAGTGGCGAATGCCGGTGATGCGGGGCAGGGCGTGAGTCTTGGCGTCGGCCGCGGGCTGCGAGTCTCCCGCCGGTTCGGGCGGGGCAGAGTCGCTGTCCGAGGATTCATCTTTGGCGCTCTTCTCCGCCTTACCTGGACGGCTCGCTTCCTGGGATGGAGCAGCGAGGGCGGCGCGCGCCTGCTCCGCCAGATGATTGCGCGGATAGCGTTTCAGGAACTCCTGGAATGTGGCCTTAGCCTTGGCTGGATCATCAAGATCGTCCTGATAGATCTCGCCGATGGTGAACAGGGCATCGAAGCGGTACTTGCTGCCGGGATATTCGCGGCGCAGGAACTGGTACTGGCTGATTGCCGAGCGCAGAATCTTGTCGTCGTTGAACTGGCGGCCCTCTTCCACCATCAATTCGGCGACCGCCACCACGCTAGGGTCGGCTCTGGTGGAAGTCGGCGAGCCGTAATAAACGCTGCGATAAGCGTTGATGACGTGCTGGTATTCGCGGCGCGAGCGTTCCTTGTTGGGACGGCCGTTCAGGGCCTCGCGCAAGCGCTCGGCGGTCGAGAACTGGCTGCGCGCCCAGGCCTCGGACTTGCGCGCGCGGGCGTAGGCTGGCGCCAGAAGCACCAGCATGACTGCGCAGCAGCGCAGGGCCGCCTGCCTTGGATTGGAGATGTTCAAGTTTCGCCTGTAATCGCTTACTGCTTCCTAAAACAGATGCGCAAAACCTACTCGGTGTTGCTGATATATAGAACGCCGCGCGCATCCCGTTGCATCCGGACGGGATTCCGTACCGGGCTGCCCAGGTTTTCGGTGCCATCCGCCTGCCCATAGTACAAGTGGGTGATCCGGCGGACATATTGCTGAGTCTCGGCAAAATGGGGGACACCGGAACTGCGCGCCACCGCTCCTGCCCCGGCATTGTAGGCCGCCAGGCTCAGCTTGATGTCGCCCCCATAGTTCTCCATCAGTTTCTTCAGGTGGCGGACACCCGCATCGATGTTCTGCTCCGGATCGAACGGATTGGTCACATTCAGCTGCCGCGCGGTTTGCGGCATCAGCTGCATCAATCCCATCGCACCCTTACGGGAAACGGCATTGGGATTGAAATTGGACTCCACTTTGACGACCGCCCTGACCAGGTTCGGATCGACGTTATGGCGGGATGCAGCCTGATCGATGGCCGCATCGATTTCCTCCGGAGTGAACGGTTTGCCGCGAACGTATCCGGCCGCCTGAGCATGCGGCTCAGACACCAGATACTGATTGACCTCGGCGGCCGCGGAACGCGCTGCTTTCATGGCGCTGCCGCTGGCCGAAGCCACTGGCTTCCAGCGGTGTTCCGACTGGCTCCAATAGGCGAGAGCGCGGCTCGAGGCCACGGGGGTGCGCGCTACCGGAGCAGCGGGAACTTCGTCGTTCACGTAGATCTTCCGGCCGTTCTCGTCGGTGGTGGCGACGAGTTCGGTGCTTTGCGCCTGCACGTATGGCGTGGTGAGAGAAAGGAAGGTCGCGATTACAGGACTTGCCATCCAGGCGAGTTGCAGGCGTTTTTTCATGCTGGGATCAGTTGCCGGCACCGGGACACAATTCTGCCCCACTGCCACCTACCCAGCCACCTGACGGAGAATTCTTACCAGAGTGCCTCGATTATAGGCGGGGAGGCAAGAGGCGGCAATCTATCCAAAGGGAATAGAACCACCTTAGTAATCGAGCCAGAGCATTGATAGTCAAGAGCTTAGCCCTTGGTAACCGGTCGGGGATTCCGCCCATTTTTTTCGGATTTTCCTTGCCAGTCCCCTTCTTCAGCGCTATCGTCTCGCGAGAGGGGGGACCGGACCGACACGTTCGTGCCGGTAGCGAAAGGAGTCCCCTCGTGAAAACGCTATTCGTCCGCATCGTTGATTGCTTCCTGTTGATCCTGGTTCTTTTGCAGCCAGCCCTGACTCAACAAACTCCACCTCAGCAAATCTCAGCTTTCGACCGTGACCGGACGACCGACATGCTGAAGGTGATCGCTGCTGACATTCGTAAGCATTACTACGATCCGAAGTTTCACGGTCTTGACTGGGATGCCCGGATAGACGAAGCCAAGCAGAAGATTGTGGCTTCTCCCTCTTTGAATATGGCCCTGTCCCATATCGCCGGTGCTCTGGATGCGCTTAACGATTCGCATACCTTCTTCCTGCCCCCACCCCGACCGTATCGTCACGATTACGGTTTTCGCATGCTGATGGTCGGAGATCACTGCTACGTAACTGTGGTACGTCCGCAGAGCGACGCGGATGGCAAGGGCCTCAAGCCTGGCGATGAAATTCTGTCGGTTAACGGGTTCCATCCTACGCGGGAAGATTTCTGGCGGATGGAGTACGTCTTCAATACCCTGCGTCCCCAGCCCTCGCTCCGCTTAGACGTGCGCAGTCCTTCAGGGGCGGAACGACAGCTGGAAGTGGTCACCAAAATGCGAGAGACCACATTAGTCAAGGACTTTAACATCTGGGATCTGGTTCGCGCCTCGGAAAGTGACTACCGCCTGCACCGTCCACATTACGTGGAATTGGGTGACTTGATGGTTCTGAAGGTACCGGAATTCTCATTCACCGATGCGGAAGCGGCCGACATGATCAATCGAGCGCAGAAACACAAAGCGCTCATTCTTGATCTGCGATCCAATCCCGGCGGGACGGTCGATAGCCTGAAAGCATTGTTAGGCGCAATCTTCGAGAATGACATCAAACTCGGCGATCGAATTGACCGGGAGGGAAGCAAGCCGCTGGTGGCAAAGTCCCGCCACAGCCCCTTCAAAGGGAAACTCGCGGTACTGATCGACAGCTATTCCGCATCAGCGTCGGAATTGTTCGCTCGCGTGATCCAGATCGAGAAGCGGGGCTCCGTAGTCGGCGACCACAGTTCCGGCAGCGTAATGGAAGCCCGCCAATTTGTTTACCAGACTGGCACCGACGTCGTCTCTTTCTACGGTGCTTCGATCACCGATGCTGATCTGATCATGACCGATGGCAAGAGCCTTGAACATGTGGGCGTGACTCCCGACGAAGTCCTGGTTCCGGCTCCGGCGGACCTTGCGGAGGCTCGGGACCCGGTAATGGCTCATGTGGCCGAGACCCTTGGTTTCAAAGTCAGCCCGGAAGACGCGGGAAAATTCTTTCCCTACGAATGGCCGAAGTAGTAGTGATGTTTTGCGTCGAGGCGTGGAGTATCCTGTCAGCCTCACAGGAGGGCGCCGCATGAGCGTCAAGTTCACCTATGCCATCACTTTTGTAGCCGACATGGAGCGGGCGGTCCGCTTCTATCGCGATACCCTGGGACTCCCACTGAAATTTGAGTCGCCCGGCTGGAGTGAATTCGCCACCGGGGAGACCACATTCGCCCTGCATCCCGCTTCGGAGAAGAACCCGGCCGGGTCGGTGGAGCTGGGCTTCGGAGTGCCGGACATCCAGAAATTTCATCAGGAGATGACCGCGAAGGGGGTGAAGTTCAGTATGCCTCCGACTAAGCAGGACTTCGGCGGAACGCTGGCACAGTTTATTGACTCCGAGGGTGGACGGGTGAGCGTCGGAGGGTAGGCGTTCTAGAGAGGTGAGGGACGGTTGTCGCTACGATGATCGGCCGCAAACGTTTTGCCCTGACGCCCGGCTGTAGTAGCCTGCCGATATCCGATGAACGACGTCACCTCACAAGCACCTGATTCCCTGATGTTATTTGGGTTCTGGTACCGGGCCCTGCCCGGCGATACAGTCGGTCGTCAGGAACTGGTGAAGGCGACGCTGCTAGAGACCCCCCTGGTGATTGGACGCGACCGGGAGAATCGTCCCTTCGCGCTGCGCGATGCCTGTCCGCACCGCGGTATGCCACTCTCCTGCGGGCAATTCGATGGCGGGCAGATCGAATGTTCCTACCACGGTTGGAAGTTTGATGGCCAGAGCGGGCAGTGCCGCGAAATCCCGTCCCTCACGCCGGATCAAACCCTGAAAGTAGATCGCATCTACGCAGGCAGCTGTGCCTGTGAGGAGCACGACGACTACATCTGGGTGTTTGTTCCGGAGCCCGGCCCGGCGGGCGCCGGTTTCACGAAGCGGGACGAACCAAATACTCCGGTGCCACGAGTCCCAACTTTCAGCGAGCGCTACCAACTGGCTTATCTCACCGCCGACATGCCCACCAGCGTCGATCACGGGATCATCGGCTTGATGGACCCGGCGCATGGGCCGTTTGTGCATCAGGCGTGGTGGTGGCGCAGCCGGTCGAGCATCCACGAGAAGCAGAAGAACTTCGAGCCCATTCCCAACGGCTTTCGCATGAGCGCCCACACACCCAGTTCGAACAGCGCGCCTTATAAGCTGCTGCGCCTCTGTGCCGATGCCGATTCGATTACGACGACCATCGATTTCATCTTGCCGAATCTGCGCCTGGAAACCATTCGGGCAGGGAAGTACTGGTTCGCCAGTTTGACGACGGTTACGCCCATCACCCGCAATCATTGCCGCATCGACGTGGTTGCTGCCTGGAACCTGTTTCGCTGGATGCCTTTCGGTGCGACCCTGCTGCGGTACGTTTTCGCCAAGTTTGTGGAGCAGGATCGTCAGACGATGGAGAAGCAGTCGGAAGGCTTGCGCCACAATCCGCACCTGATGCTGATCGACGACGCCGACCGCCCCGCGAAGTGGTACTTCCAATTGAAGGCAGCGTATCTGGAAGCTAGACAGAACGGCGGCGAACTGAAACATCCTATGACCGGGCCGGTTACGCTCAAGTGGAGAAGCTGAGAGACAGTAGCCGGGAGTCAGTCGTCAGTCCCTATTCCTGACTCCTGACTACCGGCTCCCGACTACTTTTCTTCCACCAGCCAGTCCATGGCTTCTTCTCGCGTCTTGAACTTGGGAAAATCGCGGCGGGAAAAATTCTTGAAATTTTCGTAGAAGACTTTGGGCAACTCTTCGGTTCCAACCCAGGCCGAACGCTTGACGTAGGGACGGTCCAGCACCAGCGCTTGCTTCATGCGGGTGGCGACGGCCTTGTCGACCTCGGCGCCGGTAAAGTCGGCGAGGGTAAGCACGGAGTTGGGCGGACGCTGGGCCACGGTAGCCTGAACCTCATCCACCAGCTTCAACAATTGGTCAGCCGTGGAATGGCTGAAATCGATCAGCAGGATTTCCTGGCCGCGATGCGTGATGAAGCGTACCGGATCATCCATAGGACAGACCTTAATCCAAAGCGATTGTCATCCTGAGGCGCAAGCCGAAGGATCTATGCATTTAGCCGGCGCCGGCAGAATGCAGAGGTCCTTCACTGCGCGCCGTCTCGCTTCGCGCGACGGCGCTGCGTTCTGGATGACAATGTGTTTAGCTTAGCAACCCCTCTACCACCCCATACACCTCGGCCAGCGCGGAATCCAGCGCGCCCGGATCTTTTCCGCCCGCTTCCGCCAGATCGGGACGGCCCCCACCTTTGCCGCCGACTTTCTGCGCGACTTGACTGATCACTTTGCCCGCCTGCACCCGCCCGGTCAGATCCTTGGTGACGCCGACGATCAGGGCCACATTCCCGTTGGCCGCCGATCCCAGCACCACCACGCCGGAACCGAGTTTGTCGCGCAACTGGTCGACTAGCGTGCGCATCTGAGGCCGTTCCAGATTGTCGACGCGGTGGGCCAGAACCTTCACGCCGCGAACCTCTTTGATCTTGTCTCCGATGTTCGCAGTGCTGGACGAAGCCGACTTCATGCGCACCTGATCGAGTTCGCGCTGCAGGCGCTTGATCTCGGCGTCTTTTCTATCCAGTTCGGCTTTCAAGGCTTCGGCGGGAGAGAAAGTCTTCTCCTCGAGTGCATCTGCCTCGTCCGTTCTCCCGGGTGCCCCATCCTTTCGCGCTTTTTGTGAAAGGGCGGGAGACACGAA
>Ga0335079_10009584_pt1 | contig 11029 bp, 9 predicted proteins | sample Lox_Sample_33_FD_206719 | JGI IMG/M metagenome (GOLD analysis project Ga0335079, IMG submission 206719) | Soil microbial communities from Loxahatchee National Wildlife Refuge, Florida, United States - Lox_Sample_3.3 | ecosystem: Environmental > Terrestrial > Soil > Wetlands | place: USA: Florida... | reverse complement strand
CTATGATGGCACGGATCACTTCGATCCGAATGATACCAATAATGAGAGTGATGTGTATGTTTATGATCGGGATGTAGACAACAGCGGTGTATTTGATCAGCCGGGCAATACACTAATCCAACGGGTGTCCATTGGAACAGACGGATCTCAAAGCAATGAGAATGCTTCTTCAGGCGGCATATCTGCAGATGGCAGGTATGTCACGTTCGTCTCCTACGATATCGGCAATATTGATAATGGATATTATCGGAACGTGTACCTGCGCGATCGTCAAACCGGCATCACGACGCCGATTACCAGGAAGGTCATGATCAATGGATGCATGGAATATCTGGATCCGTACAGCCCACATATCACACCGGACGGTCGATTCATAATTTTTGTGGCAAACTCCTATATCCCGGCTCATACTTGTGGCCACTCCGACAGCACGGATGTTTCAGACGGCTGGCGTACCATTCTTTATGACAGGGATATCGATCAAAATGGTGTTTTCGATGAGCCGGGGAAAACGCTGCTCCAGGCGGTGAACTTGCTCGTTAATTTTGCGGGTGCTCCCGATGTGGTTGACAACAACATATCTGCCGACGGAAGATATATCGTGTTCTCCGCTTCTGTGACAAATTCCGAGAACCCGGATCGAGGCGTCTATCTACTTGACCGCGGAACCGATCTGAGTTTCTCGATCACAGGACGCATCACAGATGGGAATAATAATCCGGTGCCGGGCATATCGATCGACGCAGGGAACGGTCGCATGGCATTTACGGATCAAGATGGGTACTATTCCCTGCAAGGCTTACCCGGCGGAACCTATTACCTGACACCCTCCGGCGGCGGCTTCACCTTTTCGCCCACCGTTCGAGCCGTTGTAGTGCCGCCCTCCTCAACCGGTCAGGATTTCAAGACTACCACAGGCTATGCCGCCGTCTCATCCCTGAGCGGACGCGTCACCGATCTTTATGATAATGGACTTGCGGGCGTGGTTGTAGATGACGGCAATGGTCAGCAAACCACCACCGACAATCAGGGGTTCTACTCGTTCACCAATTTACCAGATGGGTCGTATACGCTGACGCCATCAGAACCCGGCTATGAATTCTACCCGCAGCCCGCGCCCATCAATGTTCACGGTGAGGATATCGGTGGCATTAATTACTCAGGTCTCAAGGTGTTCTCGATCTCCGGGCGAGTGGTGGATCAAAACGGGACCGGCATTTCAGATGTGGTTGTGGCGGATGATTTTGGATTACAGGCCACTACCGATGCCAGCGGTGACTACACCATTTCCGATGTTCCAGTGGGTGGATTCACCTTGACACCTTCAAAGACCGGATATACCTTTGACCCGGTGTGGCAATATGTGGAAGTAAGCTCGAGCGACATAACGGCCGCTGATTTCATCGGCCAGGGACCGTAGTCCTTTTATATCGGTATCCGCCGAATCGATTTATGTTCAATCCCGCCCTGGATCGAAGGCGACTGCCTCAGATCGAACGTCGTCTAATTTTTTACGCCAGCTAATTATGAATCCGGGACGGATCCTCCGGGCGGATCATATCTTTCCGGAAAGCGTGACCGCGATCTCGTTAAGTATGGGCTCGGACAGCACGTGCTAGCGCATCGAGTTGATCGCCGGCCCCAGCGCGAGTGAACTTGTCGGCATCTTCGTTACTCACCAGGTTATCGAAACCGTATTGGGATTTGGCACCTTCGGAACGCAAGGCTTGGATGATTTCTGCGCGGGCAGATTGCTTTCTAGGTGTTTGCTTTTTGGCATCATCCGTTTTCCAGTTCTTGACCTCGGCCCAGTCGATCTCGGCTACCTGCGCACCTGCACTCAATTTTGCTGGCAGTTCTTCGTTCATGATCTCCGCTCTCTTTCTTGCCACTGCTGTGCTAAACTCCATCTCGAGCCTCCGCTGTATCTTTAGTGTGTCACAAGCCCAAAGATTACCAGAGAGGCCTATTTTCGGTAGTGGGTCAATTTGAAAATAACTGATAGGATGATAGTTTTTGCAACGAAAAACGGACGTTCTAGGAATCAAATTGAAGTAATAATAATGCAAGATAAGGAGTCAACTACCCCCGACAAAAGAGTGTATAATAATTTTATGAGAACCTAAGACAAAGCGAAAAGGCGGGTAACTGCCGTAAATGGGAAACAAACATGTTTTAGCTACTGATCCGCGTGGATTGCCCGTTGAGTTTTGGGACGAACGTTGGGATTGGATCAAAGAAAAGCACGCTGATTTGGAACCAGCAGGAGTAACAGAGGAGCATTTTAAAAATGCAATAGAGAAACCTGCGGAAGACTGTATCTTTGATTCTAAGAAATACCCTGATTGTGATCTTTATTATATGAGGTTTAATAAATATCTTCAGATTAGAGTTGTAGTCAGATACATTGATAACATAGGTGAAATAGTTACTGCTCATTTTTTGACAACTAGAGCCAGTGGCGAATCAATAAAGTGGATGAAAGGAAGAAATGGATAAAATTAGTACAGACCTAATAAAAGGTGCATTCGGAACTCATCCTCACGACTTCTACATAACATACGATGAATTAACGGATGAATTAATTGTTAGGATGATTGACCCCTCAAGACTTGCGTACATCAAAGAATTGGAAAACAACGACGAATTCGCTTTGCTCGTAGAGTTAGACAGTGAGGAGATTATTGGATTCCAATTATTTAATTTTGAGAGAAAACATTTGAAAGAATCTAGTTGGTCAAATCTACAACCAAAATGGGACAAGGTGAAAGATTTTTATAGACATACCGGATTTGTAAAATACCGTTATGACCCTGGTACGAATGAAAATACAAAAAGAGATTTTCCAGTGACGTCCCTAGAATTCTACAAGCAAAGCGCAAGGGTTCTTCAAAAAGAATTATCAAAAAGTCCGGCCTAACCGCCGGACTTTTTGTCTGTTTCAATCTTCTAAGACAATAATTTCTTCCACAGACCAAACATGATCTGAGATACCAGCCGCCATTGCGGGGGTTGTGGGATAACCTTGGTTCGCTTTGGTCAAAGTCTTATGGGGTCGGCAATAGTTGTAATACATGAAATGAAGACTTACAGCGGCGATTAGATTTTCAAGTTTCTTACTAAAAGCATTTGTCAATCTCGTGAAACGACGCATCTGCATTCGCATTGTGAGATTCGCTCGTTCAACATAACTTGTGGAAACTTGTGTCAAATCAGGCTTGCCCTTGATAACTTTTGTTTCCGTACCGACGCACTGTGCGGGCTATATCGTCTTTCGTCGCCCTCTACTCTTCCATAAATCTTTTCCAACATTGCGTAATCAATGTCGGGCCCAAAGGCTTCTTCAACTGCCTGTAAATTAGGTCTGTGTCCATCCGTTGTTAACTGTACGCGTTCAGCTAAACGACTCGCAAAATCGCTAATAAAAACTTTGGCTGTTTCAAGATCGCGATTGCCAACCATGAAAGAGGGGACTAGCTTTGGATCAGCATCAATCGCCGTCCAAGTCCAAACATCACCATAACCAAAAACATCCTGCTTTTCAGGGGAAAGATTCTTTTCCTTTGCATAGCAGAAAGACCAAATTTCATCGCATTGTATTTTCTTGCAATGAAGATTCCGCATGTGGTCATTCTGATATGCCGCGCAAACTGTGCCGATACGAACAAGCAGGCTGATGATCGTACCCTTTGCCGCTCCGGTCATGCGGCTTGTTGCTCGGATGCTATTGCCTTCAATAAGGCAGGTGATGATTTCTGCTTTCTTGGAATTGCTTATCTTATTCATATCTACATTATGCTTGAGCGCTCAAGCATTGTCAGGGGTTAAAGATTAAGTAAATTTATGTTGACAATTCTCGAAAATATGTTTACAATCTAATTCAAATAAGTAGACAAAAAGGGATTTATAAAAATGAGTCTCAATAAAGCAAAAAGAGAAGAGATAAGAAAATTCATCCTTCTTAATATTCGTGACCATCCCGCTGATATTGTCAATGTAACCCAAAAGAAATATAAGTTAACTCGTCCTTCGGTCTTGAGATATATTCATGATCTAACAATAAAAGATCAAATAGAATTTCAGGGTTCGACTAAAAACAGAAAATATAATTTAAAATCCATTAAAGATATTAATCTGACCTATCAAATTCAGGAACATCCAGCCGAGGATAAAGTATGGCGAAATGATGTCGTGCCATTATTACAAGGTATTAATGAGAACGTGATTAATATTTGTCAGTACGGGTTTACTGAAATATTTAATAATGCGGTAGACCATTCAGAAGGTACGGAAGTTCTAGTCAGGATTACTGTATGGATTGATCAAATAAGTATGACCATATCCGATAACGGAGTCGGCGTATTCAATAAAATCCAAAAGGAATACAACTTAGACGATCCTCTCCATTCAATCCTTGAATTATCGAAAGGAAAACTTACAACAGACCCCAAAAGTCATTCAGGAGAAGGAATATTTTTTACTTCGAGAATGTTTGATTTCTTCTCAATGATCTCAGGTAAACTAGGTTTTGGATATAAAAATGGCGTAGATTTAATAACAGAAATGGTTGAAGAGGATGTAGTTGGCACAAGGGTAATCATGTGGATTTCACCTTTCTCTAAAAGAACCACTAAAAGTGTTTTTGATAAATTCACCTCTGATGATTTTGGATTTGACAAAACAATAGTCCCCGTAAGTCTGGCACAATATGGTAAAGAGAATCTCGTTTCTCGATCACAAGCGAAACGATTATTGACACGTCTTGATAAATTTAAAACGGTGATGTTAGGCTTTGAAAAGGTTCCTCATATTGGACGAGCTTTTGCAGATGAGATATTCAGAGTTTTTGTAATGTCTCATCCGAACACTAGAATAATTCCTTATGATTACAACAAGTCAATAAAGAAACTCATAGACGAAGTTTCGCCACCAAAAAACAAGACTGGCTAATTAGCCAGTCTTGTTTTTCCATCTCGTCTTTGCCGCCTTTTGTGCTATCTCTTTCCTGCGCTTCGCCGATAACTTCGCCGCCCGCGCTTTTCCGCCTTTCAATCCGCCTAAATGTCCTAAGGATTGAGCGTGGGGATTTTTAACAACTGCTTCGGTTTCTTCAACTTCTTGGAGTTGATCTTCCGAAGTATCCTCTGTGGCTTCTGCTATAATTTGAGAAGCTAGAGTATTGACATCACTTGACTTTTTCTTGCTTGAGCGGTTTGGCATCATACGTGGTAAGATACCAAAGATAGAGAAAAAAGTCAGCGGTTCATAATTTCAAATTGACCCACTACCCCATTTTTGAAAATCCACTTACAACCTTTTCGTGCACCCAAAACAACAGATGTACTTGACAAATTCCAAAACGCGAGTACAATGCCGCTCATCAAGTCAACAAATAAGGTGATCAGTAGATAGCCGGATTGTCTCAAAATCTAGACAGCCCCATTTCTATGTGGGCTGTCTTTTTTTAACCTTTTGTTCGCTGATGAGACAGCCCCGTTTCTGCGGGGCTGTTTGTTTTTAACTTCACCTTTCGAGGCGCTCATGGAAGTCACGCTTTCCCGCAAAACCCTTCTTTGGTCCATCACGATCCTCGTTCTTGTCGCAGGGGCGTGGATCGCATCCGTTCCATGGCGAAATGGATTGTTTACCCAGTGGATGGCACGCTCCAACGCGCCTTCCACCAGCGAGCCCGCTTTCTCAGCCGTGAACTCGATGTTCGCTCCGAACACTTCAAGCGAGGGCGCCTGGGAGCAGCAGGTCTGTGCGGGCATGACGCCGGATGGCTGCAAGCTGTTCGAGGACCTGTACGGCCCTGCGATCTGGGGAATGGTGTCTACCGGCAAATTGCCGAAGACCACGTTCACGTATGCGGGAGTCGCGCAGGAAGTATCGCGAACCGATCAGGTTTGGAAACTGCATACTTCCAACGCAGCGCAGCCCTGGCTCTATGTCGAAGTGTCTCAGGATTCAACCGCGCATCCATGGCTGCTCCTGCGCATCCTGTTCGACCAGGAAGCGCAGGCCCGCTATGGAGGCAGGTGATGGAATGAAGGGATCTATGAGCCGCAAGATTGTTTTCAGCCTGATCCTTGTCGCTTTACTTGTTGTCGTAACCATTCCGGCCGGCGCGCAGAGTCCAAACCCGCCCGCCCCCGATCCAAACAGCGCCTGGGCAGGCGTGTTCAATCCGGATGGCACTCTCAACTCGAGCTTGAAAGATGGCGGGCAAATGACTCAACAAGCCAGCTGGATGCCAAGCGTGCTGGGTGTTTCCATCCCCGCCACCTATCATGTGTATTACACCTCGAGCGGCAATACCGTGGTGATCCCCAATGCCATCACCGAGTTCTTCATGAATGCCAACCCGCAGGAGTCGGGTCTCTCCGAGGCCGCCTCGGAATACGAATCAAGCGGAGGGTTTATCACCGACATCCTCGGGCAGGCTGCCGGCGGCCAGCCCCTGCAGACCTCGCTCGGGCAGAACGTGAGCCCCGATCAGTTCGCACAAGACATGATCTCAGGGCAGGCGAATATTTGGTCGTTGTCACTCAGTACGGCATTCAACACTTTGAATCTCCTGGCCTCCACAACATTGCACGATCAAGACCTCTACCTGGCCGCCCTCCTGTACACATCGGACGAGTGTGCTGAGGCTCCCCGTGGCTGCACGGCACAAAACCTGCCTCCCTCTCCACCGCCTGCTCCTGCAATTCCTCCGCCCAGCAAGTGCCCGGCCGCCAGCGTCCATCCCGGAGCGATCTCATACGGCGGGAGCAAAACCTATCCTCCGTATCCTTTGGTGGTGGGGCAGGATCCCAGTAAGACCGGCGTGGATGTCAGCTTCCACGCCTCGGTCGCGCCAACGATCTATATCTACTACATTCAAGTCCCCATTCGTTCCTGCGAAACCGGCCCGGATGGCGCGGGCAATTACGACTGCGGCGGCGGCTCCGGGCACATGGTGACCACCGGCTACCGCTGTGTCCAGCAATCGCGCAGTTACAACGAATGCATCGCATCGGCCTCGGGTTCGATCTCGCTTTCCAGCGCCTCGCGCGATTGGATCTTGAACACGCTTTCGGTTCAATACCCCGAGGCTTACATCCACAAACCATACTTCGGCTTCGGCGGTTCCGGCTGCGCATGGTCGGCGTCCGGGCAGGGAGTGCAGATCGATGATCCGGGCGCCTGGCTGATTGCCATCGCCGGACGGACCTCGGGCACGCCGGTTTCAGGCCCGCGCGGATTCTCCGGAGGCGGTTCACCTTTTGATGTTTGGTTGAAGGAAGTCGAGATCATCCATTGAGCACTTTTTTTTCCGCGACCTGGATGGCTTTGATCTGGGTGATCAACGGGATTCTGGTGATCATCTATTTTGCATTCGAACACTTTTCCACGATCTTATTGGTCGGCTCCGCCGCGGCGTTCGTTGGACGCACCCCAAAAGAGCAGCGCGCCTGGGCGGCGGGATCGGGCCTGCTGGCCATCGTTTCAGCGCTGGCCGCGCCGTTTCCCGTTCCCTGGTTTCTGCTTATGCTCTCCCTGGCAGGCTGGATCGGGCAGTGGCTCGAGCAGTACAACAAACCCGCTGCGCGTTGGAACACGATCCGCGCCCAGGCGCTGTATGCCATCGCCGGGCTCGGTTACGCGGCTTATCGCGGCTTCGGTCTGGATAACGCCCTCCTGTCTGATCCAACCATGGCGCAAGGTGCAGGGTATATCAGCACGATCCTCGCCATTGCCATGTATGCCATGCCGCTCGGTTTCCTGGTCATGCTGGCGCAATCCATTTGGGCTCATCCACCCGCGCCCAGCGCGCCCGGGGAGATGATCTCCACCATTCGGACCAGGGGCAAAGGGTAGGCAATGCAGGCTCACTCGACTCTTCGCAATTTTGTCTCGAAGCATGCGGCGTTACACAACTTGGGCACCGTGCCACGCAGCGGCCGGGCGGCACATCGGCTGAAAGGCGCTATGGCAGATCTACTCTCGCGAGAGGGGAGCTTCAGCGGCCCCAGGAACAAGGACGGGCGCTGGCACTCTAAGAACAAGAGCGTGTGTTTATGCTGACCATCGTCGACAACGGCCTCAGCTTTCAGGATGGAAACCTGCGCTATGCCTTCTTCGAGATCGAGAAGGATGGACGCCGGTTCTTCCGCTGCGTGGCATTGAAGGAACTGCTCACCATTCCCGCCAGCGAGCGCGAAGACTATGAACTGTTGAGCAAACACCATATGGCCGTGCGCGGCCTGCACAACGCCGGCATCAATTTTGTCTACGCCGCCATGGGCATCTACAGCCCCGAGCATGTAGGCATCGTGCAGTATTTCGGCGCGGCAGGAGAGGGCGCCTCGCAGGAAGAGGCCGCTAGGATCGCGCTGGTGGGTGCCGGTACCGTCGAAGCGGTGTTGGCAAATTTCCCGCAGACCAAACTCGGAGCGCCGCACAAGGACTGGCTGCAATGGTATCTGGACTTCATCACCACGCGCGCCAGGAACATCGCCGCCGTTCTCGGTCATCCCGATCCACGCACGGGGCGCATGGGATTATCGAGCGACGGGACCATCGGCGAGGATTCAGATACGGAGCTTTCGCAGGAACAGAACGAGATCCTGTTTCGCGGACTTTCCAAACTGCGCCAGAACTTTGTCTTCCAGGTTCTGGCCGAGCACGAGACGCGGCAGAACATGACCACGGCGCTCCTGCGCGTCGCGGAAGTTGCCTCCAATGTCGCTTCACGGCGCAAAGGATCGGTCGGTATCGGATTCAGTCTGGGCATCCCGCTCATGGCCGCCCTCGCCCAGAATCAATCCACGACTCTCGGCGCCGGTCAGGGGACCACGCACAGCGTCTCGGACGGGGTCTCGCAGGCTTGGGGCAGCACGCACGCCCTCGGCCACACCCATGCCACGGGTGAAACCAGCACAGTAGGCGAGTCGCAGACCGTAGGGGAAAGCCGGTCCAGTTCGTACGGCACTTCGCATGGCACAGCTCACACCACCTCACACGCCTCCACGAGCGGGCATGGCTCCTCATCGGGCGGCGGCTACAGCGAACCCGCGGGAGGCGGCTTGGGCGATATCGTCAGCGGGATCTTTCATGGTCAGATGCCCAACCTTCAGCAGCTCGCCAACGGCATAGGGGTCAACATCAGCCCGGAGGGCCTGGGCATCTCGCGGCCGCCCGAAACGATCTCGGGCTTCAGCTCCTCCTCCAGTTTCTCATCGAGCACGAGCGGCGTGGCGGACAGCACCATGCAGTCCGCCATGCAAAGCCAGGGGCACGCCACGATGGAGGCCCATACCAGCATGCAGTCGCAATCGCAGTCCGTGTCCGATGCAAACAGCGTGTCAGACGCCGTGAGCCGGAGCGCAAGCCAGAGCCATGCGGTGGGTGAGGCGGTATCGCAAAACCGTTCGGTCAACGAGGGGCAAGGCGTAAGCGCCGGACTCAGCACCGGCCTGCTGCCCGGCCTCAACATCAATCGTTCCTGGCACACGGAGGATGATGTAGCAGACCGCGTGACCGAGGTCCTGCGCAAGTTGGAGGCGCTCGCCAACCAGGCTTCGGCGGAAGGCGGCTTCATGGCGAATGCCTGGTTGTTCACCGAGACCGAGGAGGGCGATGCGGCGGCCTCCGCCCTGGTGCCGCAGGCCTTCCATGGGGTGAACGTTCCCACCCCGGTACTTACGATCAAGCCCTTGCAAACGGACGAAGCGGAACTGCGCGCTCACGCGTTTTCGTTCACGCCTTGGACCGACCTCGACGATGGGGATCCATTCAGCGGATGCTTTTGGACGCGCTACGCGACCATGCTGACGGCGGGGCAGCTGGCGGCATACACCGCGCCTGGGCTTTTTGAAGAAGGCTCCGCCTCCACCACGATGTCGAAGCTCCCGCAGGAAGTTGGCTTTTATCCCAATATGCCCGGAGACGTGGTCATGGGACACCAGTACAGTCCCGAGACAGGTGACCTGACCACCGCCCAGGTGCGGCTCGATCCCGAGACGCTGATGCACACCATGGCGGCCGGCGATACCGGCTTCGGCAAGTCGGTTGCGATGATCCGCCTGGCCTATGAAACGACCCTGCGCTGGAAGATACGCACGGTCGTGCTGGACTTTGGCGCAGGCTGGCGGACGCTGCTCAATGCGCCCGGACTCGAAGGACATGTCGAGATACTTCAACTCTGGCCGGACGCGGTGCGTCCCATGCGTTGGAATCCCATGCAGATCGGGCGCAACATTGCGCCGGAGACCCAGTGGCGCGCATTCGCCGACGTGTTCGGCGGGATCGCCCAGCTGGGTGTGAAGCGCCAAAAGCAGGAACTGCTGGAAGCGATGCGCCGCATCTACGGCGTTGGCCGGAAGAAGACGGAGGGCACGCTCCAGGACACGGGAGGCGGCGTGCTGGTGGACGACCCGGAAGTACGCGCGAGCGAGATGTGGGGCAGGGTACGCCCTGGCGAGGCGGACATGTCAGGGGCGGGGGCAGGCACCCTGCTCGGTGATCTGAGCAGTTCGGCGCGGCAGGCGCTCGCGGTGCAGCGCAGTTCCACCATCGGGTTCGCCGACCTCTACCAGAACGTACAGGATAAATTGAAAACTGTGCCGCCGCGCGACACCATGCTCACCGGGGTGCTTGAAGGGATCTTGTTCCGCCTGAATCCTTTAGTTCAAGGAGCGGCCGCGCTGCAATTCGCTCCCGGCCTCAATACGGTGCCGATCGAGGATCTCAGCAAGCAGGGCGGCTGGGGCGTGACCATCATCGAGGGCGGCATGTTCCTCGATGAATTCGGCAAGGCGTTTCTGCTGGGCTGGACGGGCTGGCATATCTACATGGACATGGTGGCGCGGCGCGTGCACGAGGTCAACGAGGGCGAGCCGCTCCTGCAGGTCATCTATGAAGAAGCCAACAAAATATTCGTAAAGGACCAGGGCAGCACGAGCGGCGATGAAGGGATCGGGGGAATCTCAGCCACTCAGCGCTTTGCCGACATGTTCCGCGATGCGCGCAAGTACAAGTGCCG
>Ga0335079_10009582_pt1 | contig 11030 bp, 8 predicted proteins | sample Lox_Sample_33_FD_206719 | JGI IMG/M metagenome (GOLD analysis project Ga0335079, IMG submission 206719) | Soil microbial communities from Loxahatchee National Wildlife Refuge, Florida, United States - Lox_Sample_3.3 | ecosystem: Environmental > Terrestrial > Soil > Wetlands | place: USA: Florida... | reverse complement strand
CCGGACTGCCCCACCGAGCTGGCCGTATAGCCCCGGGGCGCGATGAAGATGTACGGGGGCTGGCTGGCGCCGCTGGCGCTCTGCGTCACGGTGACGACCGGGGGGCGAAGGTCGCTCCTGGTCACAAAGGAGCCGACGTCACCGGAGCCAGCGGCGGCCGGGTGATCGGGTGCCGACGGCGCGTCCCCGGTCGGCGCCGCGTGCGGCCAGGAGTAGCCGATGAAACCGGCCAGCCCCAGCCCGGCTACGCCGGCCGCCGCGGCCCCGCCGCGCCGCAGTACCTGCCTGCGCGTCCAGCTCGCACCCATAACCGCGCCGAGCTCTCACACATAACGCTGCCTCGCCTCCATGCCCGCGCGGCGGCCGGATCGCCGGCAACAGCGCTCACCTGACGCTTCCGCCTCGTACGGCGGAAGCAGGCACAGCCATCTCTTTGCTTTCCTGTGGGGATTCTTATAACGCCCGTTTGGGCGTTTCCGCAAGGCGGCCTGAGGGTTGCCTGTACGTCGCCGAGTTCCGGGTCTTTGCCTCACCGGGGACAAAGGGGCGCTGCGGCATCGCGGCGTTAACGCTGGTCCTACCGCCTCCTTCCGCTGGCCAGCAGGGGTCGGCCAGCCCCCGGGCGGCTGTGGCAGCGTTAGGTCCGGGATGGCTCTTACTGTGGTGACCATGAGCGTCCCGTCGGCCGGCCCGATTCCCGTCATCGATCTCGCGCCGTTCCGCCAGGGCGGCGGCGAGGGGAAGCGGGCGGTTGCCGCCCAGGTGGACGCCGCCTGCCGCGACTTTGGCTTCCTGCAGGTCACCGGGCACGGCGTGCCCGGGCAGGTGTGCGATGACCTGCTGGACGCCTGGGCCGCGTTCTTCGATCTGCCGATGGCCGAGAAGCTGCGGTGGGTGGTGCCCGACGAGAGCGCCAACCGCGGGTACAGCTGGCCGGGGAAGGAGGCCCTGGCCTACAGCCGGGGTGAGCAGACCCCGCCGGACCTGATGGAGGCGTTCAACGTCGGCCGGCGCGAGCAGGACGACCCGTACTACGAGCGGCATGCCGCGTTCTACGCCCCGAGCGTGTGGCCGGACCGGCCGCCCGGCCTGCGTGCGGCATGGGAGCGCTACGACCTGGCCGCCAGCGCGGTCGCCAGCACCGTGCTGCGAGCCATGGCGATCGCCCTCGACCTGCCGGAGGACTGGTTCACCGGCCGCTGCACCCGGGCGATCGAGACGACCCGGGCGATCAACTACCAGCGCGAGGCCGGAGCGCCCGAACCCGGGCCCGGGCAGATGCGGATGGGCGCCCACACCGACTACGGCATTCTCACCGTCCTGCTGGCCGACGACGTGCCGGGCCTGCAGGTGTTCCGGGCGGGCGGGTGGCAGGACACCCCGACCCCGCGGGGGGCCCTCACGCTCAACATCGGGGACATGCTGGCCCTGTGGACCAACGACCGGTGGACGTCAACGCTGCACCGGGTCGTGCCGCCTCCCGCCACCGCCGATGGGCCGGTGCGCCGGCGGTCGGTCGCCCGCTTCCTGGACTGCGAGCCCGACCAGGTCATCGAGTGCATCCCATCGTGCTGCGGGCCTGATAACCCGGCCAGGCATCAGCCGGTCCAGGCCGGGGAGTGGCTGATGGCCAAGATCCGCCGCGGCCGCCAGCCCCCCAGCGCCGGCGCGCCCAGCTGATCACCAGTGGCTCACGTCAATGCGCCTGCCACGTCAGGGCGGGACCTTGGTGGTCTGGTCCGCTTCGGCTGCTGCAATCTCCGCCGGGCGCGGCCGGCCGATGGCTACTGGCGGACGGCCTGCCTTGCTAACGTGGCTGCCGTGCCGGATGACCTGCCCGACCTGCGGGCATCGCACGCGGATCGCGACCGCGTCGTGGATGCGCTGCGGGTCGCCGGCGGTGACGGCCGGCTCAGCGCCGAGGAACTCGACACCCGGCTGGAGAGCGCGCTTTCAGCCCGGACGCTCGGCGAGTTGGCCGAGCTCACCGCCGACCTGCCCATCGCGCCCGCAGCCCAGGTCAAAGACGTACTCGTGGTCCAGCAGCACGGCGGCAGGTACGTACGGGACGGGCGCTGGCCGGTCCCCCCGCGCATCGAGCTCCGCACGCGAGAGTGCCGAGTCACCCTCGACTTCACCCACGCGGTGATCACCTCGAATGTCCTGCGAATCGAGACGGACATGGTGCACGGCAAGCTGCTCATCGTCAGCTCGCCGGGCATCGTGATCGACACCGACGGGCTCAACCTCACCTACTCCAAGCTCAAGCTCCGCTCCAGGAACGCTGCTGCCGATCCCCGTCTCCGCATCGAGCTCGCCGGAAAGCTCCTGCACGCGAAGGTCATCGAGCAGCGGCCGTAATGTTGCCCCCCGTGTCTCCCACCGCGGCGTGAGCTCGGTGACAAGCTCGCCAGGGTGTTCCTGTGATAGCCCGCTGAAGGCGTAAGCGGGCCTGGCCGCACGGGCCTGGCCAAGGTTCACACTCCGGCGGCCTCGTGGGCCACCAGCACGTCACCGCCTGCGTGAGGACGCAGTCAGGCGGGCTGCCACAGCTCGACCCGGTTGCCCTCAGGATCGGTGACCCAGCCGAACCGGCCGACACCCTCCATGTCCTGGGTCTCGGTAGCCACGTCCGCTCCCTTGGCGCGCAACTGCGCGAGCATCGCATCCAGATCGCGGACCCGGAAGTTGAGCATGGTCTGCTGGGCGCGGGACCCGAAGTAGCCGGTCCCGGACTCGAACGTGGCGAACACCGTCGGCCCGGCTCCCTGACGCCACAGGCCGTTCTCATCGGCGTCCAGGCCGAGGCAATCGCGATACCAGGCGCTCAGGGCCGCCGGGTCGGCGGCCCGCATGAAGTATCCACCGATTCCAAGCACACGTTCCACGCCGCCATCTTGCCAGGACGGCGATCAGGCGGGCTGGCGCCCCGCCATCGCCGCTTCACCCCCGTCTCAATCGCGGGGGAACTCGTTAGCGGTCGTGGAACACCGGCTGGCGCTTGCCCGCGAAGGCGCGCGGGCCCTCCTTCGCGTCCTCGCTGGCGAATACGGCCATGCCGATCCTGGCCTCGACGGCGAACGCGTCGTGCTCGGGCATGCCCTCGGTCTCGCGGATCGCCCGCAGGATCGCGCGCACGGCGACCGGGCCGTTCGCGGCGATCTGCTCCGCGATCTCCAGCGCGGTGGCCAGCGCCTGGCCGTCCGGCACGACCCGGCCGATCAGGCCGATCTCCAGCGCCTCCGCCGCGGTGATGTGCCGCCCGGTCAGCAGCAGGTCGGCCGCGATCGTGTAGGGGATCTGCCGCGGCAGGCGCACCGCCGAGCCGCCGAGCGGGAACAGCCCCCAGCGCGCCTCCGGGACGCCGAACCTCGCGCTCTGGCCGGCCACCCGGATGTCGGTGGCCTGGAGGATCTCCGTGCCGCCCGCGACCGCCGGGCCCTCGACGGCGGCGATCAGCGGCTTGGTCAGGCGGCGCCCCTTGAGCAGCGGCTCGATCACCGACGGGTCCCAGTCCCCGGCGCGGGCGCGCTCACCCGGGTGCTCCCGGCTCATCGCCTTCAGGTCGGCCCCGGCGCAGAACGCGCCGCCCGCGCCGGTCAGCACGCAGACCCGGATCCCGGGGTCGCTGTCCACCTGGTCCCAGGCCTGGCGCATCAGCGCCATCATCGGCCCGCTGAGCGCGTTGCGGGCCTCGGGCCGGTTCATCGTCACGATCAGGATGTGTCCCCGGCGCTCGATGACCGCGTGCGGCTGGCCGGTTCCGGATCCGGTGGGCGCGGCGGCGGGCGTGGGCGCGGGGGTCGAGGTCATGACGGCGATGTCTCCTCGGCAGGAGGCTTGCCCAAAACAGTAACACGTTCTAATTTCGTACCCATGGCCCTGAACTTCGCGGACCTCTTCGAGCATGCCGCCGACGTGTTCGGTGAGCGTACCGCGCTGGTCTCGGGTGAGCGGCAGGTGACCTATCGCGAGCTCGACGAGCGCACCAACCGGCTCGCCCACCACCTGGCAGGGATCGGCGTCGCGGCCGGGGACCACGTCGGCCTCTACGCGCACAACTCCATCGAGGCCGCCGAGACGCTGATCGCGTCGTGCAAGCTCCGCGCCGTCGCGATCAACATCAACTACCGGTACACCGAGAACGAGTTGCAGTACATGTTCGCGGACGCCGACCTGGCCGCGCTCGTCTGCGACCAGCAGTTCGCGGCCCGGGCCGCCGCGGCGTCCCACGCCGCGTACGAGCTGCGCGGCATGGTGGTGATCGAGGACGGCAGCGGCGCCAGCCTGGGCGGCGGGACCGGGTACGCGGCCGCGCTGGCCGCCGCCTCGCCCGCCCGCGACTTCCCGTCCCGCAGCAACGATGACGTCTACATCATCTACACCGGCGGCACGACCGGGTACCCGAAGGGCGTCATGTGGCGGCACGAGGACATCTGGCGCACGCTCGGCGGCGGCATCGACTTCCTGACCGGTGCCCCGCTGGCGGACGAGTGGGAGCAGTCCCGCAAGGGCCTGGAGTCGGCCGGGCTGGTCAGGCTCACCGCGGCGCCGCTCATCCACGGCGCCGCCCAGGTGGCGATGCTGGCGGCGCTGTTCGCGGGGGACACCGTGGTGCTGCCGCCGCATTTCGACGCGTGCGACGTCTGGCGCGCGGTCGAGCGGCACAAGGTCAACCTGATCTTCATCGTCGGCGACGCGATGGGCCGGCCGCTGATCGAGGCCTACCGCGCGGGCGGGTACGACGCCTCGTCCATGCTGGCCATCTCCTCCAGCGGGGCGCTGTTCTCCCCGGTGGTCAAACAGGCCTTTGCCGCCGCGCTGCCGGGCGTCGTGATCACCGACGCGATCGGCTCCACCGAGACCGGCTTCGCCGGCATCGGCATGGTGACCGAGGGCGCGGAGCAGCGCGGTGGCCCGACCGTCACGCCCGGGCCGGAGGTCATGGTGCTGGATGACCAGGGCGGCCCCGCGGCCCCGGGCCAGATCGGCCGGCTGGCCAGGGGCGGGCACGTCCCGCTCGGCTACTACAAGGACCCGGCCAAGACCGCGCAGATGCTGGCCGAGGTGGGCGGGAAGCGTTATGCCGTGCCCGGCGACCTGGCGCGGATCGAGGCCGACGGCACGGTGACGCTGCTCGGCCGCGGCAACACGTGCGTGAACTCCGGCGGCGAGAAGGTCTTCCCCGAGGAGGTCGAGGGCGCGCTGAAGTCGCATCCGGACGTGTTCGACGCGCTGGTCATCGGCGTGGCCGACGAACGGCTCGGCCAGCGGGTGGCGGCATTAGTGCAGCCGCGGGAGGGGCGGACCCCCGAGCTGGCCGCGATCGAGGCGCACGTTCGCGGCCAGCTCGCCGGCTACAAGGTGCCGCGCACCCTGTGGCTGGTCGAGGCCATCAGCCGCGGGCCGGCCGGGAAGCCCGACTACGGGTGGGCGCACCGCTATGCGGCCAGCCACCCCGCGGCATGAGCGGCACGGCATGAGCGGCACGCCATGAGCGGCACGCCATGAGCGGCACGGGGAGAACCGTGCGGACGGCACTGTGCGACCTGCTCGGCATCGAGCACCCCATCGTCGGCTTCAGCCCGTCCGAGCACGTCGCCGCCGCGATCAGCCGGGCCGGCGGCCTGGGCGTGCTCGGCTGCGTCCGCTTCAACGACCCGGCGGAGCTGGACGCCGTGCTGGGGTGGATGGACGCCAGCACCGACGGCCGCCCCTACGGTGTCGATGTCGTGATGCCCGCGCGCGAGCCGTCCGAGGGGGCCGCCGCCGACCTGGGCGAGCTGATCCCGGCCGCGCACCGGGACTTCGTCGAGGACACGCTGGTCAGGCTCGGCGTGCCGCCGCTGCCCGACGGCGCGCTGCCCGGCGAGGGTGTGCTCGGCTGGCTGCACTCGGTGGCCAGGCAGCACGTCGAGGTGGCCCTGGCCCACCCGGCCCGCCTGATCGCCAACGCGCTCGGCCCCCCGCCGCCCGACGTCATCGCCCGCGCCCACGAGCGCGGCATGCTGGTGGCGGCGCTGGCCGGCAAGGCCGGGCACGCCCGCGACCACGTCGGGTCCGGGGTGGACATCGTCGTCGCCCAGGGCTATGAGGCGGGCGGGCACACCGGCGAGATCGCCAGCATGGTGCTGGTGCCGGAGATCGTCGACGCCGTCGGCGCGCAGGTGCCCGTGCTCGCCGCGGGCGGGATCGGCTGCGGCCGCCAGATCGCGGCGGCGCTCGCGCTCGGCGCGGTCGGCGTCTGGATGGGCTCGGCCTGGCTGATCACCCAGGAGTACGCGCTGACCTCGGCGGCACCCGCCCTGCGCGATGCGCTGCTGGCCGCCACCTCGTCGGACACCGTCCGGTCACGGATCTACAGCGGCAAGCCCGCCCGGCTGCTGCGCAACCGCTGGACCCAGGCGTGGTCGGAGCCGGGCGCGCCGCAGCCGCTGCCGATGCCGCTGCAGAACCTGCTCGTCAGCGAGGCACACCGGCGGCTGATGCACTCGGGCCAGCCGGACCTGGTGCCGATGCCGGTGGGCCAGATCGTGGGCCGGATGAACGAGGTCCGCCCGGTCGCCGAGGTCGTCGCGTCGCTGGTGCGCGAGACTGAGGAGACGATCGGCAGGCTCAACGGATTGCGGTGACGCCGCCGCGGGCGGGTGCGCCGCTGCCGTGGGAAGGGGCCGGAGATGAGGATCTCGACTCACGTCGGCTACTGGAGTGCCGGCCCGCCGCCGGACGCGGCGGAGCTGTTCGCCGCCGCGGACCGGCTGCGGCTCGACCAGATCTGGACCGCGGAGGCCTACGGCAGCGACGCGTGGACGCCGCTGGCCTGGTGGGGGTCGCGCACCACCCATGTCCAGCTGGGCACGGCCATCTCGCAGCTGTCCGCCCGGCCGCCGGCGACCCTGGCGATGGCCGCGATGACGATGGACCATCTCACCGGTGGCCGGGTCATCATCGGGGTCGGCACCAGCAACCCGCAGGTGGTCGAGGGCTGGTACGGCCAGCCGTACCCGCGCCCGCTCGAGCGCACCCGGGAGTACGTCGACATCCTGCGCGCGGTCATCGCGCGGGAGCAGCCGGTCGTCTACCACGGCAAGCACTACCAGCTGCCGCTGGCCGGCGGCACCGGCCTGGGCAAGCCGCTGCGCTCCATCCTGCACCCGTACCGGACCGAGATCCCTGTCTACCTCGGCGCGGAGGGCCCGAAGAACGTCGCGCTCGCGGCCGAGATCGCCGACGGCTGGCTCGCGATGTTCTTCTCGCCCGCCATGAACGACTTCTACGCCGCCGCCCTGGCCGAGGGCTTCGCCCGCCCCGGCGCCCGGCACACCGCCGCCAGCTTTGACGTCGTCGGCGGCCCGCTGCGGATCGTGGTCGATGATGACGTCGAGCGGGCTGCCGACGTGCTCCGGCCGACCCTCGCCCTCTACATCGGCGGCATGGGCGCCCGCGGCGTCAACTACCACCACGAGGTCTTCGCGCGGATGGGCTACCAGGCGCAGGCCGCCGTCATCGCCGACCATTACCTGGCCGGCGACAAGAAGAGCGCGATCGCGGCCGTCCCCACCCGCATGGTCGAGGACGTCGCGCTGATCGGCCCGTGGGCGAAGATCGCCGACGAGATCCAGCTGTGGCGGCGGACCGTCCTCACCACGTTCTCGGTCAGCACCGATCCGCGTCACCTGGACGCGGTCGTCGACCTGATCCGCGGCTGAGCGTAGGGCGGGCCCGGCGCCCGCCAGCCCCGGGCCCACGCTTGATCTGCCGGGATGAGCCTGACATGGTGCGCTAGCAGCTCACTAGCGTCTCGTTAGCGCCGTGCCCCGCTGGCGCCGGCGATGAGGCCACGCTGCGGAGCGACGTCATCGTGCGACGTCATCGTGCCGCCCGCCGGGGCGCCGCGGTCTGACGGTCGTGCGCGGCCACCAGTTTCGTGGCGGCTGTGCAGGTCCCCGGCGCGATGGAGCAGACCGCGGCCGGCGGGCGGTGCACCGGGGACAAACCCTGGTTCAGCCCGATCAGGCCGGCGGTCAGTGCGGCCAGTGCCCCGGCGGCGATCAGCCGGACCGCGCGCGTCTGCCCATTGAGCAGTTTCGCGGCACGCGGCAGCACCAGCGGGCGCCCGAGGTTCCCCCTGCTCCGCAGCAGGACGACCATGGCCACGGCGAGCACCGAGGGCACCAGGAACAAGTGCAGGAAGAACCAGGCCTGCGCGAAGGAAGAGAAGGGGTCACCCGGCCCTTGCACGTTGAGCGCTGCGCGGTAGTCCTGCGGTTTGCCGGGGCCGATCGCAGGCAGGAGCACATCCGCGGTGAAGGCGAGCACGGCAAGAGCGAGCGCGGCCAGGCCAGCCGCCCCGATGACGTCGGAGCCCAGGCTGCGGGCCGCGAGCCTCCCAAAGCCGCGCGTTCCGTGGCCACGCACCCAGATGGCGGCCGCCGCGAGCCGGCTGACCACCAGGGTCAGCACGAAGCCCCAGATCAGGCCGTAGAACGTCTCCAGCGGGGCGACGAACGCGGCCACCGCGAGCGCCAGCAGGATGGGCAGGCTCAGCCACCCGAAGCGATACTGCCTGGGCAGCGCTCCACCGGCCCGGGGGCCAGCGGTGTCGGGTGGCAGCGGCGGCGGCCGGTACGTCTGCGGCGCGGCGGCGGGCGCCGGCGCGGGCCGGTATGACGGTGGCGGTGCCGGCGGGGGAGGCGGCGGCTGGCTGGCGCTGGGCGGCGGCGTCTGGTGGGGCTCGGCGGGCGGAGTGCCGGCCGTCACCGTGCTCACCGGAGCGTCCTGCGCTGGTCGCGGCGCCGGGGCGGCCGCCGCCGGGAGCTGGCCGCTGCTGGGTGCCGGCACGCTGTACCGGGGCAGTGTCTCGGCCACTGCCTGCGGCAGCCAGTCGTGGAACAGGCCGGTGGAGCCGAGCTCGGCGACGATCTGCCCCGGCGTCGGCCGGCTGAGGGGATCTTTGGCCAGGCAGCGCTCGACGAGCGGCCGGAGCTCGGGCGGCAGGCCGCTGATCGCCGGCTCGGCATGAACCACCTGGTACAGCAGTGCCAGGACCGTCCCGCCCCGGAACGGGCCGCTGCCCGTGGCGGCGAAAGTCAGCACCGAGCCCAGGCTGAAGATGTCGCTCGGCGGCCCGGCGTCGCGGCCATCGGCCTGCTCGGGGGACATGAACGGCGGCGAGCCGATAACGAGGCCGGTACCGGTCAGCGCGCTTGCCTCGACCGCGCGGGAGATCCCGAAGTCGATGATCCGCGGCCCGTCGCCGGCCAGCAGCACGTTCGATGGCTTCAGGTCACGGTGCACGACGCCGGCGGCATGGATCGCGGCAAGGCCCTCGGCGAGGCCAGCGGCCAGCGCGCGTACCACATCGGCGCGCATCGGGCCGTGGTCGGTCACGGCGTCGGCGAGCGAAGGACCGGGCACGTACGCGGTGACCAGCCACGGCATGTCACCGTCGGGGTCGGCGTCTACGACCGGCGCGGTGAACAGCGCGTTGACCCGCCGCGCCGACGCCACCTCCTGCGCGAACCTGCGCCGGAAGCCGGCCTGCCCGGCCAGCAGCTCCGAACGGATGACCTTGACGGCCACCGGCCGGCCGCCCGGTGACCGGCCGAGGAAGACCTGGCCCATACCACCGGCCCCGAGCCGTGCCAGCAGTTCGTACGGTCCAGCCCAGCGCGGATCGCCGGGTTTAAGAGGCTCAGCCACATGTCCCACCCCTGACAGCCGGCGATCCATCCAGGGCCATGGTAGAGCGGGCCCCGCCTGGCCACATTGAGTTGTGCCGCGACGGCTCACCGGTGCCGGGCCGCGGTGGCAGCGAACGGCCGCCGCCTATTCTGCCCGCTTTTCCCGCAGTGATTTCCCGGGGCGCGCCGGATATAGTTGGGCCGTGTCCGATTCGTACGGGCAGCCGGGGGGGCGGGAAGACCCGGTTTCTCCGGGCCGCCCGGATCTTCGCTGGCCGGTCGAGCTCTGGTATTGGGGCACGCCCCAGGTCGCGTTCAGCCAGAACCGCAGCGTGCTGATCACCAATTCCCCCGCTGCCGCTGGCCTGTTCTACGGGGCGCGGGCCTTCGGCAACGCAGCGGCGCGCAAGAAGGCCAGGCGGCTCGCTCAGCAGCAGCAGTGGCTGGTAGCGGGCAGCGGCGAGATGGTCCTTGACGACCGCGGCATGACGCTCACCGGAACCTGGGGCGGGACCTGGGCCTCGATGAGGATCGATTACGCCGAGGTCGTGTCCTGGGAGCGCGATCAGGATGCCCTGCGCATCGTGCCCGTCGACTACTACCCGCTCCTGCTCCGCACGCCCCACGCCGACAACTTCGCCGGCTGGTATGCGCACCTGTCGCACGGGAAGCTCTGGCAGCCGCTGGGCGTGGAGACGTGGGAGCCACCTCCTCAGGTGCCGGTGAAGGCCTGGGAGCAGCGCGACAAGCGCTTTACCTGTGCTATTCCCGACGGATGGGAACCCTTTACCGACAGCGTCTACCTGGCCAATGCCGCAAAGGATGCCGCAAACAACCAGCAGCGGCTGCTTTTCATGCTCCACCGCAACCCGTCAGAGTGTCACGCGGCCGTCGACTTCAACGAAGTCGTCAATCCCGAAATAGCCAGGCTCCTGTCGGCCGACCCGGCGCACATCGAGCAGGACGCGCTGCGTTTCGCCGGGGTGAAGGCGGAGCGCGCCAACGGTGTCGTCGTCACCCGGCCACGTGTCATCCTCATGGGCGGGGAGCGCGCGACGATGATCGATACCACCATGAACCTGCCGCACATCCATGTCCGTCTTCGCGAGCTGTACGTCGGCCGGCGCGGACGCTGGTACATGGTCGGGCTTGCCGTCGCCCACCCCGGTGACCCGCAGCCGCTCTTCGACCGTTACTCGCCGGAGTTCCAGGCGATGATCGCCACCTGGCAGTGGCGTGATTTAGCATGGCGTGATTTAGCCAGGAGTCTCGCTGGCGTTCACGGTGTGCGGGCGGGGAACTCGCCGGCGCTGGCCAGGTCAGCGCCGATCCGGCACAGCGGGGCGG
>Ga0335079_10009579_pt1 | contig 11033 bp, 10 predicted proteins | sample Lox_Sample_33_FD_206719 | JGI IMG/M metagenome (GOLD analysis project Ga0335079, IMG submission 206719) | Soil microbial communities from Loxahatchee National Wildlife Refuge, Florida, United States - Lox_Sample_3.3 | ecosystem: Environmental > Terrestrial > Soil > Wetlands | place: USA... | reverse complement strand
ACGCCGGCATCGCCACCCAGATGGTGGTGGAGCGGGAGCTGAAGCGCACCGAGCGCACGTCACGCCACGACCTGGGGCGGGAGGAGTTCGTCCGCCGGATCTGGGCCTGGAAGGAGCGCTACGGCGCCCGCATCCAGGAGCAGCACGAGCACCTCGGGGCGAGCCTCGACTGGAGCCGCTCGCGCTTCACGATGGACGAGGGGAGCTCCCGCGCCGTGCTGGAGGTGTTCGTCCGCCTCTACGAGGAGGGGCTGCTCTACAAGGCCAACCGCCTCATCAACTGGTGCCCGGACTGCCGCACGGCGCTGAGTGACCTCGAGGTGGAGCACGAGGAGCGCCAGGGCTCGATCTGGGAAATCCGCTACCCGGTGAAGGGACAGGACCGGTTCCTCACCGTCGCCACCACCCGGCCGGAGACGATGCTCGGCGATACCGCGGTCGCGGTGCATCCCGACGACCCGCGCTACCGTGACCTCGTCGGCAAGACGGTCGTTCTCCCGCTGCTGGACCGGGAGATCCCGGTCATCGCCGATGCGACGCTGGTCGATCCGGAGTTCGGCACCGGCGTCGTCAAGGTCACCCCGGCACACGACTTCAACGACTACCAGACCGGGCTGCGGCACAAGCTGCAGATGATCTCCATCCTCGACGAGGCGGCCCGCACCAACGGGGCCGCCGGCCCCTACGCGGGGCTGGACCGGTTCGAGGCCCGGACGCGCGTGCTCGCCGACCTCGAGGCCCGCGGGCTGCTGGTCTCCGAGAAGCCGCACACCCTCAGCATCGGTCTCTGCCAGCGGAGCGGAACCATCGTCGAGCCGCGGCTGTCGCCCCAGTGGTTCGTGCGGATCGAGCCGCTGGCCCGGCCGGCGATCGAAGCGGTGGAGCAGGGGCGGACCACAATCGTCCCCGAGTCGTGGAAGGCGACCTACTTCCACTGGATGCGGAACATCCAGGACTGGTGCGTGAGCCGGCAGCTGTGGTGGGGGCACCAGATTCCCGCCTGGTACTGCGACGCATGCACGCCGCGCACCCCTTCGGGCGCGCTCGACCTCGAGCGGGCGACGCCCATCGTGGCCCGCAGCCGGCCCCCGGCGTGTCCGGCGTGCGGCGGCTCGGCGCTGACGCAGGACCCGGACGTGCTCGACACCTGGTTCAGCTCGGGGCTCTGGCCGTTCAGCACCCTCGGCTGGCCCGACCGGACGCCGGAGCTGAAGACCTTCTACCCGACCTCGGTGCTCGAGACCGGACACGACATCCTCTTCTTCTGGGTGGCCCGGATGATGATGATGGGCCTCCACTTCATGGGCGAGGTGCCCTTCCGGACCGTGTACCTGCACGCGATGGTGCGCGACGAGAAGGGCGAGAAGATGTCGAAGGTGAAGGGGAACGTCGTCGACCCGCTCGACGTCATCCACGGGGCCAAGGCCGCCGACCTTCCTCCGGCGCTGCGCAACAAGTTCCCGCAGGGGATGCCTGCCTTCGGGGCCGACGCACTGCGTTACACACTCGCGGCGCTGGCGGCGCAGGGCCGAGACATCAAGCTCTCGCTCGATCGGGTCAACGGCTACAAGGCCTTCACCAACAAGCTGTGGAATGCCTCGCGCTTCCTGCTGCTCCGGCTGGGGGACTTCCGTCCCGGGGGGCCGCCCTTGCGCGAGCGGGCGCTGACGCTGGCCGACCGGTGGATCCTCTCGCGCACCGAGCGGGTGACACGCGAGGTGAACGACGCGCTCGGTCGCTACGAGTTTGCCGAGGCCTCCTCCGCCGTGTACCAGTTCACCTGGCACTCGTTCTGCGACTGGTACATCGAGCTCGCCAAGCCGGCGCTCCAGGGAAACGATGCCGAGCGCGCGGACACCACCCGGGCGGTGCTCATCCAGGTGCTGGATCGCGTGCTGCGGCTGCTCCACCCTTTCATCCCATTCATCACCGAGGAGATCTGGCACCGGCTCCCCGGCGTCCCCGAAGACGCATTCCTGATGCTCGCGGCGTACCCCGAGGCTGGCGCCGAGGATCCGGCCGCAGAGGCGGAGATTGCCCCGGTCATCGCGGTCATCGAGGGAATCCGGAACGTCCGGGGCGAGAGTAACCTCCCGCCACTCCAGAGGATTCTGGCGGTGGTGCAGAGCGACGACGCGGTGCTCCGGGAGCGGCTGCTGCGCTGGCGGGGGACCGTGGAGCCGCTGGCCGGACTGTCGGAGCTGAGGGTGCAGCCGGTGGGGACCCCGCCGCCGTCGTCGGCGTCATGGGTGGGACAGGGGGTGTCGGTCTACGTTCCGCTGGCAGGGCTGTTGGATCTCGACGAGGAACGTGCGCGTCTGCGGAAAGAGATCGCCCGCGTCGAGTCTGATCTGGCAGCCTTGAGGCGAAAGCTGGACAATCCGAGCTTCGTCGCGCGGGCTCCGGCCGACGTGGTGGAAAAGGATCGGGCGCGGGTGACCGAGCTCGAGGCTCGCAGAGCCAAGCTGTTGGACAACCTCAGTCGGATCTGACCTGGAGGGAACGATGTCCGAGGAGAGAACCCCGGAAGAGATCGAGTCGAACGGGATGGGGGGGATGGGCGGAGGCATGGGCGGCGGCGAGTCCTCTCCGCCGCCGGAGAGCAGCGGCTTCGGAATGGGCATGGGTGGCGGCGAGCCGGCCGCCCCGGCCGAGCCTCCCGCCGCTCCGCGTCCCCGTCGCGCCGCACCCAAGCGGAAGGCCGCCAAGAAGAAGGCGCCAAAGCGCAAGGCCGCCCGCAAGGGTCGTCGCGCCGCACGCAAGACCGCTCGCAAGACCGCTCGCAAGGGTCGCCGCGCGGCACGGAAGACCGCGCGCAAGACGCGACGCACGGCTCGCCGGGCAGGAGGCAAGGCCCGGCGCACGGCCCGCAGGGGCGTGCGGAAGGCACGGCGCGCCGCCCGTCGGTCCCGGCGCTAGCCACACCCGGGCCGTCCGGCGTTCCGCTCCTCCAGCCCATGGACTTCGTCGACCGACTGATCGATCTGGCGCTGGAGGAGGACCTGGGGGCGGCCGGCGACGTCACCACGCAGGCGCTCGTCCCCGAGGGGGCACGGGGTCGGGCCGAGGTCTGGGCGAAGGAGCCGCTGGTGCTCGCCGGCACGCGCGCCTTCGCGCGGGTCTTCACCCGGCTCGAGCCAACCGTGGAGGTACGGTTCCGCGATCCGGACGGAGCGCGCATCGGTGGCCGGGCGATCGTCGGCGAGGTGTCGGCCTCGCTCCGCACGCTCCTCGTGGGCGAGCGGACCGCGCTGAACATCCTGCAGCGCACCTGCGGCATCGCCACGCTCGCCGCGCAGGCGGCGGACGCGGTGCGGGGGTCGACGCTCCGCATCCTCGATACGCGGAAGACCAGCCCCGGGATGCGGGGACTCTCGAAGGAGGCGGTGCGGGCCGGCGGCGCGTCGAACCACCGCTTCGGGCTGTTCGACGGCGTGCTCATCAAGGACAACCACCTGGCCGCGGTGGGCGGCGACGTGCGCGAGGCGCTCCGTCGGGCCCGGGCTCACGCGCCGCAGCTGGTGAAGATCGAGATCGAGATCACCCGGCTGGAGCAGCTCCCCGAGGCCATCGCCGGCGGGGCGGACGTCGTCCTGCTCGACAACATGGATGACGCGACGGTGGCCGAGGCGGTCCGTCTGGCGGCGGGGAAGGTGCGGCTCGAGGTGTCGGGGAACGTGACGCTCGAGCGGCTTCCACGGCTGGCGCAGCTGGGCGTGGACTTCGTGTCGATGGGCGCGCTCACCCACTCGGCCCGGGCGATGGACCTGTCGCTGGAGATCGTCGAGCGCTGAGCTCAGCGGCCCTGGACGGCGGACTCGACGCGCGGCTCGCCCTCGGCCGAGGCCGGGGCGCCCATCTCCATCTGCATCGCCGCGGTGGGCGCGACGTCGCTCGCGTGCACCTGCATCCGGTAGAGGCCGGGCCTCACGTTCTTGCCGTAGAGGACGAGCGGGATCTGGTTGTCGTAGGCGTAGGGCTCGCCGTGGGTGGTTCCGGTGTCGCCCTCCATCAGCACGGCGAAGGGGCGCAGCACGAAGGTGACCTCGCCGCTCCGGCCGGGGTAGTGGTTCCTGCGGAGCGCGGGGCCGAAGCCGCCCAGCTCCTGACCCGAGTCGAGCTCGTCCGCGGTCACCGCGAGGGCGATGCCCGGCTGGCGGGCGAGCCAGTCCGCCGCGGCCCGGCGCACCACCGCCGGGTCCAGCTTCTTGTCGGCGATGGCCCTGGCATTGAGGAACACGTCCCGGTCCACGATGCCCATCAGCAGCGGCGCGCCGAAGCGGCCCTGCAGCTCCTGGGCGAGCCCCTGGCGGAGCACCGACGGCTTCACCCGGACGGCGTTCACGCCCGCGGCGATCCACTCCTCGGGAAGGGCGGCGCCGCCGTGGTCCGCGGAGAGCACCACCAGGAGGTTCTGCCGTCCGCCGGCCGCCTTCTCGGCCGCGGCGAGCAGCTCGCCGATCTGCCGGTCGAGGCGCACCAGCGCGTCCTGCATCTCCCAGGAGTACGGCCCGAACTGGTGGTAGATGAGGTCGGTCGCGCTGAAGCTGATCGAGAGGATGTCGGGCACGTCGTCCTTGCCCAGGTTCTCGGCCAGGATGGCCGCCTTCGCCGCCTGCACCAGGAGGTCGTTGGCCGCTGGTGAGCTTGCGAATGCCGCGTAGGACGGCGGGCCGGGGCTCGGAGCGCCGCCGTTGAGCGGATGGGGAAAGACCCGCCGCAGCCCGAAGGACGGCACTTCGAACGGGCGATCGTCCTCTCCCAGGTACTCCTTGCTGGGCAGGGCAAGCGTCCACTCGGTGGAGAAGGCCGCGTCGGGGAGGCGGCGATCGTTGAGGATCCGCACCCAGGACGGCAGCTCCTTCGTGTAGGCCGTGCCGGTGACGAGCTTCCCCACCTGCTCGTTGAACCAGAAGGCCTGACCCAGGTGGCCGGCGAGGCAGATGGCGGCGCGGGCCTTGCCGGAGAGGGCGATGGCCTTGCCCCGCCCGCCGGTGAAGAGCCTCAGGTGATCGGACAGGGTCTCGGCGAGGAGCGCCTCGGGCGAGACGTCCTCCACGCCCGGCGGGGCGTCCAGCGCCGGATGGGCAGGATCCCAGAACACCGGCTCGTCCTTGCCGGTGCTCCGGTTCATCATCCGGTTGCCCACCACGCCCGTGCGCCACGGGTAGGCGCCGGTGGCGAGGACCGAGTGGCCGGGTGCGGTGGCCACCTGTCCCTGCTCGTAGTGGACGTCGGGGTAGAAGGCTCCGCGGTCGATGAGCTGGGCGAGCCCCGCGTGGAGCTGCGGCCGGCTGCGGAGGAGCAGGTCGGTCCCGAGCGCGTCGACGACGATGAAGAGCGTCAGCCGCGGGGGCTTGGCGAGCGCAGGTGCGGCCAGGACGGTGAGGGCGAGGGCGAGGGCGCGGGTCATCGGGGAGGGTCGGAGTGTAGCCGCCCTGGCCCGATTCTCACCGGAGCTTGTCCGGGCTGCGCCGCAGCGCCTACCGTGCCCGACAGGAGGGGACGATGTTCCAGGCGCGGGTGCGGGTCATTTACGGCGACACCGACCAGATGGGCGTCGTGTACTACGCGAACTACCTCCGCTACTTCGAGCTCGCCCGGAGCGACTTTCTCCGCGCCCACGGGCGCAGCTACCGGGAGATGGAGGCCGAGGGCCTGGCCCTCCCGGTGGTGGAGGCGACCTGCCGCTACCTGGCCTCCGCGCGCTACGACGACGTCCTGCTCGTCGGCATCGAGGTGCCCTCGGTCAGCCGGGTGACGCTGACCTTCCGCTACGCGGTCGCTCGGGAGGGGGAGCCGGGAGTCCTCTGCACCGGGAGCACGGTCCACGCCTGCCTCGGCAGGAACGGCCGGCCCGCGCGGTTGCCGGAGTGGGTCGCCGGCCTGGTCACGCCGTCCACCGCCTGACGGCGGGTGCCATTCACCCCCTCCGGAATCGTCGCCTCGCTCCGCCGCGGCGGGGTACGGTGGCGCGGGCAGCGGGGAGGAGGACGTCGATGGATCGCAACCTGGCGCTGGAGGTGGTCCGCGTCACCGAGCTGGCGGCGATCGCCGCGGCCCGGCTGATGGGGCGCGGAGAGAAGAACCTCTCGGACCAGGCGGCCGTGGACGCGATGCGGCGGGCCTTCGACACCCTCCACATCCAGGGCACGGTGGTCATCGGCGAGGGCGAGCGCGACGAGGCTCCGATGCTCTACATCGGCGAGAAGGTGGGCCGCTGGGCTCCGGAGGATCCGGGGATCGACATCGCGCTCGATCCGCTGGAGGGCACCAACCTCTGCGCCTACGGACGCCCGGGGGCCATCGCGGTGGTGGCGCTGGCCGAGCGCGGGAGGCTGCTCAACGCCCCGGACACCTACATGGAGAAGCTGGCGGTGGGGCCGGAGGCCCGCGGCGCGATCGACCTTCGCAAGAGCACGACGGAGAACTTGAAGTCCATCGCCGCCGCGCTGAAGCGGGAGACGAACGACCTGACGGTGGTCGTCCTCGACCGGCCCCGGCACGAGACGCTGATCCGCGAGGTCCGCTCCACCGGGGCGCGCATCCGGCTCATCGAGGACGGCGACGTGGCGGGGGGCGTGGCCACCTGCTTCCCCGAGACGGGCGTGGACGTCCTGATGGGCATCGGCGGGGCGCCGGAGGGCGTCATCACGGCGGCCGCGGTGAAGTCCGTGGGCGGCGAAATGCAGGGGCGCCTCAAGCCCCGGAACGACGAGGAGGTCGCCCGGGCGAGGAAGATGGGCATCTCGGACCTGAACCGGATCTACACCGCCGAGGAGCTGGCCCAGGGCGAGGTGATGTTCGCTGCCACCGGGGTCACCTCGAGCGACTTCCTCCGCGGGGTCCGGTTCTTCGGCGGTGGCGCCGAGACCTGGTCGGTGGTGATGCGGAGCAAGACCGGCACCGTCCGCTACGTCCAGGCCCAGCACCGCTTCGAGAAGAAGCCCGAGTACTTCGCGCGGCAGGCGGGAGGACACTGACCATGGCCGGAGCCACCCGCAGCGTGGTCATCGACGTGCCGCCCGATCGCGTGTTCGACGTCATCGTCGACTACGACCACTACGCCGAGTTCCTCTCCGAGGTGAAGGAGGCAAGGAGCGCGGACCGGAAGGGCAACGAGGTCGACGTGCACTACGGCATCGACCTGGTGAAGCGCATCCACTACACGCTCCACATGGTGGAGGACCGGCCGCGCTCGGTCCGCTGGACGTTCGTCCGGGGAGAGGTGATGCGCGACAACCGTGGCAGCTGGACGCTCGAGGCCACGCCCGACGGAAAGACCCGCGCCACGTACAGCATCGAGGTGGGAGTGGGTCCCCTGGTACCGCGGTCCATCGTGAACATGCTCGTCGATCAGTCGCTGCCCAAGCTGCTGGAAGCATTCAAGAAACGATCGGAGAGCGCCCCCGTCGCGTAGGTCCCAGAGCGACGCTTGCGGGGGGTGCTCCAGGCATTACAATGAGACGCGAAGGCCGGGTGCCGCCGGCCTCGCGAAGAGCCTCCGGAATGCTCGATAGCTTCGTCATCGACGAGGTCACCCGCCGCGACCGGCAGGAGCGCGACGAGCGCGACCGGCCGGCTGTGGAGCTGCCCGTGCCCGCGCCCGACGAGCGTCCGGTGCGTCGCAGCGACGAGGACGGCCGCGAGGACAAGCCCAAGCGCGGGGTCGTGGTCATCGACCTCCGCGTGCACTGACCCTCCGCCCGTTCCGTCTCGGCGCCCTCTCGACGTCCTTGCCCGCGCCGCCGGAGGCTGCGTACAAGGCCGGCCCATGACGGAGATCATCGACATCGTCGCTCGCGAGATCCTCGACTCCCGCGGGAACCCCACCATCGAGGTCGAGGTGACGCTCGATGGCGGTGACGCAGGGCGCGCCGCCGTGCCGTCGGGCGCCTCGACCGGTGTGCACGAGGCGCTCGAGCTGCGCGACGGCGAGGCTGGCCGGTACGGCGGGAAGGGCGTCCGCAAGGCGGTGGGGAACGTCCGCGACGTCCTCGCCCCGGCGCTGGTGGGGATGGATGCGCTCGACCAGACCGCGCTGGACGCGCGGATGATCGAGCTCGACGGCACCCCCAACAAGGGAAAGCTCGGCGCGAACGCCATCCTCGGCGTCTCGCTGGCCACGGCGCACGCCGCGGCCTCCGCCACCGGACTTCCGCTGTGGCGCTACGTCGGCGGGGCGCAGGCCCGGACCCTTCCGGTGCCGCTGATGAACATCCTCAACGGCGGCGCCCATGCCGACACCCGGGTCGACTTCCAGGAGTTCATGATCGTCCCGGTCGGAGCGCCCACCTTCGCCGAGGCCCTCCGGATGGGGTCCGAGGTCTTCCATGCGCTGAAGAAGGGGCTGAAGGCGCGGAAGCTCGCCACCGGGGTGGGGGACGAGGGCGGCTACGCCCCCGACTTGCCGACGAACGAGGAGGCCCTGGTGCTGGTGACCGAGGCCATCGCGGCCGCGGGATACTCCCCGGGGAAGGACCTGGCGCTGGCGATCGACGTCGCGGCGAGCGAGTTCTTCGACGCGAAGACCCGGAGCTACCGGCTGAAAGGCGAGGGAAAGGCGTACGACGCGACCGGGCTGATCGGCGTCTACGAGCAGCTCTGCAAGAAGTACCCCATCGTCTCCATCGAGGACGGGATGGCCGAGGACGACTGGGAGGGCTGGGTGGCGCTCACCCGCGCGATGGGCGGTTCGCTGCAGCTGGTCGGCGACGACAACTTCGTCACCAGCGTGGAGCGCCTGGGCAGGGGCATCGACGGCGGGGTGGCCAACGCGATCCTGATCAAGGTGAACCAGATCGGCACCCTGACCGAGACCATCGCCGCGGTGCGGATGGCGCACCGGGCCTGCTACCGCTCGGTGATGAGCCACCGCTCGGGCGAGACCGAGGACGTCACCATCGCCGATCTGGCGGTGGCGCTGGACTGTGGGCAGATCAAGACCGGCTCGCTGTCCCGGAGCGACCGGATCGCCAAGTACAACCAGCTCCTGCGCATCGAGGAGGCGCTCGGCGCCGGGGCGCGCTACCCGGGTCGGGCGGCGTTCGGGCGCGGGCGGAGCTGACCATCCGGATCCTGGTCCTCAACGACGACGGCATCGGGTCGGCGGGGCTCGCCGCGTTGGCCGAGGCCGCGGAGCCCCTGGGCGAGGTCTGGGTCGTGGCTCCCGAGCACGAGCAGAGCGCGGCCTCGCACGCCATCTCGCTGACCCGGCCCTTGCGGATCCGGAAGGTGAGGGAACGTTGGTACTCGGTGGACGGCACACCGACCGACTGCGCCTACCTGGCCATTCACCATCTGATGAAGGACGAGGTGCCGGCGCTCGCGCTGTCGGGCATCAACCATGGCCCGAACATGGCGGACGACGTCCTGTACTCGGGGACGGTGGCGGCGGCGATGGAGGCGACGCTCCTCGGCGTGCCGGCGATCGCCTTCAGCCTGGTGGCCCGGGGGCGGGGTCTCGACTTCACGTCCGCGGCGCGCTTCGCGCGAGCGCTCACCGGCGTGGCGCTCTCGCAGAAGCTCCCACCCCGGCTTCTCCTGAACGTGAACGTGCCCGGGGTGGCCGAGCCACGGGGCTGGGCGGTCACCCGGCTCGGCCGGCACACCTACGGGAACCAGGTGGTGGAGAACCGGGACCCGCGGGGGCGCCGCTACTACTGGATCGGGGGGAGCGAGTACACCCACGAGGACCTGCCGGGGAGCGACTGCAACGCGGTGCTCGACGAGCAGCTGATCTCGGTGACGCCGGTGCTGCTCGACCTGACCGATCTGGCCTCGGTCGACCAGCTGATGCGCTGGCCGGTGGATGGCTTCGAGAGGCGGAGTTCGGCGAAAATCTGATGCGCCCCGGGTTCCGGGGTACACCTGTCCGCTGGAGGCGTGTTCCCTGGCGCATCGGGCCCCCCGTGGAGACCTGCGTGTTCCGGCCGCTCGGCGGCGTGGCGCGGGTGCGCTCTGCGTGCTGGGGCTCGTGGCACTCGTGGGATGCGGGACGCCGGTGAGCGGCGAGCGGCCGCGGAGCTCGCTCCGGATGGACGACCTGCCCGCGCCGCGGCGGATGACGCCCGACGGGCCGCGGGTGGTGCTCGCTCCGGCCCATGCCGAGCCGGACCTGGTGGACGAGTGGCCGGCAGCGACGGCCATGGCGGTACCGGCCCCGGGGACGCACCGGGTGGCGCAGGGCGAGACCCTGTACCGGATTGCCCGGGGGCTGGGCATCACGCCGGCGGCGCTGGCGGAGATGAATGGCATCGCGGTCGCGGCGCCGCTGAGGGTGGGCCAGGTGCTGGTGGTGCCTGCGCCGGCGGGGAAGGGGGCGCCCGCGGCAGCGATGGCCGAGGAATCGCACGTGCTGCCTCCGGCGCTGGCCGCGGCGTTCGATGCGGCGGGAAGGCCTGCCGGGGCGCTCCGTCCTCCGGGGGTGGAGCCGTCCGCCGCTGCGGAGACGGACGTCCGGGCACCGGTCGAGCCCGGGGCCGGGCAGCGGTCCGAGCCAGCGCCGGCGTCGGGGCGCCGGGGGCCGGGTCGCATCGAGTCGAGCGTCCTCGGGGCGCTTCCGCCGCCGTCGCAGGTCGGGAAGGCGCCGGTGGCGAGCGTCCGGCGGAGTGCGGGGCCGCTCCAGTGGCCGCTCCGGGGCGTGCTCTACGCGCGGTTCGGGCGGAAGGGGCGGTCACCGCACGACGGAATCGACCTGGCCGCTCCGGCCGGCACGCCGGTCCGCACCGCGGCCGAGGGCTCGGTGCTCTTCGCCGGACCGCAGCAGGGCTACGGGCTCCTGGTCATCGTGGAGCATGCCCACGGTCTGGTGACGGTCTACGCGCACAACCGCGATCTCCGTGTGAAGACAGGCCAGTCGGTGCGCGAGGGGCAGGTGATCGCGACGGTCGGAGAGTCGGGGAAGACCAGCGGGCCGCACCTGCACTTCGAGGTGCGCCAGGACGGCGCGCCGGTGGACCCGCTGGATGTTCTCGGGCCGCCGCCCGCCTCCTGACCGCCAGGGACGCCTACCCGGCGAATGGCGAACGGAA
>Ga0335079_10009577_pt1 | contig 11034 bp, 11 predicted proteins | sample Lox_Sample_33_FD_206719 | JGI IMG/M metagenome (GOLD analysis project Ga0335079, IMG submission 206719) | Soil microbial communities from Loxahatchee National Wildlife Refuge, Florida, United States - Lox_Sample_3.3 | ecosystem: Environmental > Terrestrial > Soil > Wetlands | place: USA... | reverse complement strand
TCCGAAGAAAGTTCTGCCCAAGGTCGAACAACTGCTGCTCCGGCAGCGTTTTGCTGCTCAAGCCCAACTGTATGACCGGTGTGGTCGATGCGCTGTAAGAAATGATCAGCGGCGGGGTTGTGCCAGGCGGCATGCTGCGCACCGACGTCTGGCTGATGGCGGTGATCTGTGCAATTGCCCCCTGCACGTTCGTTCCGGGGCGGAAGAAAACTTTAATCACTCCCAGTCCATATACCGACTGGGATTCCATGTGCTCGATGTCGTTGACTGTTGTCGTGATGCCGCGCTCGGAGTTCACGATGATCCGGTCGGCCATGTCCTGCGGAGACATTCCGCTGTAGAACCAGACAACAGAAACGACAGGAATGTTTATCTCAGGAAAGATGTCGGTGGGCGTGCGCAGCAGAGTGATTGGCGTCAGAAGAATGATTACCAGCGCCATCACAACAAACGTATAAGGACGTCTGAGGGCTAAAGCTACAATCCACATTGGCTACCGCTGCTCCCGAACCATATGAAAAGTTCTGCAATGTGCTGCCCCAAGCACTACTGCTAGTGTGAACTTAGATTCGATACTGAGCGTATCGGATTCTAAATACCTGGGCCATGATTATATGGTAGTTTAGGGCGATGCGCAAAAGGCGCCTGGCTGCGGAAAGGCCCGAAAACAGCAACGGAAAACGTCCTCCCGGACGACCTCGCAGCGAACAAGCACGTCTCGCCATCCTGCGCAGCACGCTGAAGATTCTCGGAGACAAAGGCTTCTCGGGTTTTGCAATCGAAGACGTTGCCGACCACGCGGGCGTGGGAAAGGCCACCGTTTACCGCTGGTGGCCCAACAAAGGAGCGCTGATCGCCGACGCCTTCGCCAGCGATACGACGCGCAAGCTGCACTTCCCCGATACGGGCTGCATCGACACCGACATGAGCCGGCAGATGCGCCGACTCATCAAGATTTTCCGCAGTCCGCGTGGCCGCATCGTGTCCGCGATTTTGGCTGCGGGACAAAGCGACAAAGACCTGATGGCCTCTTTCCGCGAGCGTTTCTTGTGGCCGCGCCGCCGCGAGGCCTACGATACTCTGCGCCGCGCGGTCCAGCGCGGCGAGCTGCGCAAAGACATTGACCTCGACCTTCTTCTCGATTCTCTCTACGGCCCCCTCTACATGCGCTTCCTCATCCAGCACGACCGCCTCACTCCGGAATTTGTCGATCATTTATGCTCGCTGGTCCTGGGCGGCGCCCGGCCTCCCCGCAACTAGAGATTAGGGGCTAGGGCCATCGCGATAAATCGTCGCGTTTGCTGGTGCGTTAAAATATGCGGTGAAATTGAAGCGAAATTTGGTCTCTTATTGTTGGGGGTGTTCCTTCGCACTATTTGAAACGAGTCGCAGTACCGTGAGAAGGCCGCGATGTGGCGAATCTTCTCCTTTCGGCCGCTCTGGGCGACCTTGGCTGGCGGCAAGATTTGGAGATGGTTCGCGCTGAACATCCCAATGGACCTGATGACTGGCGGTATGTTCACAAGCGACATCGACATAATCGCGAAAGTTCAGGATTACCCGCGATCTCAAGAGTGGCTCTACAAGACTTGGGAAGTTAAAGTCAGTCTGCTTTGCAAAGACGGGACTGCGCGGTCGCTTAAGGCAGGCAAAACGGAAAGAACCGTGACCCAGTTAAAAGCGTATCGAGAGTTTGGCTCCCCCGAGGTCTCCCTCTTGGATTGCTACATTTGTGAAACTGGCTTCGCCAGTCAAAATCCGTTTCCGCCAACATGTTTGCATGCGACGCTTAGGGAGAAGATTGAGATTTTGCGCCGCGAGCGATTCGGATACCAATTGTTACCTTTTGAACACGATCGGAACGTCCACGGAGAGTGCGAATTTGCTACCTACGCAAGTCCGCGAAATCCACTGCAAAAGACATTTAACCTTGTACCAGCCGTCTCAGTTCGACCAGAGCAACCTTTTTCACGACTGGTCGACCGACTCAACGACTTTTTTGAGAATCTCGGAAGGCGGCCTCGAAAGCCTTTCTGCCAGATTGCGTTTTGTCGAGATTGCCGTCGGCTACAACTAATTGACGCCAAGACCGATGCCTGCTGTCCTGATTGCGAAAGTGACTTGGTATTGCAGTGACAGCAGGGGTGATTTGGAGAGGCCCCAAAGACGTATGTGATTGATGGTCGGGGCGATAGGATTTGAACCTACGACCCCCTGCGCCCAAGGCAGGTGCGCTACCAGGCTGCGCTACGCCCCGACATTAACCGCTCTGCCGATTCTAAACTACTTCCACGAAGTTGGGTTTTCGACCAAGTGCTGCTCGTTTGCCATCCGGTTCAACCTTACTAAAGCCTCGCGTTTCATCTGCAGAATTCATCTGGGAATACTTCTTGAAGACCTTGGCACGTCCCTGCCGCAGCTACTGCGTTTGCTTGGGCAGAACGGAGTTCTCTTAGAGTGCCTTGCGCGCAATCAGTCCGAAGCCCTTGGAAGTCGCTGACTTCTGCAAAGCATGCAACTCGATTTGAGCCTTCGAGACATTCTTCGTCTTGTTCGCAAGTTGCGCCAATGCAAGTCTGTCAGCAAACTCGAGACCGACGAATCCGTAACGGTGTGCATCGCCCGCTACTCGCTGTAGTAACGGATGTGACGAGTCGGGATGATCGGAGGCCAGGAAGACTCGCGCTGAGGCCAATTCGAATTCCAGTTGGAGAAAGTGGTTCTGCGTCGCATTTCCGAGCGTTTGTGCTGCCTCCACTTCTTTTTGAGCTTCGCTTTGTTTACCCTGAGCGAGAAGTGAGTCGATGATGACGAGGCTCGCACTCAGCGCGTCGTCGTGTTGTTGCTCCTGCTGAAACTGTTCTCTGCACGAACGAGCCGACGTTTCCGCCTCGGAAGCCCGGCCCTCCTCCAAGGCAAGTGCTGCCAGGGAGACGCGGCTTTCGGCCGCCGTCTGTTTTTCTCCGGCTTGATTTCTGAGCGCCAGAGATTCTTCATACCGCTTCCGGGCCAAGGCAAGATCGCCGCGGTCCAAAGCTACATCACCCATTCCACCGAGCACGAACGCGGTTGCGTTCTTATCTTCGATTTCCCTGGCAATGACCTCTGCCTGGTGGTACGTGGTGTCGGCTTTGTCGAGTTCGCCAATCTGCCGCCAGATGTCTCCGAGGCCGTCGAGGTTCAGGACTACGCCCTCCTTGTCGTCGACCGCCTGGTACTCCGAGATGGACTCCTCCAATAGCTTCTTCGCTTCCATCAGATTGCCTTGAGAAAGGCGAGTAGCCGCGAAATTGCTGAGCGCGGTGGCGGTGCCGTCTCTGTTGCCAATCTGGCGAAAGTTCTTAACCGCTTGCTGAAACATCTCTGCAGATTGCGTGAGGTTGCCTCGTAAATAGTAGAGAGCCGCGAGATCGGTGCGCATCATCGCTTCGCCGTTGGGATCTTTGGCAGCGATGCCCGCTTCAAGGGCCTTTCGGCAGATTTCTATCCCTTCGGCAGATGCACCGATCGAAGGCTCCTGCTGACACAGAATGCCGTAGGTGCGACTGACAATGACGGGTGATCCTTGCGCAGTCGCTTTCTCAATCGCCAACTTGGCCGCGGCCTGTGCCTTGGTGAAGTCTTTGTTGATCCATGCAGAGGCCTCCGTCATGTCGATTCGCGCGTCGTCGCCCAGGGGCGGTGGGAGCTGCCGCAGGACGGCCAGCGTCTGCAGGGAGTCCGCGGCACTGAGATGCATTTGCGCTGAGGCGAACAACAGGCCGTAGTCCAAATTGTCGGGGAACAAGTGGAACAGTGAGCGATAGGTCTCTACGGCTTTGGGCCATTCTTGCAGGGTCCTCTGATATTGCCCTTCGACCAGGAGTTGCTGTTCTTGTGAAAGATGATTCGAGAGTTCGAGCGCCCGTCGAGCTTCCGCACGACTCTTGGCGTCATAGCCTGTGTGCCACCACACATCCGAAAGCGCAGCATGGGAGAGAGGGAAAGCGGGGTCGGCCGCGATGGCTTCGGTCAGCAAGTCGCGCGCCGCAAAGTAGTCGAACGCCCATAGTCTAGCTCGTCCCTCGGCGTAAAGGCGGGCTGCCTTTTCGTTGGACGGAAGCGCTGCCCTTGTGGCAATTTCGATTCCCTCAGACGGCGCAGCCACCCCGAGACTTCGTCGCAATTTCCCGCCCAGGTCCGAGACCAGGTTAAAGAGGTCGTTTTCGTCGCCTGAGACAGACTCCTCGGCGATCGTTTCTCCGCCGGCGGTGTCTTGAAGGCGAACATCAAGTCGAATCCTACGCCTGGGGTCAGCGGGAATCATCGTATATGAGCCTACGACGACCACGTCCGCGCCTGGGTTGGTTCGCAAATGCTGCAAGGTAGATTTGCCAAGCGAATCTTCGCCGCGGAGTGGCAAATCGCTCTTGGCCCGCGCCACATCCTCTCCCGGGACCATGCGGAGTTGTCCGCCTGCGGCCAGTTCTGTATTCAACATTTCGCAGAAAGCGGAGGAGAGCCAATCGTCCTCTGCTCGGCCACGCAGATTGCGAAAGCCGAGCACCGCGACCGAACGACGCACGTGTATGCGAGGGGTTGGGGTCCCAGCCTGGGCCGTGGGAAGCGGAGATCCACGCTTCGGGCGGACAAAATAGAACACCATGCCAACGAAAAACACTACAAGGGTGGCGATGATCAACCCATGCTTTGTCGCGTAGAGACTGGGGTGGAACGCCTTTGGCGCAGGCGGAGTTGAAGTGGTTGAACCGGCAATGTTTGGAGTCTCGACCCGAACTGGCGCGATGAACCGGTAGCCGCGACGGGGGACGGTCTCGATAAATCTGGGATTGCTCGCATCATCCCCCAGCGCCTCTCGGACCTTGAGCACCGCCACGCCCAGACTCTTGTCGAATTCGACGAAGGTGTTTTGCGGCCACAGACGATTGCGAATTTCTTCCCGCGAAACGATCTGACCAGCCCGTTCTACCAGTAGTAGGAGGAGTTGGAACGGCTGTTCCTGCACCCGCACGCGCACAGAGTCGCGCGTCAGTGTCCCATTCGCCGGGTCAAGCCGGTAGAGCCCAAAACTGTAGCTGATTTCCACGGCCCCAGAATTGTCTGTAGCAGAAGCCTTCATACATCAGGCGAGTTTTGAGGGTCGAGTTTAGCACGGAATTTCAAGCTAAGACGAGTTAATCAGCGCCTGTAACACAAAAGAGAATAACGGTTTAACAGTTAAGGCGGAATTTGCCCTTAGTTGGTTTGCGAATTATTGCACTTGCAAGCAAAGTCTCCTCGTTGCAGCCGTCGACCGAATGCAGTTCTGAGGAGCAACCGATGAGCGCTTGTCAATCTTGTGGTTCTGCGTTAGCCGCTGAGACCCGGTTTTGTCAGTCCTGTGGGTCACCGAAAGAACTCAGGGCAGGCGACTCTGTGTCGGCAGTCGGGAATCCGGCGGCAGCAGCCATTGCTTCTCCCTCCGGGGAGAATGCGTTGAAACCGATGGAAACGAATCTGGTGGGAGCTCTCACCTACCTCGCCGGCTTCATTACAGGAATCATTTTTCTGGTCCTGGATCCGTACAAGTCGAACTCCTTCGTGCGCTTCCATGCTTTCCAGTCCATTTTCTTTAATGTCGCATGGATCGCGTTTTGGATTGTCTGGATGATTCTTTCGGCGGTGCTGACACCGTTGACGGCAGGAATCTTTGGCTTAATCGCCTTGCCGTTGATGCTGATTTTCACCCTCGCGGGATTTGGGATCTGGATCTTCCTGATGTACCAGGCCTATCAGCAAAAACTTTTCAGGCTGCCGATCGTGGGCAAATTCGCCGCGGAGCAGGCCGGCGTAAGGCTGTAATCAGCACATTTTTCAAGCGTAAAGAGGGGAGAACGATGAATCGTTTCTTCAAATTGGCGGCCATATTGGTTCTGTCATCCCCGGTTGTCCTCGGACAGTCGGCGGGTAAGACCCGCAACTACTACATCGCGGCCGACGAAGTTGACTGGGACTACGCACCCGGCGGCGTCAACAAGATGATGGGAATGAAGTTCGACGGCTATTCGAAGGTCTTCGTTGAAAAAGGCCCTCATCGCATCGGGACGGTCTATCGCAAAGCCATCTATCGTGAGTACACAGATGAGACTTTCCGGCAGTTAAAACCACGGCCTGCCGAATGGGCGACTGCGGGAATTCTGGGTCCCATTCTCCGCGCCGAAGTCGGCGACACGATCCAGATCATTTTCAAGAACAATGCCACACGTCCCTACAGCATGCATCCGCACGGAGTTTTCTATGACAAGGACTCCGAAGGCGCCCCCTACGACGACGGAACATCGGGACCCGACAAGGAGGACGATGCCGTGCCGCCCGGCAAGACTCATACCTACACGTGGAGAGTTCCCGAACGCGCAGGTCCCGGACCGAATGATCCCAGCTCTGTCGTTTGGCTCTACCACTCGCACACGAGCGAGCTGAAAGATGTAGAGAGCGGATTGGTCGGCGCGATGATCATCACGCGCCGCGGTATGGCGGATGTTGACGGCAAGCCGAAGGACGTGGACCGCGAATTTGTCTGCCTCTTTCTTCTGTTTGACGAAAACGTGAGCTGGTATCTTGATCACAACATTCAGACGTTCACGACCGACCCCAAAGGCGTGAATAAGCTCGAATTTGCGCCTGTGGACAATGAAGGCAACTTTTCGGGGCTGGGATCTGGATTCACCGTCGCCAATGCCAAGTTCGCGATCAACGGCTACATCTACGGGACCGGTCCAATGATGACGATGAAAAAGGGGGAGCGAGTCCGCTGGTATCTTGTCGCGCTTGGCGAACAGTTCAGCGTTCATACTCCGCACTGGCATGGCAACGTCGTTGTGCACGACGGCAAACGCACCGACGTCATTCCCTTGATGCAGGCGCAGATGGAAACCGTGGATATGGTGCCCGACAATCCTGGCATCTGGATGTTCCACTGTCACATTGACGACCACATGGATGCAGGCATGGCGACTCTGTACAAGGTCGAACCTTGAGGTCGCCGGCAACACGAAGAAGATGGAGAACTCTATGCTACGCAAATGCGCTTTCTCGTTGTTGGTCCTTTCATTACTCGTGATGGGAGAGGCCGTGGCAGCACGCGCAGCCGATGCCTGCGAGCCGGTGTTCGACGCCTTGAAAAAGGTCGCAACGGGCCCAAGCCACAGTTATACGACGAACACAGCTGCGAATGGTGGCAAGTCGGAGGAAGCTGAAACTATCTTCGCCAACGGACAGAAATATATTCGGGTGCGAGCCAAGTGGATGCGAATTCCAGTGACCTCGCAGGATGTTCTGGAGCAGGAGAAGGAAAAAGAGGAGAAAGGCAAGTCAACCTGTCAACTCCTTCGACGCGAATCGGTGAACGGTGAAGCAGCAATGCTTTACTCCGTGCACCGGGAATATGACGAGATTAAAGAAGACGGACAGGTGTGGGTGTCCGCAAGTAGCGGGCTGCTTCTACGCGTCGAAGAGGACTTAGATAACAGAGGCAACAAGAAAAAGGAGCATCAATCCACGCGCTTTGAATACGGCAATATTCAGCCGCCGATGTAAATAAACGTTTCGCCAACTCAAGATTGCTCGATTGGAGGCCAAGTCATGGGGAAGTTCTGCGTCAAATGTGGAACACCACTCAACAGCGGACCCTTCTGCGTGAAATGCGGAGCGGACATGCGAAGCGTCGGGACACCAACGTTGCAATCAGCCCACCCGCTCGTGCAAATGCCAAGCACGCAACCGACCTCAGCGCCGAGTGCGGTACCGGCGAAGCGGGGTATGAGTACCCTTGCCAAGCTGGGTATCGTGGCGGTCGGAATCATCTTTGTCGGTGGAGCAGCCGGCGTTGTCGGCGTGTATTACGTGGCTCATCGCGTGAGCCAGAAGATCCATGAGACTGCGGAGGGATTTCTTGAATCGACTTCCGATTCACCGAAGAACTCCGCTGCGGAGGGCTCCGGTTTAGGGGAATCGGAGCCTGCGCGCTCAGCCGAAGGCGGCACGACGGGGGACACGTGCCGCTTGCTGAGCAAGCAGGATGTCAGCAAAGCCGTTGGCGTCGAGATTGTCCGGACCGAGTCCAAGGACAACGGCTGTTCCTATCTGGCGAAGGGCACGCAGCAGGAGATGACGGCGAAACACGTGAAAGCGATGATGGCGGACAAGGGAGTCGACAAAAAGACGCAGGAGATCGCGGAGAAATTCGCCGGCGGAATGTTCAGCGCTCTTCAGGCCGAGAAGCCCGCCTCCGAGCAGGACACCTCCGGAGAGGTGCCGGTATTCGTTTTCTCGCTCGATCAGCATGGGGCCGAAGAACAGATGCGACTGAATGCCAAAGTTCTCGGCAGTATGGGCCCGCAGCAAGGCCTGCCGGGAATAGGCGACCAGGCGTTCGTGTCCGCCGACGGAATGATCATGGTCCGCAAAGGGAAAACGCTTGTTCGGATCATGTACCTCGTTTGCCCGTGTGGCATCGAGCAGGTGAAACCACTGGCTAAGGAACTTGCAGACGCGCTCTAAAAAAGGCATGGCAGAGGAGCAATGAGTTTGTATCCAAGAGATTTCTAGCCCTGATCCTGGCGGAACGCGGCTCCCTGCCGACAGGTTTCTGGCTAAGCTCAGCGCCAGTTTTAGTGGGCCATTCGGTCAAGCGAAGAGATTTGTCGGAGAGCGAGATACGTTTCGGAATCGCTAGGAAGCGGGGACCGGGGTGACCTATCAGGACGGCATCATCTTGATGGAGAGAGGTGACGATACGTTCATCTTTCGCACAGAATGGAGGACTTTTCAATGAAGACGTCTTGCATATATGCAGCGATGCTCATATTCACATTTACGAATGCCACAAGTCAGCCAAAAACACTTACGAACGATCCACTGACGGGTCTTCCGCTGATTCCCGCCACCGTCCTGTTTAAGAATGTGGGCAACGAGCCCGACAAAATGCCCGATGGGCAGATTTGCAAGAGCAAAATGCAGGGCAATTTCTATTCTCTCTCTACCGTTATGAAACCGGCGAACGGGCTCAAAATGGACGCCGCGGCAGCCTGGTATGCGTCGCATCTCTCCGGGTTCAAGAAGGTCCAAGGCTACGAATCTGGCCGCACGCAAATTGCATTTTACAACTCTGACGGAACCATTGTGATTTTCCTGACCGGACAGCTAGGCGCGCAGGGCGAGAACGCAGACGCATATTCCGTCGCTTATGAACGCTACCAGCCTGGCATTTCGGAGAAAACGATCGTCAGTCTGACGCAGGGCAAGATCATCTGCAATTGATCGGCCATGTCCAAAAGTTGTGAGACATCGACTCGCGAGGCAAATTTATGAGCGAAAGTCTGAGAAGAGCGGTAGGGTCACTCAGGTTTCTAACTGTTTGCGGATTATGCTTCGTTGGCGGAAGGGCATGCGGCCAGTCACTTACCGCTGCACCACAGCCTTCGTCTGAACTTCAGAGCCTGACCAAAGCGCTAACAGGCGAATGGTCGCTGAGTGTGAAGTTTGAGCCCGACGCCTCGGCACCAAGCGGCCTAACGAACACCGGAGAAGAGACCTGGCGACCCGGGCCGGGAGGGTTGACCTTGTTGGAAGAAGAACACCTGCGCATGCCCGAGGCGGACGCATTTCTTCTCGGGATCGTATGGTGGAACACCGCGACTAAACGTCTTCATGGAATGGAATGCCAAAACCTGCTGCCATACACATGTGACGTGAAGGGTGCGCAAAATGACATCACCATGAACTGGGATGGCAAACAGTTCGTCATCGACGAACTTGAAACTTCGAAAAGTGGCAAGAAATCCATGTGGCACGAGGTCTGGTCAGAGATCACTCCGAATTCGTTCACACAGACTGGGGAATATGGCGAGCCGGGTGGGCCAAGGAAGCGCCTATTCACGATTCAGGCTACGAGAGTCCCGAATAACGAGATGGAGAACGATCAATCACGGTCCAAGGACGGGGAACCGGTACCGGAGATGCAGAGTCTCGCAAGGGCTCTGAAGGGCAACTGGTCCACAACCTATGAATTTGCTCCCGGTGGCATTTCCCCGATGGGAGGCTCCGGCACAGGTGAAGAGAACTGGCGAACAGGCCCAGGCGGATACGTTTTGATGGAAGAGGAACACGTGCATACTCCTTCTGAAGAAATGTTCCTTATCGCATTTCATTGGTGGGACAAAACGACAAATAGATTGCGCGGTATGCTCTGTAACAATTCCGGTCCAGCCGCTTGCGATTTCAGTTCTTACTCGAACAGTTCTTTGGATTGGGATGGCAAACAGCTAACGATCGACATGGAATTCCCGCAGAACGGGAAGAAAATGACTTGGCACGAAGTTTGGGCAGGCGTCACGTCGTCTTCCTTCACGCAAATCGGCGAAATGGGCGAAGTAGGCGGTTCGCTGAAGAGAGCCGTCACAATTCACGGCACTAAGCTCGCTCCTGAGGCTGCCTCAAAAATGAAGGTTCAATGATGCATTTTGCATACTGCAAACCGGGTCCGCTTCCGTTTGCTGTAGCTACTGTCCGGATTGCACTATGGATACCGTCGCTCACATGTCGCCCGACCAAGTGCGCGGGAAGGAATTGGACCCGCGCACAGATTTGTTCTCGCTTGGAGTCATGCTTTACGGGATGGCAACTGGGTAGGCCACCTTTCCGCGGCCATACGTCCGGCGATCTGTGTCCCGCGCGGAAGTGATTAGCTCGTCCGGCGACTTTATCCCGCTGGAGCTGAACAATCGTTGTGTCTTTCGCTCCAATCTGAATACGTATCCCCCGACCGATTTCGAAATTCACCCTATCGTTCGCTGGAAGAGTTACGAACATCCGAGTCGACGCGATCGACAAAAAGATAAAGACCGAAGCAGATCAGGAACATGACGCCTGAGAAAATCGCTGCCGGCAGCGCGCTACTGCGCTTGCCCGCGAGGAACGCCTCCAGTGCCGCGCTCAATAACCAGATCTGCACAATCAGCAATACGGCAATGAGCGACATTGCGCCCGATATGGCAG
>Ga0335079_10009573_pt1 | contig 11035 bp, 9 predicted proteins | sample Lox_Sample_33_FD_206719 | JGI IMG/M metagenome (GOLD analysis project Ga0335079, IMG submission 206719) | Soil microbial communities from Loxahatchee National Wildlife Refuge, Florida, United States - Lox_Sample_3.3 | ecosystem: Environmental > Terrestrial > Soil > Wetlands | place: USA: Florida... | reverse complement strand
ACCCGGCCGGGACCGCCGGGGCCGCCGCCGGGGCCGGTACCCGGTGCCAGCGCGGCCGGGCGGAGCTGGTCCATCGCGAGGCCGACGATGAGTCGCTGACCGTCCAGGAAGTACGGGATCACGTGGCTGGCCAGGATCGGGGTGACGATGATCTCGAGCCCGATCAGCGTGATGGTCGTCAGCGTTCGCTGTCCGGTTAGCGAGCCGAGACCCAGCCCGACCGTGAACCCGATCCCGACCTCGAGCTCGAGCCATAGCCCGATCTTGGCCATTTCGTTGGCCGCCGGATTCGAGCCGCCGACCTCATTGGATACGTAGTCGCCGTAAAGGCCCGCGATGTTCTGGTCGATCGCCGAGCGGATCTGCGCCGCGCCGGGTGTCGGGCCCGGGCCCAGGGGAACGGCGCTGGCGGCCTGCTGCGGATGCTGCAGGAGCCAGCTCTGCAGTTCGGCCTGGTCGAAATGCTGGGGGACGGTGATGCCGTCCATGCTGACCGAAGTGGGTTGCGGCACGCCCGCATAGCTGGTGACCAGGCAGAGGGCGGTGAAGGCCACCGCCACAAGCGGGAGGAGGATCGCCAGGCCGGCCGGGATGCGGGCGAGGTAGAGGGCCAGCCGCGACCGGCCGGTGATCACGAGATGGCGGAACATTCCTTCGCTCAGATCTGTCGTCCCGGCGGACGCGCCGAGCGCGGCGGCGCTGAGGAATCCGAACTCGGCCATCAGGTTGGCCAGGGCCTGGAAGATGCCGGGGCTGCCGGCCGGCCCGTAGCTGGCGGGATCGACCGCGTGGAAGATCAGACGGAGGCCAAGGACGAGAACCGTCGGTCCTACGGTCAGCAGCGCGACGACGACGATGAGGCCGCGGCGCCTGCGGAGTTCCAGGTTCTTCGTGGCGATGAGCGGCCAGCTGGGCACCCAGGTAACGGTCATGACGGCTCTCCAAGTCGGCTCGTCACGGACAAGAACCAGTCCTCCAGTGATGTCTGGATCTCCCGCAGGCCGTAGACTCCGATCCCCGCCCCGACGAGCCGCCGGTTGATGTCGGCGACGAGCTCGCGCGAGGCTCCGGCGGGCAAGGTGACGGTCAGCCCGGCTTCGGTGAGGGTCGCGCCCGCGGTGATTCCCGCCTCGTCGATGAGCTTCGCCGCCCGGGCCGGTTCGGCGCAGTCCACCTGCACCACGGTGCCCGAACCACGGGTCAGCTCGTCGATCGGGCCCTGGCGGATCACCCGCCCGTGGTCGACGATCGCTACCGCGTCGCAGGTGCGTTCCACCTCATCCAGCAGGTGCGACGACAGCATGACCGTCCGCCCCTCCTCGGCGAGGCTCTGGATCATCGCCCGCATCTCGTGCATCCCGGCCGGGTCGAGCCCGTTCATCGGCTCGTCCAGGATCAGGAGCTCCGGGTCACCGAGCAGGCATGCGGCCACCCCCAGGCGCTGGCGCATGCCCATCGAGTAACTCGCCACCTTGTCATCGGCCCGGTCGGCGAGGCCGACTCGCGCCAGGGACGGCGCAATCCGGCTGGCCGCGTCGCCGCCCCTGGCCGCGGCCAGCAGGCGGAGGTTCTCCTGCCCGGTCAGGTGCGGGTGGAAGCGAGGCTCGTCGACGATCGCGCCGACCCGGGCGAGGGCCCGGCTGCGCTGCGCCGGGACCGGACTGCCGAGCAGGGACATCGTTCCGCTGGCGGCCCGGGTCAGGCCGAGCAAGGTGCGGATCAGCGTGGTCTTGCCGGCCCCGTTCGGCCCCAGGTAGCCGAAGGCGGAGCCGCGCGGGACGAGCAGCTCGACCTCGTCGACGGCGACGTTGGTCCCGAACCGTTTCGTGAGGCCGTGGGTCTCGACCGCCCATCCGCCCTCCGGACGCCGGACCGAGACGGGACCGCCGCGAGGCCGCAGCGGGGCTGGCGCGGCGGCGGGCTGGGCGGGGCGGGGAGGCACGATCGAGCCGTCCGGGCGGTGTCCGGCCAGCCGCCGGCGGTTGAGGCGCACCGCGCCGAAGCTCAGCGAGCCGATGACCAGGATTACGAGGAGGATCAATCCGATGCCGATCCGCTGACCGGGTGCTCTGGCAGCGGCGGCGGCAGCCAGGTGGATGGCGTTCACGGTGGGAATCTTGCTCCCATCGGGGACTCGCTGTCATCGTGCCGGGGGATCATTTATCGCGTCATCCCCGAGGCTGACACGGGGTGTCTCAGGCCGTGGTGACGAGCCCCGATTCGTAGGCGAGGACGACGAGCTGGGTGCGGTCGCGGGCACCCAGCTTGGTCAGGATCCTGCTCACGTGCGTCTTGACCGTGGGCAGGCTCACGTGCAGCGTCCCGGCGAGTTCAGCGTTGGAAAGCCCCCGGGCGACCAGCGACAGCACCTCGCGCTCGCGCTCGGTGAGTTCGTCCAGGTGCCGGGCCGTTCGCCGCGGTACCGTGGCCCCTTCGGCGAAGTGGGCGATGAGCCGGCGGGTCACGCTCGGGGCCAGGAGGGCCTCGCCGGCGGCGACGGTACGGATCGCGCTCAGCAGTTCGTCCAGCGGGCGGCTCTTCAGCGCGAATCCGCTCGCCCCCGCCCGCAGCGCCTCGAAGACGTACTCGTCCAGGTCGAACGTTGTCAGGATGAGCACCCGGGGCGCGGTTGCGGCCCGGTCGGCGGTGATCTGCCGGGTGGCCTCGATGCCGTCCATCACCGGCATCCGGACGTCCATGACCACGATGTCCGGCGCGAGGCTCGCCGCGAGCTCGACCGCCTGCCGGCCGTCGGCCGCCTCGCCGACGACCTCCAGGTCCTCCTCGGCGCCGATCAGCGACGAGAACGCGGTACGCAGCAGCGCCTGATCGTCGACGACGAGGACCCCGATCGTCACGTCGCACCCTCGATCGGGACCTCGGCGATCACCCGGAAACCGCGATCGGCGGCCGGCTCGGCGACGAGCCAGCCGCCGAACGCGCCGATCCGCTCGCGCATCCCGACGATCCCGTGGCCGGTCCCGTGGCCCGGCCCGCGGGCCGGGGCGGCGCGCGGGCCGCCGCTGCCGGCCGGGTGGCCGGCGGGGCCGCCGTCATCGGTGACGGCGAGGCGGACCTGATGGGCCGATACGGCGAGGTGGACCGTTGCGCGGGCTCCCGGCGCGTGCTTGACGACGTTGGTGAGGGCCTCCTGGACGACGCGATAGACCGACAGCTCGAGCGCCGGGGAGAGCCGGCGATCGGTCCCGGACAGCCGCAGGTCTACCGGTGTCCCGGCGGCCCGCACGGTCTCGACGAGCTCCTTGACGTCGACGAGCCCCGGGGCCGGGGCCAGGGCGGCCGTTCGGGTTTCTTCGTCGCGCAGCAGGCCGAGGACGACCCGGAGCTCCTCCTGGGCCGTTCGGCCTATTGTCTCGATCGATTCGAGCGCGGTGCTCGCCTCCTCCGGCCGCCTGCCCATAAGACGCCGGCCGACGCCGGCCTGGACGGTGATCACCGCGAGGGTGTGGGCCACGACGTCGTGCAGTTCGCGAGCGATGCGGACCCGCTCTTCGCGGACCTGCTGGCGGGCGAGTTCGGCCTCGGCGGCGCGCTCCCGCTCCGCCTGCTCGGCCAGTCCGGCCTGGTAGCGCCGCCGGGCCGCGACACTGTCGCCGATGAACCAGGCCGCGGCCAGCGGCAGGAGGGCATCGATGGCCACGGCGGCGGGAGATGCGATCGGGACGGTGAGCGTCGCGTACACGAGCGCTCCGCCAAGGACCGCGGCGCTAGCCGCGGCGGCGGTGATCGACACCCGTCTCAGCAGCCGGGAGGCGGCAAAGTACGAGGCGAACCCGAGCACGATGCCGAACGGCAACGTGGCGATGCCTTTGGCCACGATCAGTGCGTTCGCGATGGTCGCGACCGCCAGCACCGTCAGCGGCCAGCGTCGGAGTAGCACGACCGGGCTGCAGGCCACGCCCACGAAGAGGAACTGCGGTCCGCGCTGATGCGGGTTCGGCCCGGCCGTCAGGGCCAGCGCTACGAGCGCTGTGCACACGGCGAGCGCGGCCATGGCCAGCCACTGGCGCCGGCTGATCGCAGCGGGAAGAGGGGGGCGCAACGGGCCCTCGGCCGGATGATCCCTAGCCACGGTACTGACGGTAACCAGAGCACCGGCTCAGCGCATCGGCCGGAAGGATGACGGGTCGTTGCGCGACCGGCACAGGATCAGACGGCAGTGGCCCAAGCGTCGACCCCGATCGTGACGACCTTGCGAGGACGTCCGCGGGGGCGCTTACGCGGCACGATCGCGCCGTGCATCAGCAACTCGCCGCCCCAGACGCCCCAGGGCTCCCTGCGCTCGAGCGCGCCGGCCAGGCAGGCCAGCCTGGCCTGGCATCCCCGGCACATCGCCTTCGCCTGCTCCACGTCCTGCGGAGACTCAGCGAAGAACAGCTCCGGATCCTCCGTGCACGGCAGATCCAGGCTCAGCCCTGTGGTGTCCTGCCCGCCGACGGTGGCATCGCCCCACTGGGCATCTGCCGCCGGGATCCCGGTCGCGGTCTTGCCGCGTTCGGCCTGGTAGATGCCGTAGTAGGAATTGACCATCATCGCCTCCCAGGCGATCCTCCGCAGGCGGTTAGCGGTCGCGGTCCGCCTGCGCCTCGTTCACACGATTCGCCGTCACGTACCAAGACTCGCCGTAAGCCCGCCGCTGCCGCATCGGGCAAATGCCGTATCCTCGCCGCCCGCGGCCTTACCCAGCGCCTAAGGCGCCTGGCCATCCGCGGGCTCGGCCGGCTCGGGGCGTACGCGAGTCGTCATGTCATGCCTGGTGCAGGACCTCGACGTTGCCGTGGCTGCCGTCGACCCTGACCCGGTCGCCGCTGTGCAGGAGCGTGGTGGCGTTGCCGCATCCGACGACGGCGGGAATGCCGAGTTCGCGGGCCACGATCGCGGCGTGGGACAGCGGCGCGCCGACGTCGGTGACGACTGCGGCGGCGCGGGGAAAGACCAGCGTCCAGCCGATGTTGGTGACCCTGGTGACGAGGATCTCGCCGTCGCCGAGCCGGGCGGCCTCCTCGGGCGTGCGCAGTACCCGCGCGATGCCTTCGACCACGCCGGCGGCCCCGGGAAACCCGGTGATCGTGCCGTCCGGCTCGGGCGGCTGGGAGTGCTCGTCGTAGGAGTCGCCGCGCCGGTTCGGGTCGGCCGCCCAGCGGACGGGATCGAAGCGGCCGCGGATCAGCGCGGGATAGGGCGGCAGCGCCTGGTAGGTGTCGTAGGCGGCCCGGCGGGCGGGCACCTTGGCGAGGGCCGCCGGGTCGCCGCGGAGCAGGTCGAAGGTCTCCGGCAACTCCAAGAAGAACAGGTCGTCGCCGTGACCGGTGAGCGCCCCGGCGCGCCGCACCCAGGTACGCGCTACCCACGCCGACCGTGCGACCTCGGATCTGGCCGCCTCGCGGTCACGGGCGACCGGTGCCCAGCGCGAGACGATCTTGCGGGCCGCGGCCGCCTTCTTGGGGTCCTGGCGGGCCAGCCGCTCCCAGGCCGCGGCGCGGGCCGCCTCCTGGCTGGCCAGTAGCGCGCCAGCGTCGCGGGCGGTGCCGCCGACGACGGCGAGCTGGTCGTCGATCCAGGCCGGATCCTCGGCAGGCCGCGGGATCGACAGCTCCACCTCGTGCGGGCCGCGGTGTCCGTACTGGCGGGCGAAGGTGTCCCGGTCGATCTCGCCCCGCGCCAGCCGGGCCAGGCCGGTAACCGGGCCGAGGCTGGTCAGGGGAGTTCCCCCGGACTGCTGGCCGGACAGCAGCAGGGCCGCGTCAGTCTCGCCGACCAGCTTGGTCAGCTTGCCGGGACCGGACAGCAGCGTGGTGCCGTGCGCGGTCGCGGCGGCGAGCATGTCACAGGCCTCTTCGAGCAGCGGCCGGACTTTCCCTGGCCACAGCCTGGCCACGATCGCGGCGTCGGTGGCCTGCTCGATCTCGGCGCGGATTTGGTCGCAGCGGCCCGGCGCGCCGGCGAGGAACTGCGGCATCCGCCTCTGGCTTGCGCGGATTCTGCGCAGCAGCGTGACCGCGGCGGGAACCATCAGCCGGATGGCCTTGCCGCGAGGAAGCCGCGGACGGGGAATCTCCCCGACCGGAGGGAGCTTGCCCAAGACCGGACCCAGCAGTACGGCGAACCGGCGCGGCGAGATGCCGGCCAGCGCTTCAAGCGAGATCGACATGCTCACGTTCGCGTAGAAGCGCCCGCCAATCCGCCCGTAGCCACGGTAACCGGGCAGGCTCGGCGGGAAGGTCATCCGCGACATCAGCAGTTCGACGAACGACCAGGTAGCAGGCGTCATGACGTCAGGAAAGGCCTCGCCGAGGTTGCCGTTGCTCCACAGGTAGTCCCCGGCCAGGCTGTCGTTCCACTGTTCGCCAGGCCCGGCGGCAGGGCGAGAAGCGTGAGCCGTGATCGGCCGGGCCTGGACTACCGACAGCTCCCCCGCGGCAAGCGCCCATTCGACGTCCACCGGCTCGCCGTACAGCTCTTCGATCGCCAGGCCGACCCGGGCCAGCTCGCCCGCCTGGCCCGGCGAGAGCACCGGCGCCGAACGCAGGCTGGCCGGCGTTTCTGCCGCCCGCGTAGCCCCCCCGTCGGCCACGGTCGTCACCTCCTTGCTGCCCAGCTGGTAGCTGGCCAGCGTCCCCGACGCCCGGTCGATGACCGCCACGTCGGGGGTGACCTCGCCGTCCACGACGGACTCGCCGAGGCCCCAGTTCGCGCTGACGACGATCTTGTCGTGCCCACCGCCGACCGGGTCCATGGTGAACATGACGCCGGCGGCCTCCGCGGGCACGAGCTGCTGCACGACAACGGCGATGCTCACCTCGCCAGGCTCGACGCCGCGCCGGGCGCGGTAGCCGATGGCCCGCGCCGACCAGAGCGACGCCCAGCACCGCCTGACCGCGTCGAGCACGGCCGCCTCGCCACGGACGTTGAGGTACGTGTCGTGCTGCCCGGCGGCGGACATGCCGGGCAGGTCCTCCACGGTCGCCGAGGACCGTACCGCGACCGGCACGTCGTCGCCGAGGCAGGCGCAGGCCCCGGCGATGGCAGCGGCCGTCGGGACCGGCACGGGCTGGCCGGCGAACAGCTCACCGATGCGCGCGGCGGCCGCCCCGAATGTGGCCGCGTCGGACACCTCGACCGCAGACATGGCCGCCAGCACCGGCTCAAGCAGACCGCCCCGGCGGACGAAATCGAGGTACGCGCTGGTCGTCACGTGGAACCCCGGCGGGACACCGAACCCGGCGCGGGCCAGGCGGGCCAGCGAGGCGCCCTTGCCACCGACTACCCCCGGCACGGCGCCCGGGTCGTCCAGAGCCATCACCAGCGGCACCTGAGCACCCACGAGATACCTCCCTCTCGCCGTACCGGCACCCCCAGGGCCGATTAGGGCCGAACGGGCCTGGCCGGGTCAATGCTCAGGCGAAGGGTCGGCCGACGGTCAAGGGCCCTGACGTTTTGGCCGCCAGAGCGTAACCACCGTCCCGTAGCTCGAAGACGGTCATTTCCGGCTGGGGCGGGTCCGGGTTCAGGATCCAGTAAGACGGGACGCCTAACCTCGCGGCCGACGGCGGGCCATGCCTCGGCGATCGTCACGACACTCATGGTGCCCCCTTCTGTGCATGACGTCCACTTTGGCGGTGGGCTATGACATTCCGGTACCTGCGGTGTCTGCTCTTTTCGTCCCGGGCGATCGGTCCGATCAGGCCGATCAGGCCGCTGCGCCGGGACACGGCGTCGGCTATCGGGCTTGGGTGCTGACCAGGACTCCGGTCACGATCACCCGCCACGGGGTGAAGGCCAGCGTCACCGGCGTGCAGGTGATCAGCGTGATGCGGGCGCTGGTGGCGGGTTTGCCGGGCGAGCCCGGCACCGGGGCCAGGACCGAGACCTGGGTGTAGCGGACGACCTTCTCGCCGGTGACCCGGTACGTGTAGGTCGCGTGCCGTGTCGTGACGTAGACCGCGTCGCCCGACTTCAGTGACTTCAGGTGGAGGAACGGGTTCCCGGCGGTGATGTCGTGCGCGGCGACGGCGAAGTTGCCGGCCTGGCCGGGCAACTGGGTCCCGGTGACGTGACCCGGACCGGTCGACAGCTGAGCCAGCGAGGTTCCCTCCACCACCGCGAACTTCCAGTTCCGGCCCAGCGCGGGGATCCGCAGCAGGGCGAACGGCTGGCCGGTCCTGACCTGGACGACCGGCGGGCTGGACACCGCGGGCCGGGGCGCGGCGGGCCGGGGCGCGGCGGGCCGGGGCGCGGCCTGCCAGCTGGTTATCAGCTGCTGCTGCAGGGCGTGCTGGCGGGCGGGCGCTTGCGGATCCACCACCTTGTACGCGGCGATCCCGGCTACGACCAGGCCCGACGCGATCAATGCCGTCGCCAGTACCGCCAGCGCCCGGCGCGGCAGGCTCGTCGTGGACTTCATCGGTCAGGACGTGTGCCGCTTGGGGATGCACCGGGTCACGGCGAATCCGGCGCCGATCAGCGTGAACGCGATCAGCAGCGAGTACAGGATATCGATTCCGGTGACCGGCAGGGCGGCGCCGATGAGCCCGCTTCCGCCTGCGATTTTTCCGTACATGAGTTTCTCCGTTGTTGAGTGTTTACCAGGATTCGCTGGTCCGCCAGACCGCGCCCCACAGCGCGCGGACCTGGACCGATTGCAGGAAAAGGTCGTAGATCCATTCCGGGAATACCGCCGCCGAGAGCAGCTGGATCTTCCAGCCCCGGGACCTGACCGTGACGGCGCGCTCGATGGCGTAGATCACGGTGAAGGCGAGAAACCATAGCCGGGGATGGAATCCCAGCCAGGGCGACAGGACGAGCGTGCCCAGGTACGCGAGCGTGGCGATGACGCCCAGGGTCGAGATGAGCTGCAGGCCCCAGCCCTTGAGCGTGTGCCGGCTCAGGCCGAAGCTGAGCAGGTCCTCGAACGCGCCACGCTTCCAGCGGAGCCGCTGCCGGGCCAGATCCTTCCACGTCAGCATGGCTTCGGTGGACATGGTGGCGTCCTTGGGGCTGACGAACGTGAGGCCGAGATGCTTCAGCGCCAGGGTCATCCAGTTGTCCTCGGTGAGGGTCGCGTAGCTGTAGACCAGCCCTCCGCCGGAATCCGGCAGGCGGCCGTCGGCGATGGCCGCGGCGACCGCCCGGAGCGCGCTGACCCGGAACAGGGTGCCCACCCCCGTGATGCACAGCACCCGGCCGTGCTTGCGGGCGTTGTCGCGGGCGTACCGGGCGTACTCGTTGCGCTGGAAGGCGCCGCAGATGCCCCCGCCCGGGCGGGCGTAGAAGTTCCCGCCCACGGCGGCGTATCCGTCGTCGAGCCGGGCCGCGGCGACGGCGACGAAACCCGGATCGAGGAACGAGTCCGCGTCCTGCACCAGAACGGCGTCGTCGTCCTCGAGTTGCGGCAGCACCCGCTCCAGCGCGTAGTTCAGGGCGCCGGCCTTCTTGTGCGTATTGCCGCTGGTGGCCCACACGGTGGCCCCGTGGTCACTGGCGATCTCGGCCGTGGCGTCGGTGCAGTTGTCGCAGATGACGATGATCGCGTCGGGAATCCGGGTCTGGGCCCGCAGCGCGTCCACGGTCGCGGCGATGCTCTCCTCCTCGTTATGCGCGGGGAGCAGCGCAACGATCTTGAAGTCCATGCCCTGACTATCGGCACGGTCATTTACGAATCCTGTTCCTATTCAGTTGCTGACAGGTGGCAGTCGGCGGTGCCCAATTTAATGCTCACGGGAATGAGGCGGCTGGGCTATCCTCAGGCTATTCTCGGAGCACGTCGATAATCCAAATTCTCGCAGGGATTGGGGGAAATGGGACTTATCACGCCAATCGTGACCACGGGATCGGCGAAGTCGGATAAACGCTGGCCTCCAGCGGGTTGCCCGGTCAGCCCGCACTGCTGCCGACAGCGGCCGTGTCCGCGTAGAGCTGAGCGCTGACCAGGCGGCCGCTGGCGGCCTCGAAGAGCCAGGCGTTCTGGAACACCACCGTCTTGCCGGTCGCCTTGAGGACGGCCGTGTTGGTGAGCTGTGCGACGAGGTAGTCAGCGGACTCGATGACCTGGTCGACGTGGACGTCGAAGGACTCCCACACCTCCGCGCCGCCAGGGGTTCCCGCGAAGAAGCTAGCGAAGGCCCCGGGTCCGGTGAACTCGCCTCCGTAAGGCAGGGTGGCAGGGATCTTGAGAACGAAATCCTGGCCCAGCATCGGCAGGATGCGGCTGCTGTCGCGGTGCCCGAGCAGCTCGGTGATGGCATAGGCCATCTCGGCCTTCGTGTAAGTCTCCCGGCTGCCGGGGGCACGATTTGCAATCAAGCTAGTACACTGAGTGATGCTGGAAGTAGGATGTGAGGGCACGCGACCGGGAAGACGCATCGTCAGCGGCAGCGTGTCTGCGGTTATATCTCGACTGGCTGCGGCGGGGGTCTAGGCCATGAGGAATCTTGAGGACCGTCTGCTGGTGGGGTTGCTGGAGGCGGCGCCGGACGCGATGGTGTGCGTGGGCGGCGACGGCCGGATCGCGCTGGTCAACGCGCAGGCAGAACGGCTGTTCGGCTATGGCCGGGACGAACTGGTCGGCCACCCGGTCGAGATCCTGGTCCCCGACGCGGTACGCGCGGTGCACCCGGGACACCGGGCCGGGTACGCCGCCGACCACCGGCCGCGCCCGATGGGCGCGGGCATGGAACTGGCCGGGCGGCGCCGCGACGGGACCACGTTCCCGGCCGAGATCTCCCTGTCGGCCATCGACACCGAGGAGGGAATCCTGGTCACAGCCGCCATCCGCGACGTCACCGAACGGCAGCGGGCGGACGCCCGGTTCGTGGGGTTGCTGGAGGCGGCGCCGGACGCGATGGTGTGCGTCGGCGGCGACGGCCGGATCGCGCTGGTTAACGCGCAGGCAGAACGGCTGTTCGGCTACGGCCGGGACGAACTGGTCGGCCACCCGGTCGAGATCCTGGTCCCCGACGCGGTACGCGCGGTGCACCCGGGACACCGGGCCGGGTACGCCGCCGACCACCGCTCG
>Ga0335079_10009572_pt1 | contig 11036 bp, 7 predicted proteins | sample Lox_Sample_33_FD_206719 | JGI IMG/M metagenome (GOLD analysis project Ga0335079, IMG submission 206719) | Soil microbial communities from Loxahatchee National Wildlife Refuge, Florida, United States - Lox_Sample_3.3 | ecosystem: Environmental > Terrestrial > Soil > Wetlands | place: USA: Florida... | reverse complement strand
GGGCTATCTGTTCCCGGATCCAGCGGTGCTTTTCCAAATCGGCTTCACTGAGCATGGATTTCGTGAAGACGAGAACTTGATGACCGTCTCTCGGACAAAATATCGCCAGCGAGCGCCTTAGCTCTGAATCCGACATCTGTAAATTCGGGCACTGCTTCCAGATGTAGTCGACAGCCGCCTCAATCGCGTCACTATGCTTCGAGCCTCGTTTTCGGCATTCATGATACTTAGCCATCGCCATCGCTGAGCGCACAAAACGCCATGCCGCAAGAGCGTTCGGATTCTTTCGAGGTCGTCCAGCCCGCTTCGTTTCCAATGGTCCTGCCCCCTTTTTCCCAAAAGGCTAACTTGACTTTGCGCCCCCGGCAAGCGGCAATGTGTGGATGCCGAGGATAAACCAAATTGGATAATCACGTTTCGCGCCAGATCTCCGAGCTGCGATCCATGTCCCGCTCGCAACTCCTCGATCTCTGGCACGACGTTCATCGGAAGGCCGCTCCTGCTCGAATCCGCAGAGAGATCCTTATCCCATTCTTGGCGTACAAGATTCAGGAAAACGCATACGGCAGCCTCAAGACATCGGTTCGTGCCGAGCTTCGCCGTATAGCGCAAAGACTTGAGAGCAATCCGGCAGCTCCTCTTGGCCGGTCGCGACTGAAGGCTGGAACTCGCATCCTTCGTCAATGGCGAGGAGAGACACACGAGGTTTTCGTGACTGAGTCGGACTACAAATATCGCGGCACGAGCTATCGAAGCCTCTCTGCAATTGCCCACCGCGTGACTGGGACGCGATGGTCAGGGCCTGCCTTCTTCGGTCTCAATACCTCGAAATCGGGCGGACACAATGACTCGGCCTGACGTTCCCTGCGCGATCTATACACGCAAATCCTCCGAGGAAGGTCTCGAACAGTCGTTTAATTCTTTAGAAGCGCAGCGCGAAGCCTGTCGTGCCTTTATTCTCAGCCAAAGGCACGAAGGCTGGACTGCCGTATCTGACCATTACGACGATGGTGGATTCTCGGGCGGAACGATGGAACGCCCCGCGTTGAAACGACTGCTAGACGCTGTTCAGGCAGGGAAGATTAAGACGATAGTCGTTTATAAGGTCGACCGCCTAACAAGGTCCCTCACCGACTTCGCAAAGATTATCGATATCTTCGACGCGCGCGGCGCCAGCTTCGTATCCGTGACGCAGCAGTTCAACACCACATCTTCGATGGGCCGGCTCACGTTGAACGTCTTGCTGTCTTTCGCTCAATTTGAACGCGAAATCACCGGCGAGAGAATTCGCGACAAATTTGCGGCCTCAAAGAAAAAGGGCATGTGGATGGGCGGATTTGTCCCGTTGGGATACGACTGCATCGAACGGAAACTGGTTGTGAATCAGGCCGAGGCGATCGCCGTGCGTGATATATTTCGCCAGTACTTACGACTCGGATGTGTGAAAAAACTGAAGCAGTATCTGGATCGCAAACGGTGTCACAGCAAACTCCGAATTGGCACTGAGGGACGCCGATCGGGTGGTGCGGCATTCTCAAGGGGAGCCCTATACCATCTTCTGAACAACCGCATCTACATCGGGGAAATCTCGCACCGCGACCTGCACTATCCGGGTCAGCACCACGCAATAATTCAGAGATCCGTATGGGATCAAGTAGTCGAACGTCTACGATCCAACAATCAATCCCACCGAACTGGCAAATCGAATTCGTCACCGAGCCTGCTCGGTGGGAAGCTCTTTGATGCAAACGGAGTCCGTTTTACGGCGACACATGCCGTCAAGAACGGCAAGCGCTACCGGTACTACACCTCCCAAACTGTGATCAATGACTCGAGCCGCAAACCATCGCTCACCCGAGTCCCGGCTCAGGAACTAGAACAAATAGTCAGGTCGAAGATTCGGACACTCCTCAGCGACTCTGAGAAATGGACTACGGGAATCACGGCGGGGGCTCGTCGGGAGGGCGCCGAGGTTCGTGGACTGGAAATTGCTCGCAGGTGGCCCAAACTTGAGTCCGATGAGCAAGACAAGTTCGTCCGGAGTGTGCTCGCTCGAGTAGTGCTCGGACGCACGACTGCTTCGATCGAAGTGAACCGCGCGAATTTGATCGCGACGGTAATGGGGGAGGACACCCGTCCCGGCGATGCGCCGCCCACAAATGCGGGAAGTGTTTTGACGCTCGTTGTTTCTTTTCAGGTTTATCGCCGAGGCAGTCAAATTCAGCTAAGTACACCCGATTCTGACTTGACAGCCGACCGCCAACCTGCGACGTCTCTCGTTAAGGCGGTAGCGCGGGCCCACTGTTGGTACGAACAGATTGTAACTGGCAAGATTTCTACGGTCCGCGAACTCGCGCAGAAATGCAATCTTCCTCGACGCTACGTCAGGCGGATATTGAACTGTGCAATCCTTTCTCCCAAGATCATCGAAGCACTGTTGACAGGCCAGCATCGGCGTAATCTCACACTAGATGAAACCCTCGCGAGCGTGTCACTTGATTGGCGGAAGCAGGAAGAACGGATTCTCCGATAAACGCTAGCAACCGCCCGTTGCTACATCTCGACTCAATCGGACTGGCCCAAAAACATATGATTCGTGTGGAGCAAACCCTCTATCGAAAAGTGTCTCATCCTGCGAAACTTAACTACTCGACAGCCGCTTTGTGGGCGATCAATTGAGGTCGATCCGAGACGCTCTACGGATGTCGGGATTGATCCCCACCGCCCCTGCTCACGATGAAAACATCGATGGTGATCGGTCTTAGACGAAACGAAGGTAACTTCTTGTAGACGACTAAACAAATACATCCACACATCAGAACACAAAGATCGCTTAGAGTTACTAGCATGCCCGCGATCAGAGGCATCAACAAGACGAAACTATGGAACACATGGAAGATCGTTCGCAAAGAGCTTCGAAATGCATCGATTCGCGACGTGATGGACTTCGTCGACTGTGACATCGACCCCGACAAGTGGATACAAAAGCTGCTAGACCAAATATCCGTCGGTAAGTACGAGCCGGCTGCGCCGTTTCGTTTCACAATCGGCAAGTCCAACGGATTCAGCCGGACAATGACTCAACCAGCGATTCCTGATCTCGTCTTGTATCGAGCCATCGTCGACACGATCTACTTCAAGTCACTTCGCAGGGAACACCCACATGTCTATTTCAAGAGGGAACGCCTCCAGCAAGCGCATGGCACTGCCCAGCGACACGCTGCGATGCACATGAACTGGACCACGAGCTATCGAATGACAAGCAAAAGGATGTTTTACAATTGGTTGAGATATGGCCAGTATCGAAAACTATTACTGCTTCGGCGTGTACATCCGTATGTCGTCGTCACTGACGTCACTAATTTTTTCGACAGTGTTTTGCATTCCCATGTCGAGGAAGCGCTCCGAGGACTTTCAGTCGCTCCACGTATGGTCGGACTGTTGTTCTTCTTGCTCGAGCGACTCTCGATAGCTCAAGACTATTCAAGTTCTCACGGAATCAGTCTGCCGGTCGACGAATTCGATTGCTCGCGAACTCTGGCACACATGACCCTATTTACACATGACGACGCGATGGTAAGGGTCGTCGGTGAAGACAACTACGTCCGATGGATGGATGATCAGATTTTTGGGGCGCAATCCAAGGCGCGTGGACTCGGAATACTGTCGCAGGTGGGAATGTCTCTAGCCAAGCTTCATCTGTCCGCGAACACGCGAAAATCTAAGATTCTTACTATTCGAGAAGCTCGCCGTCATTTTCACCTCGACTTAAACGCGATGCTCGACAATGCGGACCAAGCCGCAAAATCGGCGACGACGCGTCGTCTGCGAATCCGCCTCGCAACGGAGGTACGAAAGATATGGACTCGAGCTCGACGCCATGACGGTGTCGGAGAATTCGACAAGATTCTAAAGCGATTGTATAGACTCGCAGGATTCTGCCGACTTCGATTTCTTCGTCAGCGTGCACTTCAGGACGTGCTTTCGAATCCCGATTTGGCCGAAAGGGTTTGCGCATACGTCCGGTGGTCAGGAACAGCTTCAGAGTATTTGAAGTGGTCAAACTCGCTGATGCAACATGACGAACAAGTCTACCCGGATGTGAATGTTCGACTAATTGAGAGCCTCCTGCGCCTGGAGCCAACTAAGTTACAGTCCATCAAAATTCGAGCTTTGGCGGCGCGACTTCTTGCAGGCAAGTCCGCGATGCCGGGCGCGGTAGAATGTAGAGCTCTCGCGCCACTACTCGTGCTGCGGTTTGCGGACCGTCGATCTCTGCCGCTCTTGAAGCGATGTTTGGATGATGACAATCCTATCATTTCGGCTCCTTTGCTGCGCTCGGTGGCCGTTGTCTATTCGAGTTATGGGGATCGTGAATTCGCAGCCGCAAGAAGATCCGCCGCGAGACTCATGCGAAATCATTTGGCCGAAGTCATTCGACTGGTTGAGCGTATACGCGAATATGTCGATGTGCCGATTCGCTACAGGGATCGGCTGAACACCAGATACGATTCTGTGGGCCGCAGGCACTTCGTGGATATGAGGGCAGTCCTCACAGTTCGCCTACTTCGACTGTCCAAGAGGAAGCGGGTGCTGAGGTGGGTCGCGAACTGGAAAGCGCAGACACTTGCCAAGTCGCTCTCAAGGTTCGACCGCCGAATCGTCAAGAGACTTACTTAGTTGGCCGAGTTGGCGTTCAACAAAGGCTAAGGCCATTGACATTGATGCTCTTCGGACAGCTAGTCAGCAACGTCCGTTTATGCTCGCCGTTAAACATCTGTTTCTGGGTACGAGATTTAGAGAGTTCTAGCACGTAAAACCAAAGACTTATGAAGCGACTCGCGGAAGGATTTTTGGGCGCGGTCGGCGATCTTGTGATCCATTCCTGTGTAATCCGGCTGGCCATGCAGACGAACCTCTCATTCCATAAAGGAGTCCGACATCGTAAAGATACCCGGATTGATTAGTGACGATTTGGAGGAAGCCCGTCACCGCTGGGGATCAAAACTCCAAAAGACGGCGGAAGTCAATTTGGGCCCGCAGGTGATTCTCGACCAACGCCCGAAGCCGCAGGTACGCTCTGCATCTCTTGCAGCAGGGAAGTCGCTACGCTCTTGATCGTGCGGTAAAGCGAAAGGAATGCGTGAAACTGATTTCTGAATGTGCGTTGTAGTGCTGCTGAGGAGCTGGCCTCCTGGACATTTCGTTCGAGACTCTCGATTCTGTTGTCCAAGCTCGGCTGTTCCTGAGGTAGTCGTCCCTCGATGCGGTCTGCCATCGCAGAGAGTGCAAGCGCTAGATCGCTGTCAAACTCCCGTTGCTCGGCAGCGATGTTTGCGGGCAGCTCAAAACCGGGAAGTTGAGCTCGATATCTCCAGGCGGCGATTTGGATCACGAACAGCACGCGCAGTTGCGTCTGCCACCGGATGATGCGATCGCGCGACGCGAGATCCTGTTCGCGAGAGCGCCCGAATTCGAGGAGAACACCGTCTGCGAGCGCTCGCACCTTGTCGAGGCCGGCGTTGATTGTCTCCCGAAGAGCGAGGCTGTTTGCTATTGCAATTTTCGCGTTGTTTGAAACCGGTTCCCGTGCAAACTGTGCTACTAAGCGGAGGTTGGAAATAAACGCTTTCCTCATCTCAGCAGCGGCGGGCACAGCCCATAACCGGTCAAATACAAGCCACATGAAGAAAAGTCCCAGCAAAATGCCGACGACCCGGTCTCGCGCGACCGCGAGTGAGGTCTGAGTTTTGAATTCACTTAGATTGATGAGATAGAAAGCGAAAGCGGCCTGAATTCCGAAGTATGACAAGCGAGGACTAGAGGTCATGAACCAGGAAGAAAGGGCGGTCACAGCAACGAAAAGAACTACGAACCCGGCGATAGAATCGAGATACGGCAAAATGAAGATCTGCGAGCCCATGCCGATAATAAACCCGCCGAGTATTGCGCCCGCAATCCGGAGAATCTGTTTTTGACGAGACGAACCAATTGTGGACAGCGCCGTGAGTAAGCACGTGGTTACTGCCGTGCTGATCCCAGGCCACGCGATGACGTTGTAAATGACGTAGCAGCAGCTCGCGGCCAAGCAGCCTTTCATCGCGAATTGCAGGTGCTCAGGGTTGGCAAGCGCATCGGGGACAGCGAGACCGCGTCGCGGTAGATCATCTGCCGATGGCAAGAATTCATTCAAGGATTGAGAACCAGAAAGCGCCTGCGGGATCAAAACGACCGTATATTCCATTTCGGCGATTAATGGAACTCCCACGGGTTCCGCATCTGTAGCGAGAGTCTCGAAGCGAACTGGACGCGGTATTCTGCGGTTCAGCAAGTCATCGCGGACACTTGCGAGCGTTGAGGCCAAGTTTCTGAATCTCCGCTCATCGTACGCAGAACAGTCGAACTTGAGCTGGGTCAGCGTCGCCGCAAGATCCACGAGCCGGTGAACCAATGCTGCAACCGCGCCCATTTCTATTGCGTATTGGGGCGAATAGCCTGAACGCCGCAGACTGCGGCGCAGCGTGGATGTCCCTTGTAGCGCCAGCCGGACAATTGTTTGTTCAGTGGCGGGATCCGCATGAGAACTGCCCGCGAGACAATTCAGAAAGTTCTCGAGTGCAGACAATCGTTCGGCGATAGGCAGCACAATATCGTCGCCGCGGCGTAGTCGCGTAAACGCCAGCTCGACCGCGGCTGTGATCGCGATACCTATAACGACGGACCAACAGAGCCAAAGCGTATCTTCCAGGCTCGTTTCCGCGGGCACATGGCGGTCCCACAACGGAACTCCGACGGCGACGATAACTGCCAGGGCGACCGCCGCCGTGTAGTTGGTCAGCGTGGTGATGGCATAAAAAACAAGAAAAAAAGAGCCGACCACCCAGAAGAAATGAAGTAAGGGCGCAGTAATGACTAAGGATATGGAGAGCAAAAGATATGCCGCACCGACGAGCGTCACCAGGAATAATGTTGCCGATGATTGCAGCGTGGCCCGAGGACTGTCGCGCGAGATCATGAGCGCGTAAACTGCAGCTTGGTAAGCGAACGGAACGTGAAACGCCATGCAGATGATCATGACGAGGGTGGCGGCGATAGTCATCCTCGCGACCAGGGCAGTTCTCCCCTTGTAAGGCGCGAGTTCCTCTTTGAGGAATTCCCAGACCCAAGTTAGCGCACGAGATGACTGAGGCAGGTTCTGGGCGATGGTTGCCATCTCAATTGCCCCGGATCGTTATCACGGCTGACTCGCCGACTCGAAACAGATCCGGTGAGGGATTACTGACCCGTACGCGAACAGGGTATCGTGAGGCCAGGTGCACCCAGTTCAGACTTCTTTGCACATCGGGTAGTCCTGGTTCCAAACGCCCGAAGGCGTCTGCATCCGGAGTCACGCCGAAACCGATACTGTCTACGACTCCGTCAAAGCGTACGTTGGGCTTGGATAGTACCCAGACATCCGCCCTCATTCCGGGTGAGACGCGTTTCAGCTGGCCTTCGCGGAAATTGCCAATTGCCCACCAGGTGCGGGCGTCGATGAGTGTGAACATTTGTTGGCCGACATGGGCATAAGCACCCTCGGAGATGGTGAGATTCGTTACACGCGCATCGAAGGGAGCGTAGACGCGGCAGTTATCGAGATTGTAGCGGGCGTTCTTGACGGCCGCGGCTTTTGCGCCACGCTGATTGATGAGCGGCTCGAGCGTCGTGACCGCACGGCTGGCTTGCTCGTGCTGTGCCGAAGCTGAGTTCAATTCTGCCTGGGCTAGCTGCAGCCGAGCCTCAGCCTGCCTCAGAGCTTCTCCCATCGCAGTTTCCGAGGTTCTCGCTTTATCGACTTGATCCACCGTGACAAACTGTTTCGCCAGCAGCGGTTCAATGCGGTGCAAGTTATTGTTCGCATAATTCCATTCCGCTCGGGCCCGGCTGACTCCCCGGTCTGCATTTACGACGTTGGCTTCCATGCTGTGGATGTTGGCTTGCGCAACCGAAACTGCGCTCTCTAGTGCGGCTATTTTTCGTTGCTCATCCGAAATTTGTCCTTCGAGGGTGGCCTGGGAGGAAATGGCATTTTCGAGAGCGTATTGATAGGGACGTTCATCAATTTCGAACAGCAGTTCGCCTTTTTTCACGAACTGGTTGTCTTTCACACTGAGTTGAATAAGAGGGCCGTCCACTTGTGGCGCGATCCCGATGAAATTGGCAAATATTTCGGCATCCTCAGTCCGTGGATAGTAGTTCGCGTGGTATAGAACGAAACATCCGAGAACCAAAGCAATTGCCACGATCGCGATGCTGATCGAACGGCCGAGGAGCTTGCGCCATGTCTCACTCCGCGAACCTCTCGTGCGACGGAGAAACTCGCGCCGTCGATTCTCGTCGGCTTTTGCACCCAGTTCTTCTTTTAGGGGGATGCTGTCGGCCATAGCATTCACCGGAACAGAAGGAGCCATACGGCGAAGGCGAGAAGGGCCGTCAAACTCGGATACACGAGAACGGGCCACTCTATCTCGACGAAACGGTTCAACAGCACTCGCGAGGGGACTGTAAGCAAGAGGGCCACCACAAAACAGACTAGCCATGCCGGGAAGAACGAGCCGAGAATGTCGAATGCAGGGGCCCGTCCGCATCCCGTCACAGATAGCAGAGCCGACGCGAACCCGCCGAGCAAGAGTCTGTCAGCCCGGTATGCATTCATGGCCGGGACCTCGTAGTGTTGGCGCGAACGGAATCTCCTGTTGTGAAAGCCAGATCTGCCAGAGAGGCGAGCACTTGCGTTCGCGCCAACACATCCGCCGACTGGGCCAGCGCCAGAGTGCGCTGAGCAGCAGTTACATCCAACAAATTGCGCACACCGTAGTTGTACGATTCGAGAGCCGCGCTGTAGGACTGGTTGGCCGATTCGAGCAGCGCAACCGCCGCCTGACGCTGGCGAAATGCTGTGTTCAGATTCGAGTACGCCGCCCAAACCTCATCGGCAATCTGATCGCGCGCGGAATTTACCTGCGCCTCGTTTGCTTGAACTTCAGCTTTCGCCTGAGCCAGCTTGTTTCTCCGCGCGCCACCATCGAATACCGCCCAATTCAAATTGAGGCTCAATCCACCGGCCATGCCGGCTGTGTGACCCCAAGGGAACGTCTGCTGCAGTCCATAGAGTGATTGCGCGATTGGGCCACCGCTAAAAGTGAGAGAAGGATAGAAAGCGGCGCGAGCTTCCTTGACCGTTGCGTTCGCCGCCCGGACCTGGGCTACGTGCTCTAGAAGATCGGGGCGATGTGCGAGAGCGCGATCGATCACCCGCTCAACCGTGTCGGCAATCGCCTCAGGAATTGATATCTCTGCAAGAGGTTGCGCACGAATCGCGGTCGCGGGGGACGCTCCCAGAGCAGTTGCAAGATTACCTCGCGCAATCTGTTCATTGCCCAGCACCGCTTGCAATTCATACTCCGCCTGGGCGGCTGCACTCTTGGCTTCGAGTACGTCGGGCAAGCTCGCAAGTCCGCCATTCAATCGCGCTTCGGCGGCTTGCTGCACGGTCTGTGCATTGCGCAGACTCGCGCGCGCGGCCTCCTCCTGCCCTAACGCGGCCAAGAGTTGGTAGTAGGCTTCTTCAACTGCATAGATAATTTTGCGGTGGGTGTCGTTGAACGCGAAGTTGGCCGCGAGAGTACGGGCACTCGCCGCGTCTATACGTCCGGAACGCGCGCCAAAATCAAAGATGGTGTAGTTGAGGTCGAGAACAACCTGGAAGTCCCCCACGGTTTGGCGATAGAAACGGTTCACGAGAAAGGCCTCTGGACGGTCGACTTGAGAGAGTGCGGCAGCCGCCAGCGTTGGGTATAACTCGCTCCGCGCAACCCCCAAAGCCGCTGCCTGCGAGCGCGCACGTTGCCAAGCGATCCGAGTGTCGGGATTATGCGTCTCAGCCAAATCAATCAGGTCTGGCAACGAATACGTCTTGGCCGGATCCACTGCGAATCTGGATGCCGGTACATTTTTCGCATCTGCCTCGATCCTTTCTTCCACGGGTGCATGCCATGGGCGATCAGGTGACGCGGGCGCGCGCTGAGCAAGAGCAGTGTTGGCCCACTGTAGATGAATCGCCAAGGTCGCTCCCAGCAGTCCTGAATGTAATTTCGTGAGTCTCCACATGCCGTGTCCCTAATCCGGAAAAGCCACCGCGGGTCCGATCTCTAGGGTCTAGGTGATGTAGGCATTCAAATTGGCCCCATGGCCCAGAGCCCTGCGTGTCAGCGGCTGCAGTCTTCGGCGCAACCGACTTACGAGTTTTCGCCGAGCGCGAAGGATGCGTGACTTGAATGCGGACTGGCGAATTTCGAGCTTTGTAATTGACTCGACCGCTGTCAGTTCATCCCGGGAGACGAGTTGTAACGCATCTCGAAGTACCGGCGGGAGCTTGCAGATCTGATCTTCCAGGAGGCAGTGGATTTCGGTAGTTGAGCAGTGCTCCTCTGGGCCAGGACGCGTGTCGGCGAATCTGAATTGGGACCGCTCTGATTGATCGTCCAGAATCGAGTCCAGGGATGATTCCCGGCGGCCATTGTTTCTGCGGCGAATCATGAGAGCGGCGTTTATGACTACGCGCGTCAGCCAACTTACGAACGAAGACCTTCCTTGGAAGGATCGCAACTTTGTGAAGGCGCTGCACAATCCGTTCTGAACTGCATCCTCAGCATCTTCTTTATTGCGGAGGATCGTGAATGCGGTTCGATAGAGTCTAGTCTTATGAGTAGCAAAGAGTTCGTGGAAAGCGTTTGAGTCGCCCGCGATTGCTTGCTGGACGAGATTCCGTTCGTCGCGAGCTGGGCAAAAAGAGACGACGGGATGAAATGCCGGAAATTCTGAGCTTGATGAACCGGTATTTCGAAATCTGCGGCCCTTGCCTTTGAGTACGATCGGCGCGCCGGTCCTAGTTCGGGAATTCGATATCGCGACTTGGAATGCGCTCATGTGTAAGACCTCCTTGCAACGATCTCACTGAGGCAGATTGCAATCCGTTTGCCGATTAGATGGAGATC
>Ga0335079_10009570_pt1 | contig 11037 bp, 10 predicted proteins | sample Lox_Sample_33_FD_206719 | JGI IMG/M metagenome (GOLD analysis project Ga0335079, IMG submission 206719) | Soil microbial communities from Loxahatchee National Wildlife Refuge, Florida, United States - Lox_Sample_3.3 | ecosystem: Environmental > Terrestrial > Soil > Wetlands | place: USA... | reverse complement strand
GCGCCACGCCTACAATGGAAGCATTCGGATGCGGCGAGCCTTCGCTGTTTTGACGCTTCTTTCCATCACACACGCGGCTGATTTCCGTCTGGCGCGGCCCGGGTACCATTACCGCTTTCCGGCGGACCATTTCAATCATCCGGACTTCCAGACCGAGTGGTGGTATTACACCGGGAACGTCCAAACGAAGGCGGGACATCGGTATGGCTTCGAGCTGGTGTTCTTCCGCCTCGGGCAATCCCAGACGGCTCCGGGAGACGCGGCGGGCCGATCCGCGTGGCGCGCCGACAATCTGTACCTGGCAGACCTTGCGCTGACCGATATCGATGGCCGCAGATTCCAGTCGTGGCAGCGGCTGAATCGCGCGGGTCCGGGCATCGCCGGAGCCAGTTTGGAAACGGCCCGCGTCTGGAACGGCAACTGGCGGGCGGTTTGGGACACTGCCACGAATGTGCAGTCGCTCTCGGCCATCGCCGACGGCATCCGCCTCGAACTTCGCTGCGCGCCGCGCAAGCCGCCGGTGATCCATGGCGAAAACGGCGTCAGCCAGACGGGCGACGGGGCGGGGGAGGCCGCGTACTATGTTTCGTTCACGCGGCTGGCGGTGGTAGGCACGATCAATCAGCAAGCGGTGAGCGGCATCGCCTGGATGGATCACGAGTGGTTCACCACGCTGCTCGATCGGGAGCAGCGCGGCTGGGACTGGTTCAGCGTGCAACTGGACGATTCCACCGAGTTGATGCTGTTCGAGCTGCGGAGGAATGACGGCGGCATCGACGCGCACTCGTCGGGGACGTTCGTGGATGCGGGGGGCCGGACGACGCCGCTGCGCCGCGGCGATTTCGAACTGCGTCCGTTGGCGTACTGGACGAGCGCGAAAACGCACGCGCGGTATCCGGTGAAATGGCACATTTCGATCCCGTCGCGCCATCTCGAGATGGACTGCGCGGCGGCACTGCCGGACCAGGAACTGACGGCGGAGACGGTTGGGCCGGCGTATTGGGAAGGAGCGGTCACGTACGCTGGCGGCGCGAATGGAATCGGCTATCTCGAGATGACGGGATATGCGGAAGCGCTGCGGATGTACGGACGCTGAGGGATAATAGCGTCATGCCATTATCCGAGGGAAAACTAAAGAAGATGAAAGCGCTGTCCAACGATCGCGGTGTGATTGCGGCCGCGGCGATGGATCAGCGCGGGAGCCTGCAAAAATCGCTGGCCTCGGCGCGCGGCGTGGATGTGAAGGATGTCAGCAGCGCCATGATGAGCGAATTCAAGGTTGCGGTGAGCAAGGCTTTGACGCCGCACGCCAGCGCCATCCTGCTGGACCCGGAATTCGGCCTGGATGCCGCCCGCGCGCGCAGTTCGAACGCGGGACTGCTGCTGGCTTACGAACTTTCGGGCTACGACAATACCCGTCCGGGCCGTCTGCCCGATCTGCTGCCGCACGTTTCGGTGAAGCGGCTGGTGGATTGGGGCGCCGACGCGGTGAAGATTTTGATCTATTACACACCCACGGAAGACCCGTCGGTCAACGATATCAAGCACGCGTTCATCGAGCGGATCGGGGCCGAATGTGAAACCTACGAGATTCCGTTCTTTCTGGAATTTGTCGGCTATGACGCGCGCGGCGGCGACGAAAAGGGGTTCGATTTCGCAAAATCGAAGCCGCATGTGGTCAAGAAGAGTATGGAGGAGTTCTCCAAGCCGGTTTACAAGGTGGATGTGCTGAAGGTGGAAGTGCCGGTGAATGCGGAATTCGTGGAAGGATCGGCGGTATATAAGGGCCAGAGAGCGTACAGCCGCCCGGAGGCTCTGACGCATTTCCGTGAAGCGGCGGCGATCGCCACCAAGCCATTCATTTATCTGAGCGCTGGAGTGAGCAATGCGCAGTTTACCGAGTCGTTGCGGATGGCCGCGGAGGCGGGTACGGACTACTCGGGTGTGCTGTGCGGGCGGGCCACCTGGAAGGAAGGCATCCCGGTTTATGGGAAGCAGGGAGTGAAGGGGCTGGAGGAATGGCTGGCGCGCGAAGGCGTGAAGAATATCAACGCGGTGAATGACGCCATACAGTCGGCCGTGCCCTGGTACAAGAAAATGGGGATGGCGGCTCCGGCGTAGCCACATTTTGGCTACGGATGGGCACGGATTCACATGGATAAAAGCCCGGGGGCTGCGAAGGGACTTGCGGGAGATTTTTGTCGCGGATTACTGACGACCACAAGTGCCGGCGCCGCGACGGTCATTGCTTCAGGCGGGCGGCGATGGCGTCGGCTTGCGATCTGGAAACGCGGAGATCGCCGCTGATATTCAGGCGCAGGTGGGCGTCGGCGGTTTTGGTGAATTCGGCGGATTGAATCGCGGCGGCATCGCGGAGGGAGTCCGGCAGGGCGGCCGCGAAATTCGTCGACTTCTCCAGATCGGCGGCGACGGTTTTGCGGATCTTCTCGCGGAGGGCGTCGCCGAATTCGCCGGAGCGGAGAATCTCGCCTAACTGGCCGTCGGCATCGAGCGACTGAACGTCGGCGCGCAAATGTACGGATTCGGACGAATCGACCTCGGGTGTGATCCGGACGCGGAGGGTTCCATTACCGGCGACCAGCCGTTTGGCGATTTCCCTGCCCAAGGCTTTGGCGCAAGCGAATTTTTCGTAATGGAAGCCGGCGGTCAGCAGGGCAGCCGGGGAATCGGGGAGGAGGCTGGCGGTGTTCACGGAGAGACGATCGCCGCACCGTTTGTCCTGATTCAGCTCGGCCTGGAGAATCGACAGGATCTTGTCTTGCAGGTCGGCGAGATCGGCGCGCAGGGTGATGGCGATCAACTGATCGGCACCGGATGACGTAACGGTGACGTGTCCGCTGACGACTACGGCCACGGACTGATTTTGGACCGGCAAATTAGCGTGGACAGGTGGGATCTCGAGCGACAGATCGGCTGCGGCGGCGGTCAGGCAAAGCAGTAGTAGGACGATGTTTCGCACGAGGCGCCCGTACAGAATCGGATGCGAGGACAGCGCGGTTGGTTTCCTGAAGTATGTTACGCCCGCCTTGCAACGCGATCTGAGCCGTTCGCTCACACCTTGGCCCAATAGCGGCGGCGATATTGAACCACGAGATTCTTCGGTTTCACCGACAGATGAACGCCGCGGAATTCCGATAACGTGACCGGGTGGTCGGAAACGTAGCCAAGATTGTACTGGCTGCGAAGCTCGGTTTCGAGATCGGCATAGATCTGATCAATGGGGTATTTTTTGGAGACTTCGAAGAAGCCGCCGCCGGTCTCCATCGAGATGCGCTGCAGAACGCCGCGGCCGTCGGGTCCGCCGAACAGACCGTAGGCGCCGGGGTCGGAGTAGAGGATCGAGAAAACCAGGGTATCGGCTCGCTGGGCGGCCGAGACGGCGTCATCCGTGGTGCCGTAGCTGCCGACATCGACGCCATCGGTGAGGAGCACGAGGGCGCGGCGGCGCTGCTGGTTGCGGACGCCATCGCGGGCGGCGGGGGACATCATGACATCAGTGGACGCTTGGGCGATGGCATCGTACATGAGGGTGCCGCCGCCCTGCTGGATGCGCAACTCCTCCATGGTTTCGGTGTCGACGTATTGCAGGGTGTCGTCGAGTTTGCGGACGCTGGAAGTTAGCGGCTGGCGGATCTGTACGGCGCTATCGAACTGTACGATGAAGGCCTGATCCTTGTCTTCGCGGAGGACGGAATCGAAGAAGCGGTAGCTGGCGCTGCGTTCGGCATCGATGACGCGGCGCTGGCTGGCGCTGGTATCGACCATGAGACCGATGGTGAGGGGCAGGTCGGTCTGGCGGGAGAAATAGCGGATCTTCTGAGGATGGTTGTCCTCGGCGATTTCGAAATCGTCCTGGGTCAGGTTGGTGACGAACGCGCCCTTCTTGTCGCGCACGGTGGCGAGGACGTTGACGACCTTGATTTCGGCGGTGAAGACGGGCTCCTGGCGGGGGCGCGCGAAAGCGGCGGAGGCGGTGGAGAAGAGGAACGCTCGGCGCGAGACGTCGGGCATGGGAATGATTTGATTATGGCGCGTGACGACGGGGAACGGGTGAAACCGCCGTTGCGGCCTAGGATGGCTAGGTCACAGGTTGGCAACCGGTACCGGTGTTGTGGTATAAACGCTAAGTTCTCCGTGCAGATTGGCATGGACTGGCATGGCAGAGAAGAAGCGCATTGCCGAAACGAAGGTCGTTGAAAAACGAATGTCCAAACCACAGGGAACCGGTCCAACAGTGAAACCAACAGAACCAAATCGAACCAGCACATCACGCTCGGGCGGGGCAGCGGCGGAAGCCGCTATGGGGAAGCCGTCCGCTGCACAGATTCAGTTAGGGAATTTCGAAGCGGCCATGAAACTGTTCCATTCGCGGAGTTTCCGCGAGGCGCGGGGGCTATTCGAGAAGGCCTCGGCAGGGCCGGAACGGGACGTTGCGAATCGTGCTTCGTTGCACATGGCGATGTGCGACCGGCGGCTGGAACAAGCCAAGCCGGTATTGAGGAGCGCGGAAGACTATTACAACTACGGCGTCGCCATGATCAATACGCGCAATATCGGCGAGGCGCGGGCGCACCTGGAACAGGCCTTGAAGATGTCGCCGGGCGCCGATCATATCCACTACGCGCTGGGGCTGGCGCAAGCTTTGGACGGCGACCTGATGAACGGGTACGAAAACATGCGCCGCGCAATCGAACTGGAACCGCGGAACCGGGCGATCGCCCGGCAGGATGCCGATTTCGCGCCGCTGGCCAACCAACCGCCTTTCGATTCATTGATTTATCCTGAAAAAAAGGAATGGTAACGGATTGCCGGGCGGACGGCTGAAGCGGGTCTTTCGCGGCGGCAGCTCCTGGTCAGCCATCGGAAATGGAAGATAGTTCCCCTCTGCGCGTGGTCGCGATCGGCGGTGGCACGGGCCTCAGTTCGCTGCTGAGCGGACTCAAACAATATGCCAAGGCGGGCGAGAGCGGCCCGCCGGAAGTGGACATCACGGCGGTGGTCACCGTGACGGACGACGGGGGCAGCTCCGGCCGTCTGCGGCGCGATTTCGATGTTCTGCCGCCCGGTGACATCCGCAACTGCATGGTGGCGCTGAGCGAGGATTCGACGCTGCTTTCGCGTCTGTTTCAGTACCGTTTTCCGGCAGGCCGCGGATTGAAAGGGCACAACTTCGGAAATCTGTTCCTGATGGCGTTGACCCAGATTATGGGGGATTTTCCGGACGCCATCCGGGCGTCGTCGGAAGTGCTCAACATCGCCGGACGAATCTATCCCGCCACCACGGGTAACGTGTCGTTGGAAGCCATCCTGGAAAACGGTTCGCGCGTGCGCGGCGAGACCAATATCAGCAGGAGCAAAGCACGCATCCGAACGGTGCGGCTGATTCCGCGCAAAGTGCAGCCGGTGAACGCGACCCTGGGAGCCATCGCACAGGCGGATCTGATCACGCTCGGTCCGGGCTCGCTGTTTACCAGCGTGATTCCCAACCTACTGGTGGAAGGGATATCGGCGGCGATCCGCAAGTCGAAGGCGATCAAAGCGCACTTCGTGAACCTGATGTGGCAGCCCGGCGAGACGACGGATTTTCGTGCGTCCGATCACATTCGGGCGATTCACCGTCACGCGCGGGGCAAGTTCCTGGACTATGCGGTGGTCAACATCCGGCCGATCGCGACGGCGTTGCGCAAGCGATACGCGCGGCAGGAGGCGCTGCCGGTGGAGAACGACCTGGACGCCATCTTTCGCATGGGGATCCGTGTGATGGCGGGGAACCTGGCGCAGGGAGGCATAAAGATCCGGCACGATCCGGCGGCAACGGCGTCGACCATCCTGAAGCTGGCGGCCGAGGGCCGTAAGCGGCGAGAACGGTAAGGCACGACATTATGGGAGAGATGAATCAACCTGTCACGATTGTGATTCTGGCCGCCGGTCTGGGCACCCGCATGAAGTCGCGGAAGGCCAAGGTGCTGCACCGCGCGGGCGGCAAAACGCTGGTGGAGCACGTGGTGGCGACGGCGATGGAGATCGCGCCGCCGGAACGGGTGTTCGTGGTGGTCGGGCATCAAGCCGGGGAAGTGCGCCGCGCCGTCACCACGCCGGGCATTGGATTCATCGAGCAGAAGGAGCAGAAGGGCACGGGGCACGCGTTGCTGGTGGGCCGCGACGCGCTGGCCGGGTTGGATGGCCACATTGTGGTGGTGTATGGCGACGGCCCGCTGCTGCGCGCGGCTACGCTGCGGCGAATGATCAAAGCGGCAGAAGCGATGGACGGGGCGGGTGTGCTGCTTTCGGCGGAGATGGAAGATCCGACCGGTTACGGCCGCGTGATCCGCTCGGTGGGCGGGCGCGTGGCGTCAATTGTGGAGCAGAAGGCTGCGACATCGGAGCAACTGGCGATTCGTGAAGCCAACATGGGAATCTACTGCTACCGCGCCGCCTTGTTCTGGAAGCACGTGGACGAGATCCGGCCGGACAATCCGGCCAACGAGTACTACCTGACGGACATGGTGGAGATTTTCAACCGAGCCGGCCACGCGGTGGAGGCGGTGCGCATCGACGACGCCACGGAGGTGCTGGGCATCAACAACCGCGTCGAGCTGGCGGAGGCCGATCGTCTGCTGCGGACGCGCAAGCTGCGGGATTTGATGGTGGACGGCGTGACGATCGAGAAGCCCGAGACGGTGACCATCGACATGGATGTGCGCATCGGCATGGACACGGTGGTGGGCCCGTTCGCGGCGATTCTGGGCAAAACCTCGATCGGCGAAGGCTGCCAGATCGGCGCGGGTGCGATCGTACGCGATTCCGAGCTCGGGGACGAAGTTGTGGTGGAGCCTTATACGCTGATCAACTTGTCGCGGCTGGAGCGCGGCGCGCAGGTGGGACCGTTCGCGCGGCTGCGGTTTGAGGCGGATGTCGAGGAAGGCGCGCATATCGGCAATTTCGTGGAGCTGAAGAAGACGCGCATGGGCCGAGGCGCGAAGGCGAATCACCTGGCGTATCTGGGCGATTCGCGGATCGGCGCGCGGACGAATATCGGGGCGGGGACGATCACCTGCAATTACGATGGCGCGAAGAAGCACCCGACGGCCATCGGCGAGGGCGCGTTTGTGGGCAGCAATTCCACGCTGGTGGCGCCGATCGAGATCGGCGACGGGTCGTATATCGGGGCGGGATCCGTGATCACCGAGAATGTCCCGGCGGACGCGCTGGCGCTGGGACGGGGCCGGCAGGTGGTAAAGCCGGAGTGGGCGAAGAAGCGGCGGGCGCGGAAATGACAGACGACGCCAAACGATCGTCTGTCCCACTGCGGAGAACTTATTTTGCGGCCCAGTGGAGACCGATGCCGCCGAGGATAAAGCTGCGGACATCCACGGTGCGATAGCCGCAGCGCTCCAGAAGCGTGGAGAATTCGCCAATCGAGACAAAGCTGCGCAGCGAATCGGGGATGTAGGTGTAGATGCGCGGACGGCCGTGCAGCACCAGACCCCAGAACGTTCCCTGAGCGTACAGGTACGCCAGGTAGAGGCTGCGCAGGACGCGATTGGCCGGCAGGAAGAAATCGAGGCTGACGAGCATGCCACCCGGCCTGGTGACGCGCTCGATTTCCTGGAGAGCGGCTTTCAAGTCGGGAAAGTTGCGGAGGCCGTAGCCGACGAAGACACCGTCGAAGGAGGCATCGGCGAACGGCAGCCGGGAGGCATCGGCGCATACGGCGTGTTCAATGCCGCCCTGGCGGGCCAGTTGCAGCATGCGCTCGGTGAGGTCGACGGCCACGCTGCGGGCTCCCGGCCAGCGCCGCTCGACGAGGCGGGTGAAATCGCCGGTGCCGCTGGCGAGATCGAGGACGACGGGGCAGGGCGGCAGGTTGGCATTCAAGACGCCGGCCCGTTTCCAGTACCGATCCATTCCGTAGGAGAAGGCGCGCGTGATGAAGTCGTAACGCGGCGCGACCGCGTGGAACATGGCGCGCATCAGGCGCGAATCCTGTTGCTCGGCAGGCGGGTTCACAGATGCACCATTGTAGCGGAATGGCGGATTTACAGGAATCAAACGCGGGGTGAGGCTGCCGCCCGCAGGCGGGGGTGCGTCCGTCCGCAAAGATCACAGGATACCCACACATGATAGGCATCCATAATACAAGCTGAGTAAGTCGGAAGTCGTTAGACGATGCTATGCGGTGTGCTAGTAACTAATTACGGGTCGATCTAAGGCCGTCGCGAAGTTACTCTTTGATCAGGTCATCCATCCTCGAGCAGGCGTCGACCGCTCGTCAAAGGTCAATCAATGGGAAAACTGGCGGCCGCGCTCCTCTCGCTGGCTTTTGTCGTCATTCCGGCAAACGCGAATGCGATCACCTGGAATCTGCAAGGCGTCACATTCACCGACGGAACAGCGCTTACGGGTTACTTCATATTCGATGCCGACACCGGAGCATTATCGAACTGGAACCTCTCCGTGCTGGCGCAGCCGTCCTGTACGGGCTGTCTGACCGCGTTTTCCTATACGCCGTCGTCAGGGATGAGCTATGTGTCTTCGACGGACCAGGGGTTCTCGTTCTTCAATAATGCGTTTACACGGGAACTGGACCTGGGCCTTGTCGCGCCATTGACGGACAGCGGCGGCACGATCGCCATCGATTCGACTCAATCGGTGGAGTTTTCGATCACCAACTCGTCAGACTTTCGGAACACGATGGGTGGAAACGTGGACGACCCGGCGCCAGTCTCGGAACCGGCGTCGATGATCCTGGCGGGCGCGGCGCTCCTGTGGGCCGGGCTTCTGAAATACCACACGCGCGAAAAGCAAAAAGACGGACGGTAGAGTTTCTTCGGGCTACTTCCTGGGCCTCGACGGGCGCATCTCGATGCGGCTGACCATGGTGCGATCCGGCATTTTGACGACCATGGCGACGGTTTCGGCGACATCTTCGGACGCGATCATCCAACTGGTATCGCCGCGTTTGGAGCTGTCGCCGAATTCGGTGGTCGAGCATGAGGGCTTCGGTGAAGAGATTCAGCCCGGCCTTGGATGCGTTGTAGCCGGCGCCTCCGGAGAAGGCGTTTTTGCCGGCCAGGCTGGAGATGTTGACGATGAATCCTCCGCCCGATTTGGCGAAGCGGGGGAGCGCTTCGCGGGTGCAATAGAAGGCGCCGTTCAGATTGAGATCGATATTGCGGCGCCAATCGTCGAGGGTCATGTCCCCGACTCTGCGAAAGACGCCTTCGCCGGCGTTGTTGACGAGGATATCGAGGCGGCCAAAGGCGGCGTCGGCGAATTGGAAGAAGCGCGCGACGTCTTCGGGTTGACGGATGTCCGCCGCGTGGCCGGCGATCTTGCCGAGTTGCTGCATGGCGGAGACCGCGTGGCCGACAGTGTCCTGGGACCGGCCGCAGATGGCCACGGAGGCGCCTTCGCGCAGGAGCCGTTCGGCGATGGCACGTCCGATGCCGCGCGTGCCGCCCGTCACAATCGCAACCTTGCCGGATAGATTCTGCATACTTGCATGATAGTCGGAGCGGAGGATGAAAAAACGATGGCATCCCGCCCCGCGGAGGATCGCCCAGCGCCTGTTAAGATAACGGACAGATGGCTACCAGCGCGCCAACACCATTGCGCCAGGTTCTGGAAGAGCGCGTCAAGCAACTGGTGGCGGACACCGAAAACCTTTTTGCCGAATCGCGCGAGCGGGCGCGGCGCGATATGGCGGACCAATTGAACCAGGCGGTTCGCCGGATCCGGCAGACGACAAACCTGGAGGATTTGGCGGCGACGCTGGTGGACGTCACCAGTCCGTTTTGCGGATCGGCGGCGTTGTTCGGCGCATCGGGCGATTTCTTCCAGGCGGAGCGGATTCGCGGCGTTTCCGAGGGGGTGGCGCGGGAGTTCCAATCGCTGGAAATCGCGATGCGTAGCGCTCCGGCGCTGGCGAGCGCCTTGGAGAGCCGGGATCCGGTGGTAACCGCGGCGACGGGAGGCGAGGTTTCGCCGGAAGTCGTGAAGCTGTTCGATCACAGCCCGGTGAGCCGCGCGTCGATCTACCCGCTGGTGGCGCGCGATCGTGTTCCGGCGCTGTTGTATGTGTGGGGGACGGTGCAGGGGGCGGCGGTGGAGTTGCTGGCGCAGACGGCTTCGTTGGTGTGGGTGTCGCTGACCGAGCCTGTGCCGGCCGCGCCGGAACTCGGCGAACTGATCACAATTTCAGGAGTGGAGGCGGCGCCGACGCCGGTCTCCGCCCCCGAACCCGAATTTGCCGCTTCATCCGAACCGGCGAACGGCAGCCCGTCCTGGGAGGACTTGCCGCCGGAGGAACAGCGGGTCCATCTCCAGGCGCAGCGCTTCGCGCGCGTGCAGGTATCGGAGATGCGGCTGTTCGAGCCGGAGGCGGTGCAAAGCGGCCGAGCCAATCAGAATTTGTACGAGGCGCTGCAAGAGCGCATTGACGGGGCCCGCGAAACATATCGCAAGTCGTTTTTCGACCGATGCCCCAGCATGGTGGATTATCTGCACCTGGAACTGGTGCGGACTTTGGGCAATGACAATCCGGACATCCTTGGCAGAGACTATCCTGGGCCGATGGCGTAAGGGCCGCGCGCTGCTTCCTGCGCGCTCCGACCGTTCCCTGACGGCCGCGGCTCAGGGGGAAGCATTGTGCGCGGCGGAGAGCGGCGAGCGCCCGGACGAGGCCCGGAGCGCGAAGCATGAGTACTTGCGCCACGTCGGTTGGGCCATTTTGGTTGTCACCGGGGTGGTGACGACGGGCAGCATCTTCGCCCAGCACACTGCGCCGGCCAAGAAGGCGCCGGCGAAGGCCGCGCCGAAACAGCCCGCCCCGGCCGCGGCAAGCTTGCAGGAACTGGTGAAGGCGTACCGCGAGTCGCCGACGGCGTCGCGGCGGGCGGCGATAGAGGCGTGGGCCGCGGCGCATCCCAAGGAGCGGGCCTCGGCCGCGCTGGCGCTGGGAGTCACAGCGTACGAGCAGCACGACTATGCTCGGGCGATCAGCGATCTTCACGA
>Ga0335079_10009569_pt1 | contig 11038 bp, 11 predicted proteins | sample Lox_Sample_33_FD_206719 | JGI IMG/M metagenome (GOLD analysis project Ga0335079, IMG submission 206719) | Soil microbial communities from Loxahatchee National Wildlife Refuge, Florida, United States - Lox_Sample_3.3 | ecosystem: Environmental > Terrestrial > Soil > Wetlands | place: USA... | reverse complement strand
CGATGCGGTCTGGGTCGTGGTTTTCACGGTGGTTTACGTTCTGGGACGTTGAGGAGAAGCTATGGCGACACTGCAGTCAATTGTTGAAGCCGGGCCAACTTCGCGGGCTCCTCGAGAAATCGAACTGCCCGCACCGACCGCGTGGCCCCTGGTCTTGGCTTTTGGATTCACGCTGATCTTCGCCGGGCTGCTGACCAGCGTGTCGGTCAGCCTGCTCGGAGCGGTCCTCGCGGTTGCAGGCTGCGCCGGCTGGTTCCGCGAAGTCCTCCCCCGTGAACATGAGGTCGTGGAGCCCGTCGTTCCCGAGGATGTGGTTTTGGTCACGACGCGCCGCGTGGTTGACCGCCTTCCCGTGGCGCCCGATCAGGTCCGCGCCTGGCTCCCTCTACATACGCACCCGATCTCGGCCGGTCTCAAGGGTGGACTGGCCGGCGGCGCAGCTATGGCGGTGTTGGCCTGCGCGTACGGCCTCCTTAAGGCCGGCAGCATCTGGTATCCCATCAACCTGCTCGCCGCTTGTGTCTATGCGCAGTCGGTGAAACTCGGTACGACGGAGTTGTACTCGTTTCACGCCGATAGCTTTGCCATCGCCTTGTTCCTCCACGCGCTCATTTCCACCGCGGTTGGACTGCTCTATGGCGCTATGCTGCCGATGTTCGCCCGGCGCCCGATCATCCTCGGAGGCTTGATCGGCCCCGTGCTGTGGTCGGGGCTGCTGTATTCGATGCTTTCGCTTCTGAACCCCACGCTCGAGAGCCGCATCGACTGGTTGTGGTTCGTAGCCTCGCAGGTGGCGTTCGGCATCGTCGCTGGATTGGTCGTCGTGCGGCAGCCCCGAGTGCCGACGCGCGAGAACGTCGCCTTCGCCCTGCGGGCCGGGGTAGAAGCTCCAGGGATCATGCCGCCGCATACCGGCGGAGAGGAGAGGCCGTGAACCGGTTGTTTCCGTTTGTGGCGCTCCCAGCGATCCTGTTTTCCTCGTGCGGAAGGCCTCATGGCCAGCCTCAGGTGAACGCGGAGGTGCTTGCGCCGAACGAGGTCCTGGAATTCAGCACTCTGTATTCCGAAAACTGCGCCGCCTGTCACGGCGAAAACGGACGTGGCGGTGCGGCGATCGCACTGGCCGACCCCGTGTACCTCGCGGTTGCCGACGATCGGACGGTCCGCGGCGTCATTGCCAAGGGTGTGCGCGGTACGGCGATGCCGCCATTCGCCGAAAGCGCCGGCGGGCTGCTCACCGACCAACAGGTCGATGTGATCACCCGGCAGATTCGCGCACGATGGAGCAAGCCGGGCATTCTCGACGGCGCCAATCCGCCTGGCTACGCCGCGAAATCTCCGGGCGATCCCCACCGCGGCCAGGACGTGTACCAGACCTATTGCGAATCGTGCCATGGCCCCGAAGGCCGCGGCGGTCCGAAAGGCAGCGCCATCACCAACGATTCTTTTTTGGCGCTGGTCAGCGACCAGGGACTGCGGACTATCGTTATCGCCGGCCGCCCGGAGTTAGGTGCGCCCGACTGGCGTGGAAACGTTCCGGGCAAACCGATGTCCGACCAGGAGGTCACCGATGTCGTCGCGTGGCTGGCTTCAAGGCGCGTCGCATTCCCCGGCCAACCATATTCCGCCGCTAATTATCCTCGGCACTAGGAGACTGAACGATGCCAAACGATACCACACTCTCCCGGCGCGGGCTGCTCATGAAGGTGGGGGTGCTCTTCAACGGCCTGGTCGCCGCCGCGCTGGCCGTGCCCATCGGCCGGTTCCTGCTGTCCTCGATTACGCGTGGACGCGCCAACGGCTACCTGGACTGGGTATCGCTCGGCCCAGTCGGTCAGTTCCCGGAAGGCGAAACCAGGCTCGCTACGTTCCGTAACCCTCTCGTGATGCCCACAGACGGCAACACCGTGGACACGGCCTGCTGGGTGCGGCGCGTCGAAGGCGACCAGTTCCAGGTCTTCGCCGTCAACTGCGCGCATTTAGGGTGCCCGGTCCGCTGGTTTCCGCAATCCGGCCTCTTCATGTGCCCGTGTCATGGCGGGGCGTACTACCGAGACGGCTCACGCGCCTCGGGCCCGCCGGAGCGCGGTCTTTTCGAATATCCATACAAAGTGCAGAACGGCCTGATCACCATTCAGGCCGGCGAAATGCCCACGCCGGGGCCTGGAGCGTCGCTCATGCGAGAGGCACCGCCATGCGCCTGATCTCCAGCATTGGTCAATGGTTTGACCAGCGCCTGCAACTCGCCGCGCCCATCCGCGAAGCGGCGGAACATCCGGTTCCGCGCAATACCGCAAGCTGGTGGTACGTATTCGGCAGCGCCGCGCTCGTCGTGTTCTGTCTTCAGTTGGTCACCGGCATCCTGCTGGCCTTCACTTATGTGCCCTCCGCCGGAGAGGCGTGGAACAGCCTGCAGGCCCTCAATCACGACATCACGCTCGGATGGTTCATTCGCGCGCTGCATGGATGGGGTTCCAACTTCATGATCGCGATTGTCCTCATCCACATGATGCAGGTCTTTCTGTTTGGCGCCTTCAAGTTTCCTCGTGAGCTTACCTGGATCATCGGCATCTTTCTTCTGCTCATGACGCTCGGCATGGCCTTCACCGGCCAGGTGCTGCGCTTCGATCAGGATGCCTATTGGGGTCTGGGCATCGGCGCCTCCATCGCCAGCCGCGTTCCGGTCGCCGGTCCTGCGATCGTGAGGCTGATGCTAGGCGGACCCATTATCGCCGGCGCCACGCTTTCGCGGTTTTTCGCCCTGCACGTCTTTGTGATCCCTGGCTTGCTGATCGGCTTCGTCTGCCTTCATGTCCTGATGGTGTTGAAGCTCGGAATCAATGAATGGCCAATGCCCGGGCGCATCGTCAAGCGCGCCACCTATCTGAACGACTATCACGAGCTGACCAAGAGGGATGGCGCTCCGTTCGTACCGTATGCCGTGTGGAAAGACATGTTCTTCGCGGCCTTCATTCTTCTGGCAGTGGCGGCCTGCGCGCTCTGGTTCGGACCTTTCGGGCCAACCGGAAGGCCGGATCCCACGATCATCCAGACCGTGCCGAAGCCCGACTACTTCTTCCTGTGGCTGTATGCCCTGCTCTCGCTGCTGCCTCCGTCGATGGAGACTCCCGCTCTGCTGATCGGTCCCGTCGTCGTCATCGTCGGATTGCTCCTGCTGCCATTTCTTTCGGGCGAAGGAGAAAAGAGCTGGAAGCGGCGCCCCATCGCGGTCCTGACCGTGATGTTGATTGCCGTCACTCTCGCGACATTTACCCATCTTGCCGGATATGCGCCCTGGAGTCCGGAGATGAACGCCTGGAGCGGCGCTCCCGTGCCGGCGCAATTCCTGCATGCCACGACCGCCCTCGAAAGACAAGGCGCGCTCACGTTCCAGGTGAAACAGTGCCGCAACTGCCATTCGCTTGCCGGGAGCGGCGGCCAAAGAGGTCCGGCCCTCGACGCCGTCGCGGTACGGCTCACGCAGGACCAGCTCATCCGCCAGGTGATCCAGGGTGGTGGCAACATGCCGGCCTACGGCAAGAATCTGAGCCCGCCGGAGACCACCGCGCTCGTCGCATTTCTCGAAACCCTCCATCCCTCGGGACAGGCGCCCGCGCGCGATGCCTCACGCGAATTCGCCCAGGGGCAATAGGAGCGTTCCATGGCTGCAGTCGCCCTCACAGCGGTTGTCCTCCTGGCGGGAGGAGTGTACCTGCGAGGGTGGCTTCACCGCCGCTCGATTCCGGTCTGGCGGGCCTGGAGCTTCTTTCTCGGCCTGCTCGCCGTGTGGGTAGCGGTAGTTTCGCCCGTCGCTTCCTTGGACAGCCTTATGTTGACGGCGCACATGATCCAACACCTGCTGCTCATGACGGTCGCCCCGCCCCTCATCTGGCTTGGCGAGCCGCTCCTCATGGCGCCGCCGGCTCGATGGCGATTCCCCAAGCGTCTCGGCAACCTGCTCGGACACCCTGCGTTTTGCTGGCTTGCTGCGGCTGCGGCGCTGGTCGTGTGGCATGTGCCGGCGATCTTCCGGCTGGGCATGCAATCGCCAACGTGGCATTTGATCGAGCACGCCTCCTTCTTCACCACCGGCCTCCTCTTCTGGTGGCCCATCATTCAGCCCTCGCCATCGGTCGCACGATGGCCGCAATGGTCGATGCTTCTGTATCTTTTCCTGGCAACCCTGCCATGCGACGTCCTTTCCGGTTTGCTGGTTTTCTCCGATCGAGTCGCGTACCCCATGTATCTCTGCACACCACGAAATGGCGGCCTCTCGCCTCTCGAAGATCAGCAGTGTGCCGCGGCGTTGATGTGGACTTGCGTGACCGTGGTCTTCCTGGTGGCCGGAACGATTCTTTCGATTCAGATGCTTTCGCCCAAACCCGCATTCCGGGAGGCCGTTTCCGTATGAAAGACACCGTACCGACTCTGACCATGGTGGTTTCGTATTGGGCCTACGTGGCGTTTCTGCCCGCGATGGCCGTCGCCTTCCTGTTTCACGGAGTCATCCGGCGGAAAGACTAGATCATGCGAGACTACCTGGAGTTGACCAAGCCGCGAATCACGCTGCTCATTCTGATCTGTGCCGCGGTCGGCTACTGGTTCGGTTGCGGCGCCTCGTTTCACTGGACCATTTTGGCTCACGCTCTCCTCGGGACGGCATTGCTGGCGTCGGGCACCTCGGCACTCAATCAATGGTACGAGGTGGACTCGGATGCCAGGATGCGCCGCACGCGCCGCCGTCCATTACCTGCCGGAAGAATCCGACGAAGCCATGGGCTCGCCTTCGGCCTGTTGCTCTCCGTGGCGGGCTTCGCCGACCTGTGGTATGGCACCAATCTGCTGGCGGCGGCCCTTGGTCTGTTCACGCTTCTCACGTACCTCTTGCTCTACACCCCTCTGAAGCGACGCTCGCCGGTGTGCACCACCGTGGGGGCGATCCCGGGCGCCATGCCTCCCCTCATCGGCTACGCGGCCGCGGGCCACGGCATCGACGCCGGTGCGCTGGCGCTGTTCGTCATTCTCTTCGTCTGGCAGTTTCCCCACTTCGACGCCATCGCCTGGATGTATCGGGACGACTATGCCCGCGGCGGCATTCGCATGCTGCCCGTCATCGATCCCGATGGTGAGTCCACCGCGCGTCGCATTGTGTTCTGCTCGCTCCTTCTCATCCCGATCAGCCTCGTGCCATCATTCCTTGGAATGACGGGTGCGCTGTACGCGGCTGCCGCGATCGTCGCCGGACTCGGAGTGCTCTACTTCGGCTCGCGCCTGCGAGGCGAGAGGACCTTGTCCCGCGCCCATGCGCTGCTTCTCGCGACGGTCTTCTATCTGCCTGCATTACTCGGCGTAATGGTGTTCGACCGGCGCGTTCTGTAATTCTCCACTTGACTCGAGACCCCAGTAGGTGCCAAACGGGACTCGATTTCCCGGCAAATCCGGAGCTGCGAACCTTGGCGGTCACCGGCTTTCCGCAAAATTCGATCCCTTCTTTTCAAACGCTTACCGCCCGGCACGTCCGGCGCGCCCCGATCCGCCTGCTACTTTGTAGGCAATGATGTACGCTTCCGCAACGGGCCGGTATTCCATCGCGTCGGGCCGGCCCTTGCCTGGAAGCGCTCTTCGCCGCAGGCGATGCAACCTGCATCGTTTTCCGCGCACACTCCTCTGCTTTTTCAACAACTTGGCATTTTTGGGCGATGCAACTCGCATCGCTTTTACGGAAATCGGCAATCCATCTGCCTCCCTCACGACTTGGTATAAATAGAATTTATAGTTGGACATACTTGCATTTGGGAAACTTGTTAGGGTACACTCGTTCTTTAGTTCTCCGATGTTCCTCGCTTTTACAGGCCGGCCGACCCTCTCACTCGTTAGCGCGATTCCTGTAGGCATTATTATTCTCGAGGTCATCGTAGCCGGCCCCGCCTGAGGCCAGCCGGAACTAAGGTTCCCGAGGCCATCGGCGGGGTAAGCAGCCCAGCCGATGGCCTTTTTCGTTTGGTAACGATTTTTGAGGATAGAAGCCATATGTCAACCTTGATGAGCGGCGCGAAAATGCTGGTGGAATGCCTGGTCCGCGAGGGCGTGGACTGTATGTTCGGCTACCCCGGCGGCGTCACTCTTCCTTTCTATGACGTCCTGTACGAGCACCACATCCGCCACGTGCTGGTGCGCCACGAAGAGAACGCCGCATTCGCCGCCGAAGGATATGCCCGGTCTACCGGCAAGGTCGGAGTCTGTTGCGCCACCTCCGGTCCTGGAGCCACCAACCTGACCACCGGCCTGGTGGACGCCATGATGGATTCCATCCCCATCGTGGCCATCACGGGCCAGGTCTCCACCAAGCTGATCGGCAGCGACGCCTTCCAGGAGGCCGACACCTTCGGCATCACCCGCCCCTGCACCAAGCACAACTACCTCGTGAAAAAACTCGAGGACTTGGGGCAGGCCATTCACGAGGCCTTTTACGTAGCATCCAGCGGGCGCCCCGGGCCGGTGCTGGTGGACGTCACGAAAGATGTGCTCCAGGGCCAGGGGCATTACCAACCCGTGACCTCGATTCACCTGCCGGGCTACAAGGTCTTCACCGAGGGCCACACCGGCCAGATCCGGCGCGCCGTGCAGATGATTCAGGAGTCCGAGCGGCCCCTCGTCTATTCGGGCGGCGGCATCATCGCGGCCGAAGCCGCGCGCGAGCTCCGCGAATTCGTCGAACTGACCGACGCGCCCACCGTCAACACTCTTATGGGCCTCGGCTCGCTGCCTTCGGAGCATCCCAATTTCATCAGCATGCCCGGAATGCACGGCAGCTACGCGGCCAATATGGCCATGTCGAACGCCGACCTGCTGATCGCCCTCGGCGTGAGGTTCGACGACCGCGTCACCGGCAGGCTGGCCGCCTTCGCGCCGCACGCCAAGGTGATCCACGTCGATATCGACCCGGCGGAGATTGGTAAGAACCGCGCTCCCGACGTCCCCATCGTGGGCGACGTCAAGCGCGTTCTGACGAAGATCATCAAGGCCCTGAAGGAAAGCGGGACCGAGCCCGGCGAGAACCTGAAGGCCGCTCGCCGCGCCTGGCGGCAGCAGGTCCGCGAGTGGAAGCAGGAGCATCCGCTGCAGGTCGTCACCTCCGATACCGAGATCAAGCCCCAGCACCTGGTGTCCGAGATCGACCGGATCTCGCGCGGCCAGGCAATCGTCACCTCGGACGTCGGCCAGCACCAGATGTGGGCCGCGCAATTCATCCGCTTTAACGAGCCGCGGCTGTGGCTGAACTCCGGCGGGCTGGGCTCCATGGGCTTCGGGTTGCCGGCCGCGGTGGGAGCGCAGTTCGCGCGTCCCGACAAACTGGTGTTCTCCCTGGTGGGCGATGGCGGCTTCCAGATGGCCATTCCCGAACTGGCGACCGTGGCGAGTTACGGGCTGCCCATCAAAATCGTGGTCATGAACAACGGCTACCTCGGCATGGTGCGGCAATGGCAGACCCTGTTCTACAACAATCGCCTGAGCGCCGTGGAGTTGGACTGCTTCCCGGATGCCGAAAAGCTCGCCGGCGCCTATGGGTTCAAGGGCAAGACGATCGACAAGCCGTGGGAGCTGGCGCCGGCGCTGGAAGAAGCGGTGAAGGAACCGGGGCCGTATTTGCTGAATGTCAAGGTGACGCCCTTCGAGTGCGTGTATCCGATGGTGCCTGCCGGCGGCGCGATCTCGGAGATGGTGCTGGGGCCGCCGCAACCGGTGGCCGTGCCGTGACGGCAACCCGAATATCCGATGAAGGCAGAAAGGAACGACTCTCCATGCTGCAGGTGATTTCGCTACTTCTCGAGAACAAGCCCGGGGCCCTCATGCGGGTTACCGGGCTGCTGAGCCAGCGCGGGTACAACATCGAAAGCCTCACTGTGGCGCGCACGCTCGATCCGGAGCTTTCGCGCATGACCATCGTGGTTGAAGTGGAGGTCCACCAGCGCCAGCAGGTGATCAAGCAGATGAACAAGCTGATCAATGTCCTCCAGGCCACCGACCTCACCGAATCGCCGGCCGTAGTACGCGAACTGGTGCTGGTGCGGATCCGCACGCCCCAGGAGTCGCGCACCGCCGTCCTCAAGGAGGCCGAAATCTTCGGTGGCCGGGTAGTAGACTCCTCGACCGAGGGTTTCGCCATCGAGGTCACGGGCGACCCCGAAAAACTGGGCGAATTCATCGACGTGATGGGAAGCTGGGGCGAGATCGACGTCACGCGGTCGGGCGCCCTCGCAATCGCCCTCGAATCCAAGAAGCTCAAATTGCAGCCGCCCGTGCCCACCAAGGCTGGAGTCAAGCTGGAAGAGTCCGTGTACTGACGAATTTCTGGAGCACAAATGCCAAGACGCTTTTACGAAAAAGACGGGAACCTGGATCACTTGAGCGGTCGCACAGTCGCGATTGTGGGCTACGGAAGCCAGGGACATGCCCACGCCTTGAACCTGCGAGACTCGGGCGTAGACGTAGTGGTGGGCCTCTATCCGGGAAGCAAGTCGTGGACGAAGGCCGAGGCCGCCGGACTGAAAGTGATGTCCACCGCCGATGCCGCGAAGGCCGCCGATGTAGTCATGATTCTGGTCGCCGACCATATTCAGGCCGACCTCTACAACCGCGAGATCGCCCCGCATATGACCGCCGGCAAGACCCTCATGTTCGCGCACGGCTTCAACATCCACTTCAAGCAGATCGCGCCGCCACCCGATATCGATGTGTCGATGGTGGCCCCCAAAGCGCCGGGACATCGCGTGCGCGAGTTGTTCACCGAAGGCGTGGGTGTGCCGGCCCTGGTGGCGATTCATCAGAACGCCTCGGGCCAGGCATTGGAGCGCGCACTGGCCTACGCGCTGGCGCTCGGCTGCCTGAAGGCCGGCGTGATCGAAACGAATTTCCGCGAAGAGACCGAGAGCGATCTGTTCGGCGAGCAGGCCGTTCTGTGCGGTGGCACGAGCGAGTTGATCCGCGCCGGCTTCGAGACGCTGGTGGCCGCCGGGTACGCTCCCGAGATCGCCTACTTCGAATGCCTGCACGAGCTCAAGTTGATCGTGGACCTCGTGCAGGAGGGCGGTTTGGCCTACATGCGTTACTCGGTCTCGGATACGGCCGAGTACGGCGATTATACCCGCGGACCGCGCATCGTGAACGATCAGACGCGTGCCGAGATGAAGAAGATTCTCTCGGAGATCCAGTCGGGCGAGTTCGCGCGGCAGTGGATCGAAGAGAACAAGACGGGCCGCAAGCGGTTCCTGGCGATGCGCGAAGAGGCCCGCAATCAGCCCGTGGAGCAGGTGGGACGCGAGTTGCGCGAGATGATGACGTTCCTCAAAAAGAAGAAGGAGGCGGGCATCCCCCAGGATTCCGAGGCGGCAGCAGCCAGGAAGTAGTGAGTTTTTATGAAAATCTTCACTTTCGATACCACTCTCCGGGATGGCACGCAGGGCGAGTCCATCTCTTTCTCCGTGGATGACAAGCTCATCATTGCGCAGAAGCTGGACGAGCTGGGCATCGATTACATCGAAGGCGGCTGGCCGGGCAGCAACCCCAAAGACAAGGAGAGCTGGCTCTTCACCACGCCAAGCTCACGGCCTTCGGCTCCACGCGATTCGCCAAGAACCCGGTCCAGGAAGACCGCAACGTGCGCGCGCTGGTCGAGGCCGGAACGCCCGTGGTCTCCATCTTCGGCAAGACCTGGGATCTCCATGTCCGCCGCGCCCTCGGCATCGCCAACCATGAGAACCTGCAACTGATCTCGGAGACGGTGCGCTATCTGAAGGACCAGGGCAAGGAAGTGGTCTACGACGCCGAGCACTTCTTCGATGGCTACACCGCCAATCCATCCTACGCGCTCGAGACCCTGGAAGCCGCGCACCGCGCCGGCGCCGATGTGCTGGTCCTCTGCGATACCAACGGCGGTACGATTACGGGCCGGCTGGTGGAGATCGTAAGCGAAGTCCGCAAGCGCTTCGATGGCGTGATCGGCATCCACACCCACAACGATTCCGACGTGGCGGTGGCCAACTCGGTGGCGGCGGTCGAAGCCGGCGCCACTCACGTGCAGGGCTGCATGAACGGCTACGGCGAGCGCTGCGGCAACGCCAACCTGGCTTCCATCATCGCCAACCTGGAGCTCAAGCTGGGCCACACCACCGTCGGCCCCGAGAAGCTCGCGAGCCTGTCGGCGGTGTGCCGCTTCATCGCCGAGCTGGCCAATCTGCCGATGCGCAACGACCAGCCATTCGTCGGCCGCAGCGCCTTCGCCCACAAGGGCGGTGTGCATGTCAGCGCCGTACTGAAGGACTCGGCCACCTACGAGCACATCCAGCCGGAAAAAGTCGGGAACCGCCAGCGCGTGCTCGTGAGTGATCTCTCGGGGCGGGGGAATATCCTCTACAAGCTGAAGCAGCACGGCATGACCGGGCGCCTCGACGAAGACGCGCGCCGCGAACTGCTCGAGCGCATCAAGCAGATGGAGTACGAGGGCTACGAACTGGAGGCGGCCGAGGGCACCTTTGAGCTGCTGGTGCGCGAGGCGCTGCACCCCGGGATGCATTTCTTCGATGTAGACAGCTACGAGGTGTCCACCCGCGTCGGAGGCGTGAGCCCGTCGCGCACGACCGCGACCGTCACCCTGCGGGCGCAGGACGGCGTCCATTCGGCCACCGAGAGCGGACACGGCCCCTTCAACGCGCTGCACTTGTGCCTGCGAAAGTGCCTCTCCAAGCTCTACCCCCAGATTCAGGATGTGCGTCTGACGGACTATAAGGTGCGGGTGCTCGATTCGAACAAGGGCACTGCCGCCAAGGTGCGCGTGCTGATCGAATGGAGCGACCACCGCAAGAGCTGGTCTACGGTCGGCGTGTCCGACAACATCATCGAGGCCAGCTGGAAAGCGCTGGTGGATGCGATCCGCCTGGAGCTGATGCGGCTCTCCGAGACCGACACCTCGGTAGAGAAGGCCGTCGAAGATTACTGCTGGGGGGTGTAGTGGCGCAGGCACTCCCGCCAGGCGCTCCTG
>Ga0335079_10009566_pt1 | contig 11040 bp, 7 predicted proteins | sample Lox_Sample_33_FD_206719 | JGI IMG/M metagenome (GOLD analysis project Ga0335079, IMG submission 206719) | Soil microbial communities from Loxahatchee National Wildlife Refuge, Florida, United States - Lox_Sample_3.3 | ecosystem: Environmental > Terrestrial > Soil > Wetlands | place: USA: Florida... | reverse complement strand
TCGGCCCAATAGGTCGCCCCGCCTTAAAACTCTCATTCGAACACTCATTCGAATAGGATTTGTAACAAATCTTCCCTTAATACCTAAAGAATTCTCTTGACATTAGCTTACACTTAGGGTAACATGCTTCATGACGTATTCGTTGTGTTCCCGCTCGAAATCCCGTAACTCCTTTGTTGCACTACTCTTACAGCCAACGTTGCGCAACTTTGGTGCACTCGCGCCCGTAAATCATTTAGGTGGAATCACTTACCGGTCAAATTACGAGAAATCGCGTAAGTCCTTTATTGCACTACTCTTACCGCACCTTTTTCCCGTAAGTCCTTTGTTGCGTTACTCTTACAAAAAGATGGGGGGTGTACCCCACCCCGTCGGCAAAGACGAAACCAGTAACACAGGCTTCAGCCTGTCCGCGGTTTCCCAAAATGGAACTCACATCGTGAAGCTCGCCTGCCGCCCGCCTGCCGGACAGGCAGGGCTAGGCAGGCCCGTGTCACTCAAGCCGATCACGTACTCGGTTGAATTGCCGCGGGGCTTCAACACGCCCGACCCCGTCGACATAGTCGACACCAACCTCCAATGTTTTCTATCACTTACGGACTTTCCTCGCGCATGCCCCCGAAAAACACCCAATGTTTTCTATAACTTACGTGCCATGTTTCACCTAAGTACCAGTGTTTTCTATCACTTACAAAAAAGGGGGAGGGGGGTGGCGCGGTCTCTGCGTCCCGACGCTTTCGGTCGGGAGGGGGAGGCGGGCAAATCCCCCCGGCGAAAACTGCTCGCCGGGATATCCCTCGACTGCGAGACGCCTCGGGATGGCGAGATTGAGGACCGTTGGACGAAAGCGGTATACGCGGCATCGAACGATGCAGGGATTCGCGCCCGGGAGGCTCGATGAGAGAAAAGAGTTGGAAGGAATCTAAACGATTCGGAGCGGCGGCGTTGCTTGCCGCGATGCTAATCGGCACATTGGGAGTGCTTGGCAGCGCCGGCGGCGCCGCGAAGGCCGCGGCACAACGGCCGAACCAGAGCAAAGATCAGGGCAGCCCGGATAGATCCAGAGAGATGGGGTTTCATGCCGCGGAATTAGTTTCGGCGGGAGACATTTTCATTCCGATAACCAGCGTCGCGAACGGGCTGACGATCCTGGACGCGACGGTTGGAAAAGACGGCACGGTTACCGACGTGGATGTGGTGCGCGATCTGCCGTCGGCAACCGAACCCTCGATTACCGCAATCAGGAAATGGGAATTTTCCGCGGGGAGGCTTGACGGCAAGCCGATTGAATCGCACGTAACCGTTGGCGTGGTGTTCAACTGGAACAAGGACAAGATCACGCTGCCGCCCGTCGAATCCATTGACAATGATGGCAAGCCGAAAGCCGCCGCTCCATTTGAACCGGCGCAAATTACCGCCGCGGAATTTCCCGGGGGATTTCTTCCGATGACTTATGCAGGCACGCCCGTCACCGTGATCCTTCAGGCCGTTGTGGCGGCGGACGGGAGCCTTTCCTACACAAAAGTGGTGCGTGACCTTACCGGAAAAACTGCTGACGCGCTGAAAGCGATGGACGGATGGGCGTTCAAGCCCGCGAAGCTTGCGGGAAAATCGGTGCGGTCGGTGGTGATTGTGGCGTTCGCGTTTCGGGCTTACCCGCAGAACGGTAATTAGGAAAAGAATTTTTCGTAGCGGGCGAACGCTCCCGCTATTGTTCGGACCAGACGGCGAGCTCGTTGCCGCTGGGGTCGGCGAAATGGAAGCGGCGGCCGCCGGGAAAATCAAAGGCGGGTTTGACGACTTTGCCGCCCGCGGCTTTCACCTTGGCTTCGCATGCAATGAGGTCGCTCGCGTAAATGACGACAAGCACGCCTTGTGCGACTTTTCTATCTTTGGTGAAGCCGCCGGCGATGCGGCCGTCTTCAAAGCTGGTGTAGTCCGGGCCGTAGTCAGTGAACTTCCATCCGAAGGCCTGGATGTAGAAGGCTTTCGTTTTGGCGATGTCGGTGGCCGGGAATTCGATGTAGTCCACGCGATTGTTGTTTTGGTTTGCAGTCATGATGTGGAACTCCTGATGAAGTGTGCGTTCAAAAATACTGACTCAGAATTACGGAAAATGTTTCAGGTCCCCTAAAAAAGGGGACCTGAATGTCATTTGATCGAGCCAGTTCAGTCTATTGGCGGCAGCAGCGATCGTCGTCGTCGGGCGGAGGCGGAGTCTGCTGGCCAGTGCCGCCGGCGCCGCGGCCGCGCGCTGTGTCACCGAGGTTGGCGCGTTCGCGCTGAAGCTCGATTAGGTCCGCGCCCTCTTCAACGGAGCCGAGCAGCCAGCGGCTGAAATAATTCATGCGCTGCCACAGGATGTAATCACCGTCGGTGGTGTAACCGTGGCGCTGGCCGGGAAGGACGAGCATGTCAAAGCGTTTGTCGGCGCGAATGAGCGCATCGGCGAGGCGCATGGTGTTCGCCATGTGGACGTTGTTGTCCATGTCGCCGGTGGTGAGCATCAGGTGGCCCTTCAAGTTTTTCGCCAGCTCGGAATTTTTGTCAATGTTGTAAAGGAATTTGACGGTGCCGTCTTTTTCCGCCTCTTCCTTGATGCCATGATATTTTTCGCTCCAATATTTATTGTAAACCTGGTTCTCGTGGTTGCCGGATTCCGACCACGCGACCTTGAAGAAATCCGGATATTCGAGAATCGCGGCCGCGGACATAAATCCTCCGCCGCTGTGCCCCCAGATTCCGATGCGATTGATATCGACATAAGGATGCAGCGCGGCGAGTTGCTCGGCGGCGGCCTTTTTGTCGGCGAGGCCGTAGTCGCGCAAATTTCCGTAGCCGAAGGTTTCGTACCAGCGGTCACGGCTCGGATGGCCGCCGCGGTTCCCAACTTCGATGACGATGAAGCCGACGTTTGCGAGCGTGACACTCGCGTTGCCCTTGCTGAACGTTTTCGTGACGCTTTCCGTTTGCGGGCCGGGATAGACGTATTCGATGAGCGGATATTTCTTGCGCGCATCGAAATCAAAGGGCTTGTACATCACGCCGTAGAGATCGGTGATGCCGTCATCGGCTTTCACGTGGAATGTTTCGGGATATTTGTAGCCGGCTTCGAGCAGGCGGCGGACATCGGTGGTCTCGAGATCCATCGACGCGCCCATGTTGTCCACGAGCATTGATCTTGGCGCGGTGTCTATGCGCGAGAAGTTATCAATGTAGAGCTTGCCGTCATCGGACGCGCTTGCGGCGTGATCGAAGTTCCCGGGCGTGAGATTTTTCAGGCCGGAGCCATCGAGGCCGACTTTGTAAAGATGCAAATAATAGGGATCCTCGTCAGGCTCGTGCGCGTTCGCGGTGAAATACATTGTGCGCGCCTTGTCGTCCACGTACGTGATCGTATCGGCCATATATTCGCCGGAAGTGATTTGGCTCTTGAGCGTGCCGGCGCCATCGAAGAGATAGTAGTGGCCCCAGCCATCGCGCTCCGACCACCAGAGAATTTCGGCGCCGTTGTTGAGGATGCGCACGGGCTTCACGTCAATATAAACGTTGGCGCGTTCCTGGATGATCGCCCTCACCGCGCCGGTTGTAGTATCCGCAACGCAAAAGTCGACGCGATGCAAATCGCGGCTGGAGCGCTCGAAATAAAGTTTGTCGCTCGTGTCGGAGAGCCAAATCGGAGTGATTCCGCCGAACATTCCGCCGCCTCCGCCCGCGCCACCACGCCCTCCGCCGGTTTCGTTGCCGTCGCGCAGTTGCTGGAGTTCGCGCGAGCGGTAAGTGATGCGGTCGGTGGAAACGGCGAGCGTCTGATCCTTGAATGAATCGGCTTTGACGGTCACGCGCTGCTTGGATGCAACATCGAAGACATACATCTCGAACTGCGGCGCGTTTTCATCGCCGGCCATTGCGTAGCGATAAGTCTCAAGCGTGGGCCGCGGATTCGCGAGCGTGTGGATTACCCAGAGGTCGGCGACTTTGCGCTCGTCGGCGCGAACGATGCTGAATTTCTTCGAGTCCTTCGACCATTCGACACCGATGGCGGGCGTGCGCGGGCCGGGCTTCACTTTATCGTTGCGTTGATCGCGGCGAAGCATCTGCTGCTCTTCATCGAGCAGCACGCGCGCGTAGCTAAAATGGTCTTCGCCATCCGTGGTCAGCTGAGTTTCAACGACGGTGGTGTCGCCGGGATTTTTCTGCGCCTTTTTGTAATTGGCTTCGTCCATCATGTAAAGATTGAAGCCGCGCGCGAAGAGAATCGTTTTGCTGTCAGGAGAAATGGATGAGGCCCAGCGGGGGCGCAACGGGACGGGCTCGAATTTATCGAGGCGTGAGACTTTCCCGGTGGCGAGTTCCAACTCAAAATAAATTGTGCGTGTTGTCTCCGGCGGTGCGGCGGCAGCGCCGCCTTGTGCGCCGCGACCTCCGCGGCCGCGACCGCCCTGCTGTTGCTGGTCGGTCTGGTTTTGTTCCTGGTTTGTCTCGTCGGTTTTTTCTTCTTTCTTTTCTTCGTTCGGGATTACGGCATCTTTCGAGACCATCACATCAAATGTGAGCACCGTATCTTTTTTGCCGAGGTGCAAGTTGCGAATGGCCAGGTGCTGGGCGTCATAGGGTAAACCGGTGAGCAGAGAAAGTTGCGCCGCAACTTTTGCGTTATCAAACAGCGGCGACTTCTTTTTCGTCGCGGGGTCCACTACCCAATAGCGCGTGCCGTCGGGCGTCTCATAGCTGTACCAGAAGCGGTTCGATTCCATGAACCAGTGCGGCGTCACGGCGGTGTCAAACACGAGCTTGCCGACTTTCGCGGGAGTCCAGCGCGCGGCCTGATCCCAATTGGGCGTCACGGGGCCGGCGGGCGCGCCACCCTGCATCTGAGGGTTTTGCGCGAGCAGGTTTGTGACGACCACGGTCGAAATAATTATTGCGGCCAACAATACTGGCCAGCCAAAACGATTCGCAATCAATGGATTCCGAGAAGAACGGGCTTTCATAGTCGAGCTGCCTCCTGAGCAGATTCATGCCGCATGCCACGCATCACGGCGAGGATGACCCCGGCAACGGGAGGTGAATGTATCGCGGATGCGGGGATTTCGCCAGAGCCGAGATTGACATGACCGATAGTAGTCCGCTTCGGCCGGCCGGAATTCCACAGCGGAGGATTTTTGGAAGAATTCAATATAGACATATCAGAAGAAGACGTTTGAAAAGCCCAGCGTGGAGTATGGATTGGTTTTTCGCGGGAAGTTTAGTGTCCCGAGCAAGTAGAAAGTGTGCTTGTCTTTTGCCAATAGGCCGATAAAGCGACCCCTTCAATGGCACGCTTGATGGTCCAGAACTGAAAGGGACCAGATGCTGCATAATTGCTGACCTTAAAAGTCTTTCCTTTTCGAGTCACGCGAGTTGTTTCTTGCTCTGAGTCCGTAATGCTTCGGCTGTAGTCATGGTCGAGATCGAAGTATCCGTTTTTCTCAATTAGCCATCCGAGTTTTGCAAAGGTATCGTCCAAGATGCGACCCTGCTTTGCCTCACAGAAAGTTGTTCGATCATTTTCCGACGCGTTTCGACACTTTTTATTGAAGAGCTCAGCAGTCCCGTCATTGCGAAGCATAATGCGCTCATATCCACAAAGCGACGAAACACTCTCAGACTCATATTCAATTTCTGAAATATCGGTCAAGCGGGGAGCTTCTGCTATTACGTTCAAATCATCCGCCAGCCACCGTTCAACTATCGAGTCCGGCAGTCGTCCTGAGAGGTGATTGCCATAAATGTCCAGGTCCTTGAGATTCGTGAGTTTGGCAATCTCCTCCGGTATGACACCAGTGAGATTGTTTTGTCCGAGTTCCAGGCTGGAGACTGTCGCTTGTCCATCCAGCGGGGAATGGCATTCAACGCCATGCCACTTGCACTCGGTGCCGGACGCCCCCAGCCATCCAACTTTATGGGTCCAGTGATTGCCGCCGGTCGCTTCGTAGATCGCAATAAGCGCTTGGCGCTCTTCCGCATGGACAACCTGCGCTTCAGGGGAATCATGATCAAACCCGGGCGGCTCACCCGCCGCATCTACTTCGTCTACGGTTCCGATAAAATAACAACCACGCTCGCCGGAGCGGTCTGAATTCGAGCCCGTGACCAGCCTTCGCATATCGGTACCATCAGGGACGGGACGCCGCTGCCCATTTGTCTCGATCCATATTTGGGGGAATGTGGGAATACTATCCGGTTTTGTCGAAGTCCTAAGCGCCTCGCCTTTAAGAAACCTAATGACTGCCGCGTCTCCTTCGCGGGGCAAAGGCGGCGCTCCCGAAACGCCAAAATCAACGCACACCCAACCCGTGTAGTCTTCGGGCAGAACAATTATCAAGTGCTTGGGCTTGTCGGAGGGGAGCGCTCCTGAGAATTCAGAAGACCTGAAGGTCACGCCGAATACCATGATCAGTGCGGCGGCCAATCTTGAGAGTGGACTGACTATTCTCATTAGGCTCGATTGTCCTTGGCTATATAACATCCAGATCTAAGACCCGGATAAACACGTTAGATGCTATCGCTCTAAAGGATGATCCTCTTGGAGAAACTATCATGATTGATTAGTTTGTTGCCTGACAAACGCAGGGTGTTGCTTGGCGGTCCCGGCCGGAATTCCACAGCGGGCGGGCGCGGCGGATTTCGGATTCGATGTAGAATGCATTTGTTGGAATAAATATGGAGGTATCCCGCATGAGCGCGGCAACGGGGAGTTCAATGCAATCCAACTCAATCGAAACGATTCGCGAAAAGGCGCGACTGCTGCGCATCCATTCGATGCGCATGACGACGGCCGCTGGCAGCGGCCATCCGACGTCCTGCCTTTCGTGCGCGGAAATCATGGCCGCCGTTTTTTTTCACGCCATGCGGTTCGATCCGAAGAATCCCAACGCGATTTCCGGCGACCGCTTCGTGCTTTCCAAAGGACACGCCGCGCCGATTCTTTACGCGGCGCTCGCGGAAGCGGGCGTGTTTCCAATTTCAAGATTGATGACGCTGCGCCAGATTAACAGCGAACTCGAAGGCCATCCGACTCCGCTGATCCCCGGCGTGGATGCCGCGACCGGCTCGCTCGGCCAGGGCCTTTCCGTTGCAGCGGGACTTGCGCACGGCGCGGAAATATCCGGCAGCGACGCGCACGTTTACGTGCTGATGGGCGATGGCGAAATGGCGGAGGGAAACGTGTGGGAAGCGGCGGCCTTCGCGGCGCACGCGAGCATCACTAACCTTACGGCCATCGCGGATGTGAACGCGCTCGGGCAAAGTGACCGCACGATGTATCAGCACGAGATGGAAATTTATCAGCGCAAATTTCAATCGGAAGGCTGGCGCGCGGAAATTATTGATGGGCATGACGCAGCCGCCGTGGTTGCGGCGCTCGATCGCGCGCGCGCGGCGAGCGACAAGCCAACCGCCATCCTTGCGCGGACGGAGAAAGGCCACGGCGTCAGTTTCCTTGCAGACCGCGACAACTGGCATGGAAAGCCGCTTTCCGCGGAGCAACTTGAGAAGGCGCTCGCGGAAATGGGTGCGTTGCCGCCGGTGATTCCTGATGACGGCAAATCGTATGCGCGCACATCGCTGCCCGTGCCACCGGATTTTCCGGCACCCGCGCCGCCCGATTATCCAGCGGGAGCGCAGGTGGCCACGCGCGAGGCTTATGGATTCGCTCTGAAGAAACTCGGAGCGGTGAATCAAAAAGTTGTCGCGGTGGATGGCGACGTAAAAAACTCGACATTTTCGGAGACGTTGCAGAAGGCTTATCCTGAGCGATTGATTCAGGGTTATATCGCCGAACAAAATATGGTCGCGCTGAGCGTTGGACTCGCGGCGCAAGGATTGGTTCCCTTTGCAGCGACCTTCGCTTGTTTTCTTTCGCGCGCATACGACCAGGTGCGCATGGCCGCGGTGAGCCGCGCTTCGATCAAACTCTGCGGCTCGCATTGCGGCGTGAGCATCGGAGAAGACGGGCCTTCGCAAATGGGCCTCGAGGACCTGGCGATGTTTCGCGCGATTCCCGGCGCGACAGTTTTTTATCCGAGCGACGCCGTATCCGCCGAACGCGTGACGGAATCAGCCGCGCGGCTTCCCGGCATCACTTACATCCGCACTTCGCGCCCGAAAACAGCGATCCTCTATTCCGCAAGCGAGGAATTCCCCGCGCCGGGCTTCAAAGTGCTGCGGCAAAGTGCGAATGACGCTGTAACGATCGTGGCCGCGGGAATCACGCTGCACGAATCACTGAAGGCCGCCGATCAATTGAAAGCGAAAGGAATCGCAGCGCGCGTTGTGGACCTTTATTGCGTGAAACCGCTCGACGGCGCGAAGCTTGGCGCGGAAATTCGCGCGGGCAAGGGAAAGCTAGTCACTGTGGAAGACCACTACCACGAAGGCGGTATCGGCGAAGCCGTGCTTGCCGCGCTTGCGGATGCGGGCGTGTTCCCTTCGGCCGTGAAGCGGCTCGCCGTGGATCGAGTGCCGCATTCAGGCAAGCAGGATGAATTGATCGACAAATTCGGAATTTCCGCGCGGCATATCGTCGTGGCGGCAGAATCGCTGAAGTAAATCGAGGCCCATCGAGATGGCGGAAAAATTAGTTCTGGTAGGGGTGATCCCTGAAGTGATCGTCATCGGGCCGAATGATTCTGTGTTGTGGCTCTCCGATGCAGGAAATTTGAAGATTGAATTTGATCCCAATCGCTGCCCGTTTTCCTCGAACGTGTATCAGGCCCCGGCAGGCTCGCACCTGCTGAGCGGCCCGCCGCGCCCCGGCACCAGCCCCGGCTCATTCAAATACAAACTGTACCTGAATGACCAAAGGATCGGCTCGGGTGAAGTGGTGCTTCGCGAAGCCTAAGAAATTTCAGCCGGCTATTCCTCGCGCAGCGCCTGCATGGGTTCCACCGCGGCAGCCCTTCGCGCCGGCACCAGCGCCGCAACGCTTCCGACCACCAACAGAAGTATCGCGACACCCACATAGGTCCACGGATCCAGGGAACTCACCTGATAGAGAAAATCCTTCAACAACCTCCCTGCCAGCGCGGCCAATCCCAATCCCACCACCAATCCCGCAACGATGAGCACCGACCCTTGCCGCAGCACCATCGCAAGAATATTTTCCGGAGAAGCCCCCAGCGCCATCCGCAATCCAAATTCGCGCATGCGATAGCCCACCAGCTGCGCGAGCACTCCATACAATCCTGCTACCACCATCATCACCGCCATCCCCGCAAACGCGCCCGTCAAATACAATCCCAGCCGTGAGCTGAAGTTGCTGTCATCCACGGTTTTCTGCAGCGTTTGAAAGTTGTCGAGCGCCATATCCGGCGCGACATCGTGGAATACGCCCCGCATCATCGGCGCAACCGCGATATTTCCCCGCGTCTTCACCACAAAAAATACGGCGGTCTTGATCAGCGCCGCGTAGTAGATCGAAGTCGCCGGGATTTGCTGATAGGAAAGGAGTAGAAATGGCCGCGGTTTTCCGGAAACGCTGTCGTCCACCTGGTCTCCCATCACGCCAACAATTCTCACCAGCCGGTGCATTCCGGTGTCTTCGCCCAAATTAAGTTGTTTCCCGATCGGGTCCTCGTTCGGAAAGTAGGTTTTTGCGAGCGTTTCGTTAATCACCACCACTGGCGGAGCGCCCGCCGAATCATCGTCATTAATCATCCGCCCGCGAATCACCGGCGTCCCCATCACGCGCTCATAGCCCCCGCTGACCGCGGTGAACCGCCCCTCCGGCTTGCCCGCGGGATCCTTCGGCCGCCCTTCCACCGCGAAGTCACCGCCGATGTCGAATCCCGAGAGCGGCAAAGCTGTGATCAACGCGGCCTCCTTTACCCCGGGCAGCGCCCGAATGCGCGCGAGCGCCGGTTGGTAAATCAGAGTTGCAATCGAAGGCGCCGCCTCCTTTTCCTCCCCGGATACCGCAAGATTCGCGAATCCCGCGGCATCCGCGGGCATCGCGGTAAATGAGCTCACGTTCGTCGTTTCAAATCCGAGCCGCGCGCGTTCCAAATTCAAAAGCGTGTGGAATAGCAATCCCGTCCCCACCAGCAGCACCACGGAAAGCGCCACTTCGCCTGCAACCAGTCCCCTGCTCAATCTTCCTTTCGCGGATTTCGTTCCCGTCGAGCGGGCCGCCGCTTGCAGCGCGCGCTGCGGATCTGTGCGCCCCGCGAGCAACGCGGGGAGCAGGGAGGAAATTATCGTCGTCGCCGTCGCAATGGCCGCAAGCGCCAGAAGGATCGTCCAGCGCACTGCGATCTCATCCGCGCGCGGAATCGTGTCCGGCGGCATTTTGTGCACCAGGCCAATCGTTTCGTAAACCAATAAGAATCCCACGAGGCAGCCCAGCATGCTTAACAATCCGCCCTCTAACACCAGTTGGCGCATCAAGCGCATTCGGCCCGCGCCCAGCGCCGCACGCACCGCGAATTCCTGCTGCCTTCCAACGCAACGCGCAATTAGGAGATTTGCAACATTCGCACACGCGATCAGGAGCACCAGTCCCAGCGCCACGCTCAGCGCCAGAAATACGGGGTCGAGCGGCCCCGTCAACGCCTGTTGATACGGCATCATGTACAACGCCAAGTGCGCCGCCTCTTTCGGATTGACCTTTTTGATCTGATTCACGATTCCGCCGAGTTCCGCCCGCGCTTGCGCGACTGTCGCTCCGGGTTTCAGCTCACCCAGCATGCTGAACAAGTTGAACCCGCGATCCTTTTCCATTTCGGGCGTCGGCTGCATCGGAATCCAGACGCCTTTAGCAATCTCCGCTCCACCCAAATCTGGAAACCGGAACGTGCCCGGCATCACGCCCACCACCGTTCTCGCTTGACTGTTCACACGAATCGTCTTGCCGACAATTTGAGGATCGGCGCCAAAATTTTCTTTCCACATAACTTCCGAGAGCAGCGCTACCTGCGGGCCACCGGCATTCCCCTCCTCTTCCGTGAACGTCCGTCCCAGCAGCGGTTGGACGCCGAGTATATTGAACACGTTCGGCGT
>Ga0335079_10009563_pt1 | contig 11043 bp, 10 predicted proteins | sample Lox_Sample_33_FD_206719 | JGI IMG/M metagenome (GOLD analysis project Ga0335079, IMG submission 206719) | Soil microbial communities from Loxahatchee National Wildlife Refuge, Florida, United States - Lox_Sample_3.3 | ecosystem: Environmental > Terrestrial > Soil > Wetlands | place: USA... | reverse complement strand
ACCGCATCAATCGTAACGAAGATATGCGGCGGCTGCGCGAAATCGCCCGCCAGCATGGTATCAAGCAAATCGTCGTCGGCCTGCCGCTGCGCCTCGACGGCACGCGTGGAGAGATGGCCGAAGAAGCCGCCCGCTTCGCGCAGCGCGTCCACAAACAGCTTGGGCTGCCGGTCGAAATGGTGGACGAGCGGCTTACCAGTTGGGAAGCGGAACGTCAGCTCGAAGAGCAGCAGGGCCGCACCTTTCACGCAACATCGCCGCACGCGCCTGCGGGCGGCAGAACTCGCGCCAAGGGCAACGCCAAAACCAGTGTGGACGCCATGGCCGCCACCATCATCTTGAAAGAGTACCTGGACCGGCAACGTCAGAGCACCGAGCCGGCAGCCTAGAACGGGAGCGCCAGAGATTCGCGAGGCGGATTTGAAAAAACTTGCCCTCATCATCGCGCTAGTGCTTGTCGCCGCGGGCGTAACCGCTGCCTGGCTGTGGTATTGCACCACCAAGCCCTACCAGGGCTTTGCTTCCGAAGGCGTGTTCGTCACCGTGCCGCGTGGCGCCACCAGCCGCAGCGTCGCCCGCCTCCTCCAGCAGAACGGCGTGATTCGCAGCCGCCTGGCCTTCGAGTTCTATGCGCGCCGCCACGCCCGCCGCACGCTGCAAGCCGGCGAATACCTCTTCGACAAGCCCGTCACCGGCCGCGACGTGTTCTGGAAGCTCGCCAAGGGCCAGGTTTACGAGATTCCCTTCACCGTGCGCGAAGGCGAAACCATCTACGACATCGCCCACGATCTCGAAGCCGCGCGTTTCCTTCCCGCGGACGAGTTCATCCAAGCCGCCAGCGATCCCACGCTGGTCCGCGACATTTCGCCGCACGCCCTGACGCTCGAAGGCTTTCTCTTCCCTGCAACCTATCAGCTGCCGCGTCATCCAATCGCCACGGAACTGGCAGCCAGCATGGTCAAAAAGTTCAAGGAAGAGTGGTCCCACATTTCCCCGGCCGCTTCGGGAACCGGTGACAAAACCGGCCTGGCCGTGGGCATACCGGTCTCTTCCGTCGTTACCATGGCTTCGCTCGTCGAGCGCGAAACGCCCAAGCCCGAAGAGCGCCCGCTCGTCGCCGGCGTTTTCGAGAATCGCCTCCGCAAAGACATGCGGCTCCAGTGCGATCCCACGGTGATTTACGCGCTGCAGCAGGACGGCCGCTACAACGGCACGCTGACCGGCGCGGATCTACAGGTCGAGTCTCCCTACAACACCTACACCCACCCCGGCCTGCCGCCCGGCCCCATCGGGAATCCGGGTGAAGTTTCTCTGCGCGCCGCGCTGCAGCCCGCAAACACCGACTATCTCTATTTCGTCGCCAACACCCAAGGGGGACATTTTTTCAGCGCAACACTGGCCGAACACAACCGAAATGTGACAAAGTACCGCCGTCTGCTGGCCGGCCTTCCGGCGGATCCGCCGCCGCCGCCGAAGTCCAAGCCGAAGCCGACAACGAAGACCGTGAGCAGGAAGAAAACGATCAGCAAGAAGCAAGCGCACATGCATTCGCACAAGGGCACTTCTGGATGACCGATCCGCAGCACACCAAGAAAGAATTGATCCTCGAAACGGCCCGCGAAATCGGGGCTTCCCGATGGACTCTTGCGGAAATCGACCAGTTGCGCCGCCGCCTCCTCGCCGAACACGGCGAAGAAGCCAAAACCAGCTCCGATTACATCGCTGAAGTCTTGAAGAACGCTGGCTGGAAGGTCTTGCTGAGTCTTCAGGAAGAAGCCGAAGAACAATACGAAGAAGAATTCGAGGATTTGCTGCACTTCAAGACACTGGAAGACGCCGAAGTCAGCATCATGCGCCTCGACGAGCTGATGCGAAAATTTCGCGCCCACGACGAGCACGCCGCCGTCGAGCGTGTCCTCAACATCGCCCGCCTCGGCAAGCGCCGCGCGGAAATGATCGCCCATAATCACAAAGTCGAACCGCACAAACGCGCCGAGAAAGAGGAAATCGCCAGCTGGTTCCGCATCTGGCTGGAAACTCCCGACGCCTTCTTCGACTGGCTCGACGTGCGCAAGCAATCGCCCGACTTCAAAGCACGCTTCCCCGAAGCGGACATGGAGTCCGTGGAATGAGCCTTCCCCCGGAAGCGGTTCCCGGCGCTTTCGAATTGCCTGCTCTCTCGCTCGATGTCGAAGCCCAGGATCTCGGCAACGAGGTCAAAGCCGTGGGCCTCGAACTCATCGAAACCAACGATCGCGAACCGGTCCGCGGCGCGCAAGCCGCCGAGATTTGGTCTGCCGCTTTCCCGGCCCTGGCCGCCGACGAGTATCTCGTCGTGGATTTTTTCAGCCATCTCGAGCGGGTTCGCGAATTTTGCGACGCCCACAAAATCAAATATCGCGAAGCGGCCGGCCGCTGCCTGGTTCTGCCCCGCCCTTCCGCCTCGCAACTCCGCCAACTTTTCGAGCGCTTCGAGGGCGAAACGTTTGGCCTGCGTGCCGGCGTCGCCGCCGAAAATTCCGATCCCGCCCTCGAAGGCGACCTCTCCAAGCGCGGCGTGGACGCCTACGAGCCTGCCTATCCGCGCTATACCTTCTGCGCCATCTGCGACCTACAAGATGGCTGGGTCACGCTCCTCAGCGCCACCCTTTGGGCCAGCGAAGTCATTCGCCGCCTTCGTCCTGCCCTGCAATCCTTCGACCTGTACCTCGCTCGCCCCCACTGAGCTCAAAGATCGCTATTGCTCTTGCGTCGCGAACGTCTTCATCACGGCCTGGGAACCGCGGGCGTGCTCTTCATTTGCTCGGACATCGCGCGGAATTTCTGAAACAAAGCCGGTGGGAGCACTGCCTGGAGATCGTCCAGGCTCTCGAAGAAGCCTCGCGCCCGCCGCGCAGCAACGATCTTCCGCGCTGTGGCCAGATCCACACCCGCAATGGTCATCAAGTCCGCTTCCGTTGCCGTGTTGAGGTTCAACGTGAACGGCAGCGTCCGTTCCGAACTCCAAACGGCGGAGGCAATCTTGAAGTCGCCATTCACCATCCAAAGTTGCGGGCCCAGATTGGCGTGCAGCGCGAGTTCACCGCGAACCACCCGGTCGGTGGTGCTTTTGAGCAGCGAAAACGCCGCGCGCGAACTGGGCCGGAACGCTCGAATGTCGCCGCGCCCGCCGTCGCGAGCCGCGTGCTCGAAAGCTTCGGCGAGTTCCTGTGAAGCGGTGGCACCCCTCGTCGTTTCGAGAAACACCTTGTAGACCGCCGGCGCTTCATCGGGAAACGCGGCGGCGTAGCTCACGATGAGAGCAATCATGGGCGGTGTACCCGATGCGATGCCCTTGGCCGCGCGGTGCATCGCCTCGAAGATTTTCAAATTCACGTTCTCATAAGGCGAAACAACGTGGCGCAGCTCCTCGGCCTTCACACCGGTTCCGCGAAACGGACCGTAGAATGCCGCCTCGCGGTAATGATCGCGCAGCCCCGGTTCGTGAACCATGCGGTAGAAAAGCGTGGCGATAACGCCCTCGGAGGCCATCATCTGCTGTCCATTGCGCAATTCCTCGTTGACGAAGGCCGTCGAGGTTTGCTCATCGAGATAGACGCGGTAGCGATCGGCGCTGGCGTCGAACGCGGAGGAGGGAAGCGCCTTATTGTGAATGAAGACGTTGCGCTTCACGCCATCCGTCCGCAATTGCTGGTCGATCCGGCTGAGCCACAGTAGATCGAGATCGCCCGACGAAGCTCCTTTCGTCAACTGCCGTAAATGCACGTTCGTGGTAGCGTCCCGCGCCAGCGGTTGAAAGTGCTCGGCGTAACCTTCGTCAAAAGCGGTGGGATCATCCGTGATGGTCATGCTCTGGTGCATGTTGCGCGACGCACCCGGCGGAAGCCCGCCCACCAGCTCGCCGAGAATTTGATGTCCCAGTTCGTGCGAAAAAATCTCTTCCAGATTTCCGCTATCCACAAACTCCTCGTCCACCACAAGGTCCACATATCCGGCGAGTACCAACTGCCGCTGTCCTTTGACCTCTTCCATCCAGAAGCCGTGGCGCGCGAAACCGCCTTCTTCCTCGGACATCAACAGGTAGGCTGGCGCGGTGAGCTCCTGCGGCGCTGCTTGGGCCGTCGGTTCGCCGAGCAGTAAGTTGCGGGCGTAGCGATCCAGCAAAATCACCTGGTGCGCGAAGCTTGTTTCCAATACTTCGTAAACGTGACGGACCAGCGCAGAGTCTTCCGCCGCTCGGAAAACCGGATAGGACTTGCCGTCGGCCGCTGCGGCTTCGATGACGCTGCCCTTGGCATCCGTCACCGGAACCAGCACCTTCACCGGCGCGCTGAGTGGCGCCTGCGCGGCCGCACCGCAAAAACCAAAGCAGCTAAGAAGGACCGCCCCAAGAAGCCGGCTGGCCATCGCAACACCTCACGCAATCTCGGTCCGAAGCCACACCAGGGGAGCTCGCGGCTCGGACCGGTTTATTGCATCTCCATTGCCCAAGAAGGTCGGCATTCTAGCCTGTTGCTCGGGGTACTGTTCAAACCTTCGGAAACCGTTGCCTTATACTCTTAGTTTCAGCGGTTTGCGGGCATTCCCTGACTTCCCGACACCCCGGGGCTTGCTCCCAATCCAACAGCGCCGAATCGCTCCCGCGGCCCCTCTCGTTCATAATGTTCTTTGGACTTGGTTGACGCTGGTCTGCCTGGTTGCTAAATTGCCTTGTTTATGCCCAGAGGACGGAACTTACTGATGCGGCGTGGGTTTTTCTGTATGGCGGTGGCGACACTGACAGCGCTTTCCGGCGGTTGTGGCGGCGCGGTCAAGAACACCCATCCTGTTCCGGCGGGGCAAAAAGTTGTCGCGCTGGACGCCACGCGCGATGAGCTGATCGAAAAATACAACGCCATCGCCACCGGCGTGAAAACCTTTAACGCTACCGTGCAGCTCAAGGCCACGACCGGCTCGCAGTACAGCGGCGTCATCGACGAATACCACGAAGTGAAGGCCTTTCTGCTCGCCGCGCGGCCGGCGTATATCCGCATGATTGGACAAGCTCCGGTGATCGGCAAAACTATCTTCGACATGGCCAGCGACGCAGAAACCTTTCGCGTTTCCATCCCCTCGAAGAACAAGTTCCTGGTCGGACCCGTCGCCATCGAGCGCTCCAGCAGCAAGCCCATCGAGAATCTCCGGCCGCAGCATCTTCTCGACGCCATTCTGTGGTCGGAAATCCAGAAGCCGGAAACGGTCTTGTTTGAGGAATTTAACGACGAAAATGCGCGATACTATGTGTTGACGGTTCTGCGGGGCGGGTATCAGACGGAGATTCTCCGCAAAATCTGGTTCAATCGCGCGGATCTGCAGGTGGCGCGTCTCGAGGAATTTGGCCCCAAAGGCCATTTACTCTCGGACACTCTTTATTCCGACTGGGAACCCGCGGCAGCCGAGCCAGGCCAAAGCAGCCAAAGCCAAACGGCACCGGCTCCCGAGGGCGCGTCGTCTTTTCCGCGGACGATTCGTATCCACCGGCCGCACGATGACTATCGCCTCGATTTGCAGATTACCAAGCTGGCGCTGAATGAGAATTTGCCGCTGGATCGCTTTCAACTCGAACAGCCGGTGGGCTCCGAGTTGGTGCGCGTCGGCGAAGAGGCTGGAGACAAGCAGAAATGATGGCAGAGTTTATCCTGCGCAACCTGCTGCACCGGCCGTTGCGTACCCTGATTGGCATTATGGCGGTCGCCGTCGAGGTGGCCCTGGTGGTGCTCATTGTCGGGCTTACCTCTGGCATGCTGGCCGAGACCGCCAAACGCATCCAAGGAATCGGCGCGGACGTCATGGTGCAATCGCCGGCAGCTTCCTACTTGATCGGGATCAGTGGCGCGCCCATGCCCATCAAGATTCGCGACAAACTCGCGGAATTGAAATATGTGAAGGATGCCGCTCCGGCGCTGCTGCAGTTCAACTCCACCGGCTCGGTCGAAACGGTTTGGGGCATTGATTCGGCCAGTTTTCGCGCCGTCTCCGGCGGCTTTGTTTTCCTGGAGGGCCACGACCTGGAAGGTCCGGATGATTTGCTGGTGGACGACTGGGCGGCCAAAGCTAAACACATCAAAGTCGGCGACACGTACAACATTCTAAACCACGATTGGCATGTCGTGGGCGTAATCGAGCACGGGAAAGGCGCGCGCATTTTCGTTCCCCTGACCACGCTGCAGGACCTGGTCGGCGCGCTGGACAAGGCCACCATCTTTCTCGTGAAGTGTACTCGCCCGGAGCACACCGACGATGTTCTGGGGGAGATCCGCCACCTGCTGCCCGGCTACACCGTCCGCCCGCTCAGCGCGTTTCTTTCTTTGATGACCTCCACGAACATCCCCGGCTTGCAGACCTTCATCAATGCCATGATTTCGCTGGCCGTGGCCATCGGCCTGCTGGTCATTTTTCTGACCATGTACACGACGGTGCTCGAGCGGACGCGCGACATCGGCGTGCTGAAATCCATCGGCGCGGGCCGCGTGTTCATCGTTCGCGCGCTGTTGTCGGAATCCGCCGGACTTTGCCTGCTGGGTATCGCGGCGGGCGTTGGCCTGAGCTATGCGGTGCGCGCGGCGTTTCTTGCGGGCTTTCCTACGCTATCCATTGAGATCACGCTGGATTGGATTCTCCGCGCCGCGGGAATCGCGTTGCTCGGCGCCATGCTTGGCGCGAGCTATCCGGCGTGGATGGCCAGCCGCAAAGACGCCATCGAAGCGCTCTCGTATGACTGAGCGGCGCCAAAGGTCAGGAAATCCCTGGCACTGGCAACAAAGATTTTGGCAAGGAGAGCCGCAACATCGCGGCGGCTAGGCAGACATGGGAATCGCAGCTACAATACCTGAACTCGCGGAAGGGCCGAATACCGCAGGAATGAAGAGCTTGGAGCCAATACTTAAAACAGAAAACTTGTGGAAGCTGTATCACGCGGGAAAAGTGGAAGTCCCCGCGCTGCGCGGCGTGAACTTCGCGGTAGCTCCCGGCGAGTCCGTCGCCGTCATGGGTCCTTCCGGCTGCGGCAAATCCTCCCTGCTCTATGTCATTGGCGGCCTCGCTCGCGCCTCGAAGGGGTTGGTTCTCGTGGACGGCAACGATCTGACCGCGATGAGCGACGCCGAGCGCACCAAGCTGCGTCGCCACAAAATCGGTTTCGTGTTTCAGCGCTTCAACCTGCTTCCCACTTTGACCGCCAAGGGCAATATCGCCATCGCGCAATTCATTCACGGCGATGGCTTCGACCCGCACCGCTTCGATGTCGTCACCAAGATGCTGGGTTTATCGGGCCGTTTGCAGCACAAGCCTTCCGAACTTTCCGGCGGCGAGCAGCAGCGTGTGGCCATCGCGCGAGCCATCATCAACGAGCCAAAGATTCTGCTCGCCGATGAGCCCACCGGGAATTTGGACTCCAAAAACTCCGAAATCGTGCTGCAAATGCTGCGCCAGCTGAATAAAGACCTGGGGCAGACCGTCGTCATGATCACTCACAACCCCGAAGCCACCACGTATTTCGACCGCGTCGTGCACATGCGCGATGGCGTGATTGTGGACGGGGTGCCGGCGGACTGAAATGGCGGGCCTTGGACAGATTGTTTACAGGACGTTTTATTGGTCCTACGAACGCGGCACCTGGCAGTACGATGTCGCCGTCGGCCTCATCCTCGTTTTTGTTTTGTTGACGCCGCGCGCCTGGTTCCACGACCAGCCGCAGATCGGCGTTCCCGCAAACGCTCCGGGCGAGGTGGTGCTCGTGCGGGATGACGGCACGAGCAAAACCTACCAGGTGGACGCGCGCATCCTGGCGCCCCCCGAGCAAACCCCTTTGCTCGAAAATTTGCTGCACAACGCCCTGCAAAAAGCCCTTCCCGAACTCAGCGGCAAACGCTTCACCATCGCCAAGATCGAGCCGGTGCGCGACGAACAGGGCAATGTCATCGCCTACCGAGTGGAAGTGCGCCGCTGACCGCAGGCGTGCGGCAAACCGGGCTCGTCGAAACGTCGCTTCGAAGAGGCGCATCCAAGTTTCTATGCTAGGATTTGATGGCTTTCGCTAGAAGACGGAAGACTGACAGGGGATTGTTTTTGCTCAAAAGAATTTGGTTTTTTGCCATTCTAGCGATCGGCGCGTCTCTGCTCCAACCGCACCCCGCCGCCGCACAAACGACGCAAAAGTGGACTATCGACGGCGTGCTGGCCATGATGGATCGTGCCGCGAAGGACTTTCGCAGCCTCACTGCGGACATCGAAAACGTGAAATATACCGAGGTTGTGAAGGACACCTCCACGGAAACCGGGAAGATTTATGTCCGGCACGATCAGAAAATGCGCATTGACATCACGAAGCCCGAACCCCGCACCATCCTGCGCACCGGCGATTCGCTCTTTCTCTACAACCCGAAACTGAATCGCGTTGAAGAGTACGACCTCGGGAAAAATCGCGCCATGGTCGATCAATACGTCCGCCTGGGATTCGGCACAAAGAGCGAAGACCTGCGGAAAAGCTACACGGTGGCGCTGGTTGGCGAGGAGGAGCTGGATCATAAAAAGGCCGCGGTGCTGGAGCTGACGCCGAAGTCCGATTCCGTCCGCGCGCAGATCACCAAGATTCAAATGTGGATTGACGAGTCGTCCTGGCTGCCGATCCAGCAGAAATTCTTCGAGGCCGGCTCCGGCGACTACATTTTGTTTCACTACAGCAACACCATGAAGAACCTGAAGATCGACGATTCCAGGTTCAAGCAGGCCTGGCCGAAAAACGCTAGCCGCGAAAAGCCCCGCTCATAGCCTGGCGCGCGGCCTTCCCGACTATCAATTTCGCTTGATTGCTGCGTTCCTGCGGCGAGACATTCTCCGCACCAGGTTGTTTTATTGCGCTGCGGCGCGTTCGGTAGCCAGCAACTGTTCTTTGCGATTAATTCCCCAGCGATAGCCCGCCAAATTGCCATCTGCGCGCACGACGCGATGGCACGGCACGACAATCGAAACGGGATTTGTCGCGCAGGCTCGCGCCACGGCGCGCACGGCTTTCGGGCGGCCCAGAGCACGCGCCACTTGCGAGTACGAGCGCGTCGCGCCGCGGGGAATCTTCTGCAATTCCTGCCAGACGCGGCGCTGGAAGGCGGTCGCCTGCAAGTCCAACGGCACCTCCTCCTGCGCCGGCTTGCCTTCGATACGCTGCACGATCTCCCGGACCCAGTGTTGCGTGCCGCCGCCCGCCGCGGAAATCTCCGCGTGGGGATATTCCTCGCGCAGTTCCGCAAGGAGCTTGCCCTGCGCCTCGCCGAGATAAACCGCGGAAATGCCCCGCGCCGTGGCCGCCACGAGAACCTTGCCGAGTGGTGATTTTGCGATGGTGTATTCCAGTTTCATACCCTGGCCTCCCTTTTGATACGTGGCGGGCGTCATGCCCAATTGCGCGTTGCTTCGTTCATAGACGCGGCTCGATGAACCGTAACCGGTTTCATAGAGTGCATCGGTGATATTTTTTCCCGCGCGCAGCAAGCTTTTGAAGCGTTTTACGCGCAGAGCCTCCGCCAGTTCGCGCGGCGTCAGGCCGGTAACCTGGCGAAAGGCGCGGCGCAGCGTGGCAGCGCTGGTGTTCAATTGCATCGCGATTTCCGGCAGGCGTGGAGCCTCTTCGCTGGACTGCGCAAGCAGCTTGGCCGCTTGCGTAACGAGCGCCGAGCCAGCGGCGATTTCATTGGGACGGCAGCGCAGGCACGGGCGGTAGCCCTGCTTCTCGGCCTCTTCGCGCGTGCGGAAAAAGGTTACGTTGCGGCGCAGCGGCCGGCGCGCGGGGCAGGACGGCCGGCAATAAATGTGCGTGGAGCGAACGGCCAGAACAAAATCGCCGTCGGCGCGGCGGTCGCGGTCCAGCGTGGCGCGCCAGTATTTTTCCGCCGTGCGCGGCGGGATTTGGTGTGCAGTAGTGCGCGGGGCAGCTTGTCCGGCATGGTTCGTATTCGAATTGGTCATCGCTTGCATGCTTTGAAAGTAGCGCAGAGCGAAAATCTAATCTATCCGGAAAGACGCGCCAAAGTGAATTCTGAATCCGAGCGCCGGGACAGGGGCAACACGGGAATCGCACGTGGCTCAGGCTTCGCCGGGAGTGGGCAAGGTCTCCGCCGCCTCGACCGAGGTTCTATGCGGAGCGGTGATGACCAAAAGAACGGCGGTCAGAATTACTGCGGCGGCCAGGCCCGTGCGCAGCGTAATGGCCTCATTCGCGCCGAGCCAGCCAAGCAACAGCGCCACCACCGGATTCACGAAGGCGTAGGTGCCAACGCGCGCGGCCGTGCTTTTCTTGAGGAGGTACACGTAAGCCGTAAAGCCAATACACGACCCGAACACAATGAGGTAAGCCACTGCGAGCAGGGGACGGAGGGACACGGCAGCCGGATGGAAGTGACGCACTTCTCCGGATACCAGAGCTGCCGTCCACAGCGCCGCCCCTCCGACCAGGCTCTGCATGGCCACACCCAGCATCGGCGAACTGGGCAGGTCGTTATGCTTGGAGTAGACAGATCCCCAGGCCCAGGCAAGAGAGCCGACGAACAGAATGGCCGCGCCGGTGAGATCGATGCGTTCCGAGCCACCCAAATGGGCGGGCCCTACGAGAAGGACCAAACCGCCGAAGCCCAGCACGAGGCTGGTAATGACCCGGGGAAGCGGCTTGGAGCCTCCTGGCCGCCACCAATCCGCGAGCACCATCCAGAACGAGACCATGGCCACCAGCAGCGCCGCCACGCCAGTCGGCACGGTGCGCTCGGCCAGGCACACGCCTCCATTCCCGAACAGAAGGAGCAGAACCCCGGTGACGATGGCCGTGCGCCACTGCCTGCGCGTGGGCCGGATGCCCGTCTTCCAGCGCAGCAGCGGGTAGAGAATCAGACCCACGGTGAAGTGGCGGGAAGCAGCAAGAACCAGCGGAGGAAACGACGGCAGGCCGACCGCGATGGCGAGGTACGTAGAGCCCCAAATGACGTAGACGGCGGCAAAGGCACCGACCAGCAGCAGCGT
>Ga0335079_10009561_pt1 | contig 11044 bp, 10 predicted proteins | sample Lox_Sample_33_FD_206719 | JGI IMG/M metagenome (GOLD analysis project Ga0335079, IMG submission 206719) | Soil microbial communities from Loxahatchee National Wildlife Refuge, Florida, United States - Lox_Sample_3.3 | ecosystem: Environmental > Terrestrial > Soil > Wetlands | place: USA... | reverse complement strand
GTGGCCGTGCTGGTGGCGGTGCTGGCGCTGGTAGAGGGGTTGCGCTCCGCGTTTGAGGCCAGCGGCCGCCCGCTCAACGTGCTGGTGATGCGCAAAGGTTCGACGGCGGAATTGATGAGCGTGGTGACGCGCTCCGATTTCCAGGTCATGAAATTCAAGCCGGGAATTGCCTGTGACCGGAACGGCGAGCCGATGGCTTCACTCGAAATGGTGACCATGATCAACAACCTGGGAAACGGCAAAGCCGCCGAAGGCATGAACATCAATGTGCGCGGCCTCACGCCGGTGGGGATTGAGATGCGCGACCAGGTACATCTGATCGGCGGACGATTCTTCACACCAGGGAAAAGAGAACTGGTGGTGGGCAAGAACATTGTGGCGCGTTATCCCAAGGCCAGCCTGGGATCGCGCGTGCGGTTCGGCCGCGGGTATTGGGATGTGGTGGGCGTCATGGATGGCGGCCGCAGCAGCGCCAGCAGCGAGATCTATGCCGATCTGAACCAGATCAGCGCGGACTACAGCCGGACTGAGTTCTTGAGCGCCGCGTTGCTGCGGGCCGTGGATCCCGTGGCCATGCAGGCGCTCGAAAACAGCCTGGAAGGAGATCCGCGCTTCAACATCAGCACGCAAAGCGAGCGGGAATATTACGAATCGCAGATGGTTTCGGCTACGCCGGTCCGCTTCATGGGCCTGCTGGTGTGCACCATTATGGCGGTGGGCAGCAGCTTCGCCGCCATGAACACGATGTATGCCGCCGTGGCGCGGCGCAGCGCCGATATCGGGATGCTGCGCGTGCTCGGGTTTTCGCGCGCTGGGATTCTGACCAGCTTTCTGGTGGAATCGTTGATTCTTTCCGTGACGGGCGGCGCAGTCGGATGCCTGCTGGCCCTGCCGCTCAACAATTTCCAGACGCGCATCGGGAGTTTCATAACGTTCAGCGAAATCTCCTTCAGCCTGCGAATGACTCCCGAAGTGATGGCGGCCGGCGTGGGATTCGGGATACTGATGGGCCTTCTGGGCGGTTTCTTTCCGGCGCGTGCGGCCGCGCGAAAAGAGATCCTGGCAGCGTTTCGGGCGGTTTAGGCAGAGCGTCTAGATTGCCGGTCCCTCAGCCAGGCGCTTGATGGTCCGCATCATTTTGCGTTCGATGATTAAGTGCGCCGGTTCCCAGAACACGTGGCTAAGAAACGATGGTCGAAGACGACCGATGACAGGCTACACGCAAGCGACCATGGACGCGTCTAAAGGATGTGGTGACCAGGCGACAAGCTGCGCTCTTTGTTTGCCTCGTAACCGCCATCGGATTGGCTATGGTTGCAATATTCGTCTCGCCGCGCGATCCGGCGATCACCAGTGAGCGAAAGATCATTCGCCTCTTGAAGCATGCTCATCCCGAAATGGCAGCTACCGCTCCTTCTCGAATTCAACGCGTCCGTCTGGCCGATGGGGTGACGCTCATCCCCGAGCATGCACAGATTGCCGAAGGTTATACCCTAAAGCTGCACGTCCGGTCTTCAGATTTCACCATTGAGGCAGAGCCAGTGCAGCCGGGGAAAACGGGCACCTTCTCGTTCTTTCGGGATAAAGCTGGGGTGATCCGCTGGAATCCGGAGCTGGGTCAGCCGGCGGGTGAGCAAAGCCGCCGCTGGGGCCCAAAAGATCCCTAGAATGCCCATGCAGGTTGCGTTGGGGCTCTTTGAACGGGCAGGAACCCACCGAGTCACACAGCTCATATCCACTCAGCGTTTCGGGCGGTTTAGGGTCGCGCCGGCATTTCGATCAATGCTCCGGCAGGGATGTCGAGCGCCCAGAGGCCCCGTTGGCCCAGGCAGCGAGTCTCGGGAACGGGCTCCTCATCGCCCTCCTCGAAATAATCGCCGGCTTCGAACAAGACACGGTCACGGCTGTCGAAGCCGATGACGCGCCCGATGACAAAGGCGCATTTTTTCCCGAATCGTTTATCGAATAGCGCGTCAAGTTCCGGCTCCCACGCGCGTTTCTTGTCCGCATCGTAAAGGAGCGGCGAAAGCCCGCCGACATCCGAGCCGTACTGCCACCGCCGCAGTTCGGCGGCTAGAACGTGGCCCTTGTGTGACCAGGCAATGAGCTTGAGCCCGTTGCCCTGCAGATACGGTTCCGGCTTCTTCACATACACGGATTGGAAAGCGGCGTCACCGGATGCTTTCGCGAGGAGCCAAGTGGTGTTGAAGCAGTCCACACCGGGTGCCGATCGATTCTCCGCTTCGGCGCGCACGTAGGCCCGCCAATGACCGTCCGGCGAGACGAGCGCCGGCCCTTCGATTTGGCTCATCCCGCGCTGCTGTTCCACGCAAGGGAAGTAAGAGGTGTCCGGCGCCTGCGCCAGGACGGCGGCACAAGCTACGAGGATGAGCGCGATAGCGCGCAAGGCCGGGTGCCGACCCCCAGCCCGGCGCTTGATGGTCCGCATCATCTTGCGCTCCATGATGAAGTGTGCGGGTTCCAGAGCCGCCACCTCCATTGTGGATCTTCTCCATGTCGCGCGCACCTGTGGGTGGTTTTATGCACGTTTACGCCGAGCCGCATAGTACGATTTCGGTATGAAAAACCTGGCGGAGCCGGACGTCCGGCGGGCCGTATTGGGGCGAATCGGCCGGCTGCATCCCGGCAGCAAGGCGCGGTGGGGCCGCATGTCCGCACACCAGATGCTTTGTCACCTGACAGATTCGTATTGCGTTCCCATGGGCGAGAAAAGCGTCAGTTCCGCGACCAGCCCGCTGCAAAGAACGCTCATCAAGTGGATCGCGTTGAACATGCCGCTGCAGTGGCCCAAGTCAGTGCCGACGCGGCCCGAAGTAGAGCAAGGGGTGGGCGGCACGCCGCCCGTGGAGTTCGAGCGCGACCGGGACGAACTGGTCGAGATCATCCGGCGCTTTTCTGATCTCCCGCCGAATTTTGAGTGGCGCGCGCATCCGATTTTCGGAATGATGCGGGCGAGCGAATGGCAGCGATGGGGATACCTGCACGCCGATCATCACCTGCGCCAGTTCGGTGTGTGATGTGCTGCTCCGTTCTATGATGTTCAGGTGCTTGGGCGGCGGCATTTCGTTCTCGGCGGGCTGACGCCTTTTCTGGCGGGCTGCCGAGGTTCGCACGAGAAGCTGATCGGTGTTGTTCCCAAGGCCACATCCCATTTGTTCTTTGTCTCGATCCACGCCGGCGTGGACAAAGCCGCCCAGGATTTCCACGTCAACGTGCTGTGGAACGGGCCGAACGAAGAGACCGACCACGCGCGGCAGATTCAGATTGTGGATGCCATGGTGACGCGCCACGTGGATGCCATGGCCATTTCGGCCACCGACGAGCGCGCGCTGGCGGGTCCTGTAAAACGGGCCATTCGCGCAGGCATCCCGGTGACCGTCTTTGATTCCGGCGTGAACGTCGACGACTATACGAGTTTCATTGCGACCGATAATTATGGAGCCGGATGCACCGCGGCACGAACCCTGGCGGCTCTGATCGGCGGCAAAGGCAAGATCGGGATGGTGATGCACAAGCCGGGTGGAACGTCGACGGTGCTGCGCGAGCGCGGCTTTGAAGATACGGTGGCGAAGGAACTGCCTGGGGTGGTGATTGCCGCGCAGCAGTACGGGATGTCGGATCGCGCGCGGTCCCGCACGGCCGCCGAGGATATTCTCACGGCTCATCCGGATCTGGCGGGGATATTTGCTTCGAGCGAAGCGAGCTCGCTGGGGGCGATACAGGCGATCAAGAGCCGCGGCCTGTCGGGCAAAATCAAACTCGTCACTTTCGATTTCAGCGACGAACACGTGGAAGCGCTGCGCGACGGAACCATCGACGTCATGCTGGTGCAGGACCCGTTCCGCATCGGCTATGAGGCGGTGAAATCGCTGGCCCAGAAGCTGAGCGGACAAAATCCACCGAAGCGGATGGAACTGCCCGTTCGTTCCATCGTCAAGGCGGATCTGGAGAAACCCGAAGTGCGAGCGCTGTTGCAACCGGAGTGGATGAAGAAGTAGCCCGGCGCGACCGGACGACGTGGAATTTCGATATGACGAAAACGATCTTAAGGACATTGGCGACAGCGGCAATGTTTCCTGTGCTCGTGCGCGCGCTGCACGCTGCGACGATCGCACGATCGAATTTGTGTTTGCGTTCAAACTAGAAGACCCGCCGACCGACCACATCGTTCCGGCCGCAGTGCGTTTTGTGCCGCCCAATCGGTTTGAGCTGGTATTTCGTCGCATAAAGCCGATTCTGGATCTGGCGTCACGTGCTGACACGAACGATCGCAAGTAATTGCCAGGGTGAGCCCCGCTGGCGAAAAGTGGGGCGGGCGCCCTCGCCCGCAGCCGACGCCCTCGTCGGCGTTGAGGCGGGTCCAGGGGGACCCGCGCGGCTCAGGGGAGCCGCCCCACCGTCAAGAACCAATTATCCCTTGACAATCCTTTCATATTTCCAATATCATCGAAATAGCGCAGATGGCCATGAAAAGCAAAAGAACGGCCGAGCAAATTGCACTGTACGCGGACCGGCTCGCGGCGATGGGAACCGAGGCGCGCCTGAGGATCATGCAACTGCTGTTGTACGCGCATCCCGAAGGGATGGTGGTGGGCGATATTCAGAGCGAGCTGGGGATTCCGCACTCCACGCTGTCCCATCATCTGGAGAAGCTCAAGAACGAAGACCTGGTCAAGGTGCGACGCGAAGGTACCTTCCTGTGGTACACGGCAAATTGCGACGTGTTGCAGGAACTGCTGGGGTTTCTGTTCGCGGAGTGCTGCGGGCGGAATCGCGCCATCGATCCCGAGGCCGTGGTCCGTTGCTGCAAATAGGAGAAGGCGATGGATATCAAAGAAGTTGTGAAAGAGAAGTACGGGCAAGCGGCGCTGCGGGTACACACGGGCGGCAGTTCCTGCTGCGGATCGGCTCCATCCAGCCAGTGCGGCGCGGATCCCATCACACACAACCTCTACGCCGACGGGGAGACGAGCGTGCTGCCTCAGGAAGCCGTTTTGGCGTCGCTGGGTTGCGGCAATCCGACGGCGCTGGCGAGACTGAATCCCGGCGAGACGGTGCTGGATCTCGGCTCGGGCGGCGGCATTGACGTGCTGCTTTCGGCGCGGCGCGTGGGGCCCGCGGGAAAAGCCTACGGGCTGGATATGACGGATGAGATGCTGGCGCTGGCGCGCGAGAACCAGAAGAAGTCCGGCTTCACGAACGTAGAGTTTTTGAAAGGCGAAATTGAAAACATTCCGCTGCCCGATGATTCGGTGGACGTGATCATTTCGAACTGCGTGATCAATCTCTCCGCCGACAAAGACCGCGTCCTGCGCGAAGCGTTCCGCGTGCTCAAGCCCGGCGGGAGGTTCGCGGTTTCGGACGTGGTGGTTCACGGCGATGTGCCGGCCGAAGTGCAGCGCAGCATGGAGCTGTGGGTGGGCTGCATTGCCGGCGCTTTGAAAGATTCGGAGTACGCGGACAAGCTCGCGAAAGCCGGATTCGAAAATATCGATATCGAGCCTACTCGCGTGTACAACATCGAAGATGCACGCCAGTTCCTGTCCGGCCAGGGCTTCGATGTGGACGCTCTGGTGCCCCAGGTGGCGGACAAATTCATGAGCGCGTTCGTGCGAGCCAAAAAACCTGACGCTAGGTGAATCGCGTGGCCACGACGTCATCCACCTCCGCGGCGGTGCCGGCGGAAGAGCAGAGGCTGAATTTTTTTTCGCGATACCTGTCGGCGTGGGTGGCGCTTTGTATGGTGGCGGGAATTGGCCTGGGCAAGGCGCTGCCATCGGTGACGCAGTGGCTGCGAGCGCTCGAGTTCGGGCAGGGGAGCCAGATCAACATACCCATCGCCGTGCTCATCTGGTTGATGATCACGCCGATGATGATGAAGGTAGACTTCTCGGCGGTGAGCAATGTGGGGCGCCGGCCCGCGGGGCTTCTGGTAACGCTCCTGGTCAACTGGGTGGTGAAACCATTCTCCATGGCGGCCCTGGCGTGGGTTTTCTTCCGCCTGGTCTTTTCGGCTTTCATCAGCCCGCAGGAGGCCGATCAGTACATTGCCGGCTGCATCATCCTTGCCGCGGCGCCGTGCACGGCCATGGTCTTCGTCTGGAGTCATCTGACCGACGGAGATGCCGCCTACACGCTGGTGCAGGTCTCGGTGAACGACCTGATCATGCTGGTTCTGTTCGTGCCCATCGTGCAGTTCCTGGTTACCGGCGCTTCGTCATTAACGGTGCCGTTTCGGGTGCTGCTTTACTCGGTCCTGATCTTTATCGTGATTCCGCTCGCCGCGGGCACGTTGCTGCGAATCTGGCTGATCGGGACGCACAGTAGAGCCTGGTTTGAAGAAACGCTCTTGCCGCGCTTTGCTCCGGTGACCATTGCAGCACTGCTGGCCACTCTGGTCTTTATCTTCGCGTTCCAGGCGGACAACATTACCCATCGGTCTTTCCATGTGCTTTTGATTGCCGTTCCGATTACGCTGCAAGTGTACTTCAACGCTACGCTGGCTTATGGGCTGATGAAACTTCTTAAGGTCGGCCACTCGATAGCGGCGCCGGGAGCCCTCATCGGAGGGTCGAACTTTTTCGAACTGGCCGTGGCCACGGCGATCGCTCTCTTTGGTCCGGAATCCGGAGCGGCTCTGGCTACCGTTGTTGGCGTGCTGGTGGAAGTGCCCGTGATGCTATCGGTTTGCGGAGTCTGCAACCGGACGCGCCACTGGTTCCCCGAAACGGTGTCACCGGCTGGTTGAACAGATGCCTAAACGGCGCGTTCTCATCCTCTGCACCGGCAATTCAGCCCGCAGCCAGATGGCCGAGGGGTTGCTGCGGCATGATTCCGGCGATCGATTCGAGGTGTTCAGCGCCGGGACCAAGCCAACGCAAGTGCGGCCGGAGGCGATCGCCGTGATGCGGGAGTTGGGCATCGACATTTCGGGCCAGCGCTCTAAGTCTGTTGACGAATTCGCCGGCCAGGACTTCGATTACGTGGTCACCGTCTGCGACAACGCCCAAGCCAGTTGCCCTATTTTTCCCGGCAACACGAAACAGATTCACTGGAGCTTCGAAGATCCCGCGGCGGCGGAAGGCTCGCCCGAACAGCGTCTGGCCGCGTTTCGCCGCGTCAGGGACGAATTGCGCGAACGGTTCCGGGGTTTGCCGCGGTAGGACCTGGGCTCTGTTCATCTTCTGTTAAGGTCCTAAATTGTATGATTTATGGGTAACCGGAAGCCCAGTTGGATCGCCATCTAATTGACTCGCCACAACCTGGGCGATTGCCCGCCTGTGGAAATCATTCCATGAAGCTGATTTGCATACTCTTAACGCTCGTCCTACTGATCACGGCCCCGATATTTGCGCAGACTGCCACGTTGCGCGGGCAGGTGACGGATGAAAGCGGCGCCATTGTTCCCGGCGCCACAGTCAAAGTCAATGGACCGTCCGGTCTAATCAAGACTGTTACGACTGGGAGCGATGGAGCGTACTCGTTCGTGGGTCTGGTGCCCGGGAATTACACCGTGCTGGCATCGGCGCCGGATCTCGCCATGGCGCAGCCGGCCAAGGTGACATTGAGCGGCGGCGTGCAGGCGCTCAACCTTCAATTGAAGGTAGCCTCGACGGTGCAGCAGGTGACGGTGCAGGAAAACGCGGGACCGGGGGTGACGGCGGAAGCTGCGAACAACGCCAGCGCGCTGGTGATCCGCGGCGACGATCTGCAGGCGCTGTCGGATGATCCCGAGGACTTGCAGCAGGACCTGCAGGCGCTGGCCGGGCCATCGGCGGGACCCAATGGCGGTTCCATTTTCATCGACGGATTCAGCGGAGGCGAACTGCCGCCGAAGGATTCCATTCGCGAGATCCGCATCAACCAGAACCCGTTTTCTCCGGAATACGACAGGCTGGGTTATGGCCGCATTGAGATTTTCACCAAGCCGGGGACGGACAAATTTCACGGCTCGGCATACTACAATTTCGGCGACGATTTTTGGAACTCGCGCAACCCGTACTCCGCCCAAAAAGCGCCTTTCGAGCTAAACGAATACGGCGGGAACTTGAGCGGGCCGATCAACAAGAAGGCCTCGTTCTTCCTGGATATCCGGCGGGACGCGGTGGATAACGGCTCGATCATTAACGCAGTAACGCTCGATCCGCAGACCTTTGCGGTGACACCTTTCACCAATGTATTCGCGTCGCCGCAGCGCCGTGAGATGGTGAGCCCGCGCATCGATTATCAGCTCAGTCCCAATAACACGCTGTCGGTCCGCTACCGGTGGTCGCGCATGGACATCAATGACGCTGGTATTGGCGCGTTTAACCTGATTTCTCGCGGATACGACACGCAGAGCATCCAGCACAGCGTGCAGATCACGGAGACGGCGGTGCTGGGCGCGAACGTAATCAACGAGACGCGCTTTCAGTTTTACCGCAATGGCAGTGAAAACGTGGCGTCGAATTTGACGCCGGGAATTCTGGTGGCGGGCTCTTTCACCGGGGGTGGCGCCCAGTTGGGGCGTTCCCTGGACAGCCAGAACAACTACGAGTTTCAGAACTACACGTCGGTGAATCACGGCAAGCATGCCTGGCGTTTCGGAATTCGCGCGCGCGGCGAAACTGACGACAACATTTCGCCACAGAATTTCGGCGGCACGTTCATTTTCGCGGGCGGCCTGGCGCCGGTGCTGGACGCCAACGGCCAGGCAGAGGCGCAAATGACGACGATCACTTCGATCGAGCAGTACCGTCGCACATTGCTTAATCTGCCGGGCGGCGTGCCGACGCAATTCACTCTGAGCGCGGGCCTGCCCGGCGTGTCGGATGGGCAGGCGGATGTCGGCGCATTCGTAGGCGACGACTGGCGCTTACGCCCGAATCTCACGTTGAGTCTCGGCCTGCGCTATGAGACCCAAACCAACATTCATGACTATCACGATTTTGCGCCGCGCGTCGGATTCGCGTGGGCGCCGGGAGCCAAGGGCAAGACGGCTGCAAAAACCGTGCTGCGCGGCGGATTCGGGATGTTTTACGATCGCTTCGATCTCGGCAACATCCTGACTGCCATGCGCTATAACGGAGTGGTTCAGCGGCAGTACGTGGTGAACAATCCGAATTTCTTTCCTAATATTCCGCCCATCGCCAGCCTGGCGGGTGACCAATCCATACAAACCATCCAGGAGGTCAGTTCGAAGCTGCGGGCGCCCTATTTAATGCAGTCCGCCGTGAGCATTGAGCGGCAGTTGCCGCGGCACACCACGGTGGCGGTGACCTACACGAATGCGCACGGGCTGCACATCCTACGCACAACGGACATCAACGCACCTTTGCCGGGAACGTTTCCGGGCAACCCTGTCTATCCGTACGAAAACCCGGACCCGATTTTTCTGATGGAGTCTTCAGGACTCTATAACCAGAATCAACTGATCACCAATGTCAATTCGCGGCTGAATGCTAACGTCTCGCTGTTCGGGTTTTACACCTTCAATCACGCCAGGAGTAACACGGACGGCCTGGGGACCTATCCCGCGAATCCATACAACTATTCGGGCGAATATGGTCCGGCGTCCACGGACGTGCATCACCGGATGTTCCTGGGCGGATCGATCAACACCAAATGGAATGTGCGGTTCAGCCCGTTTGTGGTGGTGCAGTCCGGACCTCCCTTCAACATTACAGCGGGCCGCGATATTTACGGGGATACGCTTTTCAACGGTCGCCCGGGCATCGCCACCGATCCGAATAAGCCAGGCGTGATCAATACTCCCTACGGCCTGCTCGATCCAAACCCTACACCGGACGAAACCATCCTGCCGCGCAACTTCGGGCGGGGACCCGGCTCCGTCACCGTGAACATGCGGCTCAGCAAGACATTCGGCTTCGGCCCAACTCGCGAGGGATCTGGCGGTTCCGGCGGCGGGCAAGGTGGCGGACGTCGTGGCGGGCCCGGCCTGTACGGCGGAGGCGGCATGGGTGCCATGTTTGCTCCGCCTACCACGAGCCACCGCTACAACTTGACGATTTCGATGTCGGCGCGCAATCTTCTGAACCACAATAATCCCGGTCCGATTATCGGCTCTATCACTTCCCCGCTGTTTGGCTTGGCCAATCAGATGGGTGGTTTTGGCGGCGGCTACGGTGGCGGATTCAACGAAAGCGCCAACAATCGCAGGCTGGAACTGCAGATGCGGTTCTCGTTCTGATCAGCACCAGCGAACTACAGAGTCTGCAGGCATTCCGCGATTTCTTTCTCTTCAATCGCGCCCTGCTTGATGAGTTTCCATGCCGGCTCGGTTACATCGACGGTGGTAGCGCCTCCGCCACTGCATGCGCCCCCGTCGAGAACCAAGTCCACGCGGCCGTCCATCATCCCGAACACATCGATGCCGCTGCGGCAAGTTGGGTGGCCGGAGATGTTGGCGCTGGTGGAAATGAGCGGCTGATTGAGCACACCGATCAATTGATTGGCGACATGCGACCTGGACTGGCGTAACGCCAGCCGGCCGGTGTTTCCCGTGACCTTGAGCGGAACCTTTTCCGACGACGGGACGATGAGCGTAAGGGGCCCGGGCCAGAATCGCCGCGCCAGAAGAAAAAAGCGGTTGGAAAGCTCCTTGGAGAGTTCCTCGGCCATGGCGATGTCGGCTACGAGTAGGGGCAGGGAACGGTGAATCTCGCGGCCCTTGGCATAGAAAACACGGTTGACCGCTCCCAGACTGAACGGATCGGCGACGAGCGTGTAGAGGGCATCGCTGGGGATGGCGACGACGCGGCCACGCCTCACGGTTGCGGCGGCACGTTCGATGGCTTCGGGTTTTGGCTGGTCTTGATCGATTTCGATCAAATCGGTGGCCACAGTAAGTGTCAGCGTATCATAGCGTGTTAGCCGGTGAGGTATTTGGAACTCGCTTAGCATCAGCGGTTTCTAAGTCGTCATGCGCGATCTTGTCCTCGACCTAAGATACGCAGCACGCATCCTGCGGCAAAATCCCGGTTTTGCGTTTGTCGCGATTGTGACGCTGGCCCTCGGAATTGGC
>Ga0335079_10009560_pt1 | contig 11045 bp, 7 predicted proteins | sample Lox_Sample_33_FD_206719 | JGI IMG/M metagenome (GOLD analysis project Ga0335079, IMG submission 206719) | Soil microbial communities from Loxahatchee National Wildlife Refuge, Florida, United States - Lox_Sample_3.3 | ecosystem: Environmental > Terrestrial > Soil > Wetlands | place: USA: Florida... | reverse complement strand
GCGTTTCCCTGGTACAGGTGACCGATGGACTGTCGGAAGGCGATGCCGTAGCGCTTCCGTCCGACACTGCAGTCAAGGCCGGAGACCGCGTCACGGCGATGTAGAATAGCAGTTTCATGTCCCCCGATAAGACGCTCGAGAGTTCTGTGGCGGAAGGCACAAAGTACGCCTGGTATCGGGATCTCACCGGCTACCACTGGTTCGTATTGAGCGTGGCGAGCATGGGTTGGATGTTCGACACCATGGCACAGCAACTCTTCAACCTGGCGCGCAAGCCGGCGATCCGGGATTTGCTGGGCGCCGGGGCGAGCAATGGGCTGGTGGATAAGCAGGCGGCCTGGGCCACGGCCATCTTTATGGTCGGGTGGGCGATTGGCGGCGTTTTCTTCGGCGTCTTGGGCGACCGGCTGGGACGCGCCAAAACCATGATGATCACCATCCTGTCGTACACGGTGTTCACAGGTTTGAGCGTACTTTCGACGGGTGTTTGGGATTTCAATGTCTACCGCTTCCTGTGCGGCTTGGGCGTCGGCGGACAATTCGGAATCGGCGTGGCGCTGGTGGCGGAGGTGGTGCCGGCGCGCGCGCGGCCCTACGCCTTGGGACTGGTGCAGGCATCTTCCGCCGTGGGGAACATGATCGCCGCGCTGACCGGAATCCTGCTCGGGCAAATGGAATCTTCCGGCGCAATCACCGGTGCGTGGCGCTACATGTTTCTGGCCGGCGCGGTGCCGGCGCCGCTGGCGCTGGTGGTTTTCAAGAAGCTCAAAGAGCCTGAGCAGTGGCTGAAGGCCCGCAACGAAAAGAAGAAGATGGGCTCGTACGGCGAGCTTTTCTCGGACCCGCGTTGGCGCCGCAACTCGATCGTCGGCTTCCTGCTGGGATTCGCCGGAATCGTCGGGCTGTGGGGAATCGGCTTTTTCAGCTATGATCTGTTCCGGCCGGTCCTGGAGAAGACCTTCCGCGCGGAGGGTTTCGCGGGAGCGGCGCTGGCAGGCAAGACTACCACGTGGATCGGGGTGACGTCCCTGCTGCAAAATCTGGGCAGCTTTTTCGGAGTCTACGCGTTCACCTACCTGACGCACTACACGGGCCGCATCAAGGCGTTCGCGATCAGCTTCGTGGCGGCGATGTTGATGACTGCTTACACATTCTGGAATCTGAAGCAGATCAGCGATATTTTCTGGATGATCCCGCTGATGGGCTTCGCACAGCTCTCCTTGTTCGGCGGGTATTCGATCTATTTCGCGGAACTTTTCCCCACGCGCCTGCGCAGCACCGGCACCAGCTTCTGCTATAACGTGGGCCGCTTCGCGGCGGCCACGGGGCCGTTCACATTGGGGTATCTCACCAGCGATGTGTTCGGACACTATGCGGAGCCGATGCGCTATGCGGGCGTCACCATGTGCCTGGTGTTTCTGATCGGCCTGGCGGCCTTGCCGTTCGCTCCGGAGACTCAAGGAAAGCCGCTGCCGGAGTAAGAGGTAGTAAACGGCGCAATCCGGGTGATGCCCACACCACTCTGGAATCACAGCGAGATTCTGGATAAATCTCAACCACCGGATCGCTTTTCAGGTGGACTTACGAGAAGTCAAGGTCAAACTGCACAGTTCAACCAGATTATCCGGCGCCAACCTCTGACCGCCCGAGAGCCCGATCTGGCTGTCTTCCAAGCAGCCACAATCGTAGAGCTGGACGGGCGCCACTCGGCCCCGCAATTGATCGTTGAAGTTCTCTCACCCTCCAATACCAGCCGCATGCTCGCGGAAAAGCTGGTGGATTATGCGAGCCTCGGTGTTCCTGATCTCTGGTACATCGATCAGGCGCGCACCGTCGAGGTCTTCTATCTCGAACAAGGCAAACTCCAGAGTCAGGGCACTCTTTCCGAAGGCATCCTCACCCCCGGGCACTTTCCCACCGTGCAGATCGCGATCTCCGAGATCTGGTCCGACTGACGAGGAATTGTATGGCAAGCCTTCCCAATTCGAAGGCAGTCACCTACGAAGAATGGCCCCGCATGCCTGAGGTCAGGGGCGCAAAAGAAGAAGTTGTAAACGGCCAAGTTCGGATTATGCCTGCACCCTGGAACCGCACCAGGATCGTACAGAACGTCTGCGACTCGCTCCGGCCGCAGGTCGACAAGCCATCCGTCATGGTCGCGTACTCGTTGTTCAATCTGATTATTGGCCGCAAGCCTCTTACGCCACGATCGGGGGGAGAGGCTCAGCGGACTATGCCAGCATTGGAGTTCCCGAAGTCTGTTTCATCGCTCAGGAGCGCACTGTTGAGGCTTTCTATCTCGAGGACGGCGAACTCCGCAGCCACGCCATCCTTTCCGATGGCATTCTCACCCCCAGGCTCTTCCCCTCCGTGCAAGTCCCCGTCTCGGATCTGGCCCGACTGATTCCCACGGCGCGATAGAATGAAAGCGGTGCTGAAACCCCGGCAGTGCTCCGCCGTCCAATTCCATAGATCCGAAGTCTGGTCCGATTAATGTTTCGACTCCTGGCAGCCTTGCTGTGTGCGGCCACCGCGATCCAGGCCGCGGACGATCTCGACGCGCAGTTGAAGACCATCATCAACGCGTACGCGATCATGGAACAGAACGCCGCGGACCCGGTCTCGTCGGAACAAGCCTTCTTCCAAGGCGCGATTCCGGGACTCTTGCGCCGCCTCGATCCGCACTCCGTCTTCTTCGATCCGATGCAGTTCGAGCAGGTGAAGAAGATGGAGGAGTCTACCCAGAAGGGCTTCGGCAGCGTGGTGTCGCTCCTGCCCGGACGGGTGATCGTCCTTCAGACCACCCCCGGCACACCATCGGCGCGCTCCGGCCTGAGCCCCGGCGACGAGATCGTGGCCATCAACGGATATGACATCAGCCGCCTGGACCTCGACCAGCTCACGCAACTCCTTTCCCAGTCGCGGCAGCAGCAGGCGCAACTGATCGTGCGGCGGCCGGGCATCGTCCGCATGTTGAGCTTCACCCTCATCCCGGAGGAGATGCAGGCATCCAGTGTGGAACGGGCGTTCTTCATCGGAGCAGGCGTCGGTTATATCCGGGTGGGAAGTTTCGACGCCAACACGGCTGCCGAACTCAAGCAGGCGATCGAGAAACTGGGAGGCGACCGCCTCGCCGGGCTTGTCCTGGATCTGCGCAACAATCCCGGTGGCATGGTGAAGGCCGCGCTCGACACCGCGGCCCTGTTTCTGCCGCCCGGCCTCAAAATCGTCACGGTGCGCGGGCGTCACGTGCCGGAGGAATCCGAGGCTGTCCCGTCGATCGCCACACCCTACGGTTTCAAGCTGGCGATCCTGGTGAACGAAAAGACCGCCAGTGCCGCCGAGATCGTCTCGGGCGCCATGCAGGATCACGACCGCGCGACCATCCTGGGGGAAGCCAGCTATGGCAAGGGCCTCGTGCAGAGCGTCTTCCCCCTGAGCGATGGAGCGGGACTGGCGCTCACTACGGCGCTGTACTACACGCCCAGCGGGCGCTCCATTCAGAAGCCGCTGGACGCCGCGAAATTTGAACTCGCGGGTACCACCGCGCACCCCAACGTGCAGACGGAATTCCACACCGACAAGGGTCGGAAGGTGACCGGGGGCGGCGGCATCCGGCCCGACATCGAGGTCGCTCCGCCGCTCATGAATCGCTTGCGGGCGGTCCTGGATGCCAGCGGATCTTTCACCAACTTCGCCACCGAGTATCTGCGCAAGAACAAAATCAGCGAGGATTTCGAAGTCACTCCCGCAATTCTCCGCGACTTTCAGCTCTTCCTGTCGGAGCGCGGGATTCAGCCGGGCGTGGCGGAGTTGACCGTGGAGCAGGCTTACATGACCAATCGCCTCAAGACCGAGATTTTCAACCAGGCGTTCGGAGTGGAAAAGGGCGACGAGGTCGAAGCTCAGCGCGATCCGGTGATCCTGAAGGCCCTGGAAGTCGTTGGCTCGTAGCTCACCACCGCCGTGCGCTGCTTAGCTTCCGGGGCGCTCATGGTCCGTCTGCTACCATGAAAAGAACCCCCCTTTTATGGCGCTGCGATTCTACAACACGTTGTCGCAACAGGTGGAGGAGTTCTACCCATCGCATGACAATACGGTCCGCATGTACACTTGCGGCCCTACTGTCTACGATTTCGCGCACATCGGCAACTTCCGGACCTTCACGTTTGTAGACCTGCTGCGCAGGTGGCTGCGCGCCAACGGCTTCACGCTCGACCACGTCATGAACATCACCGACGTGGACGACAAGATCATCCGCAATGCCGTGGCACAGCACAAAACGCTCGAAGAATACACCGCCACATACACACAGGCATTTCTGGAGGATTGCCAGAATCTGCGGCTGGAGCGGCCCGAGCGCCTGGTCCCCGCCACCGGCCACATTCAGGACATGGTGGACGCCATCTCGCGCCTGGGCCAGGGCCAACACACCTACACCAGCGACGGCTCGGTCTATTTCCGGATCTCCACGTTCCCCGGATACGGCAAGCTTTCTCACAACGACTTCAGCGGCAACATCGCCGGTGCACGCGTGGATGTAGACGAATACGAAAAGGCCGATGCCCGCGACTTCGCATTGTGGAAGGCGCCCAAGGAGGGTGAGCCTGCCTGGGAAACGGCGCTGGGACCCGGGCGTCCCGGGTGGCACATCGAGTGCTCCGTCATGGCCATCAAGTACCTCGGTGAAACGCTCGACATTCACGCCGGCGGTGTGGACCTGATTTTTCCGCATCACGAGAACGAAATTGCGCAGTCCGAATCGCTCACCGGGAAATGCTTCTCGCGTTTCTGGCTGCACGCCGAGTTCCTGATGGTGGAAGGCCAGAAGATGTCCAAGTCGCTGGGCAACTACTTCACGCTGCGCGACCTGATGGGCCAGGGCCACCAACCCGAAGCCATCCGCTACCTGTTGGCCTCGGTGCCGTACCGCAAGCAGCTCAACTTCACGTTCGACGGGCTCAAGTCCGCGGCGACGGCCATCGATCGGCTTCGGAATTTCAAGTTGCGCCTGGAGACCGACCGCTTCGCCGCGGGCACCAGCGCGCAACTCGCCGGGCGTGTCGAGGCAGCCTCGGAAGCCTTCACCAAAAGCCTGAATGAGGATCTCAACACCGCCGAAGCCCTGGGCGCCGCCTTCGAATACGTACGCGACGTGAACAGCGCCATGGATTCGGGCGAGTTCCTCGCGGGCAATGTCCCCGGAGCACTCGCGTTCCTGGAGCGTTTCGACTCCGTCTTCGATGTGCTCCGGCCTACTGTCCAGTCCGGGCGCCTTTGCGATGCCGAAGTGGAAACGCGGATCGCCGAACGCAACGCGGCCAAGAAGGCCCGCGACTTCACCCGCGCCGACGCGGTCCGCCAGGAACTCCTGGACCAGGGAATTATTTTGGAAGACACCAAGTCCGGCACACGCTGGAAGAGGAAGTAGGAGTTGCGTTGAAGATCCAAACCAAAGCCGTACATGCCGGGGATCGCAAGAAACCTGGAATCCACACCCCGGTCACCACGCCGATTCACACGGCGTCCAGCTACTTTTACGACTCCATGGAGCAGCTCGACCGGATCTTCGGTCAGGAGGAAGAAGGCTACTGCTACTCCCGTTACGACAATCCGTCGAACGCGGCCCTCGAGGAGCTGATGACCTCGCTCGAAAGTGGCCACGGTGCGCTCGCCTGTGCCTCCGGAATGGCGGCCATCCAGATGGCTGTCGTCACCGCGCTTGCCGACCGCCGGAAGTCCGTGGTCGCCGCCAACGCCACCTACGGGGCCACGGTCAGCGTGCTGATGAACGTACTCGAGCCGCAGGGCGTGGCCGTACGTTTCGTGGATATGTGCGACCTGGACGCGGTGCGCGCCGCGGTGGTGGAGGCGCGGCCGGGATGCATCCTGATGGAGACGGTCTCGAATCCTCTGCTTCGCGTGGGTCAGATGGACGTGATTGCGGGCATCGCGCGGGAAGCGGGAGCGGCGCTGGTGGTCGATAACACTTTCGCCACTCCGCTGATCCTCCGGCCACTCGAACAGGGCGCTAACTTCGCGGTGCATAGCGTCACCAAGTACCTGGCGGGGCATGGCGATGTGCTGGGCGGGGTCGTCGTCACGGACCAGGGGCATTACGAGAGCCTCCGGCGGCTGTCGCGCGCTGTCGGACCGGTGCTCGGTCCGTTCGAGAGCTATCTTACGATGCGCGGCATCAAGACGTTTCCCCTACGAATGGAGCGTCAGTGTGCCAACGCTTGTCGAGTGGCCTCCTGGCTCAGCACCCATCCCAAGATCGAACGGATATTCTTCACGGGCGACCCGGCGCATTCGGACGCCGCCACGATCCGCCGGCTGTTCCCGCCGAACCTCTACGGCGCGATGGTGAGCTTCGAAATCAAGGACGCAGGCAGGGACGAGGTCTTTCGATTCATGGATGCTCTCAATCTGATCATCCGCGCGACATCTTTGGGCGACGTCCACAGCATGATGCTCTACCCGGTGATGAGCTCGCACCGCGAGATCTCGCCCAAGCACCGCGAGCGCATGGGCATCCGCGACAGCCTGGTGCGCCTCTCGGTGGGGATCGAGGCGGCCGAAGATATTATTGCGGACCTCGAGCAGGCATTGGGGTAGGAGCACATCACTTCGCGGAGACCTTCAGTAAATCGACCAGGTAGCTCTTCCATACCACTGCGCGGGAGTGCGTGCCGTGCCCGCGCGTCTCGTCACTGGTCGGAATCAGAATATATCTGCCGTGGGGTACGCGTTTGATCTCGCGCTCCAGGATACCCAGTTCCGGCGGATTCACCTCGTCGTCCGCCGAATTGATGGCCCACAGCGGAGCCTGGATCTTCTCCAGCATTGGCGAGGGATTGTAATCGGTCGAGCAGTCGTACTGATAGAGCATGTCGTTGGCGTCGGCGCGGCTGGCGCGCTGGCGTATCGCGGCGACGGCGGCGTCCGCTTTTTCATGGGTTGGGTTCGTCTTATGAAGCTGTAGCGGGCTGCTGGTCATCATCCACAACGCATATTGCGCGGCAATCAGCCCGTTGGCCGGCGGGCTGGTGTACTCTCCGTTCTTCCAATCGGGGTCGCCCTTGATCGCCTGCATGATCATCGCCCGGAACATCCGGTTGCGGCCCGCAATCTCCACGGGAGCGCTTGCCAGGGGCATCAAGGCGTCCATGAAATCGGGATACGTCACGCCCCAAACCCAGGTGTGCATCGCTCCCATAGATGTGCCCATGACCAGCCGCAAATGGTCTACGCCCAAGCCGTCATGCAGCAGCAGGTAGTCGGCATGCACCATATCCTGATAGTCATAGTGCGGGAACTTCATATGGAGGCCGTCGCTGGGTTTGCTCGATTTGCCGTGGCCGATGGCGTCGGGGAGGATGATGTAGTGGGTGGTCACATCGAGCGGCTGCCCCTTGCCGAACAGCTCGCCTCCGAATCCCGCGCCCAGGAACGGGCGCCCGGTGCCTCCGGTGCCGTGCATGATGATCACGGCATTATTCACGTGACCCGCGGCATCGCGCGTTGGCGTGCCCAGCGTGGTGTAGTGGAGGCGCAGTTCGGCGAGCTTCTCTCCGGTGTGAAACACGAAGTCCCGGGCAATCCAATCGCCTTCCACGGGAGGCGACGGATATTGCGGTGCAGGTGGCTGTTCGGGCTGCGCCCAGCAGGCAGCCGACAGCAGGATCAGAATCGTGGGGCGGATCATAAGCCAGAGCTTAACACTGTCGGCGGCGCACATTGGCGATCACGCCGGCTGACGGGTGCGCCACATGACAATGAGTGATTTGCCGAAACATCTCGGAAAGAGCCGGCCCACCAACGCTCGCTCAGGCTCGCGGCTCTGATCGCCGCCATTTATCTGTCGCGCGCCCACGGCTGACTGGCTATCGCAGCAATCGGATCGACGCGACCTTCCAGCGATCTTCCTCTTTCTTCATCACGAACAATAGCGGTGTCATCTGGAGATTGCCGCCCTCACCTTTATAAGTACAAGCTGCATCGGCCAATGCCACATCGGCTGTGATGAAGCGAATCGCGCGGCTCGCGATCCTGGGGTTCACGAGCTCCACTCCTGGAAAGTTGATCATCGCTTCGCCCCAAGGCTCGTGCGAAATCACCACGGTGGCCTGATCGGAGGGCGAGGGACGCATCCGGTATGCCAGATGCTTGTCCTTCCACATTTGCTCCAGCAGGTCAGTACCGTCCGCATCTGTCGTGAAAGTTTCGTTGTGTTGCGGCAATCGATTCAGTGCGGCGATGACATTCCCGATGGCCGTGCGATCGGCGGCCTCATCCGCCCAACTGCAAACGGAAAACAGGACCAGCAGAAACGAGAGCGCTTTCATGACCGTACAATGCCGCAATGGCAGCCTTCCTTTCACCGCTCACGATAGACCGCCCTCCGGCGGAAATCAAGTGACGCTAAGCCCAACGGAATCGTTCCTTGCTTGTAGAAATCGACGCGGTCCGCGGGTCTTTGGATGTGCGGACTGCAGTGGCGCTGTATCGCGGCAGACTGCCGGACTATAAGCCGGTTTCTGTACCCTTGCGGGCGGTAGTCATTCCTCTTGGCCGGACATTACTGACCGGCTCCAGCGACCTACCCGGAAGTCGAGCGGGACGGGCCGTCCCTCCTCCCCTATTTGGTCTTGCTCCACGTGGGGTTTTCCCTGCCGGCGGAATTACTCCCGCCGCGGTGCGCTCTTACCGCACCATTTCACCCTTACCTCTCATAATCCGGGAGACCTTTCGGCCGCCCAGTCACTTGAGGCGGTATATTTTCTGTGGCACTTTCCGTAGAATCTTTCGATTCCCCCGGCCGTTAGCCGGCACGTTGCCCTATGGAGACCGGACTTTCCTCCCCCGTTGCCGGGAGCGACTACCCGTCCGGCAGCCTGCCTATAGCAATTGTCGCAATTTCTGGCGAGTTTATGTACGAGGCAACACTTCGTACTGGTAACTAACCCGCTGAAATTCTTGCAGATAACGCGGAATTCCGGTGTATTCTATACCTAAATGCGCTTTTGGGCCCAAAAGCTGGGGCCCCAGCCGGAAAATGGAGGTTCTTCCGGCACGCTGTGGCGACTCTAAAAAAGCCGCGAAGTATAGCGGATAAATATCAGCCGCGTCGAGGTAGCGCGGCAAAAAGGGTCTCCAACGAGTTTCAGTTTCTCGCACATGTGGACAAAGTTGAGGAGAGTTTGAAGACAATGAAGAAACTAGCAGCGATAGGTGCGCTTGGGCTCTTTGCGTCCTGTCTATTTGGTCAGGGATTTAATACCGGAGGTCAGACCAAGGAGGATTGGGAGGAGATTAACTTCGAGTTCAATTCCTCGATCCTCTCAGACGGATATCCGAGCCTGCTGCGCCTGGCAGATTTGCTGACCCAGCACAGGGAATATCGGGTGAAGGTCACGGGGCATACGGATTACGTGGGCTCCGCTCCTTATAACGACAAATTGGCGCTACGACGCGCCGAGGCCGTCAAGGCCTTTCTGGTGAAGTACGGAGCTTCGCCGGACCAGATCACGACCGCGGGCGACGGCAAGCGCGCTCCGGAAGTCGACAATCGGACCAAAGAGGGTCGGTTCATGAACCGCCGCGTCGTGATGATGGTGACGGACGGTCAAGGCAGGGTGATCAAGGAAGGCGGCATCGGCGACATCCTCAATGCGCTCCAGGATTTCATGAAGAAGCAGGAGGAATGCTGCGCCCAGATTTTGAAACGACTCGACAAGCTGGATGATATTCTGGCAGCCCTCAAGGCCCTGCAGGGTGACAACGACCGCCTGAAGGGCGAACTCGCGGACCTGCGCAATCAGCACAACATGCTGCGCGACCAGGTTGGCGGGTTGCCCAAGCCACTCAGCGCGCAGGAGACCCAGAATATCGCACACACCGAAGCGGAAGGCGCCGCCAAGGGCGCTCTCGACGAGGCACAGCGGCGGAACAGGAAGTTCTCCCTGCTGGGTCTGAATATCGGACCGACGTTCGGTCCCGCTCGACAGGGCGACTTCACCTTCAGCGGCCGCGGCCAGTTCTTCTCGCCGTTCGGCGGAGACGGCACGCAGGCGGTGGAAGCTCAGGGCGAATACCTCTATTATCCGGGCCGCAAGGAAGGACAGTTTGACCTCGGTCTGGTGAAGCGCTGGGGCAACGTGCAAGCCGGCGGTTTTGCGAGCGTCAAGTGGCTCGACCTCGGCATGTACAAGCAGGGCGGCAGCCTCGGCCAGGCCGCCTTCCTGCTGGACTATGTCTTCAACGGCGGCCGGATCGGTGCCTTCGTTACCCGCGGATTCAAGAACTACGCGGTCTTGAACAGCATTACGCTGGCGCCGGGAGCATACCTCCAGACGTATGCACGCGTGGTCAACCAACAGGGCGTAAACTTCCTCTTCAACACCTGGGGTGACGCCCATATCGAGGGCGACCTCGCGTATCTGCAGTTGCGGGAAGTCCACAAAGCACGTCCGGGCGCCAACCTGACGTTGGTGCAACCGGTCAGCGAACACATCGCCGTGACAGTGGGCGGTGCTTACAACGAGTCCCTGGTGGCCGCCGCCGGCAGCGGCGAGGTGAAATTCGGCCTGCAGGTGGGCAACTTCATCAAGCCCTCCGACTACGCCAAGATCACCAGTCCGATACCCATGGATGTTCCCCGCATCCGTTACGAGATCGGCACGCGCCGCGTAGGCGCCAGCCCGCCGGTCGCGGACGCCGGACCGAACCAGTTGGGAGTCCCGGCCGGAACGATCACCCTGAACGGCTCCGGTTCGTCTGACCCTCTGGGTGAGACGCTCACCTACCAGTGGACTCAGATCGCTGGACCGAGTGTTGCGATCAACAACTCCACGTCCGCGATCGCCACGTTCACGGCTGCCCAGGGCACCACGTACAGCTTCCGTCTGACGGTGAGGAATACCGACAATCTCTCGGCTTCCGCGACGACCACGGTATCCACCTCGTCGCCGCTCACGCCGACCATCACTCTGTTCAGCGCCACCCCGGCCACGATCCAACCTGGCGGCAGCTCGACTCTGACC
>Ga0335079_10009559_pt1 | contig 11045 bp, 8 predicted proteins | sample Lox_Sample_33_FD_206719 | JGI IMG/M metagenome (GOLD analysis project Ga0335079, IMG submission 206719) | Soil microbial communities from Loxahatchee National Wildlife Refuge, Florida, United States - Lox_Sample_3.3 | ecosystem: Environmental > Terrestrial > Soil > Wetlands | place: USA: Florida... | reverse complement strand
CACCTCAGCTTCGGCCCCCTGGAGCAGGCTTTCCAACATCTGTTCCCAGGTCGGAATCCCCATCCGCACCTTGTGCTGATGGAGCCGCTCGAAAATATCCCGGCGCAGGCACAGCCACGCGCTGTTGGGATAGTAGAGGTCCATCATCTCTTTCCACACCCGCACAGGCAGCCGGAACCGCGCTTCCTTGTCCCAGGATATCGGCGCCACTTGCAAGCCTTCCCCCGATTCATAAAACACCGTGCCGCTGAATTGAAAACACAGCGGAATCTCGCCGTCCTCTAAGCCGTTGAAGTACTTCACCGCGGCTACATTGAAATCGAACGTGCAAGGCGCCTGCAATTCCAGGCGTGTCTCACCCGCGAACCCGGGCGCCACCGCGCCGGTCTGCGTCCACAGCATATTGTGCAGCGTCTGGCCCCAACGCTGCGGTTCGCCGAATAAATCGGCGAGACGCCCCTGGTCGTCCGGGCTGTAGCGCCGGCGCGTTACCTCGATCTGGATCTGGCACCGCAGCGCCACGGTGTGCACGCGTTCCGGACCCGTGTTCGTCATGCGCAGGTCGAAGCTCAGCAGCGGCGCGGCCGCGAACGGAACCGCCTTGGCGGCTTCGATCTGGAAGCTCAACTCAGGCATGCCACGCTCCGGCACGCATCTTCAAACCGCTGAAGTATGCCTCGAGTTGCTGCCACAGCTCCGGACCGCCCGACAATCCGTGCCAGTGCTTCCGGATCAGCCACACCAGCTTGTAACATTCGTCGATCGGCAGCAGGTAATACTCGTCCTCTGGATACCCGCGCGCCGGTCCCAGCCGGTTCACCAGCAGCGCTTCCACGTCCGTGCCCATATCCGCAAGCGCCGGATTTTCCGCCAGGATCTCGCTCCAGGTGTCGAGCGGCAATTGCGATTCCGCGGCGCCCGCCGGGCTCGGATACAATGCCACCACCTTCGCCGCGGCGCTGCTCTCGAACAAGAACGCCATGTTGATCGGAATCATCAGGCTTTCCCATTGCGCGCCGCTCAGCCGGAAATCGGCCAGATACCGGATCCGCCCGGGAACGCGTTTATATTTCGCACCGCTCTGCCCGCCGAAAAGAATCGCGCACGCGTTGCACGAACACACCAGCTTGCGGGTCTTCGGCTCCACCAGGTGCGGATGATCGCCGGCCAGCTCCAACCCGCACAGCTCGCAGGATTCCACCGCGCGCCGCCGCCCGGCGAACTGGCGCAGGACATCCAGCGAGTGCGCGACGCCGCCGGCGCTCATAGGCCCGCTCCGTCCCCGTTCACCGGCACGCCGCGGCGCGCTCCCGCCAGCTTTTCTAATGGGACGAACCCGCTCGCGGCGCCCGCCGTTTCTTCGATGATGAGCCCGGTCAAATCCGGAGCCGCTTCGTACAGAGCCGCTTCTACCGCCGGCTTCAGCGAGCCGCCGTTCGATCGCAGGCGTAGCCGGATCACGCCCTCGTCAATGCCGGCTAACTCCACCGCGCCTTGAGAGTGAAAGCGTGCGTCGAGCTTATCCACCGCACGCCGCACCCGGGTCTCCAGATCGAGCGGATGCAGCCCGTTCGCCGCCAGCAGGTTCCCCACCAGATCGTCCCGGCCGAGTTCTTCCAAGATCTGCCGGCCGTACTCGCCCTTCCGCGCCAGCAGTTCCGCCACTCGCGACAGACCCTCGCCATAAAGTTCCATCAGCGTCTGCACCAAGTCCCGCGCCGTCGCCAGCGAATCCGGATCCGCGGAGGCCTCCAGTTCGCGGATCAGTTTCTCGATGCGCCCGCTCTGCTGCTGCACTTCCGTCATTTTTGGCATGGCTGCTCGCGTCCTGCGCAAAGCCGTGGCCGGCGGAGGCAAGACACCGGCCACGGATGCATCCCATTTCCTAGGAATGCACTCCGAAAGTGGGCGAATGGACCGTCTCCAGTACCTTGCCTTTGCCCAAATACATGTGTACGCCGCAAGGCAGGCAGGGGTCGAAACTCCGCACCGCGCGCATGATGTCGATGCCTTTGAATTTGTCCGGCCCGTTCTCTTCGAAAATCGGCGTATTCTGCACCGCATCCTCGTACGGCCCCGGCGTGCCATAAACGTCCCGGGGGTTCGCGTTCCACGGCGTCGGCGGATACGGGTGATAGTTCGCGATCTTGCCGTTCCGGATCACCACGTGGTGCGACAGCACGCCGCGCACCGCTTCGTGGAAGCCGCACCCGATCGCCTCGTCCGGCACCTTGAAATCCGTCCACGTTCTGGTCCGCCCCGCGTGGAGTTCCTTGAGCGCCTGCTCGGCGAAGTGTAGCGCCGCCGCAGCCGAGTACGCTTGGAAGTAAGTCCGCGCCCGGTCCCGCTCGATGGCATTGCTCCATTTCGGAATCTTCCACTCGAACTCAACCTCCGGCAACGACACCGTCTTCGGAAGGTAGATCTTCACGCTGTGCCCAGTCGCCTTAATATAGCCGATGTCTACCAGGCCGGCCAGCGCCGTCGACCAGAACCGCGCGATCGGCCCGCCACCCGTGTCGAGCGCCAGGTAGTCGCCCGTCCGCTGATCGTACCACCGCGGCGACATCACCCAGGTGTACTTGCCCGCGAAATCCCGCTTCTGCGGTTTCGGAATCGTCGTCTGGTTCCACGGATGTCTCTGGTCGACCGGATTCCCCAGTGGGTCTTCCCGCACGAACGTCTCGCCGTGCTCCCAATCGTCGTAATACGAGCTGCCCAGCAGAATCCGTATGTTTAGGTTGATGTCCACCAGGTCGTGAGTCACCGCCTTGCCGTCCACAATCACTCCGGGAGTCACGTACATCGCGCGGCCCCATTCGTTCATGTTCTTGTAGGTGTAGTCGCACACGGCCGGATCGTTGAACGATCCCCAACACCCCAGCAGCACGCGCCGCCGTCCCACCTCTTCGTAACCCGGCAGAGCTTCGTAGAAAAAGTCGAATAAGTCGTCGTGCAGCGGCACCACCTTCTTCATGAACTCCACGTACTTCATGAGCCGCACAATGTAGTCCGTAAACAGTTGCACCGTCGGCACGGTCCCCACGCCCCCCGGATACAGCGTCGACGGATGCACGTGCCGCCCTTCCATCAGGCAGAACATCTCGCGCGTCATGCGGCTCATCACCAGCGCCTCGCGGTAGAACGCGCCGGTGAACGGATTCAGCGCCGTCATGATATCCGCGATGGTCCGGTAGCCGTGCAGATTGGAATTGGGAGATGCCGTCTTCTGCGCCTTGGCCCACACGCCCGGATTCGTCTCTTTCACCATCTGCTCGCAGAAGTCGACGCCCACCAGGTTGTCCTGGAAAATATTGTGATCGAACATGTACTCGGCGGCCTCGCCGAGATTTACGATCCACTCGCCCAACGCCGGCGGGCGCACGCCGAACGCCATGTTCTGCGCGTAACAGGCGCAAGTCGCGTGATTGTCGCCGCAGATGCCGCAAATCCGGCTCGTGATAAAGTGCGCGTCCCGCGGATCCTTGCCCTTCATGAAAATACTGTAGCCGCGGAAGATCGATGAAGTACTGTGGCACTCCGCTACCTGCCGGTTTTCGAAGTCGATCTTCGTAAAGATTCCCAGGCTGCCGACTATGCGGGTAATCGGGTCCCAGTTCATCTCGACCAGCTTCCTGGCCTTAGCCGGAGTCTCTGTCATCGTTCCAGTTAGCGTGCTCATTCGATCGCTCCTTTGCCTTTCAGTAAGTCCGCGCGTGATACCCGGTCGTGAGTTCAGCCCGCGCGTGCCGCCATTTGGGCTCTTTATTCAGGCTCGTGTTGGTGAACGAACGCAGAGAACTAAGCGCGCGGCCATAGATATTCGCCGCGTTCGTCGACATCTTCGCGCCCGGCGGCTCGTCCATGAACGGCATGAACTTATCCGGGAAGCCCGGCATCGTGCACCCGATGCAGATCCCGCCTACATTCGGGCATCCGCCGATGCCCGCCATCCAGCCCCGCTTCGGTACGTTGCAGTTCACCACCGGACCCCAGCAGCCCAGCTTCACGATGCACTTGGGCGAGCCGTACTCCGTGGTGAAGTCCCCCTGCTCGTAGTAGCCCGCGCGATCGCACCCCTCGTGCACCGTCTTGCCGAACAGCCACGTCGGACGTAACTGGTCGTCGAGCGGAATCATGGGCGCCAGCCCCGCGACTTGATACAGCAGGTACAGCACCGTCTCCATGAAGTTATCCGGCTGCACCGGGCAGCCGGGAACGTTGACGATCGGCAGTCCGGCTTTCGATCGCCAATCCCAGCCCAGATAATCCGCCAAACCCATGCACCCGGTCGGATTCCCTTCCATCGCATGGATTCCCCCGTATGTCGCGCACGTCCCGATCGCCACCACCGCCAGAGCTTTGGGCGCCAGACGGCCGATCCATTCCGTCGTGGGAATCGGCTGGCCCGTTTGGCTGTCCGTCCCCAGCGCCGCCCAGTAGCCTTCTTTCTTGATCTTCTCGTTGGGTATCGAGCCTTCCACAACCAGCACGAAAGGCTCCAGCTTGCCCTTCTCCGCCAGGTAGAAATGCTTCATGAAGTCGTCGCCGCATTCGTAGGCTAAGACTGGATTGTGCAGGTGGACCTTCGGTAGCCCGGGGATGGCGCCTAAAAGAACGTCTTCGATGCTGGGCTGGGTGGCTGCGGTAACGGATACGGAATCTCCGTCGCAGCCCAGGCCTGCGGTAATCCAAAGGATGTGAACTTCGGGGACCGGTGACGGCCTGTGAGTCTTGCGGCCGTATGGAACGGTTTCGGCTGGCATACTTGGCCCTCCTCTCCTATCGATCTGTTGTGGACGCTACATTTTCGGAGGGCTCTGCTGTGATCCTTGTTACATAGCCACTACGCCTCTAAGTGCAGCGTCCCAAACATCCATGGGCATTGTAGGAAAACTGTTCCGGAGTCTCAATACGTGGCAGCCTGTATTTGTTTTCGTGATTCCTACGATAGGAGGGATCGGGGATCCCCCGATGCGATCCTGCCGCCTACCCGCCAGCCCTGTGCAGGCGCGCCGATGCACCATGCGATTCTGTTAGAGCGCCACCGCCGACATGCATGGAATCGGGATCCCCGCTTGCCAGCAAGTGTGACGCCGGATACGGAAATCCGGCTGTCACTGCCGCCGGAGAAAAGCGGTGGTACTTTCCCGCCCCATGTAGCGCTCCAGCACCGCGCGCGGCGCGCGCCGCAGGTCGGCCATCATCAGGACGTCGAGAACATTCGAAAAACGTGGGTCAATGTTGAAGCCGAGAACCCGCCCGCCGGCCCGCATATACTGCTTGATGAGAATTGGCACCCCCTTGCCGTCCGGCTCCAGGTCGGCGATGGGGGCGGAAAGCTCTTCTAGGTCCTGGGCAAACTGGCCCATGGCCTGCGCCTGCCATCGCACGCCGTGGTTCCGCCGATAGGGATGCCTGGGCTTGATCCAGTGCGCCAGAGCGGAGTCCTGTTGCGTCTCCAGATAACTTACCAGTAAACTGCGTGAAACCGGATTGTAATCGTTGCTGATGCTGACGGCGCCAAACAGCACCGCGCACTCCGGATGCGCGGAGACGTACCGCGTGATGCCCTTCCACAGCAGCAGCAGCGGCGCATACTGTCTCTGGTACTCGGGCCGGACCCATGAGCGTCCCATCTCCAGGGCGGGTCCCGTGCGCTCGAACAACTCCGGGCTGAGGCGGAATAACGTGCTGGAATAGAGCCCCTCCACGCCGAAGCGGGGCAGCAAATCCGCCGTGGGACCGAGCCGGTAAGCTCCGGCCACTTCCTGCGCCGCCTTGCTCCACAGGAACAGGTGCAGGTAATGCGGATCGAACCGATCCAAATCGAGCGGAGCGCCGGTGCCTTCGCCCGCCTTCCGGAAAGTCAGCTCGCGCAACCTTCCGATCTCCCGCAGGATGTTGGGAGTGGCATCCGCCCCCGAAAGGTACACCGCAAACTCCTCGTTCTCGCATACCGGGTGCAGGCGCACGGCTTCCTGAATGAGGAGGTCTCGTTGAGTCTCGGAAGCGAGCGGCATCAGGCGCCGTTTAGGGAAAAAGCCGATCGGGAGCCGGACGATATTGCCCGGCGTTGGCCGCCGGCTGGCAAGCAGAAAAGTCCGGAAGCGAAGATATTCGATCGTCTCGCGCTCGCTTGAAAACGATTTGAGGGCGGCGGCGGAAACCGGACGGCCGACGCGCACTTCGATGCTCTTGCCGCGCTTGTTCAGCATCTCGCGCGGCAGATTCGCGGTCCGCAATCTCGGATGCAGCGCCCCGATCAGTTGGAATCCCAGACCATTGGCGCCCTTGAAATAAACCGGCAAAGCGGCGCATCCGGCCATGCGGATGAGGTGCGCCACGGCCGCATTCCACGGCGGATCCACAATCCCGCGGTCTCGCCAACTCGGCCGCGCCACGTCGCCGGACGGGAACAACGCCAGGACGCCGCCGCCTTCCAGCCACTCCAGGCACTCCCGCATCGGCTTCCGGTTCTCGCGGACCGACCTGCTTCCCCCGTAGGGATTTACGAAAACAAAATGCTCCCGCAACTCCAGAACGGAAGCCAACAGCGAGTTGGCCATGATTTTGAAGTCCGGCCGTGCGCGCCGCAGCACCGCGGCGAGTATGGCGGCCTCCAGAAAGCCGAATGGGTGATTGGCCGTAACAACCACCGCGCCGGTGGCCGGAATGCGGGCGGCATCGTCTGCCGCCACGGCGTAAGTCACATCGAGCAGCGAAAGCAGGCGCTCGAAAACCTCGTTGCCCTGGGTCTGGCGGCATGCCGACCGCAGCATTTCTCCCAGCCGGTCCACCAGGAGAAGTTTTTGAATGGCGGGCTCCACCGGTGTCAACAAGCGCTTCACCGGTTCGGCGAACAAAGCGCCCAAATCGATGGGAACTAGCGGCGGTCCGGAGTTTTCCATACCGACCATATAACACTCGCCGGTTACATCGTCGTGAATATGCGGTTACCGTTCTGCTCAAGCCGCGTGGCGCAAGCTGCAGCTTGCCGCGGCGAACTCTAGTTCGCCGGTGCGGCGAAAGTTCGCCCGTACGGCGGAAGTTCGCCGGTGCGGAGGGCTTCAGCTCGGCGGCAAATTAAAGAGGCTTCTGTCCCGCTATCCACTGGATGGCATGCTGCACCATCTCGCGGGCATTCTTGAGAGAGAGCTTTTCCTTGATGTGGGCGTAGTAGGACTCCACCGTCTTCACGCTCAGGTGTAACTCTTCGGCGATTTGGCGGGTGCCGTGGCCTTGTCCGATCAGCCGGAAAACCTCTAATTCCCGGTCCGTGAGCTCGTCGATCGGCGAACGGTTCGTAACTCCGGAGCCGGTGATGTACTGTTGCACCATCTTCTTGGCCATCCGTTCGCTGACGTATACCTCACCGCCCAGGATCTGGCGTATGGCGACCAATACTCTGTCCGTGGCTTCCTGCTTCATGATGTAGCCGTTGGCGCCCGCTCGCAACGCCCGCTCGGCGTACAACGACTCGTCGTGCATCGACAGAATCAACACCGGCAGCCTGGCATCGCGAGCCCGGATCGCTTTCAGGAGCTCGATGCCATCCGGACCGTCCAACGACACGTCCACGATCAGGATATCCGGCTTCAACGGGTCGATCGAGTGCAGCGCCGTACGCGCATCTTCTGCTTCTCCGCAGACCATCAGGTCCGGCTCGCGGTTGATCAGTTGCGAGAGTCCCTGGCGCACGATGGGGTGGTCGTCCACCACGAAGACCCGGGTCATTCCGGATTCGCGCGGCCGGGCGGTCGTCATGCTCTTTCCGCCGGGACGCTATGCGGCTGGAGGGCACACGCCACCACGGTTCCGCCCGGCACGCCGCGCCGGATCTCGAGCGTGGCGCCGATCATTTTTGCGCGGTAGTTCATGATGTGCAACCCCATGCCCGGGCTACGGCCAACGTCTTCCGGAAGGCCCCTCCCGTCGTCGGTAATGCGCAGCGCGGCGCCGCCGCCGTCAGGAGCCAGGCTGATGAGAATGTTTTTCGCGTAACCGTGCTTGATGGCATTGTTCACGGCTTCCTGCGCAATGCGATACAGGTGGTTCGCGGCGACGTCATCATGGATCAAGACCGGCCGGTCGCACTCGAAGCGGCACGAAAGGCCATACAGGTTCCCCACTTCCACGGCGTAATGCTCCAGCGCCGACATCAGCCCCTGGGCATCGGAAACGACGGGGAGCAGCCCCCGCGACAGTTCGCGCGTCTTGTGGATGGCTTCGTTCACCAGGCTGACGATTTTGCTCGCATCCGCAGCCTCGGCCACCGCTTGATCCGCGAGTTTCTGTTCCAGCACCTTGCTCATAAAAGCGATGCCCGTGAGATGCTGGCCCAAACCATCGTGGAGATCCTGGCCGATGCGGCGCTCCTCCCGGCCGCTGATTTCCAGGATGGCCGTCTCCAGGCGCTTGGAATCGGTGATGTCGATGCCCGTGGCAATGATGTGGCGCACGTGGCCGTTGGCGTCCGGCAGCACCGTCCCCGACCAGGAGATCAGGCGCGCTCCGCCGAAGCCCGTCGACCAATGCGCTTCGATGTTTCTGGGAACTTGTCCGCCGCGCAACCGGTCGAATGCGCTCTTGAATCGCTCCCGATCTTCGGCGATCGGAAACAGTTCCCACGCATACCAGCCTTTGACTTCGCCAAACTGACGGCCGCTGGTTTGCTCGCAGGCGCGATTGAACTGCACCACGCGCCCGTCCAGGTCGAGGACGATGATCAACGTGCCAACGGTATGCAGAATCGCCGATACGAAGTTGCGCTCCTGCTGCAGGGCTTCTTCCGCATGTTTCAACTCCGTGATGTCGAACGCCACGCCCTGAATGAACCACGGGTGGCCGTCGCTGCTGCGCACCATCTTCGCTTCGCAGTGAAACCAGACCACGTGGCCGTCGCGGGCGATCACGCGGTACACCGATCGCAGCGGCTTGCCGGTGAGAAACATCTCGGCGGCTTCCAGGCTCCACCGGAGGTTGTCCTCGGGGTGAATCTGGCGGTACCAGCGGACCGGGTCTTCCAGCCACTCCGCCTGCGAAAATCCGAGCGCCGCTTCGATGTAAGGACTGACGTAGGCTTCGCCGATTCCGCGATCCAGATAAACCATGAATACGACAGCCGGAAGCTGCTCCACCAGGCTGCGGTACCTGGCTTGCATGTTGGGTAACTGGAGCGCGCCGTCGGAACCGGCCGCTGCGCGTGGGCTATCGGAGGAACTCCGCAGGAACACACTCGCCAATTCCTCGAGCATGGCTTGCGCCTCGAGTAGGGACGGCTCGGCGCCGCCGTTCTGCAGACCTTCCGGCCCGTAACCACCCGCTATCATGAGCGCGTCGCGAAGCATGGTCTTACGTACGCCGGCTGCGCCAAACCGGCTCCTTGTTGAGCGACTCCTGCACGAACCGGCGCAATGCATGTATCGCCCTGCCGTAAGTCATCACCGCGCTGGAGGAAAGCAACGATCCGGGCGGCTGATTCATGAACGGCATGAACTTATCCGGAAAACCCGGCATCGTACATCCGATGCAGATCCCGCCCACATTGGGACAGCCGCCAATGCCATTCATCCAGCCCCGCTTCCCCACATTGCATTGCACCACGGGACCCCAGCATCCCAGCTTCACGATGCATAGCCGCGAGCCATACTCTTCGGCAAACTCTCCTTGCTCATAGTAACCGCCGCGGTCGCACACCTCGTGAAGCGTCTGCCCGAAAAGCCAGGTGGGCCGCAAGGCCTCGTCGAGCGGAATCATCGGCGCGCGGCCGGCCGCCTGGTGGAGCAGGTAGAGCAGCGTCTCCATGAAATTGTCGGGCTGCACCGGGCATCCCGGAACACAGACGATCGGGATTCCGGCCTGCGATTTCCAACTCCATCCAAGGTAATCCGCCAAGCCCATGCATCCGGTGGGATTTCCTTCCATGGCATGGATGCCGCCATAGGTGGCGCATGTCCCAGCCGCGATCACCGCCCACGCGTGCGGCGCCAGGCCATCGATCCATTCGCACGTCGTGATCGGCTGGCCGGTGCGCTGGTCCGTGCCCATCGAAGCCCAGTAGCCCGCTTCTTTGTTTTTTTCGTCCGGGATGGATCCTTCCATCACCAGGATGAAAGGCGACCGCCGGCCCGCGGCGGCTTCGTGGAACGGCCGCAGAAATTCGTCCCCGTTTTCAAACGCCAGCACCGGATTGTGGAAGTTCACCTTGGGGATCCAAGGCAGTCCGCCGCGTACGATGTCCTCGATGCTCGGCTGCGTGGCGGCGGTCATCGCGATGGATTCCCCATCGCAGCCCAAACCGGCCGTAACCCACAGGACATCGATTTCCGCGATCGGTTCCGGCATCTCACCCTCCGGGCATTTCCAGCAAATGGCGGCAGCTCAGTCCCTGGTCGGGTATTGTACCTGATTGGGGGGCACTCGTGGGTCGGCCTGCGGGACGCGCAACACTCGTGCAGATCCTCGCGAAGCGCTAGTTCGCGGCGTCGTAGCTTGGATGTGGCCGTGCGGTCTAGCCAGCAGCCTTCTTGGCCTCGTTGGCTTTTCGGTACGCGGCCCAACGCTTCTTCGTGGCAGCCACGATACGCGCCCGTCCCGCCGCGCTGAGCATCCGCTTTTGCGGCTTGGGCGCAGCCGCTCTCGTCCCGTGCTGGGCTTTGAAAACAGCCCACCTCTTCTTCTGCGCCAAGGCGATCCGCCGGCGCGCGGACATGCTCATGGTCCGCTGCTTACCCGCGGGCGCCCCCTCCTCGCCGGCCGCCGGCGCGTGCCGCGGGGATGGCCCGGTTCCTAGCTGGCTTCGCAGCTCCGCTATCTTCTGCTGAATCTGGTCTCGCTGATGCTGGAAACCGATTAATGCAGCTTCGAGTATTTCATTGTCTTGCATGGTTGATCGTGGCATCAGGCCGATTATACTCCGACTTATCCGCTATTGTCACAGCCTTGTCAACTTAATTAATTCCAAGCCCGAAATGAACGATACAATTATCAACGTGATTCGGGCGAGATTTATGAGCGTATAGGTTCCGGATCGCATTGGCGCC
>Ga0335079_10009558_pt1 | contig 11045 bp, 8 predicted proteins | sample Lox_Sample_33_FD_206719 | JGI IMG/M metagenome (GOLD analysis project Ga0335079, IMG submission 206719) | Soil microbial communities from Loxahatchee National Wildlife Refuge, Florida, United States - Lox_Sample_3.3 | ecosystem: Environmental > Terrestrial > Soil > Wetlands | place: USA: Florida... | reverse complement strand
GGAACCCGTAAGCTGATCGTGGTCACGGCTCATCGACGCGAGAATTTCGGGCCGGGACTGACGAGTATCTGCCAGGGAATACTCCGCCTGGTGACGGAGCGCGACGACATTGAGATCGTCCTTCCCGTTCACCCCAACCCCAACGTGCAGTCGATTGTGCGTCCCATGCTGGGCGGCCACAGCCGTATTCACCTGGTCAATCCCCTGGATTATCCCCATTTCGTCTGGCTCCTGAGCCAGGCCTACCTGGCCCTGAGCGACTCGGGAGGGATTCAGGAGGAGATGCCCTCGCTGGGACGCCCGGCGCTGGTGATGCGCGAGAATACCGAGCGTCCCGAGGGTGTGAAGGCAGGCGTGTGCAAGCTGGTGGGCACCTCCGCCGATGTTATCTATCGCACCGTCACCCGGCTCCTCGACGACAAGAAGGCCTACGTGCAATTCGCCCGGCGGCGCAATCCGTTTGGTGATGGCAAAGCCGCGCAACGCATCGTGGCCGCGCTGAAAGAGCTTCCGTGCCGGCTCTAACCCTCCTCTCCTTGGACCTTCGGCGGTGGCGTCCTGGCAATAGACATCCCCCGCCACGCCGCTTGACTCCCGCGGCGGGTGACGGTATCTTCTCCGGCAACCATGATGTGGACAGCCTTTTGAAAGCAGGATGACAAATCGCGAAGGCGGTACGGCAATGGCCAAACCCTTATCCGCAGTGGATTGCATAGCTCCGGCATTTACCCAGACCAGGAAGCAGCTTTTCGCCCCCTTTCGGTGGGGCCGTTGGGCGCGCCTGGCGCTCATCGGTATTATCACCGGCGAGGGAGCCGGCGGAGGGGGTGGCGGCTTTCCCGGGGGAAACTTCAACTTTCCCAACGCTCACCCTCGAGGCCGCAGAGCCTTATTTGCCCTCCCCAATTTCGAGTGGAGTAAAGTCCTTCCCTATTTGCCCTGGATCCTGGCCGGAGTTGTACTGCTCCTGGTACTGGTTTTCCTTTGGATCTATGCCGCGTCGGTGTTTCGTTTCGTCCTCTTTGATTCGGTTCTGCATGACCGCTGCCAATTTCAAGGGAGCTGGACGCGCTGGGAACCCTGCGGCCGAAGCTACTTCTTGTGGTCGCTTGCCCTCGGCGCGCTGGCGATGGCGGGATTCGCCGTGGTCGTCGGAGTCCCGTTGCTCCTCGCCTGGCGCGCCGGACTCTTCCACCATCCCGGCGAACACCTCGCTGCGTTGATTCTGGGAGGCGCCGCGCTTCTCTTCCTCCTGGTCGCCTATGCCGTGCTGGTGGCGATCATCGGCCTCTTTGCCAAGGATTTCTGCGTTCCTATCATGGCGATGGAAAATGTTGGCGTGCTTGATGCCTGGCACCGCCTGCTCCCGATGCTGGGAGCGGAGAAGATGGCCTTTGCCGGCTATGTTTTGATGAAGATCGTGCTGGCCATTGGCGCCGCCATCATTTTCGGTATCACTACACTCCTGGCCTTAATTCTCCTTCTCATCCCGCTGGGGATCGCGGGGGTCATCGGTTTTTTTGGCGGGAGAGCGATTGGACTCACGCTGAATGCCGCCACCATCAGCATCCTTGTCGCGTTAGGCGCCATCATGCTGGCGGGGTTCATTTACCTGGCCGGGTTGATTAACACCCCTGCCACGGTCTTCTTCCAATCCTATGTCCTCCACTTTATAGGCTCGCGCTACGAGCCCGTGGGCGCGGCGCTCTTCCCGCCGCCCCCGGAATCCATTCCCCCGCTCGAGCCCCAGGTTAATCATTGAGGGAAAGTGTCAGGTGGCTTGATGTTTTGCCACCCTTGGCCGTTGAGGGAATCGAGAAATGCCAGGAGGTCGCGCCGGGTTTCTTCGTCAAGATAGAAAGGGGTGAGGCGGGTATCCAGGTGGGGGTTGGGCAGGCCTCCTTTGGCGTAGAGGTCGAGCACCTCGCTCAGGGTCTTGACGCTGCCATCGTGCATGTAGGGAGCGCGGGCGGCAAGATCGCGCAGCGTGGGCACTTTGAACCTGCCGGAGTCTCCGCGCTTTTTGGTAACATCTTCGCGGCCGGGATCGGGATTTGCTTGATCCATGCCCACGCCGAGGTTGGCAAACTTCTCATCTGAGAAGTTCGGCCCTTTATGGCATTCCGCGCACTCGCCCTTCTTGTTGAAGAAGTCCAAGCCATCTTTCTGTTGCTTTGTCAGCGCCGATTTGTCACCGGCCAGGTAGCGATCGTAGGGGGCGTTCCCGGATACGATGGTGCGCTCGAAGGTGGCGATGGCTTTCGCAATGCGATCGTAGGTGATGGCGTTGTCCCCGAAAGCCGCGGCGAAAAGCGGCCCGTACCCTTTTATGCCGCGAACTTTTTCGACCACTCCCTCTTCGGTCATGCCCATTTCATCCGGATTGGTAAGGGGCGAGACGACTTGCGCCTCCAGCGTGGATGCGCGCCCGTCCCAAAATTGCGATTGCCCCCAGGCGCGATTGATCAGGGTCTGGGCGTGACGGACTCCCTGCTTCCCATCCACGCCACGGGAGAGCGGCGTGCTCGCGGAGAACGCATGCGCCGGTTCATGGCAAAAGGCGCATGAAACAACCCCATTGGCGGAAAGCCGCCCGTCGAAAAAGAGAACTTTGCCCAACTCGGCGCGCGCCGGTGAATAGGGATTGTCAGCCGGCCAGGGGATGGGAGGGAAGCCTCGAGGCGCCCGGAAAAGGAAGGTGTCAGGTGTCACTTGCGAGGTGCAAGGTGTCGGGTTCCTGGTGGTACGAAGAGCACGTGCCATATCTACTGATCCCTGAGCCCTGACCCATGGCCGCTCAATAGGAGCCAGCCCGAGGCACAAGGATAGAAGCAGTCCCACCGGCGCGAGTTTCAGAGGCAGGGCCAATTAATCCTCCCCGCTTCCGCTATTCGGCCTCAGTCCCCGCGGGACGTGCGGCGTGATGAAGCGAAAACGGCGCCCAATGATCATTTTCGCGATGAGGTGATCCGTGCTGCGCGTGACGCCAACGCCCACGCCGAAATTGAATTCCCAGTTGGGGCCGAAATCGTAGTCAATGGCAGGGAAGATCTGGTGCTGTTGTTCGTACAGCGGGTCAAAGCCGGTGACGGGCCCGAGTGCTCCGTAATACTCCACGCCCGCGCTCAGTTTCCGCGTCAGGGAGTATGCCACTTTGAAGTTTGGGGAAAAGGTAACCCCCTGCGACACGCCGGGTCCGTGGAAGGAGCGGTCGAGAGCCGGGTTAAAGGACACGTACCACTTGGTCCATTGCTTGTCCACGATGGGGCGGATTTCCCACGTCCAGGTGTCGGCGGAGAAGATGGGTCGCTGATAGCCTATCTCGGTGGAAAGACTCACCCCCACCGGCCAGTGCCAACTATCGGGCGCACGCACGCGCGGGCGGATATGGCTTCCCACCCACTTATACCCCTGGTCGGGACCGTAGCTGGTGAAAATGTAGAATCCGGTTTCAAACCAGCTATTCCAACCCTGGGTGATCTCCAGCGTCTCGTGGAGTTGATGCTCGTCCGGCCAGACCCCCTGGTAGACGGTCTTGAAACCCTCGAAGGTGAAGTTGCTGTGCAATTCCACCATGGTGCGCCCCGGCGCAACGGTGTCGGCTCCATAAACCTGAATCTCATAGTTACCTTGGGCGTAGGCAGGCACGGCGGCCAGGCAGAGGATGAGGGCCAGTTGGATGGGCTTTGGAATGTTCAGACTCCCGGCTGGGGTTTTCCTCCTGCCTGAAATTCCCCCAGATCATTGCGGTTACCAACCAAACTCCAGATTATCTTACACCAGCCGCCGGTCATCCAAGGCAGGCTAATCCCCTGCGGGTGGCCGGCGTGCAACACGCGGCAGGGTCTTAAGATCTCCCGGTGGTTGGAGGCAATTGGCCGTGGATTTGGCTTCCCGCTTGCATTGCGAGTGTTCATCTTAGCCCGCCTGTGGAAGTTGGCCCACAGAAAGGCCTCGACTATCGTAGCGAGGTGCAGAATTCATGAACAGCCGAAGAGATTTCCTCAAAAGTTCAGCCGGTCTCGCCGCGACCTGGGCTGCAAGCCCCATGGCCGGAGCCCAGTCACCGCCCGCGGCTTCCCTTCCCAAGGTCCACTTCGGGGGGGCCGAAATCAGCCGCCTGGTGATGGGATGTAACCAGTTTTATGGGTATTCCCATTTCAATACCCTCCTGGATCAACTGATGGTCGAGTGGAATACGTCGGACCGCGTTTCCCAAACCCTCCTCCAGTGCCAGCAGAACGGCATCAATACCTACCAGTCTTCGCATCATGCCCGGGAACTGGCCGACCTGGATCTATTTCGGGCCAAGGGTGGGAACATGCACCTGATCCACGTGGACGGAGAGAAGGGTCCGGTGGAGGAAACCGTCCGTCGCAGCGGAGCGTTCGCGCTCTACCATCACGGCGAAGTCACCGACCGGCTCTTCCGTGCCGGTCAGATGGACCAGGTGGAGGAGTACACAAAGAAGGTGCGGCAGGCCGGGGTCAAGGTGGGAATCGGAACCCACAAACCGGAAGTGGTGGAATACGCGGAAGAGCACGGATGGGATGTGGATTTCTATGTCCTGTGCGCCTACAACCGCACCCGCACACCGGAGGAGATCCGCCGGATGCTCGGCGTCCTGCCTCTGCCCGCATCGGAACTTTACCTGGAGACCGACCCTCACCGCGCCTACCAAGTGGCACGGAAAACCTCCAAGACCTGCTTCTTATTCAAGGTCCTCGCGGCTGGCCGCCTGGCGCGTTCTCCGGAAATGGTCGACCAGGCTTTTAAGGACGCATTTGATAATATCAAGCCCCAGGACTGCATCATCGTGGGCATGTTTCCCCGTTTTCAGGACGAGGTGAAGGAAAACTGTGATCGTGTCCGGCGGATCCTGAATTTCAAATCCTGAGGCATGGGGCAGAAACGGGCAAAGTTGAAACCCGAAAACCGCCCGCGTAGTCCGCGAAGCTATCGAGACTATGAATCTCCCCGCTTTCCTGGTCCCGGCACCCACCAATACCCGATCAACACCCTCCGATTAGCTTGTGGAAATAGAAGACAAAGAGTAGGATAGGGTACCGAAAACGCGGTAGTCATACGTCCTTACTCGCGAGCGTGGTGATATGGAAGGCTGTCCACGTACCGCTGTGCTTCTTCTTGCGGCGTGTTTCCTACCCTTGCCAATTACAGCCCAGGGTCCCGGATCGGCGGGAGGGGCTGAGAACCTTCCTTCGGCTGCGACCCTGGACAGAGCTGCCTACGCCAGGTCGCAAGCATCCTGGATGGTAGCGGGTAAGGTAAAGAATGTGCACGGGGAACCACTGAGAGGAGCCGCCGTGACAGTTGCCCCCTTGGTCGGTGCGGGGGGCAGATTCCTCCAAACCGATGACCAAGGCCAGTTCAGCACCCAGTACCTCCTGAATGCCGAAGAAGTCCGCCGGTTCACCGTGATCTTGACGGTCAAGAAAAAAGGATTTGAGACGGCGCACATCTATGCCGACTATGCGGATTCCAACAAGAGCTGGGAAATCCCTATTACGCTGCGCGAACCAAAGCAGGACCCCACCCTGCTCTCTTCGGAGGATTTGATTTCCGGATTGGTGCCCCGGTTGAAACACCTGGGGCCGGCCGAGGGGCTTTCCTCAAAGGGCGCGAAGGACTATACGCATGGCCTGACTGAGTTCTTGGACCATCATCGCCCGGAGCAGGCCGTGCCGCTCCTATCCAAGGTGGTGGAAGCCAGCCCGGATTGTATCGCCTGCCGGACCCTGCTCGGCTTAGTGGAGCTGAGCTGGAATGACTGGGATGACGCGAACCGGGCTTTCGCAGAGAGTGTAAACGCCTCGCTAGCGAATCCCAAAACGGCCCGGCCTGAGCCTCTCATCGCGTTCGGAACCTGGATAAGCTGGCAGCACGAGCCGGAGAAGGCGGAACCTTACTTCGCCGAAGCGCTCAAATATGCCCCCCAGGACGCGCTGGCTTTGCAGGAACTCGGACGCGCCCGGCTGTTGACACAAAAGTACGATGCGGCAGTCGAGGACCTGAAGAAAGCCCTCGGCGCCGGGGCGGGACAGGAGGCACAACTACTGGAGGTCGAGGCTCTCTTCGAAGCGGGCCGCATCAAGGAGGCGGCTGCCCAAATGGACCATTATCTGGGAGGGCGCGACATCAAGACTCTGCCGGTGCATGTCCGCCAGGTGTGGGTGAACCTCCAGGATCAGGAGAAGGTTCTGGCCACCTACGGCCAGGCCAATTCGCCCAAGGATAAGGAGCGTCTCGATTTTCTTCAACGCCCGCCCGCGGAACTGATCCAAGGACTGGAACCCGCCCGGGACCAGGAACAACTAAGTTCCATCCTCGAGGCTGCGGGAGCGAAGATTGTAGAACTCATCGAAGACTTTCCCAATACCAGTTCGCTCGAGGAAATCCACCAGGAAAAACTCACGCATAAGGGGAAGGTCGGCGGCACGCAAAGCCAAAAGTTCCGGTATTTATGCCTGGTGCCCCACGAGTCCTGGGGGCCCGGCTTCGCCGAATATCGCACGGATGTGACGGGAACAGAAACGCCGCTGGGAGGATTGAGCGACGGATACATGCTGACCACTGGTTTCGCCTCGGCGGAGATGGTTTTCCATCCCACCTACCGCTCCGAAAGCACTTTCCGTTACCTCGGACGGCAGAAAATTGATGGACAGGATACCCTGCTGGTCGCGTTTGCCCAGACTCCAGGGCGAGCCCACTTGGCAGGTGCTTTCCTTCAGAACGGCGTGCAGTTGACGACGTATTCGCAGGGGCTGGCCTGGATTGATAACGCCACCCACGCGATTGTTCGCCTGCACACCGACCTCCTGGCGCCCCTTCCCGATGTCCGGTTGGAACGAGAGAGTACGGATATCGATTTCCACGAGGTCCGCTTCAGTCACGCAAGCAAAGCCTTGTGGCTGCCGGAAGAGGTTACCGTGGCCATCGACTGGAACGGCAAACGCCTCCGCAATCAGCATAAGTACACCGACTTCCAGGTTTTTGGCGTGGATGCCTCGGAAAAGATAGGGAAACCCAAGGCCGCCCTGGAACCTGCAGGAGAGCCCCGATAACCCGCCGTTTCAGGCCGCTCCGCTCAACTCTCCCAAGCGATACAGCGCCTCGCCGCTCACCCGCATGGTCAGCCACTCCTTCATGACCTTGGCGCCCAGCGATTCGTAGAATTCGATGGAGGGTGTGTTCCAGTCCAGTACCTGCCACTGATAGCGCCCGCAACCCTTCTCCACGGCGACTTTGGCCAGATACGTCAGTAAGGCCCTGCCGATTCCCTTTCTGCGGAATGGTGGCCGAACGAAGAGATCCTCCAGGTAGATTCCGGGCTTGCCTTGCCAGGTGGAGTAATTGAAGAACCAGAGCGCGAAGCCCGCCGGCTTACCACTCCACTCGGCGATTTCCACGTAGAAGCGTGGCTCGGCGGAGAAACCGTCGCGGCGCAGGTCCTCCGGCGTGGCCACGGCCTCCTCGGGTGCTCGCTCGTACTCCGCCAATTCGCGGATGAATTCCAGGATCAGGGGAATGTCTTGCGGGGTCGCTCTGCGGATGTTCAGCATGAAGAAATTGTAGCATGGGGACAGTTGACACCCGTCGGCCCGGCTGATTTAATGGCATGCCGACAAGGGGGTAATGCTATGTCAACACGACGAAATTTTCTGGGAAGCGTACTGGGAGGAATGGCCGCGAAAACGGCGCTCGGGGCTGCTGACCTTTGGGCAGCGGGAAAGCCCGCCTGGCCCGGCCCCATCGGGCTGGAACTCTACACCGTCCGGGAGATGCTCCCCAAGGACCCGGCGGGAACACTGCGGCAGGTGGCATCCGTGGGCTATAAGGAAGTGGAGATTTCACCCGAAGTTAAGCCGGCGGTGCTCAGTCCGGCACTAAAGGCGGCTGGATTAACCGCGCCGAGCGGCTATTTTGAGACGCCCAAAACCGTCGAGGACTGGAAGCAGTCGGTTGCTTTGGGGAAGGAGTACGGAGTGCACTACCTGGTGGTGGGGGATAACCCCCGCCTCGGTGCCGAAGCCTGGAAGCGACAGGCCGACCTTTTCAACCAGTGCGGGGCCCTGGCACAGAGCGCCGGGATGCAGTTCTGCTACCACGCGCATTTCAATGAACTGGCAAAGCTCGGCGACACCACCGGTTATGACATCATGCTCACGCGCTGCGATCCCAAGCTTCTGAAAATGGAGATGGACGTCTTCTGGGCCACCTATGCCGGAGTTGACCCACTGCATTACTTCAAGGCGTTCCCCGGCCGCTTCCCGCTGCTGCACATCAAAGATCTCTACAAGGACGTGCCGGTTAATCCGCACGAGTCTCCTGCCGACAATGGCCCTAATCCTTTCGCGCCGGTCGGTCAGGGTAAGATCAATTGGTCATCCATTTTCGCTCACGCCACGGAGGCCGGGGCCAAGCATATCTTCGTGGAGCAGGACCGCTGCAACATGCCGCCCCTCCAAGCCATCAAGATCAGCTTCAATTATTTGAAGAACCTACAGTTAACTTGAGGACAAGTATGAACCCTATTTTTCTGCGTCTATTTCTCATCGCCACCTTGTTTTTCGCGCAGTTCAACACACGGGCATTTTCCGCCACGCCGCCGGAGATCGACCACTGGTTCGTGGATTCCCTCATCAAGGTTTTCCCTGAGGATGCTGGTTTTCGAAACCGTCTTGCCCCGCCCGAAGTTCTGGGCGCGCGCAACAGCCACGTCAGTATTCAATGGGTCTTGCGTTCGCGCCAGAAGGTCGCAGACGTTACCGTCGAAGTTGAGGGATTGGCAAGTGCCGCAGAAGCCATCGCCGCGCAAGTGCGGGCGGTGGGTTACGTGGTGGTCTCCTCCAACACCTACGACACTCCGCCTTCGGAAATCATCCATCCCGCGCCCGCCCTCTTCCCCGACGTGCTCCTGGAGAAGTTTCCCATCACGCTCGAGCCGGAAAAAACCCAGCCGATCTGGATCACGCTGAGCATCCCGGCAGATGCGAAACCGGGAGAATACGCCGGGCGGCTCGTGCTGAAAGTGGCGGGCGCCGAGAAGGCTCACGAAGAATTCAAGCTCCGCGTCGCGGCCGCCATGGTGCCGGCGCAACGGACTCTGAAGGTCACCAACTGGTTTTATCTGAGCGACCGTCAGCTTCGGAGCCAGTATGGCGTGCAACAACTCACCGACGACTGGTGGACGGTGCTGGGCAACATCGGGCGCGTCATGGCGGAGCATCGCCAGAACATGATTTCCACGCCGCTCACCGGGTTTTATTTCTCCAAGCTGGCGCTGATCGGCGCGCATTCGGGAGCCGACGGCATCGAGTACGACTTCGCCAATTTCGACCGTTGGGTTGATACGTTCCAAAAAGCGGGACTGATTGGATCGATAGAAGGCAGCCACGTGCTGCGCCGGGAAGACGACCCGGACGATCCCGCCCACCTCAAAGTCGATGTCTACGTGCTCGAAGAGGGCAAAGCAGCTTTGAAAGCGCTGCCCGCCGACGATCCCCGCGCCGAGGCCGGCCTCCGCCCCATGCTGGTTGCCCTCCGCCGGCACTTGGAGGAGAAGGGCTGGCTGGGGATTTACTACCAGCACATTCTGGACGAAGTCGGCGAGAAGGAAATGCCGGTATATCGGAGATACGCGGCCATCGTGCACGAAGCCATGCCGGGCATTCGAACCATGGACGCCGTGGACGCGCGCCGCGACCTGAACATCTACGAAAAGAGTTGTGACGTCTGGGTGCCCGTGCTGGCTTCCTTTGACGACCTCGTGCCTCGCCTGCACCAACACGCGCAGAACGGCGGCGAGGTGTGGTTTTACACCTGCCTTTTCCCCTCGGGGGAATATGCCAATCGCTTTATCGATTATGCCCTGATCAAGACCCGCCTGTTGCAATGGTTCAATTTTCGGTACGACCTGCCGGGATTCCTCCACTGGGGCGGCAACTACTGGTCACCTCAACCCGTGCTGGACACCCAGCCGCTCCTGGGTGAAGGCTGGGAAACTTCCATCATCCCGGCGGGAGACGCGTTCATCGTCTACCCCGACAAAGAACATAAGTCCGTCCTGAGCTCGATTCGCCTGGAAGCCATGCGGGAGAGCATTGAAGATTACGAATTGCTGCGCGGGCTCGAAAAGCAGGACGCGAACGCCGCACAGGCGCTGGCCAAAAGAGCGATTCCGGGCTTTACCACCTATGTGCGCGACCCGGCAGAGTTCCGCAAAATCCACCGTCAGTTGTTGGAGGATCTATCAAAGTAGAATGTGCTTAATCGGAAAGCCGCGTGACGTGGCAGGGGCACGCTGCCCATGCCTGGAGTTTCCACATTTGATACGGGGGTGATCAAGGCCGGCCAGGGAGACTGAGATCGTAGGGGCGATTCGCGAACCGCCCCTACGACCCGATCGGGTCACGCCAGGGGGCGACGGGGAACGCTCCTATGAATTGTTGCCCCGCACATCGCACCGTTTTCAAGTTTCGAATTTCCAGTTTCCAAATGGCGAGCTAAGAAAAAAGCCACTTGAGTCCGACCACAAAGAACCCGCACAACAGGTATGCCGTCGAAAGCGTAATCCAACCCAGCCGGCGCTGGTTCCGCTTGAAGCCGTACCACATGTAGTAGCTGCTGAGGACCATGAAGATCAAGCCCAACGCTAGCGCGTCCATGCTGAAAGTCCAGATCCCGGTAAGGACCCAGTTGCGCTTCTGGCGGGGAGCCTCTCTCCTGACCCCGCTAAAGGTGTGCAGCATGTGCATGATGCCCCAGGCATTGGTTTGCGCGATCTGCACCGTGGCCTGACTCGTTACCAGGTCCGCATGGACTTGAAAGAACTGCCCCGGTTTGACGGCCTGGAAATCGATTTGGCCGGGCTTGAACTGTCCCTCACTCCATGACACCCCACCCGAAATATCGAGCTGCCGCATCAGATTCCGGGCTTTTTCCAGATTCGTCCCCTCGGGCGGAGGAATGAACAGGAGAAGATAGACGACGGCGTCTACCGTCCGTTTCCAGATCCGCGTATAGAC
>Ga0335079_10009557_pt1 | contig 11046 bp, 6 predicted proteins | sample Lox_Sample_33_FD_206719 | JGI IMG/M metagenome (GOLD analysis project Ga0335079, IMG submission 206719) | Soil microbial communities from Loxahatchee National Wildlife Refuge, Florida, United States - Lox_Sample_3.3 | ecosystem: Environmental > Terrestrial > Soil > Wetlands | place: USA: Florida... | reverse complement strand
GGGCGATGTTGGCGCGGTTGTTGTCACGCTGGGAACTACGGCTGTGGGGGCTGTGGATCCGCTGCCGGAGATCCTGGAACTGCGCGACCGGTACAGTTTCCGGGTGCATGTGGACGCTGCGTATGGGGGATATTTCAAGCTGATTGCGGACAAGCTGGAGGAACCGGCGCGGCGGGCGTACGAGGCGATCGGCCGTGCCGATTCGATCGTGATCGATCCCCACAAACACGGACTACAGCCTTACGGGTGCGGGTGCGTCCTGTTTCGCGACCCGGGGGTGGGGCGGTTTTACAAGCATGACTCGCCCTACACCTACTTCACCTCAAAGGAGTTACATCTTGGCGAGATCAGCCTGGAGTGCTCCCGGGCCGGAGCGGCGGCGGTTGCACTCTGGGCGACACAGAGGCTGTTACCGCTGCGGGTGGGAGGGGAGTTCGCCGCCGGACTGGCCAGTGGGCGTGCGGCTGCGTTGGATCTGGATGAGAGAATCCGAAGCGACGGCCGATTTGAAGCAATGACGGCGGGTGGGCCCGAGCTGGATATTGTTGTGTGGAAGGTGAGGGCGGCCACATCGGAGCGGGCATCGGAACTGGCGCAATCGATTTTTTCGGCATGCGCAGGGCGCAATTTGCACCTGGCGCTAGTACAATTGCCGCAATTCTGGTTTGGGGCTTCGACCAGCCATGAAGAAGGCGCGACATGCCTTCGTTCGGTGCTGATGAAGCCGGAACACGAGTTGTGGCTGGACAGAATCTGGGAAGAATTGGACGCGGCCTGTACGAATGTGATGGGGTGAAAAATGGCGAAAGGAAGCACCACCGTCCCCAAAACTGAAAACGTTCTCATTCGTGCCGGCGAGTGCGCAGTGACAGTGCTTCCGGACTTCGGCGGAAAGATCGCCTCGATTCGGATCAAGGATCTGGAACTGCTTCAAGTGCCCCTCATGCCGATTGCCCCGCGAACTCGAACTATGGATTTCGATGAAGGAGATGCGAGCGGCTGGGATGAATGCCTGCCCTCCGTCGCCGCATGCTCGGTTGAAACCGATGCAGGAATTGCAGAGATTCCGGACCACGGAGATTTGTGGCGGGTGGAGTGGGAAAAGCACGGACCAGGGAACAGGGATCAGGGATCAAGCAGGAATGGCCAGACCGAAGCTTCTGTAATTCTGGTCGGAAAGTGTTTCTCGCTACCGCTGGAATTGGAGCGGAAGTTGACGCTGAGTGGGACGGCAGGCGGGTGGCGGCTGAGCCTCCGCTACAGGTTGCGAAACACAGGGCAGCATCCTGTGCCGTGGTCGTGGGCTGCGCATCCGCTATTTGTGGCGGCGGAGGGCGACCGGATCGGACTTCCGACGTCGATTCGCTTGTTGAGGCTCGAAGGATCTGGTGGGGGCCGGTTAGGAAATGGCGGCGACGCAGTTGCGTGGCCGGTGGCCATGCTTGCCGATGGAAGCACAGCCGACCTGAGTGTTGCGGGGGAGGCAGATTCCGGCTTCGGAGACAAGCTCTTCGCGGGCCCTCTGAGCGCGGCGGAGAACTGGTGCGTGCTGGAAAGGCCTTCAGCGGGCGTGCACATTCGGGTGATTTTCGATGCTGCAGCCACGCCGTATCTTGGGCTCTGGCTCTGTTACGGCGGATGGCCGGAGAAGGCTGGGATAAAGCAGGTTTGCGTGGCGATGGAGCCGGCCACGGCGCCTGTCGATTCGCTTGCTGTGCATGGGCCGTGGTCGCGTGTGCTGGCGCCGGGCGAGACGTTTTCATGGCCGATGGAAGTTGAAATCGAACGAACTGAGAGATGAACAATGCATGACCCTGAAGTTCTGCGCTCAGCGCATGTAAACCGATTCGAGAGTGAAACGGATATTTTTGTTGCCCCGGGCCGCGTAAATCTGATCGGTGAACACACCGACTACGCTGAGGGATTTGTAATGCCGGCTGCGATCGATTTTGCGACGCTGGCTGCGATTTCGCCGCGCTGCGACGGGAAGATCGCGATCTACTCCGAGAATTACAAGGAAGAGCGGATATTTGATTCGGCTTCGCTGCCGGTAAGTGCGAACAAGCACTGGAGCGATTATCCGATCGGCGTGACTGCGATTCTTGCCCGCGAAGGTCATCGGATGAAAGGCTTCAACCTAAGCCTGCTGGGGGATGTGCCGCTGGGATCGGGTCTGTCGAGTTCCGCTGCGCTGGAAGTGGCGACGGCGCTGGCAGTGACCTCAATCTTGAAAGTGGAATATCCGGGTCCGCAACTGGCGAGACTCTGCCAGAGAGCGGAGAACGAGTTTGTCGGAGCGAACTGCGGCATCATGGACCAATTCATTTCGGCCAACGGCGAAGAGGCTCACGCGCTGTTGCTGGATTGTCGAGATCTCAGTTTCAAGCTTGCGCCCATTCCTCACAATGTCGCGCTGGTGATTGCGAATACGATGGTGAAGCACTCGGTGGCGGGCGGAGAATACACGACCCGGCGCGCCGAGGTGGAAGAAGCTGCTGCCGTGATTGCGCGGCACAGGCCCGAAGTACACTTCCTGCGGGATGCGACCGTGGAAGATCTCGAGCAGTGGGGCGCAGAGATGAGTCCGAATGCGCTCAAGCGCGCGCGCCATGTGATCACAGAAAACACGCGCACTGTGGCGGCAGCGGAGGCTCTGATTCATCACGATCTGGAAGGACTGGGCAGGCTGATGGCAGAGGCGCACGTCAGTTACAGCCGGGATTTCGAAGCGAGCTGTTCCGAAGCGGACACCATGGTAATGTTGGCGAACCAGTTGCCGGGGTTGATCGGAGCGAGGCTGACGGGAGGTGGATTCGGCGGTTGCACGATCAACCTGGTGGAGCGCGATGCTGCCAGGACATTTGCGGAAGAGTTGGGCACCAGCTACGCGAAAGCGACAGGAATTACGCCGCAGATCCACATTTGCCATGCATCAAGCGGTGCGCATCGAGTAACGCTCGCTCTATCGCACTGAGAGACGAGAGGCTTTCCCACATCGGTGTACCTGCATCTGATTACCATGAGGTGGAAGGCAAAGCTCTCTGAAGTTACCCCGCTGGAGACTTCGCCTCTATAACCAAACCGATTTTCCTTGGTAGAATCTTTGACAGGTTTTCAGCAGATGCCCCTGAGAAAAGACCGGGAGACAAGATCCCCGGCGGGCATCATCTGAGTTTCGACATTTCAGCCCTGAACGGGCTTGCGAGCGCCGCAGAGAGACATAAAGAATGCAACAGAATTCAACTAAACCCTTCTCCTATGAAGTTACCCCGTCATCTGGTTTAGTCGCTTACTTCTCGATGGAGATTGCGATTGACCGCAGGCTTCCTACCTACTCCGGGGGCCTCGGCATGCTGGCAGGCGACACACTTCGTTCCGCGGCGGATCTCGGGATTCCGCTGATCGCGTTCTCCCTGGTTCACCGCAAAGGATATTTCCAGCAGCACCTGAGCACGGCGGGCGACCAGACCGAAGAAGTGCAGCTGTGGAATCCGAGCGATTTCTGCACCGAGGAGACAGCGCAGATCAAGGTGTCGGTGGAGGGACGAGATGTAACGGTCCGTGCGTGGCGATACGACTTGCAGGGTCGCTACGGTCATGTGGTTCCCATCTACCTGCTGGATACAGACGTCGAAGGCAATTCGGGTTGGGACCGCGGGTTGACCGATCACCTATATGGTGGCGACACCAATTACCGCCTGCAGCAGGAGATTGTGCTCGGCCTCGGCGGCGTGCGCATGGCCAATGCACTGGGCAAGACTGTAAACGTCTATCACATGAACGAAGGCCACGCAGCGCTGCTGACATTGGCATTGCTGGAGAGCGAGATGGGCGGCGGACCTTTGAATTCGCCGACCGAAGCCGACATTCAGCAAGTGAGGAACAAGTGTGTTTTCACCACGCATACTCCGGTGCCTGCCGGGCATGATCGTTTTTCAACGGAGCAGGCCATCCGGATTCTCGGAGCCGACAGGACTTCTCGTCTGGAAAAGCTCAACGTTTTTGAAAACGGGCTGCTGAACATGACGCTGCTGGCTCTGCGTTTCTCGCGCTATGCGAATGGAGTGGCCATGCAGCACGGCAAGGTCTCGCGGGGAATGTTCCCGCAGTTCCAGATCGATTCGATTACGAATGGCGTGCACGCACCCACATGGATTTCGGAGCCGATGCAGCAGATGCTAGATACGCATATTCCAGCGTGGCGCCGCGACAATCTGTACCTGCGCAATGCGATCGACCTTCCGGAGCAGGAGATTCTGAATGCTCATCGACGGGCGAAGGAGGCACTGCTCACCGAGGTGGCTTCGCGGACCGGATTGGTACTGAATCCGAATGTGCTGACCCTGGGATTTGCTCGGCGCGCAGCGACTTACAAGCGTGCGAGCCTGATGTTCACGGATCCGGAGCGATTGATGAATATCGCTGCGCAGGCGGGTGGGCTGCAGCTTCTGTATGCAGGCAAAGCGCACCCAGCGGATGATCCGGGAAAGGCGTTGATCCACAGCGTGATCGAGACGGCGGGGAAGTTATCAAACGACATGTTGCGGATCGTATATCTCGAGAACTACGCATGGGACCTTGGCGCATTGCTGACGGCTGGTGTGGATGTCTGGGTCAACACACCGCGACGACCCTACGAAGCATCGGGCACAAGCGGCATGAAGGCTGCGCTGAACGGAGTTCCCAGCCTGTCGATTCTGGACGGCTGGTGGATTGAAGGCTGCGTGGAAGGCGTGACGGGCTGGGCCATCGAGGATGGCGCAAGTGATGCCGAGGAAGCGGTGAATCTCTACAATAAGCTGGAGAATGCCGTAGTGCCGATGTATCGGAACGAGCCGGAAAAGTGGGCGAAGCTGATGCGAACCACGCTGTCATTCAACGGGTCCTACTTCAACACCAATCGCATGGTAAAGCAGTACACGCGCAACGCATACTATCCGGTGAGATTGATCGAATCCGCGAAGACGAGGGTGGAAGAGCCTGTCTACGCGCGGATCTAGAATCGACTGCCAGAAGAAAGAAGGGCGAATTCCCTGGGGATTTGCCCTTTTCCTTTACAGGCCTTCAAAGCTCAGGGCTCAAAAACGAATTTGGCCGAGCGGATGAGGCTCGGCCAGGACACAAGGTTCGAGTTCGAAAGTTGCTGCGGACGAGGCGAACGTCCCGATCTGAAACTAGGCGACCGCGAGGCCGAGAGCACGGTTGATGCGGGCTTGAATAGGATCCAAATTGGTTTCGGACACCGGCGCATACGATGGGGCAACAACCGTTTCCGGGGTTGGTGCGGGCGACATCGCGGGCTCGGCGAAGGTAGCGGAATGCATGACCGGTTCTGGAAGCGCTTCCGGCTCCTGGAAAGGCTCGAAACGAACCGGCTCCGGCAGATTGATTTCTTCTCTCGAGATGCGAGCCGACTTCAGAAACGGCCCGAGAGCAGTGAGAGCAGCATCGAGTTGTTCCTTGCGGTGCTGAAGGTCGTGGTATTCGCTGTAAATCGCCTCCAGTTGATCGTTCGCGCACTCGAACGCTTCACGATAGTTCGCCCGATATCCCTGTGTGCCCATAGGGCTTCTCCTCTAGCAATTTCCCTGAGCCCATTAGGCCTGCATGTGTCCGTTGATGCTCCGAGCGATGCCGGAGGGGTCTTCGCGGACGCGAATCAGCCAGCCGGGAAATGCTATTCCGGAAGTCTAGCTCCAGGTCACCATGCGAGACATAACCCGAAGTGTGTAAGTCGGTGCACTTTGGTGACAGGCGTGCCCTCTAAGCGCGGGAAATCGCTAGGCCTAGCGTTGGACAATCGTAACCGCTGCAGAAAAAAGCCCTTCTCACCAGGCAACGATAAGAGCTCAACAGAGGGGGCGGATTTCGCTGGAGGTGCCACCTGCCGCCGGGACATAACACTTCTGTGTGTAGTCCATGACCATGCGGTCGGCGTTGAAGCGCCAGCCGAGGGTTCGGATGGTTCGTTTCATGCGTTTGATCCAGCCCCGGGGCAGGCCATCAGGGTCGCGGTCGTAGAAGAGCGGGATCAGTTCGCCGGAGAGCACCTTGTACAGGTCTTCCCCATCGCGGGAGTCGTGCACATCCAACTTGGAGTGAGTCCGGCCGTTGCCGATAGCGAAGCCGTTCAGGCCGTCCCATGCCTCAGCCCACCAGCCGTCGAGGACGGAGAGGTTCAGGCCACCGTTGAGGACGACCTTCTGCCCGCTGGTGCCGGAGGCTTCGAGCGGACGGCGAGGGTTGTTCAGCCACACATCGACGCCCTGAACGAGGTGGCGGCCGACATTGATGTCGTAATCCTCAATGAAGAGGAACTTGTCCGCAAAGTCAGGGTTTCGCATCATCTCGGCAATCTCCTGCAAGACGCGTTTGCCGGGCTCGTCGTGGGGATGAGCTTTGCCGGCGAAAAGGAACTGAACGGGACGCTTGGGGTCGTTAACCATTCCGGCGAGGCGTTCGATGTCCTTGAGCAGGAGATTGGCGCGTTTATAGGTGGCGAAGCGTCGCGCGAAGCCGATGGTTAAGGCGTCGGGCGAGAGGACTTTGCCGAGGCGATGAAGCGCTTCGCGGGATTCATTGCGTCTCTCGGCCTGTTCGACGGCGCGTCGGCGGGCGAAGTGAATGAGATTTCCCTTGAGGGCGAGATGCGTCTCCCACAATTCGCCATCGTCGATATTCTCGATGGACTCCCAGGTGCTTTTGGAACCGCTGCGCTGCTGCCATCCGACGCCGAGGTGGCGATCGTAGAGGCGGCACATCTGGGGAGCAAGCCACGAAGGAACATGGACACCATTGGTGACATGGCCGATGGGGACGGCGTCTTCCGGGCGTCCCGGATAAAGGCCTTTCCACATGGCGCGCGAGACTTCGCCGTGCAGGGAAGAGACGGCATTGACACGGCGCGCAAGCTTGAGGCCGAGAACGGTCATGCAGAAGAGCTCGCCATACTCTGTCGGATGCTCGCGACCGAAGCCCATCAGGTTCTCCTCGGAGATACCGAGTTCTTCGCGCAGAGGCCCGAGGTGTTCCTCGATGAGTTCAGGGCTGAAGCGATCGTGACCGGCAGGCACAGGTGTGTGGGTCGTGAAGACCACTTCGCGAGGGATGGAACTGGCGGCTGTATAGAAGTCGAGGCCCTCCTCCACCATCCGGTTGCGAATCGCTTCGAAGACGGCGAAACCACTGTGGCCTTCGTTGAGGTGCAGGACCCCCGGTGAAATTCCCATGGCCTTAAGAGCGCGATAGCCGCCGACGCCAAGCAGGAGTTCCTGGCGGATGCGCGTGCGGGAATCTCCGCCGTAGAGACGCGAGGTGGTGTGGAGGTCTTCGGGGGCATTACCCGGGACGTTGGAGTCGAGGAGGAAGAGGTCGCAGCGGCCAACCTTGATCCGCCAGACCTTGGCGCGGATGGCGGATCCGCGAGTGGCGATTTCCACGACGACCGGCTGGCCATCAAGGCCGATTGCAGGCTGCATGGGAAGCTGCCGGATGTCGGTTTCCAGATACTCTTCCTGCTGCCATCCTTGTTCGTCGAGGCGCTGCAGGAAGTAGCCCTGTCCGTAGAAGAGGCCGACGCCGACTAGGGGAATGCCGAGATCGGACGCGCTCTTGATGTGATCGCCGGAGAGGACGCCGAGACCACCGGAATAAATGGGCAGGGATTCGTGGAGGCCAAACTCGGCGGAGAAGTAGGCAACGGGACGGGTACGGAGGATGCCCGCGTTGGCCGCACCCCAGGTCCGATCGTCCTGCAAATACTCCTGGCGGCGGCGGTAGACGTAGTTGATGCGGCTGTGAAGGACCAGTTCCGTCGCGCGGCGCTCGATTTCGGCGAGCGGCATTTCGTTGAGCAGGGCGATCGGATTCTGATTGAGCTGCCGCCAGCGGACGGGATTGAGATCGCGGAAAAGATTCGTGCAGTCGTGGTCCCAGCACCACCAGATGTTGCGGGCCAGGGCCCACAGGCGCTCCTGCGCGGGAGCGACAAAGCGGTCGAGTGTGCGTGCTTCGCTGACAACAGGCGCCACCTGGTCGGCGGCTTCGGAGAGCATGCGAATTTCGTGGTCTCGGAAGACGCGAGGTTCTTTGGTCTGCACCACGAGGACACCCAGGAGGATGCCGCGGTCGATGAGCGGCACACCGAGGAACGAGTGGTACTCCTCTTCGCCGGATTCCTTGAAGTACTTGTAGCGGGGATGACGACCGGCATCGTCTACCGCGACGGGCCGAACCTGCTCGGCAACAAGGCCCACAAGGCCCTCGTGGAGTGGCATGCGCAGAGTGCCAATACAGCCAGGGTGAAGACCCACTGTCGCGCCGAGGACGAGATTCGAACGGTCGGGCTCGAGGAGGTAAGCAGAGCAGACATCAGTCCGGAACCGCGAGGCGATGAGCGCGACGAGATTCATCAGCGTATCGGCCGGCTTACCTCCATCGCGCGCGAGACTGGTAACTTCCTCAAGGGTGAGCACCAGGTTGGCGTCCATTGCTTCGGGAGAGATGGTCATCGGAACCTCCACTGAGCGTGCAAATTGCACATGGAAGTGCGGATCAGTCTTCGGCAGCGTTATGGCGAGAGTTTCAGTGGATCAGGGGGGAAAGCAATAAAGACGGCAAAAGAAATGTGACAGCGCTGCGAATCTGAGTTGTTTCGACGATAACACCCGGTGCGGTGGAATATTGGGTCGGAATTGACGGATCGTTCAAACCACCAGGACTCGTCCGAACGGTTCTTTTGACCTGATTTCAAAGGCTGTAAATCGATCTGGAACCCGGGCAGGACGATGTCGAAGCCAACATCTATTCGGGCGTGAGCCGCACCTTGCGGAAGTATCCCTCCGTATCCTGGCCCATCCACAAGCCGACCGACCCGGCCACGTCGCCCAGCTTTAAATCGTGAACGACAAGGCAAGGGTTTTCCGCCTGATTGATGTAGAGGGCTGCACTGGCTCCGTGGACCACGATCAACATATGTGTCCATTTGCCGGCTTCAATATCGACCCAGGATTCATAGACACCAGGAGATTCTTTTCTCAAGCGATCCCAGGGCCAGTCCGGCTCCGATGAGTATTGCGTGGTGTGATTGCGCCGCAGCTGGTCATCAGCATGGGAATTGGTTGGGCGCAGGTAGATGATCTCGAATCGTGACTCCGACTGGATGCGAAAGGCAATGCCAATAAACCCGCGCGCCGAGTCGTCAGCGTCTTTTGCCGGCGCTCCAGCGACATCAGCCTCGATTGTTCCATTGCGAATCTGAATTTCGGGAAGGATCGCCATTGGTCCGCCGCTCGCGTATCCAGCCTCTCCCGGCTTCATGGGATTCAGCTTGAGAGCAGTGGAGCCGTCAAACGTGGTAATCATCGCAGTCGCACTTTTCAGTCTTGCGCCCGATAAGTCTGCAACGGCAAACTCATGCGTCTGCGCAGAACACACCATCGAAATACCTGCCAGAAGCGCAGCGGCAATATCGATGACGGATGTCTTCATCCAGTCCTCCAACAAGGTCAGACTTCACGATGGACTGTCTTGGTCGCGCAAGCCGCAGATCAAAGACGGACGATCGGGATTTTCCAGATCGGAGTAACGAAGAAATGCAAAGTCGAAGCGGCCTCAACCGTACGTTCTGTCTTGAAGTGTAGATGCCCACCGCTTCCAGGTTGTCATGGAGCTGTCATCAAATCATCATCACGGACCTCTGGCAGTGAGATGTTTGAGGCGCTTATCTCTCCAGAACACGGGACAGCCGGGATTGACAGGAAATCTGACTGGTAAAAGATGCAGTTTCCAATTCAGCAGAATTCCGGTTAAGCTGTTCTAACCTGACTCTTAACGCCGTTCATGATTTAGTTGTCCCTCATCCCTTATAGAAAAGACGGTTTCACTGTCGTCACCCGCTCAGGAAGTAGCCCGTGTCCATTCGATCTGTTTCTTGAAGTTTCTGCTCCCAAGTTGCCTTGGTTCTTCTCACCACAGATTCCATTTCAACGCTGCCAGCGGCCTGCAAGCCCGAACGGCGTTTCGGTACCATGCCTACCAGAGCCGATCAGCCCGCAATGTGGGGACAGGGACGAATCGCACCTTGATTGCTGGCCTACCGTGGAGAGCCAAAGAGGATGCCGGTTTCGACTTCCGCCGGTTGCCCGTTCACGATGAACGGTTTGAACCTCCACTGTGCAAGGGCGTCTGTGATGGCCCTGGCTTGATCAGGGAATGCGCTCAAGAAGTGAATGTGCTTTATCGCGCCGTTCCGGTCGATGATGATGCGAACCGGAACCGGGTTGAAGCGGTGCTCAGTGAAGACCGGCTCGACGCGCCTGAGAAGATTGACTCCGCTCGCGTAATCCTTGAGGCATACAGGGAACGGTCCGCCGCCTGTCGTACCTTCCTCTGCAGGCAGCTTCATTTTGTCCAGTTCATAGACAACTGAATCAATGAAGCTCGGGTCGTTGCCGGCGAGAATAATCTCGATGGCATGGCAACGAATCTGCGTCGCCAGGACCCTCCAGTGAAGCTGAGCCGACGGCGATTCATAGGCGAACGTCGAGAACCGGCGGCCGCCAAGCTGGATCTCTTGCGGGAGATGCTCGATCTTGTAGTCGTCCTGTAAGTGATCCATTGCGAAACGGATCATCTCGTGTGCGTTCGTTACCGGCAAAGGCTCGAAGAACATATCCTCTGCCGTGACCAGGATGCTGCCGCTGGAGCGCGCACTCGCAGCGTTCGCGGGGGTAAGTTCGGCGAGCACATAACGGCCGTTCTCCGAGGGGGGCGGCCCTTTGTATTTTTCAGTCCATCCAGGCGGAAGTCGAAAACTCATGCGAAAATACGGGTCTTCGAATACGTTTCCTTCTATTCGTGCATCTTCCGGCAGTGGAGTTACGGAATCGCTGGCGCTGGGCGAAGCGCCTTTCACGAGGATGACGCCTTCAGGAACTCTAGAGACGGATTGCCCGGATGGAGTGGCCTGGACGGGATCCGACTGGGCTCGATGGAGCAATGGATTGTTGATGAGGAGGAAAGGAAGAGTCCCAGTGAATGCGATCA
>Ga0335079_10009555_pt1 | contig 11046 bp, 15 predicted proteins | sample Lox_Sample_33_FD_206719 | JGI IMG/M metagenome (GOLD analysis project Ga0335079, IMG submission 206719) | Soil microbial communities from Loxahatchee National Wildlife Refuge, Florida, United States - Lox_Sample_3.3 | ecosystem: Environmental > Terrestrial > Soil > Wetlands | place: USA... | reverse complement strand
AAGGACGACCTATCGAGCTCCGAGAAGAAGACGCTCAGGAAGCTCAACGAGAATTGGTAGGAGATCGGCTGTGAATAAGAAGTTGTTTGCAGAGCTCGTCGAGAGCATGAAGCAGATGAATGAAATCTCGCGTGGCGAACGTGCGCCATCGCGTGAATTTCATGTCGAGCCTCTGGCGATCAAGGCATTGCGATCAAAGCTTGGTTTGAGCCAAGCAAAGTTTGCAGCTCTCCTGCACGTTGACGTTGGAACTCTGCGCAACTGGGAGCAGGGGCGGCGCGAACCGACCGGACCCGCGAGGGCGCTCTTGACTGCAATCCGTCGGGATCCTGTGCATGTTCTAAAGGCGCTCGCAGCGTAGCAGCGCCACGGACTCACCTGCGGTACTGAGTAGCTACGTGTACGGAGATTGGGTAGGACTCTTTGTCGGTGCAGGCCTCTTTATCATAGTATATTGGGGACTGACGTCAGGGAGGATGTACGTCGTTACTTGCGCACGTCCTGGTCTCCAAGTACTGCGATCATCTGCCGTTGTACTGGCAGAGCCAGATCTTCGCCCGTGAGGGAATCGACCTTGACCGCTCGACCTTGCCGACTGGGGGGCGGGGCGAGTGCGTTGCTCGAGCCCCTGGTGAAGGCGATCGGTCGCTACGTGCTGGGCACCTACAAGATCCATGGCGACGATACCCCGGTGCCGGTGCTCTGCCCGGGCCGCCGCACCACCAAGGAGAGGCGACTGTGGACCTATGTGCGCGACGATCGGTCCTGTGCGAGCAAGGATGCTCCGGCGGTGTTCTTCCGCTACAGCCCGGATCGCAAGGGGGAGCATCCTCGAGCGCATCTGAGGAACTTCACCGTCGTTCTCTAGGCCGATGCCTATGCCGGCTTCGACCGGCTCTACGGGGGAAGATCGAGGAGGCGGCCTGCTGGGCGCACGTGCGGCGCAAGTTCTACGACGTCCATGTGTCGCTAGCCTCGCCGATCGCACTTGAGGCGCTCGAGCGGATCGGACGGCTTTACAGGATCGAAGAGGAGCTCCGCGGTCTCCCGCCCTGTGCCGCGAAGAAATTGAGCGCATTCGACGCGATGCTCGCGTTCTTGATGTCAAGGTGCTTTCAACGTCCTCCATTGGGGCCACGGGAAGTCGGGTGGCGACTTACGGGCAGCACATCAGACAGGTTGTGATATCCACCCACAGCTGAAGCGGCCCAGTTTTGCTGCCGGCCCGAAAAGGCGCCAGAAGTCGCCACGCCGATAGTTCTGCCTGCCGCAACGCGACGATTGCGGTATGCGCTCGACCGCCGGTATCACTGTTCCCCCGGCGGGTTCAGCCACCGAACCCGACCACTGAGCTCGCAGGTCATGATCCCGACCAGGGCTGCCTTGGGGGTGAAGACCCAGGCACGCGTGTAGTCCGCAGGATTGCTGCTCACGATCACAGCGCGTCGCTCTGGAAGGAGTAGCAGGACTCCGCTTCTTTCATCAGGAGCGATTGAGTATGAGAATTCGCTGCAGGTAAATCGATCGCGGCGCGCGCCGAGTTCCAATGCATCTTCGTAACCGTCCGCCACAATCACCAGCATCACTGACCTCCGTCCGATTGCCAACAGTCTGACCCTGCCATGTCGCCGGAAGCTGCGGTGCTGCTGTTGTCCGCAGGCGCGCCGCAACGTCCTCTCGTCGAGCGTGGCAGGCTCGAGTACCGCTGACTTAGCGGGATATCCTTCGGTCCGCGCGATGTGGCGAGTCGTCGTCTTCTTGGAACTCGACGAAGATCGGAATTGTGCATGTCTGAGCTCGTCCGATGCGCTGAATTGTGTGCACGGCACGCGTGAACGCCATACAGCTTGCGAAGACTCGATGTGCGGCAGAGCTCCCGCGTGGTGCTGTTAACTTGAGCGAGATCGCTGTCGCGGCGAATGCACACGAGCTCGGGGCAGGCAAAACTTACTGCCGAAGGGTGCGGAGTGCTGGTGCGATTCGTGTCGCTCTATCTGCACAGCGATCCCGCTGTTGTTCGTCTTTGCCGGAACGGGACTAATGGTCCTGGGTGTGTTGATGACTACCGGCTTGGGCGCCGTTGGCTTCGCGCGCTTCGGGGTTGGGCCGAGCGTACGTCTGCTCTGTCAGCACCCATCGCTGCGAGAGCACAACTCGCAGCGATGCACGGCGAAGACCTTGGTCGCGAAGCGTGGCCGCAGCCGGCTCGATGGGCTGTTCGAAGATCAGGCGTCGCTGGTAGAACCTATTGTCCGTTCCAGAGAACTGGATGGGCCCGCACACGTACTGCGCCGGAGGGGGCGCCCCCGCGCTGAGTGACCGGCTGCCCGTTCACGCCGGGCCCGCCGTCCGCAAGCCGGCTCGCGTTGGCGATGCAGGCTGTCACGCGGGCATCGGCCTGTGGCGACTTAAGGCCGCTCCATCCGCTACGACACACCACAAACAGGCGCTGCGGGAGCGCCCTGGGATGCCAGGTGATCCGCGAGAAGACTCCCGACAAGACGCTTGAGGGAGGCGACTGTGGTACGTGGTACTCAACGGTCTGCCTCTGGAGCGGCGGGCGAACCATCGCGGTCAATGCCGGAAACTGACGCTCGAGGTGGGCGGCCAGCCGACCGGCGTTGCCGAACAGGATGCCCGAGGCGACGAGGGCGGCCTGCCGTCTGAGCGCTCTCGCGACCCATGGGATCGGGCGTCGCGCAAAACCCTCGATGAGAAAACCGATGTCGTCCGAGGCGAGCCGGACGGTGAAGTAGTCCTCATCCGGGCTGTCCTCGGCGTCCAGCATTCCCAAGGTCGCGACGCCTTCAGGTGTGCGCGTCACCCGGTCCGCGGCGCCGATGAGGGCGCGGCGCAGGATCCATTCGTTTTCTACGTGCGCTCGAGCCGGGAGGATCGTGACCACGTTTGAGGGCGAGCGCTGCGCGACATAAAGCACTGCGGCCACCAGGGTCCCCCGTGCGCAAGTACGATCGGCTCCGATGAATCGCACCGCCGGACGCACGTGCCAGCAGCACGCTTCCCAGTAGTCTCGCAGGTACTCGTCTGCCGTCAGCAGCACTTGGTCTTGGGGCGCGATCTCGAGCGCCCGAAGCAGGGCGCGTTGCAGCAACGTGAAGCCGGGCTCCAGCGTCCGCAGATGAACCGGAACGCGCCCCCGAGCGCCATCACACGTCGGTGTCTCATCGGATCGGTAATCGTCGGCGACCACGATGCACCACCGACGGCTGAGTTGATCAACCGGAGTTGCCCTGGGGGTCATCGCTTTCTCCGGTTGATTCAAGCGCATCATTCTAGGTGCAGGGCACTCACCGGGGGCTCGCCGGAACCAAGCGGCCCATGAGAACAACGCCGGGTTGCGGTTCGACTCACCAGGGCGGGGGCAAACCGTTGTGTCGCGATGCACGGCGAGCTTGCTGTGAGGCAGTGAGCGCTAGGCTCGTTGACGTATGGGGTCGCTGTGCCAGACGGTCGAATGCCAACCGCGACGGAAGGAGTGAGGCGGGTGCGACCGGTGCGCCGGTCCGATCAGGTTCATCAGCGACCACAACTTCGCTTGAAGGAAATTGTTGACCTCGGCGATGACAGTCCAATTCAAGTCCATGACATAAGGAAGGTGCAGCCGAGGTGTGCGCCGTGCTCGCCCAACATGGTGAGGATGTTCTCAACGAGCTCAGCTCTAGCACGGCGAGATCGATGCGCTGGTTTCGAGCGGCGTCGTCCACGCGGAACGTGAATCGTAGTGCGCCAGGACTGTCACGAGGAACAGGGTCGATGAATATTCAGATCGAGAAGCGCACGGGGTTGAGATTCGGCGTGACCGTGCGGGTCAGATCCCACGAACTCATCGCTGACCTCGCAGCGGCAGACGGTGGCGAGGACGCTGGGCCCACACCCCACGACTTATACGACGCGGCGCTCGGTGCCTGTAAGGCGATGACAGTTCTGCTGTACGCGAAGCGCAAGGAAATTCCCGTTGAAGGGATCACCGTCCTCGTGGAGCGTGACGCGTCACTTGAAAGCAACGGCTCTTATCGCTTGGATGCGCGCCTGGAGATTAAGGGAGACATTGCCCCGGATCAGCTACGCATGTTGGAGAGCGTTGCTCACCGTTGCCCGATACATCGCCTGATGACGACCATTGCGACATCCATCGCGACCCGCGTGGAACGAGCCACTTGAGGGGCGCGTGCACCTTGCGGTCTTGTGCGTACTCGACGTCTCGCCGGTCCCTGTCGAGCCGTCTATTGGCAAGTGATTGAATTTGCGTTGCCCCATGCGATTAGAGCCATTGTTGAGCTTCCGGTAAACGCGGATCCCCACATGCTTTCGAGCTGGTTATGGAGGCTGCCCTTGCGAAATCGTCTTAGGGGACTATTGGCTGCCGGAGCATTGAGCTTCTCGCTCAGTTGGACGGCCTTGGCGGATACCGATCCGACCGTGCATCAAATCTACGAGGCGGCCTCGAGTGGGCACTTCGACCAGGCGCAACGGATGATGGATCGCGTGCTGCGCGACCACCCTAACAGCGCTAAGGCGCACTACGTTCAAGCGGAGATCTATGCGCACGAGGGACAAATCGTTCTGGCGCGCTCAGAGCTTGATCGTGCGGAGCAGCTCGAGCCTGGTCTCCCGAAGGAGAATCCGCGCTCGGTGGCTGAGCTCAAATCCCAGCTTGGGCACACTCAGAGTGCTCACCGGCCGATGGGCGCAACCACGGAGTCGGCGCGCCATCCTCCATGGGGCATCGTGCTGATCCTTGTGGCCGTGGTCGGCGTATTGTGGATGTTCTTCCGCCGACGTACCACCAACTTGGAGGTTCCTAACGCCGGCCCGCGGACCGCAACGCTGGGTACCTACAGCCAGGGAGGCTATGGCCCTGGCAGTCCGGTCGGCGGCGGCGGTACCGGCTCGGCGGTCGCCGGCGGCCTCGCCGGAGGACTGGCAGCCGGCGCCGGTATCGTGGCCGGCGAGGAGCTTGCCCATCACTTCCTCGACGGGGAGCGATCGAAAGCACCGGCCGAGGCCACGGCCGATAGTAGCGAAGCCTCTGCGACGAACCGTGATATGGGCGGCGCCGACTTCGGCGTCAAGGACCCCGGTTCGTGGGAAGACAGCTCCAGCGGCGCAGGCGGCGGCGACGACGACTGGACCTGAACCATCAGCGGGAGTCAGCTTACGCGCGCGCCTCGCGAAGCTTTCAGCTGTACGTCGAACTCAGCGGCGCTTTCCGGTGAGTCTCATGCTCCTCAGTGCCGCGGAATGCCAGCTTGAGGTCGCAGTCTCGGTTCGGGACCTCAAGCGCCGAACACGGCAGTCAGCGCTACTTGCCGCCGCCTTTACGGAGCACGGCGTCGCGATGCTCCTCCATCCTCCGATCCGATGAGCGCGACTGGACAACGATCCGTGAGCTATAGGTGAGTATCGACACGTTATCCTTCGAACAATCGCATGGCTCGGACGGATTTCGAAGAGTGACCGCGCCGCCTGAAGAAGCACCAGTGATGGTGCATGTCGTCGATGACGACGCGGTCGTACGCGACTCGTTAGGGTTCTTGCTCAAGGCGACTGGCTTGCCCAACTCACCTCATGCCTCGGCGCGAGACTTTCTCGCTGCCTACGACGGTGGGCGGGGCTGTCTGGTGCTAGACATCTGCATGCCGGGTATGAGCGGACTTGAGCTGCAGCAGCACCTAAACTCGCATGGCATCCCGATCCCCGTAGTATTTATGACGGGCCATGGCAACGTCCGCATTGCTGTCGAGGCGATGCGTCATGGCGCGTTCGATTTTCTGCAGAAACCGTTTCGGGACCTGGACCTGATCGAACTGGTGCGCCGCGCGCTTGATAAAGATGCCAGGAACCGCTCCAGGCTGAACGAGGTAGAGCGCGTCGCCACGCGTCTCAAATCGCTAACGGCCCGCGAACGCGAAGTGCTGCAGCAGGTGGGCACCGGAAAGCTGAATAAGGTGATAGCAGCTGATCTGGGCGTGAGTCCGCGAACCGTTGAGGTCCACAGGGCGCATCTGATGGAGAAATTGGGCGTGCGGTCTCTCGCGCAGCTCGTGCGGATAGCTGTGGATCTGGAGGCGCGCTGCCAGCGAGCTTACGCGCTGAAATAAATGGCGACAAGATACCCAATGGAGCCGTTGCCACTGCCACCAGAGCTAGTCTGCAGCATCCTGGATTCGGCGCCAGATGCGATGGTCGTCATCGATTCTACCGGTACCATCATCCTCGCGACTCAACAGGTCACAGAGGTCTTTGGGTATGACAGAGCGGATCTCGTCGGGCAGTCAGTAGAGATCCTTCTTCCCCGCCGATTTCACGCGCGACACGTGATGCATCGGCAGCAATATGTCGCAAGCGGACGACGTCGGCCCATGGGAACAGGGCTCGATCTATTCGCCGCCCGAAAAGATGGCTCGGAATTCCCTGTAGAGATCTGCCTGAGTCCCATCACTGATGGTGTCAATGCGCTGGTCGTAGCCGCAATCCGCGACGTGAGTGATCGCCGGCGTGTGCAAATGGAGCTCCAGGAGGCGCGCACGGCTGCCGAAAGCGCAAATCTTGCCAAAGGGCGCTTTCTCGCTACCGCGAGCCATGATTTGCGCCAACCCTTGCAGACCCTCGCCCTGCTAACGGGCGGATTGCGCCGCATGGTGAGGGACAACGATCATCGTGAGGTGCTGGTACAGGCGGAACAAGCCATCGGCGCAATGGGGCGCCTTCTCAACGCGCTGCTCGACATTAGTAAGCTTGAGTCCGGCGCCGTCAAGACTGAGATCACGGATTTCACCGTGACGAAGCTTTTCGAGGAGCTGCGAGCCGAGTTCGCCAACCTCGCGGCCGACAAGGGTCTGGCTCTGTCAATAGAATCCGCGGACAACGCGATTCATAGCGATCCGTCGTTGCTGGGCCAAGTTCTGAGAAACCTGGTCGCAAACGCCCTGAAGTACACTCGCGCGGGCTCGGTGCAGCTTCGTTGTTTATCGCAGCATGCGTTTGTCCGCATTGAAGTTTGCGACACAGGCATCGGTATACCATCGGACCAACTGACTCGCATCTATGACGAGTTCTTTCAGGTTGGGGGCACTCCCAACAGCGTGCGCGACGGATACGGGTTGGGCTTGAGCATCGTTCAGAGAATTGTGCGGCTCTTGGATCTGAAACTTGAGGTACGGTCGGAAGTTGGCAAGGGGTCGACCTTCTCGCTGCTGGTGCCGGCGAGTAGCGCTTGCCAATCGCGCGAAGTGGTACCGTTGCAGGACGCTAACGCTATCGCCGGCGTGGGGGCGCGTCGGCCGCATGTGCTGCTCGTCGAAGACGATCAGGCGGTGCGACGTGCCACGAGCTTGCTGTTAAGAGTCGCGGGCTACCGGGTGACCGAGGTTTCCTGCCATGCACAGGCGGTCGCCGAGGCACGAGAGCACCACGACATTGATCTCCTCATCACGGATTATCACCTCGGTACCACGGAAACTGGTATGGATGTGATTACCGCTCTGCGCGCCGAGCTCGGCCCACAAGTTAACGCATTGCTGGTCTCCGGCGACACGTCATCAGCTATTAAGCATCTCAAACAAGACGCCACCACGCGCATCGCTAGCAAACCGATCGGCGCGGACGAGCTACTCAAGCTGCTCGAGCGGCTTCAGACTTGCGTGCACGCCCCGCGCCTCGCTCAGTCTTTGCATCGAGAACCAGAGACGTTCGCGGCGCATGCACTAGCGCTTCCGTCAGAGTAGTCATTCGGCAGGAGTATCGGGCCGCACGCCCGCAGTGCGCGTGCGCTTTGTTCGTATCCGTGAGCCCTCGGTGAGAGATCTGCTCCCGTTCGCGTGCCCTACGTAAAAACGCTAAGTGATTGTGCGGCTGCGGTTGCATTAGCTTGCACACACGCAGCAACGATCGAGGGCGTTAGATCCTGCTCGATCAGTTGCTGGTCGCGTCGACCGAGGAAAGGCACGCTCGAACGGTCGGAGGCGCGCAGCCAACGCGTGTCATCTGTGAAGCTTCCGGAGGAATCCATGAATCGCTCAAGGGTCATTATGGGTATCAGTGTTCTTTTGGCGTTGCCAATTGTTGGATCAGCACAGGTTGCGGGGTCGACGCTGTTTGGCGTTGCGGCGGCTGAGATGCGCGAGGTGACTGTCGGCTGGAGCGCCAGGCGTCAGGTTCTCGGACAGGCCGTCTATAACGACAAGAATGCACGCATCGGGACAATCGACGACGTCATCATCGCACCGGACAAGGCCATCTCCTACGCCATCATCGGAGCGGGCGGCTTCTTGGGGGTTGCTCGTCACGATGTCGCCATCCCGGTATCGCAGATCAAATTGCGCGACGGGAAGCTGGTTCTTCCGGGCGCGAGCAAGGAAGCCCTGGAAGCGACGCCGAATTTTGAGTACGCGCCGCGGCCCAGTCGGAACTAATTGTAGCGAACACACAGAGGTAACGACCATGTCAGCAAGCAACTCCGTCGGCACATCGATCGCGGCTGGACTCGAGAAGATTCATGACTCCTGGGGGTGGTTCGTAGCGCTTGGCATCTCGCTCATGGTTCTTGGGGCCGTCTGCATTCTGGGCGAGGCGACCGCGACACTGGCTACTGAACTGGCCTTCGGTTGGCTGCTGATCGTCGGGTCAGTCGTCGCGCTGATCCAGGCGTTCCAAGTGCGTACGTGGAGCGGGTTCTTTCTTTTCTCCTTAAGCGCACTGCTGCGCGGGTTCACCGGATACCTGCTGGTGCGTTACCCGCTCGTCGGGGAGTACAGCCTGACGCTGCTGCTCGCGTCACTCTTCATAGTCGGCGGCCTGTTCCGCGCGATTGGCGCCAGCGCTTTGCAGTTCCCCCAGTGGGGCTGGGCAGTCTTTTCCGGGTTGGTCTCGGCGGCACTGGGCATCATGTTGCTCAATCAGCTGCCGACATCAAGTCTCTGGTTCATTGGACTGGCCATCGGTATCGATTTCATTGTCGACGGCGGGTGGTTGATCGCCTTTGGCGCAGCGCTACGCGGTGTTCCAAGCGGTCGATCCTTCGCGAGAGCATGAGAGTAGAGCGTGCCGGTCGCTTACCGGCCTACATCACGAGGAGCATTGTTATGAGCATGAACAAAGATCTCAGCCAGATTAGAGCAGCTGCGCAACAGCTGCATGGAGCGATCAGCGATGCCGCGGCAAAGCGCGGTGGAGCCGTTCGGGCCGATCTTGAAGCTGTCGGACAGAAAGCCAAGGCGGTCACGGAGTCCGTCAAGGCCTCCATCGGCGTGCAGAACGATGCAACAAAGAAGCACCTGAAAGAGGCCGTCACGGATCTCGAAGGGGTACAGAAGCATGTCGCCGAGGCGCTGAAGAACTCGGGCCACGCTTTTCAGGGATCGATCAGGAAAACCCTGGCCGACGCCCGCGCTTCGGTTCAAAAAGTGAGCGAAGCCGTGGCTGCAAAGCGTTTCGCTGAATCCACCAAAACCCACTGATAGGAGAGCTTTATGCACAATTACATTGCAGTGATCTTCGACGGCACCGGCAAAGCTTACAAGGGCCTGCATGCACTTTGGCAGCTTGACGCGGAGGGAGATATCACCGTCCACGGAACCACCGTGGTCCATCGTGACGACTTGGGCCAGTTCCAGGTCGACACTAAGGAGACCCATCCTGCCTTGGCAACTGCCGTGGGCGTAGGCGTTGGTGCCTTGCTAGGCGCCTTGGCGGGACCGGCAGGCGCCGCAATTGGCGCGGCGGGTGGGGCGAGTATCGGCGCCGCGGCAGGCGGCGCGGTCGGGCTGACTACGGATCTGGTTCGTGCCGACAGTCGCGATCAGGCCAGAGATGAGACGGCGTTCGTTCTCAGCGCTGGCCAATCGGCCGTTATCGCGGACGTATCCGAGGATTCCACGTTGGCGATCGATTCGCGGATGCGCGAGCTTGGCGGAATTGTCCGGCGGCGCACTTGGAGCGCGCTGCGAGACGATGCCTGGTTCGGCGCTTACCTTCCCAGCTACTATCTCTACCCCTACGAGTACATCCCGCCGGCGTACCTCTAGTGAGGCTCGAAACGCGGTCTCAATGCTCGCCTCGGTGCCGGGTGCGGCGGCACCGAGGCAGCTGGCTCCGCTGCGAGATCTGTGCCATCCGAGTGATCGCCCTGCCGAGAACGGAATCACTTGGGCCGGCTATGTGGTCCCACGGACGCAGAGAGGGAATGCGGCTCACGGCGAACACACAAACGACCTAAGTCCTCGGGCCCTGGCGGAGGCTTACGATCGGTGTGCCACATGCGAGTCCGGTCGTAGTAGGGTCCACTCCAGCACGGCACGCGTACTGTCGGCGCAGTGCCCATAGCCAGAGTCTTTCGGAAGCAGGAGGAGATGATTCGTGCGAATTTCAAGCCAGCAAGTACTTGTAGCCGCAGTCCTATCGTTTGTCTCGAGCGTGACGATCGCTGCATCAAAGGCCGTCGACCCAGACAAGTTGCCCAAAGTCGAATGTTCATCTCTGCATTACTCCAAGGAATTCTTGGACAAGTATCCAAGCGCTCCTGCGGCGTGTCTGGAAGCGCGCGTATACAAAGGTGAGACATACCTAAAGGTGAAGGGCAAGGTCTATATTCTCGACAAGCCCACGCTCGCGGTTGCATTCATGGACCCGTATGGCAACACGTTGGGCTCGGTTACCGTCAGCGATTTGAAACTTCGCGTACTCGTAGATGGAAAGGAAGTGGACATCGCCGATCTGCGCATCGACCAGGAAGTCACGTTCTGGGTTCCGGAATCGATGTTCGCTGCCGGGCCCGCAGTGGCTACTCGGTAGATTCACCGCAGCTGGAGCCGACCCTGTCCTGCGGGAAGGCGTATTAGCTGTAGAGGCGGCACCACTGTGCGCCCTATTGAGATGTGATGGGGAAGTACCCGTGCCAGCGGATCAACTCGACTCACGGGATTACGAGCCGCGGGAGTCGGCGGTCTGGTTTGGGGTCGGCGGATCGGCGTCCACGACTTGAACCATGGGTCCAGTCGTTTGCGGAGACAGAGCTTCATTTGTCAC
>Ga0335079_10009554_pt1 | contig 11048 bp, 9 predicted proteins | sample Lox_Sample_33_FD_206719 | JGI IMG/M metagenome (GOLD analysis project Ga0335079, IMG submission 206719) | Soil microbial communities from Loxahatchee National Wildlife Refuge, Florida, United States - Lox_Sample_3.3 | ecosystem: Environmental > Terrestrial > Soil > Wetlands | place: USA: Florida... | reverse complement strand
TGTGACTTGCTCTCCGAACAAAACCAGGGATGGATCACCGTTGCCTTCCTTGATATCCCCCAGAACTTGGTCATAGGTTCGGTTCTCCTTCACGATGTATACGATGTGTTGTATGGGGGACGTAGTGCCCGGATGATTGGGAATGGGACCTGTTGCCGCGCCGGCATCATCCAGACGCGAATCCCGATACGGCGAGTTTGCAAGTACCGTCTTGGAGTACTCGCGCAACTGCTCATCCCCGATTGGATCAACGAACGAAGCCGTGCCCGTTTGGATGCGTCCCACGTACTGGGGAGACGCCACGCCTTCATGTGTGGGCTCGGGACGCCGCGTCGGATTCGGACCTTGCGGATTGGCATGGGACCCGCCGCCGCGGCCGTTCAATACCACCAATCGCCCATCCGCTAAAGCACGCGCGGCAGTTGGATACCAACCGGTCGGCACAAACCCCAGCACGTTGCTCCGATCTTGTGAAACGTCAACCACCGCCACCGCGTTCGCATCCGAGCAGACTACGTAGAGGCGCTTGCCATCGGCGCCTAACGCAAGCGCGCTGGGCGTCATGCCTAGGGGTTGCCGCGGAGTCATGGCGACATTGATGGACTCGGCCAGTTGCAGTTCGTTCGACTCGGAAACACCAAAGGCGTAAACGCTGTTTGTGTTGGCGGCCGATACGAACAGCCGTGCCGTCCAGGCTTGCTCCCCTTCAGCCGGTTCGTTCTTGCCCGCGAGCCACACTATATCGGTTGGATGCGGCGCCACTCGCGCGTTTCCCACGAGGCTGCCGTCTTGCGTCTGGTACTGGCCGATTGAACCGTCAGTCCAACTGCTCACGAAGAAGTTTTTGCCGCCTGGGGGAAACAAGATGCGGTAGGGGCGGCGGCCTGTTTTCACGCGGTCAATAACCATACCCGACTGCGGATTGATCACCACGAGAGAATCATGGTATACATCGGCCGCGTAAATCAGCCGTCCATCTGGAGTGAGCGCCACATCTCCGATGAAGTCCCGGTTGGTTCTTTTGTCCTCTGGAACCACGACGAACGTGCGGGCCGGCTGCAGGCTGCCCTCCGAAAACGTGAACTCGAACACGGAAGCTTTGGACCCGCCTCCCACATAAACTCGGTCGCCTTTCGGCGAAAACGTCAAGCCCAACCACGCGTCCGCGACCGGAACGCGTGAAATCTCACGCACGCTTTGCGTATCAATCACGCTGATCGAGGGTGGCTTGTAGCCGCCATTCAATACCAGCAGGTAGCGGCCATCACGCGTCAGGGCCGAAGACATGGGGAACGTGTCTAGCGGTACTTGCTTTCCCGCCGGCGCTAGCCGCCATCCACTGTTTAAAAGAAAGCCACCGTTAGCCAAAGGCCCCACGCGTTCCGGAGGCGCAGGCTGTGATACCAACGCCATACTGAAAATCAGTAGTGCCGCTACGGCACAAAACATCCAGTTAGGTTTCAGCGGGAAGTGAGGCATCAAGAATTCTATAGTGGCACAGGCCGCAGGCCCCGTGACCACTCGACCTCACGCTGGACGGTTCTTGTAGCGCGGGGCTACCGCCGGTTTTGCGGGAGACCCGCGGCTTTTCTGCCGTAGGGAGCGGCCCCGCGCGCTAGCCCCCGATGGCGTACATGGGTCGCGGCGGCGGAACGAAACGGACGCTATTGATCTCGTGCCCGGCCCACTTCTCTTGCACGTTCGCGCGAATCAATGCCGCCACATCATCGTCGCTGGCGCCGGAGCGTAGCAGATCCTTTATGTTCGCTTCTTCAATCGCGAACAGGCAATACCGCAGCTTGCCATCGGAAGTCAGCCGGATGCGGTTGCAGTTCATGCAAAATGGCCGCGTCACCGACGCTATAAAGCCCACGCGCCCCACACCATCGGCATAACGGTATTCCGTGGCGGGCGCGCGCGGATCTCGGTCCGGAATTTCGACCAGCGGCGATATCTCACGAGAGAGCGTGCCGATGATTTCGTCGGCTGTCAAGACCCGTGTGCGATCCCAAAGCTGCTGTGCGTCGAGCGGCATGAACTCGATGAATCTAGGTTCGATCCCGTGCTCACGGCAATACCGTGCGATCGGCACGATGTCCGGCTCTGTCAGCCCCTTTACCGCGACCGCGTTCAACTTCACCGGGCCGTATCCCAAGCTCAGGCAGGTCTCGATGCCAGCGAGAACCTTGTGCAAATCATCTCGGCGGGTGATTTGGCGAAACCGCACGCGATCGAGCGTGTCCAGGTGAACGTTGATGCGCCGCAAGCCGGCCTCATGTAACGGTTTGGCCAAGTCCGCCAGCAGAACAGCGTTCGTGGTCAGAGCCAGGTCCTGGATTCCCGGAATCTCCGCAAGTTTGCGAATCAACACCGGTAAATCCTTGCGGACCAACGGCTCGCCCCCGGTGACGCGCAGCTTCGTGATTCCTAGGCGCACGGCCACCCGCACGAACCGTTCAATCTCTTCGAAGGAGAGAATCTCGCCGCGCTCCATGAACTCCACGCCGCTTTCCGGCATGCAGTAGAAGCACCTGATGTTACAGCGATCGGTAACGCTGATCCGAAGATTGTCGTGCAGTCGCCCGTAAGTGTCGACAAGCGGGCTCGTGTCCATCGCGGTTCACTTGACCGCGAGCATCCGCTCAATCGGGATGCGGGCGCGGCGCATTAAATCGTCGCTGAGATCCACCCTCGGTTCAAGATGCAACAGCGCATCGCGGAGCTTCTCGAGGGTGTTCATGCGCATGTACGGGCACTCGCTGCAATTGCAGTTTTCGTTGGCAACAAAGTAGAATTTTTTCTCCGGCGCCAGCTTGTGGAGCGAATACTGGACCCCGCTCTCCGTCATCACGATGAACTCTCGGGCCGGGGAGCGAACACACCAGTCAATGATCGCCGACGTCGACCCGATAAAATCCGCCATCTCCAACACCGCCGGAGGGCATTCGGGATGTGCAACCACCAAAGCATCCGGATGATCAGACCGCGCCGCCGCCAGCCGCCGTGTCGAAAATGTGGCATGGACAACACACGTCCCCTGCCAGATTTTCATGTTCTTCCGGCCGGTCTGCTGCTGCACGTAGCTTCCGAGGTTTTGATCCGGTAAGAAGAGAATCGTCTTGTCCCGCGAAATTGAGTTGACAATCTGAACGGCGTTGCGCGACGTGCACAAAATGTCGCTCTCGGCTTTTACCTCGACCGAGGTGTTGATGTAGCTGACAATCATGTGATCCGGATGCAATCGGCGGTAATTGCGTATTGGCTCGGCGGGGCAACTGTCCACCAGGCTACAACTTGCATGGCGATCGGGAACTACCACCGTCCGGCCCGGGTTCAAAACCTTCGCGGTCTCGGCCATGAACCACACGCCGCAGAATGCGATCACGTCACCGCCGAACTCACGCGCCTTGCGCGCCAATTCAAGGCTATCTCCCACCCAATCAGCCAGTTCCTGAATCTCCGCGTCCTGATAGTGATGCGCCAGCAGGATCGCGTGCCGATCTTGTTTTAGGTCGAGAATCTCCTCCGTCAGGGTTTTGGTGGCCAGCATCGGTCGGGTCACTCCATTGTAACAATTCTGTTTACTTAGATTGCCGGAGGCATAATAAGGGTGCAGCGTGTTGAAAGTCCTGCTGGTTTCCACATATGAATTGGGCCGCCAGCCCTTCGGCCTGGCTTCGCCAGCCGCTTGGTTGCGTGACGCCGGATGTAAAGTGACATGTGTGGACCTGGCTTGCAGCGTTTTGCCCCGCGCCACGGTGGAGGAGGCGAATCTGGCCGCGTTCTATCTTCCCATGCACACCGCAACACGCCTCGCCATTCCAGCCATCCAGAAAGTGCAGGCGCAAAATCCGGATGTTCATCTCTGTTGTTACGGACTCTATGCACCCATGAACGAAGCGCATTTGCGCGAGCTAGGCGTTCAGACGGTGCTGGGGGGAGAGTTTGAACAGGGACTGCGCGATTTGGCGGCGAGACTGGAAACGAGCGATCGGGGTCCGCAGCGCGAGCCGCTGATTTCGCTCGGCCGGCAATCGTTCGTGACACCGGATCGGTCCGGCCTGCCATCGCTCGGGCGCTACGCGAAGCTGTTGGCAAATGGCCAAGAAAAGCTTGTCGGGTTTACCGAGGCCAGCCGTGGGTGCAAGCACTTCTGCCGGCATTGCCCGATCGTTCCTGTTTACAACGGAATATTTCGCGTGGTTGAGCGTGAGGTTGTGCTGGATGATATCCGGCAGCAGGTGGCCGCCGGCGCTGAACACATTACCTTTGGCGACGCCGATTTCTTCAACGGCCCTGGTCACGCTACGGCCATTGTTGAGGCGCTGCATACGGAGCATCGCGCCGTCACCTATGACGTCACCATCAAGATTGAACACCTCTTGCGGCACCGGGATCTGCTGCCCCTCCTGAAACGAACGGGCTGTCTGTTTGTTACGAGCGCGGTGGAGTCGATCGACGACGTTGTACTGGAAAAACTTGCAAAAGGCCACACGCGCGCGGATTTTACCGAAGTTGTTGGAATCATGCGCGATGTGGGACTGACGCTAGCGCCGACGTTCGTGACGTTCACTCCATGGACCACCTGGCGAGGGTATGGGGAGCTGTTGCAACTGCTGGTGGATCTGGACCTGGTGGCGAACGTAAGCCCGATCCAATTGGCGATGCGGCTTCTCATCCCGGCAGGTTCACGCCTTTTGGAATTACCGGACGTCCGCGAAATCATCGGCCCGTTCGACCGGACGGCGCTTTCCTACCGCTGGAAGCACGGAGATCCTAACGTCGACCAGCTCTGCACGCAGGTGCAGGCGCTGATTCAGCGGGAAGAGCGGCGCAAGGCGACCCGCACAGAAATCTTCCAAGGAATCTGGGAACTGGCGCAGGGGAGCCGGCCCGATTTTCATCTGGCTTCTCGCGCGACGATTCCGTACCTCAATGAGCCCTGGTACTGTTGAGCCGAGCCGACCGAAGAGCAGGTAGCTCTTGTGTAACATGAAGTCGTGCCTCGCGTTTTACTGGTAGCAGCGACCACCGGATATCAAACGCGCATGTTTGCGGACGCGGCGCGGCGGCTCGGATTCGATATCGCGCTGGCAACGGACCGTTGCCACGTATTGGAAGATCCCTGGGGGGATCATGCGATCCCGGTGCGCTTTGAGGATCCGTATGCCTCGCGTGACATCCTCGCGACGGCCGGACCATTCGACGGAATTGTCGCCGTTGCCGACCGCCCCACATTTCTCGCGGCGCTGACTGCCGAAGTGCTGGGTATTCCACATCATCCACCTTCGGCTGTGGCGATGTGCCGGGACAAGTTCCTCGCACGCCAGGCGTTCCAATCGGCTGGGCTTCCTGTTCCGGAGTTCTTCCGGGTTTCCATCCACAACGATCCTGCTGAAATGGCACGGCGCGCAAGTTTTCCATGTGTATTGAAGCCACTCGGCCTGTCCGGCAGCCGCGGCGTGATTCGCGCGAACAGCGTTGAGGAGTTCGTGGGCGCATTTGTCCGCGTCCGAGCGCTGCTCGAAAGCACGGATGTAGCGGCGCTGCGGGAAGATCAGAACCGCTACATACAGGTGGAACGATTCATTGAAGGCCGCGAGTTTGCCTTGGAAGGCTTGGTCGCGCGCGGTGAACTGCGCATACTCGCAATCTTCGACAAGCCCGATTCGCTGAATGGTCCATTTTTCGAGGAAACTATCTATGTCACGCCTTCGCGCGAAAGCGAAGCCGCTCAGAGGAGAATGATCGAAGCCACGAGAAGAGCCGTTCGTGCGCTTGGGCTCACGCATGGACCGATCCATGCCGAAGCGCGCGTGAACGGCGAGGGCGTCTGGGTCCTGGAAGTGGCCGCACGACCGATCGGCGGTCTCTGCGCTCGCACATTGCGATTCGAGCGTGACATGCCACTCGAAGAATTGATCCTGCAGCACGCGGTGGGCCAGGATGTCTGGCGATTGGAACCCTGCGACAGCGCGAGCGGTGTCATGATGATCCCGATTCCCAAGGCCGGCATTTATGAAAGTGTAGACGGCGTCGAGAGCGCCGCGAAAATTCGCGACGTCGAGGACATTGTCATCACAGCGAAACAAGGCCAGAAGATTCTGCCATTGCCGGAAGGGTCGAGCTATTTGGGATTCATTTTCGCGCGGGCGGAATCGCCGGAGCGAGTGGAGCAGTCCCTGCGCAAGGCCCACGCCTGTTTGCATTTCGAGATTGCCACAGCGCTGCCAGTGGTCGGGCGCTAACCTTTTTGTTGCGGCGGCACGTAGTCAGGGGGAAGGGCCGCGCCTTGACCAAAGAAATACTCTTCCATCTGTTTAAGAAGGAATTCCTGAGCTTCCGGCGTTCCCAAATTGAGCCTGTATTCGTTCATGAGCATCTTCATGTGCTCCACCCACATTTTCCAGGCTTCCTTGGAGACGTTCTCATAGATTCTCTGGCCGAGCGGGTGGCCCTCAAACGGAACCTCATCGAGCCCCGGCATTTCCCGCTGGAACTTCACGCAGAACACTTTGCGCGCGCCGGTCTCGATGTTCACCGGACTTGGAGGTCCACTGCCGCAACCACATCCCATTCGGAATCTCCCACCATCAGAATACTACGTTCGCCTAAACAAAGGCCGCGGGTGTTCCGCAAAAACCGCGGTACCCCCGTGCTACAGTTGCGGGCGATCGGGTGTCCATTTCAGCACGGGACGACGCGCGGCCGTGACCTCGTCGACTCGGCTGACGCGTGTGCTGTGGGGCGCCGAGCGCACCAGTTCAGGATCGGTCTCGACCTCTTGCGCGATCGAGGCCATGGCATCGGCAAAAAGGTCGAGTTCGCGCTTGCCTTCCGTTTCTGTTGGCTCGATCATGAGTGCACCGCGCACAATGAGAGGGAAGCTAACGGTGTATGGATGAAAGCCGTAATCGATCAATCGCTTGGCGATATCGCCGGTACGCACACCATGCTTGGCTTGCCGATCATCACTAAACACAACCTCGTGCATGTTGGGGGCGTTAAAAGGCAAATCGTAATGCGGCTCGAGCTTCTTCCGGAGATAGTTGGCATTGAGCACGGCATCCACGGTGGCGTTTCGCAATCCGTTGCCGCCGTGTGCCAGAATGTAGGCCAGCGCACGGACGATCACGCCGAAATTCCCGTAAAACGCGCGGACCCTTCCGATAGAGCGCGGGCGCTTAGAGTCGAATGTCCACCTGTTTCGTACGTGCTTGAGCCGAGGCAACGGAAGGAACGGCTCCAGGATCTTTTTGACGGCAACCGGGCCGCCGCCGGGCCCGCCGCCTCCATGCGGCGTAGAGAACGTCTTGTGCAGGTTGAGGTGCATGACGTCCACGCCGAACCGGCCCGGCTGTGCAATCCCCACCAGCGCGTTCATGTTCGCCCCATCCATGTAGAGCAGCGCGCCCTTCTTGTGCAGAATGTCCGCGATGCTCTTGATGTTGGCCTCGAACACACCGAGAGTGTTGGGATTGGTCACCATCAATGCGGCAACGTCCTGATCGACGATGCGCTCGAGCTGCTCGAGGTCCACGGAGCCGCAATCGTTGGAACGAATGTTCTCGACGCTGTAACCGGCGATGGCAGCGGTCGCGGGGTTCGTACCGTGGGCCGAATCCGGAATCAATACCTTCTTGCGAGGATTGCCGCGCTTCTCGAGGAGCGCGCGGATGAGGAGGATGCCGGTTAGCTCGCCATGGGCCCCGGCGGCCGGCTGCAGAGTCACCGCATCCATGCCTGTTATCTCAGCCAGCGCGGCCTCGAGGCGCGCCATGATGTTCATCGCGCCTTGCGCCAAAGCTTCCGGCTGGTAGGGATGCGCCCAGGCCAAGCCGTCGAGCCGCGCCACGAGCTCGTTTACGCGCGGGTTGTACTTCATGGTGCAGGAGCCGAGCGGGTAGAGGCCGAGATCTATGGCGTAGTTCCAGGTAGAGAGGCGGGTGAAATGGCGAATGGTTTCGACCTCGCTGACCTCGGGGAAACCCTCGATTTCGGAGCGCACGTTCGCCGCGCCCAGAACAGTTGCAGCGTCGACCGGCGGCACATCGAGCGGCGGCAACTGGTAGCCCTGCTTGCCGGGCGAACTCTGTTCGAACAACAAGAGCTCGTTTTGTGTGATATGAGGACGGACTTTGGCGATCATGCAGCTTGGGGAACGGGCGCGAACGCACGCCCTACCTCATCCATATGCTCACGCCGCGCCATTTCAGTTGCGCACAGAAGGACGCAATGCTCCAATTCCGGGTACCAGCTGCTCAACGCGAGTCCGCCGATGATCTTCTTCTTGAGCAGTGGTCGATTGATGTCATCCGGAGCGCGGCCATGGGTGGAGGCGACGAACTCGTTGAAGAACGGGCCGGTGAAGCGCGGCTTCAACAGGCTGCTGAGGTAGTGGGCCTTGGCCAGATTCTGCTCAGCGAGCTCGCGCAGTCCCCGCTTTCCGTAAATACTCATGAAAACAGTTGCCATGAGCGCGATGAGCGCCTGGTTGGTGCAGATATTGGAGGTTGCCTTCTCGCGGCGGATGTGCTGTTCGCGGGTGGCCAGCGTCAGGCAGAAGGCGCGATTCCCGCGGGAATCGGTGGTTTCGCCGACCAAGCGGCCGGGCATCTGCCGCATGAATTGTTCTTTCGTGGCAATGATGCCGGCGTAGGGGCCGCCGTAACTTGGCGCGATGGCGAACGACTGAAGTTCCCCCGCGACAATGTCGGCGTCGACCGGCGGCTGTAAAATTCCCAACGATACGGCCTCGGTGAAGACAACAATGAGCAGCGCACCGCGCTTGTGGGCCACCTCTGCAACGGCGCGTACATCCTCGACAATGCCGAAGAAGTTTGGCGACTGAACGATTACCGCAGCGGCCTCATCGTCCATTTTGCGCTCGAGATCTTCCAGATCGAGCGTGCCGGAGCCCGGCAGATACCCGAACTCATCGATGGACAGGTGCCCGTGCCGGCCGTAGGTGCGCAGCACTTCGCGATATTCGGGATGAACAGTTCGCGATGCGAGAACACGATGCCTGCCTGTAATGCGTGCAGCCATGAGAGCCGCTTCGGGGACGGCAGTGGAGCCATCGTACATCGAAGCATTGGCTACATCCATGCCAGTCAACTGGCAGATCATGGTCTGGAACTCGAAGATGGTGGTTAAAGTACCTTGGGAGGTCTCGGCCTGATAGGGAGTGTAAGAAGTGAGAAACTCGCCGCGGGAAACAACCGTATCGACCATGACCGGACGATAGTGCGCATAAACGCCGGCGCCAAGAAACGAAGCGTAACCATTGGCGTTCTCAGCGGCGCGAGCTCGAAAATAGTCGACGATTTCGAATTCGGACACGCCGGGCGGCAGCGCCAGCGGCGCTTCGAGGCGGACGTCTTCGGGGAGATGCGCGAACAGCTCTTCAGCGGACCGGAGCCCGCAGGCCGCCAGCATCTCACGGCGTTCGGAATCAGACTTCGGAAGGTAGCGCAACTAGCCTTCTGCTCCCACGTAGGCTTGGTAATCAGCAGCGGAGAGCAAGGTTTTCAGTTGATCTGGCGCGCTCATGCGGATTTTAACCAGCCAGGCCGCGCCGTGAGGATCCTGATTCAGCTTCTCGGGCAACTGGCCCAGGCTTTCGTTAACCTCGACGACCTCGCCCGAAACGGGAGAGTATATATCGGAAACTGCTTTTACCGACTCAACCGAGCCTAGCGATTTGCCAAGCTCCACTGAGGCACCAACTTTCGGGAGGTCGACATAGACGATATCACCGAGCTCATGTTGCGCGTGATCGGTGATGCCAATCACGCCAAGGTCTCCCTCGACGCGCACCCATTCGTGTTCTTTCGTGTAACGGAGATTCTCCGGATACTTCATGCTGTTTTCGCTCGTTTGTAAAAAGGGGTCGGGACGGTTTCGGCTTCCACGGGCTGGTTGCGGACCATGACTTCGATTCTCGCACCAGGACGGGCATCGCTTAGCGGCAGGTAGCACAACCCGATGTTCTTGTTCAAGCTGGGCGCGGGCGAACCACTGGTTACCCAGCCCGCCGGCAGGCCATTCAGCCGGACTTCGTAGCCATCGCGGCCGATGCCACGTCCGCGCATTTCAAAACCGACCAGCTTGCGGCGCACACCTTGCTGCTTCTGTTTGGCGAGCGCGGCGCGCCCGATGAACTCGCCCTTGTCGAGTTTCACGATCCAGCCGAGTTCGGCTTCGTACGGCGTGATGGAAGCGTGGATTTCGTGGCCGTACAGAGCCATTTTGGCCTCCAGGCGCAGCGTGTTGCGCGCGCCAAGTCCGCAGGGCTTGATGCCAAACTCGCGGCCGGCATCCAGCAGATCACCCCAGATACGCACGGCGTCACTCGGAGAAACGTAGATTTCGAAGCCGTCTTCGCCGGTGTAGCCAGTGCGGGCTATGCGCGCATGCGTGTGGGAAACGGTTCCATCGGTGAACCAGTAATAGCCGATCGAGGACAAGTCGACGCTCGTGAGCTTCTGGAGAGTGCGCAAAGCAAGCGGGCCTTGCACGGCGATCTGCGCATAGCCATCGCTGGTGAATTCGACTCGGGCGTCGAATTTGTTGGCCGCGCGGATATGTTCGAAGTCTTTATCCTGGTTGGCCGCGTTAATGCAGAGGAAGAAGTGATCGGCGGCGACTTTGTGCACCAGGATGTCGTCGACAAAACCGCCGTGCTCATAGAGCAGACCCGAGTACTGAGCCTGTCCGATTTGGAGTCTTGCCACGGCGTTGGTGGTTACATAGTCGACCAGACGAGAAGCCTCCGCGCCCCAAATCTCAATTTCTCCCATATGGCTCACGTCGAACAGACCTACCGCATTCCGTACTGCCAGATGTTCGTCGGCGATGCCGGAGTACTGGACGGGCATTTCCCAGCCGCCGAAATCCACCATGCGTGCGCCCAGGGACACGTGTGCATCGTGCAGCGGAGTGCGCTTCAGACAAGCGGATTGCGCCATGGAATAACCAAGCTAACAGGGGAGGGATGGGGTGTCAAACGATGCGCGGAAGAGCTGATTGCAGCTATCCGACGGTCT
>Ga0335079_10009553_pt1 | contig 11048 bp, 10 predicted proteins | sample Lox_Sample_33_FD_206719 | JGI IMG/M metagenome (GOLD analysis project Ga0335079, IMG submission 206719) | Soil microbial communities from Loxahatchee National Wildlife Refuge, Florida, United States - Lox_Sample_3.3 | ecosystem: Environmental > Terrestrial > Soil > Wetlands | place: USA... | reverse complement strand
GCCGGCGCTCGCGGCGCGCTTCGCCCGGTTCCTGTTCCGGATTCCCTCCGTGTGGGTGGAGATCCGGTACGGCCCTGCGGAGACGGTCGCCCACCGCATCGTGCCCGGCACGGCGCGCGACGGGTTGCCGCTCGACCAGCTGCCGACGACCGGGGCGGACATCGCCTCCCTCTTCTCCGGTCGCCCCGGTCGCCGCCCGGTCGCCTTCCGGATCTACGGGGACGGCCTGGAATGGTACCGCCAGCCGCTCTCCGTCACCTGGCTGAGCGGCGCGCCGCGCTGAGCTCGCCGCCGGTTGGCGGAGGGGCGCCATCGCCCGTCCCGGGCTTCCGGGCCACCACCAGGAACTGTTTGCCTAGGAAGGCCGAGCTGAGCGGACGGAGCGCCAGGTAGGCCTTCACGAGCCAGTCCCACTGCGGGAGGCGGGACTTCACCGTGTAGGGCAGGAAGCGCGGCTCCACCCGCTCGAGCGCGAAGCCGCACATGGCGAGGAGCTCGCACACGCTCCGGTCGCTGAGGGGGATGTGGTGATCGTAGTAGTCCCAGTAGACGTCGGGGAGGAGGCGGATGTTCGGCCCCATGGCGACGAGGGTGCCGCCCGGGCGCAGCACGCGCCACGCCGCCTCCACGACCTTCGTGAGCACGTCCTTCGACGGCAGGTGCTCGAGGAAGTTCGAGGTGAAGACCACGTCGACCTCTCCGTCGCCGAGGAAGGCGAGCTCGGCGGCGGAGGCGCTGTGGACCTCGACGCCGGGGGCGGCGGCGCGCGCCGTGTCCGGGTTCAGGTCGACCGCGATCCGCCTCCGGGCGGAGGCGGCGTTGATGAACTCGCAGTAGCCCGCGCCCAGGTCGAGCACCGTGTCCTCGGGACCGACCCAGCGGGAGAACACCCGGGACCAGAGGACCGCCCAGATCCGGACCTTGCGGGCCCGGTCGGCGTCGGCGAACCGGTTTCCGTAGAGCTCGCTCAGCTCCATGCGCGTTTCACACCGTGGAGCATGGCGCGCCCCCAGAGGCGCGCGTAGAGCGGCAGCCAGGCGCGCAGGTCGAACCGGCTTTCCCCGGCCACGCGGTCCCGCCAGGTGCAGGGCACCTCGGCGATGCGCGCCCCGGCCATCCAGGCCTTCACCGTGATCTCGAAACCCACCACGAACCCGCCCTGGCTCTCGATCTCCATGCGTCTCACCAGATCGGCGTCGTAGAGGCGGAAGCTGTTGGTGGCGTCGCTCACCGGGAATCCGGCGAGCCACTTCAGGCTCCGCCCTCCCCACTTCGAGAGCTGCCCCTTGAGCCACGGGCCGCCGACCTGCCTGCCCCCCGGCATGTAGCGGGAGGCCACGACGACGTCGGCTCCGGCGCGGTAGGCGGCGAGCATCGCCGGGACCGCGCGGAAGTCGTCCGAGAGGTCGGCCATGCTCACGAGCACCGGGCCCGCGTCCACCGACCGGAGCCCGGTCACGATCGCCCCGAGCACCCCTTCGCCCGCGTTGCGGAGCAGTTCCAGCGGGGCCCCCTCGCCCGCCAGCGCGCGGGCGACCGGCAGCGTGTCGTCCTCCTCGAAGTCGTAGACGAGCCGCACCCGCGCCTGATCCCCGAGGAAGGGGCGCGCCTCCTTCCACCACTCCCGGAGGTTCGCGCCCTCGTTGTAGACGGGCACGACCGCGGTGATGGGCGCCGCCCGGTTCATATGTTGCCGAGCCGGATCTGCTCCACCACCCAGGGGACGACCTCGTCCAGGATGCGCCCGAGCGGCGTCTTCGCCTCGAAGCCGAGGACGCGCTTCGCCTTCTCCACCGACGGGACGCGGAGCTGCACGTCGTACTTGAACGGCTCGTCGGAGACGTGGCGGAACGGCTTCCCCGGGTTGATGCGCTTCCAGATCTCCTCGGCCACCGTCAGGACCGAATGGCCCTCGGGAGTCGAGAGGTTGAAGTCCTCGTTCACGGCCGCCGGGCTCTCGATGCAGGCGCGGATGCCCTTCGCCAGATCTCCCCCGTAGGTGTAGTGGCGCACCTGCCGCCCGCTCCCCAGGATGCGCAGCGGGTCCTGCCCCTTCGCCACCTTCTGGACCAGGTCGGGGACCACGTGGCTCATGGCCAGCGTGACGTTTCCGCTCTTGATCTCCTTGTCCGAGAGGGCGCGCTGCTCGCCCACCCCCACGCAGTTGAAGGGGCGGATGACGGTCGAGGGCAGCCCGTACTGCTCCCGGGCCCCCTGGGCGAAGTACTCGCAGGCGAGCTTCTGGAAGCCGTAGGTCGAGAGCGGGGGAGGGGACCGGCGCTCGGCGCCCTCGGGCGTCGGGAAGACGGTGGCGCTCTCGAACACCATCGAGCTCGAGAGCACGTTGATCTTCTTGAGCCGCCGGTTCTGGAACGCCCAGATGGCCGCGTCGAACGTGGCCGCGGTGATCCGCTCGTTCTCGGCGATGAGGTCGTAGGCATGGGTGTGGAAGTAGGAGATGCCGCCGATCATGGCGGCCGCCGCCAGGATCTGGTCGCAGTCGCTCGCGAGCTCCCGCATCAGCCCCACGTTCTTGCAGTCGTCCTTCACGATGCGGTAGCGGGGATGTCGGTCGTAGCTCTTCTCGATCGGCCCGTACTTCGAGTAGTTGTCGATCCCGACGACCTCGTGGCCGGCCTCGAGCAGCTCGGAGACCACGTAGCCGTTGATGAAGCCGGCGGAGCCGGTGACGAGGATCTTCACGAGAGAAGCCCTCCGCGTCCCAGGAAGTTCCAAGGATCGAGCGTCGGCTGGGTGAGCGAGAGCGCCTTGTACCGCTGGTGAGGCGCACACAGGACGAGCACGTCCGACTCCTCGAGGACCCGCTCGAGAGGGAGCACGTCGGGGCCGGTGACGTACTCGTCGGTGCACAGGACCTTGCGGGCCTCGAGCTCGAGCAGCTTCCTCATCTTGAAGGCCAGCGACTCGCGCGTGTCGTCGTTCTCGCCCTTGAAGGCGAGGCCCAGGAGGCCCACCGTCTTGTCGGCGAGGCCGAGCGTTCGCAGCTGGCCCATGAGCACGCGGGGGAAACCCTCGTTCACGAGCATCGCGCTCTGCCCGAGCGAGAACTCGTTGTTGTAGAAGGCGGCGAGCTGCATCGTGTCCTTGAACAGGCAGGGGCCGGCGGCGAAACCCGCCGTGGGCAGTCCGCGCATGCGCGGGTAGTCCTCGGTGATCGACGCGTGGACGCTCGCGTAGTCGACGCCGTTCGCCGCGCAGAGGGCGTAGAACTGGTTCGCCGCCGCGAAGGTGATGTAGCGCCAGGCGTTGCAGAAGAGCTTCCCCAGCTCCGCCTCGACGGGAGAGCACTGGATGATCTTCGGCGCCACGAGCGAGAAGAGCGCCCCGGCGCGCTCCGCCGCCCGCGGCGTCGCGCCGGAGACGATCTGCGGGAGCGACTCGATCTCGCGGACGGCGTAGCCCTGCGCGACCCGCTCGGGGCAGAAGGCGACGTCGACGCCGGGCACGTGCTCGTCGAACCAGGAGGCGAGCTTCAGCGTGGCCCCGGGGTAGACCGTCGACCGGAGGAGAAAGAGCTGCCCGGCGCGGAAGTGGGGCCTGAGGTCGTTCACGACCTGCAGGAGCTTCCCCACCTGGGGGTTCAGGTGCTCGTCGATGGGCGTCCCGACGACGCACACGACCACGTCGGCCCGCGAGACGGCCGCCGGATCGGTGGTGGCTCGCAGGTTCTTGCCGACGTGGCGCCGGAGCAACTCCTCCGCGCCCCGCTCCATGAAGCCGACCTTCCCGGCGTTGGTGTTGGCGACGGCCGCCGCGTTGATGTCGACGATGGTGACGTCGCAGCCGCGGGCCGCGAACATCACGGCGAGCGGCAGGCCGACGTGGCCGCAGCCTCCCAGGACTGCGATGTTCTGGTGCCCGCTCATGGCGCGTTCGTCCTTCCGTCTTTGGGCCACCGTCGGCGGCGACGGCGGGACTTCGAACCCCGCACAGGGCGCCGCCTGGGGGCGAGATCCTAGCACAGGCCGAACTTGTGTAGCCCTGCGCAGGGAAACCGCAAGATCGCGTCCCGGGGGTCCACTTTCGGGTCCCGGCCGCACCCATGGCTAAGGCGAAGGGAGAGCGCCGGGACGAGCGAGGAGACGAGAGCGGCCCGAGGACGCGTCGGCCCCTACCCCGCCGCCGCGGCGAAGCTCACCGAGTCGACGCCGTCCGTCCACTGACCGTAGTGGAGGAGGTGCGCGCCCACGCCGGCCATCCGGAGGGCCGCGTACACGGGCGCCGTCCCGCACAGGCGGCGGCGGGCGTCGTCCGTCACCGCGGCTCGGTGGAACCCGGCGGCGTCGCCCTTCTCGACGAAGGAGAGGGTGTGCCGGTCCTCCGCGGCGAGCGCGCGGAGCTCCTCCCGCGTCGGCGGGCGGGGATCCCCGAACTGCGGTCCCACGTGCGCCAGATCGGCGCCGGCAACGTAGCAGACCTTCCTCCCCGCGACGGCGCGCCGGAGCGCGCGCAGGAACGGGTCGGTCGCCCGCGCCGGGTCGGAGAGCTGCGAGATCGAGGAACAGAGCACCGGCAGGACGCGGTAGTCCCTGCCGGCGAGGAGGTACTGCAACCAGACCATCGGGAGCTCGCAGCTGTGCTCCCCCTTGTGGCAGAGCTCGTCCGCGAGGACCTCTTCCTCGCCCAGCTCGAAGGCGACGCGGTCGACGACGTCCGCGTCGGTGGCCATCGTTCCGAGCGGCGTCGCGTACGACTGCCGCGTGAGCGTGAAGAGGTGCTCGGGCGAGGCGTGGGCCGTCCCGAAGACGACGAAGAGGTCGGCGTCGCAGCGCTCCGCCGCAGCGCGCCAGGCGTGCGCGTAGCAATGCCCTCCGCGCGCGTAATCGATGTGCGGCGACACGAGCAACGTCACCGGGGACCTGCGGCGCGGCTGCCGGCCGGCCTTCTTCGCCGCGCCCGGGCCCTCCGGGGGGGCGAGGTAGCCCTCGAACTCGGCCCGGAGTTCCTTCGCGTCCGCGGGATAGGAGGACCCGGCGCAGGAACTCTTCCGAACCGGGGCCCGGCGGTAGTCGGCCACGGCGCGATCGCGCAGCCCGGCGTAGGCCGGTCCCTCGAGGATCCCGACGTTGCGCGCGTGCTCGATGAGCCCCTCGACGAGGTCGCGCTTCGCCGCCGCGCCGAGCCGCTCGAGCGCCCGGTGGATGTCCTCGACCGAGTGGTTGCCGTCGCAGTGAGCGAGGACCACCCAGGCAGGGGCGGTGAGGACCGGCTCCTCGGGCAGGACCCCCAGGGGATCGCGCAGCAGGATCCCTTGGGAACCGTCTCCCAGGGTCACGGGCCGGGGGTCGAGAGGCGCCAGCCGGGGACGATCGAGCTCTGGAGGGGTCACCGCTTCTTGTTGCGCTTTCTCGCCTGCTTGCGGGCCTGCCGCTCCTGCTTCCTCTTCTTCTTCCGGGCCTCGCGCTCCTTCGCGCTCTCGGCCGAGATGGGCTCCGCCGCGTACCCCATGAGCCGGGCGCGCGCGAGCGCACCCGCGGGCATGCGCGGCTGGACTCCCTTGGGGAGGCCGGCCATCTGGCCCGCCAGCGCCGCCGGATCGGGAGCCCTTCCCTCGAGCATCTCCTGCACCGCCTCGGCGTCCTCGCCGAGGATGTCCTCGAGCCCCTGGCCCTTCGCCTTCCGGAGCGAGACGAGCTGCTTGATGCCGGGCAGGCGCGAGAGGAGCCCCGGGGCGGAGCCCACGGCCTTCATGATGCCGCGCATGCCATGGTAGTGCTTGAGGAGGTCCTTCACCTCCTTCACCGACCGGCCCGAGCCCTTCGCGACCCGCTTCATCCGGGAGTCGCCGAGCGAATCCGGGCGGGCCCGCTCTCCCGGAGTCATCGAGTCCACCATCGAGACGATGCGGGTGAGCGCCGCGTCGTCGAACTGGAACCCGTCCGGCATCTCCCCGAAGATCGGGAACTTCTCCATCAGGTCGCCGAGCGGCCCCATCTTGCGGATGGTGCGCACCTGGTTCACGAAGTCGTCGAGGGTGAAATCGCCCGAGAGGATCTTCTGGGCGTCCTTCTCCGCCTGCTCCTCGTCGACGTGGGCCTCGAAGTCCTTCATCAGGCCCACCACGTCGCCGAACCCGAGGATGCGCCCCGCGAGCCCCTCCGGCCGGAACTCCTCCAGCCGGTCGAGCTGCTCCCCCATGCCGAGGAACTTGATGGGCTTTCCCGTGACCTCCTTGATGGAGAGCGCCGCGCCGCCGCGGGCGTCGCCGTCGAGCTTCGTGAGGATGAAGCCGTCGATGCCGATCCTCCGGTCGAACTCGGCCGCGGTGCGGACCGCGTCCTGGCCGATCATGGCGTCGCAGACGAGGAGCACGTTCTCGGGGTGCACCGCCGACTTCACCTGCTCGAGCTCCGTCATGAGCGCGTCGTCGATGGCGAGGCGGCCGGCGGTGTCGTAGATGACGAAGTCGGCCTTCTCCCGGGCCGCCGTCTCCATGGCGCGCCGGCACAGCTCCGGCGGCGAGAGCCCCGCCTCGTGGAAGACGGCGACGCCGAGCTTCTCGCCCAGCTGCTTCAGCTGGTCCACGGCGGCGGGGCGCTGCACGTCGGCCGCGACGAGGAGCGGCTTCTTCCCGTCCTTCAGGAAGCGGTTGGCGAGCTTGGCGGCGGTGGTGGTCTTGCCCGAGCCCTGCAGCCCCACCATCATCACGCCGGTGGGGCTCTTCTTGGCGGTCGCGAGCGAGGTGTCCACCGGGCCCATCAGGGCCTCGAGCTCGTCGTGGCAGATCTTGACGAAGTGATCCTGCGGGGTGGCCCGGAGCGTTCCCTTCCCGGTCTGCACCTTGGTGTCGACGACCTCGCCCACCGCCTTCTCGCGCACCCGGGCGACGAAGCTCTTCACCACGTCGAAGGCGACGTCGGCCTCGAGGAGCGCCACGCGGATGTCGCGCAGCGCGTCATCGACGATCTCGGAGGTGATCTCGGTGCGGCCCTTGAGCTTGTTGCGGGCGGCCTTGAAGCCCTTGGCGACGGTCTCGAGCATCGGCGGTGAACCTTCCGGAGGGGTGGCTTATAACACGACCATGGCCGCGCAACCCCCCTCGGGCGAGCCCCGGATGTTCACGGTCGAGGAGGCGAACGCGCTCGTGCCCACCCTGCAGCTCGAGTTCGGACGGCTCGCCCGGCTCCGGGGCGAGATCTCCGCGCTCGTCGAGCTCCTGGGCGGACCGGACGAGGCGATGGCGCTCCTCGAGGAGGGTGTTTCTCCCACCCCGGGGCTCGAGTCCCAGGTCGAGCACTTCCGCGGTCTCGTCGGCCAGATCAACGGGGTGGTGGAGCGCGTGAACGAGCTCGGCTGCCTGGTGAAGGATTTGGAGATGGGGCTCGTCGACTTCTTCAGCATGCGGGACGACGAGCCCATCTTCCTCTGCTGGCAGTTCGGGGAGCCCTTCGTCGCCCACTGGCACTCGGTCGACGAGGGCTTCGCCGGGCGAAAGCCGCTCGAGGGCGTGGAGGTCGAGCCGCCCGAGTTCCTGAACTGACGGTGCTCCGCCCCGCTACAGCCACAGGAACCATCCGATCTTGAGGGAGATCTCGGCCGAGAGGGGAGCCGGGGTGTAGCTCGCGCCGTAGAGCGTCACCTCGGGGCGCGCGAGGAGGAGGTGCCCGGCGGCCCAGGGGTTGAGATAGAGGTTCCCCCAGAACTTCCAGACGAAGCCGGCGCCCAGGGTGGCGACCCACGAGTTCCAGTAGGCGGTAGCGGGCCCCGAAGGGCTGCCGATGCTGTTCCACCAGTACTCGAAGCCCGCGCCGATCCAGGGTCCCGCGAACTTGGGGAGGAAGAAGACGTCCACGATCCCGGCGGCGGCGGTGAGCTCGCGGTTCGAGAAGCCGGACGGCGTCAGGAACCCGGGAGGGAAGGCGATGTGGCTCCCGACGGCCCGGAGCCTCACCCGGTCGAGCCCGAGCCACACGTTCGCCGCCCCGCCCAGCTGGCCGTCGATCGCCGAGAGCGTGAAGGGGAGGAGGTCGATCTCGAAGCCGAGGGCGACGTTCTCGGGCGATTCCGCCGCCTGGACTCGACCCGCCAAGACGCACAACGCGATGAGTAGAGTCGCTCGTGTCTTCATGCCTCCTCCGTCGGCGGCGACGCCTCTCGCCGTGGGCCGATTCTCCTTGTCCCTCTCGAGCGGCGGCGCTGTCCCCATGTTTGTGCCGCGTGCAGCTCGGAAGCATGATCGATCGGGGCTCCGGAGGTCGAGCGATGGCTTCGAATCTGGGAGTGCGTTCCTCCACGGCCGGCACGGCGACCTGGTCCGGATCTGGACCGAGGCCATCGTCGATCAATGAGGACGGGCCTCTGCGGCCTGAAGGGTGAAGATCGCCAAGAGGCCGTCCCTGGTCACACGATTACACGCGTGCTAGTCATTCTCCAAAGCCATGTCCGTCGGGGACACTACGGAAAACGTGCCTGAGCTTCGTGCGCTCGACCCCTATGTCTCCGTAGTGGTTCCCTGTCTCAACGAGGTGAAGACCCTCGGAGCGGTAATCGAGAAGTGCCTAAAAGCGTTCAGTCAGCTCGGAATCGTAGGAGAGGTCATAGTCGCGGACAACGGATCGACGGACGGGTCGATAGCGTTGGCGGAGCGTCTAGGGGCCCGGGTCGTCAAGGTGCCGGAGCGGGGTTACGGGAACGCGCTCCGCCACGGGATGCGCGCGGGGCACGGGCGCCTTCTCATCATGGGAGATGCCGACGACACCTACGATTTTGGTGAGATGGGACGTTTCGTAGATGGGTTCGAGCATGGCGCCGATTTCATCATGGGGACGCGTCTGCCGCCGGGCACGATTCTTCCCGGCGCCAACCCTTGGCTTCACCGCAGCGTGGGGACGCCGGTCCTTACGTTCGTCTTGAATTGGCTTTTCGGGACACGCATCCGCGACGTCAATTGCGGCATGCGCGCGATCGGGAGCGACAAGTTCCGCGAGCTCGACCTACGCAGCGAAGGCATGGAGTTCGCGTCCGAGATGCTCCTGAAGGCGGCCGTGATGGATCTGAAGATCGTCGAGGTCCCGGTGACCCTCCATCCGGACCGCCGGGGTCGGCGTCCGCACCTCAGGCGTTGGCACGATGGGTGGCGCCATCTGGAGTTCATGCTGCTGCACGCGCCGGACCAGCTGCTGTTCATGCCCGGAGTCGCGTTACTCGTGGTGGGCCTCGTGATTGGCGTGCCGGTCAGCTTTGGCCCGGTGGTGATAGGCAAAAGACTGTTTGACTACCACTACCTATTTGCGGCCGGAGCACTGGTGCTCATCGGTCTTCAAGGGCTGTTGGGAGCGGTGCTGGTACGCGACGTGGCGAAGGGTAGGGTGCTTCGCCCCAGTGCGGTGGCATCGGCGATCGCGAGATGGCTGGACCTGCGTCGGGGGCTCGCGGTCGCAGGGGTCGTGTTTGCTCTGGGTTTCTTCTTTGATCTGACGGTGCTGATCACGTGGGTCCAGAGCGACTTCGGGACCTTGCTCGAGGTCAGGCGCAGCGTGGCTGGTCTCGTGCTGATGGCGATAGGCGCCGAGATCGGATTGCTTTCGTTTCTCCACGCAGCTCTTTCCAAGCATGCGTGACCCCGGTCAGAGCCCGATCCCGAGCGTAGCTGGCACCTGGAGTTCCACCGCTCCGTCATGAGTGTTTTCGAGCGACACTAACAGATTCGTTGTACTTGAAGTGCTTGCCGGCCGGCAGCGGAAATGGGAACGAGTGCTGGTCCACAAGTCGAAGACCTAGCTCGCAAATCAGGTCCTCGACCGCCTGGAAGTCGAAAAAGGTGACATGCGTCGGGTCAGATCGGTACCCCGCCTCCTGCGGGACCAAGATGACCACCCGGCCTCCTGAGCGAACCACGGGAAGGTACTTGCTGAGGAGGATCACGGCATCTGACCTCGACAGGTGCTCCAGGACGTGGGCGACAAGCAATGCGTCGAAGCGCCCAGGGCGATTGAAATCGGACGCCTCGAATTCGGCCGGTGTGAGAGCGACACAGCCTCGGTTCTTCGCAAGTGCCACGGACTCCGGGTTGTGGTCGACCCCGACGCCGTTCAGGGAAACAAGCGTGCGACCGATGCCACAGCCTAGATCGAGCGTGAATCCGAGACGCATGCGGCGAAGGTGCCACCGATACGGGCGCTGAACGTCCAGCAGTCGCTTCCACAGCGGAAGCTGCATCTTGACGAGTCTGTCCGTGTACTCAGTACCGGCAGTGCGCATAAGGCAAGAAGCCTACCTCACGTCCCTCGACGAAGACCCAGGCGGGAACGCACCCGCTCCACAATGCGTGAGTCGCGGAGATAGCGCCACCAGTCTCTCGGCCCCATGCGGATCATCATCGAAAGAAGTGGCCCCCAATGAACTCGCTCGCCACGAGAGGCGGCCGCGAGTGTCACATTCACCTCGATCGAAGCCCTTGCCACCCTCGCCACGTGATGGCGGCCTCCTCCACTGGGCGCGGCCCAGCGGTCCAAATGGCGATGAAGGACGGTTGTTAGCTGGTCGCGCCACTCGCCTGCCCGAACCGGCTTGGCAATGGTCTGAGATTGCATGTGAATTCTGAATGCGGCCAAGGGCTCGCCTCCGATAAAGCGCACGGGGCCCATCGCCCCGAGGCGGAGCCAGAGGTCCCAGTCCGGCGTAAACCATAGGGTTTCATCCATGCCGCCTTCCCGGAGGGCAGCCGCCCGCCTGAACACGGGCGAAGGCATCGCAATGAAGTTCTGGACCAATAGCCGTTCCAGAAAGAGCTGGGGCGGAATATCGCCTGCGCGCAGGGGGCACGTCCATTTGCATATGTGCCTCCCGTCCGGATCAACGAACAGGGCGTGGTGCAGCAGAAGAGCGCCCGGCGCCGATGCGGCCGCATGTCGGACCTTGCCAAGACGCCCGGGCAGCCAGAAGTCATCTTGGTGGAGGAAGGAGACCCAGTCCCCCCTCGCCTCGCGGAGCCCGATGTTGCTCATCTTCACCCAGTTGCCGATACGCGAGTTGAGGATCGTCCGAAGTGGCAATAGGGATGCGAAGGAGTCGACTATCCTCAACGA
>Ga0335079_10009552_pt1 | contig 11049 bp, 10 predicted proteins | sample Lox_Sample_33_FD_206719 | JGI IMG/M metagenome (GOLD analysis project Ga0335079, IMG submission 206719) | Soil microbial communities from Loxahatchee National Wildlife Refuge, Florida, United States - Lox_Sample_3.3 | ecosystem: Environmental > Terrestrial > Soil > Wetlands | place: USA... | reverse complement strand
CGGCCGGTTGAGAATGGCTTCCGCGGCAGCGCGCTCGCGGTCGATTTCGGCGATCTGCCGCCGCTCCTGCTCCACTTTCCGGGTGATATCGCGCGAGGCCCGGTGCGACTTCACCACCAAGCTGAGCAGGATGGCGGTGATCACCGCCAGCGCCAGCAATAGCCCGACCCACTGTAGATAGAAGAGCCGAGCATCCTCGTAAGGTTGGGTCGCGAGATTGATCCTGGTACGCATCTTCAGATCCCCAGTGCTCCTGCAACTCCGGCCAGCAGCGACGCCGGGGCGGAGCCTTCACCGCCTTCCAGGTGGCGCGGGGCGACCAGGCCCTGCACGCGCAACCCGATCTGCGCTTCCAGGGCCGAGCTGATATCGGCCATGGACTGCAGCCCGGAAACCAACACCCGCTCCACTTTGGCGCCGTAAGTGTCCTCGTAGAACACAACGGAAGGATAAACGTCGGCGGCGATCTGCGCCCCGCTGACGGCGGCGCCGCTGGCATTCTCCAAGGTGCGCAGCAGGCGCAGTTCGTCCCCATCCACTACTGCCACGCTGATGCTCACGGGATCCACCTTGACCACCAGGGCGGGGCCGCCGCCTTCAACCAAACCCAGCGCTGCCAGCATCGACGGCATCACTATCCCGGGGCTGTAGCCGGCATCGCGAAACGCCGATTCGTACTCCTCCAGCACGGTTTGCGGCGATACCGCAGCCAGCACCCTTATGTGCGAATTCAGACGATGAACATCGTAGGAAAGCGCCGCCTGGTCGACGTTGAAGGGAAGGGATTTTTTCAGGCGAAAGCGGATCACCCCTTCCGCATCGGCCTTCTTATCGGGCAGCGCATCGAAGTCCAGCATGACCACGCGCACTGCAGCATCAGGAAGCACGGCGATCACGTCGCGTGAACGATCCTGCACCGCAGCCAGCACTTCGGCGACGGCCAGACGCAGCACCTGCCCGTCGAGCACGTTGACGTTGCCCAGGTTGGGCACGACGGCGCCCGCCGGAAGCGAGTGGTTGGCGTAAAGTTCGAGACGCCCGCCGGAAGCGCGCGCCGCCAGTACGCGGTCAGCGGCCACCTCACAGGCCAGATGCGGACGGGCGGTCGATTTGGTGATGCCAGGCAAGTTTTCTCGTTTCCCAGGACTATCTGGTCGACTCAATGAAGGTGACCTTATTGATCTCCTTCAGCGTGGTCGCCCCGATCTTCACCTTAGCCAGTGCCGACTCGCGCAGGAAGCGCATGCCTTCCTCGCGGGCAGCGCGGCGGATCTCCGAAGTCGGGCGCTTCTCCAAAATCATTTCCCGGATGCGGTCGGTCAGGTCCAGCAGCTCGTGGATTGCGGTGCGGCCGCGGAAACCGGTGCCGGAGCACTCCATGCATCCGTCGCCTTCATAGAACGGCACGCTACCCCAAACTTGCGGGTCCAGGCCGCTACCTTCCAGCACCTCGGGAGGATAGTAAACCTTTTTCTTGCACGAGTCGCAGATTGTGCGTACCAGCCGCTGCGCCAGGATGCAATTGAGCGCAGAAACAAAATAATACGGCTCCACGCCCATATTGAGGAAGCGCCCGATCACGTCCACCACGTTGTTGGCGTGCACGGTGGTGAACACCAGGTGGCCGGTAAGGGCGGACTGGATGGCGATCTGCGCCGTCTCGGTGTCGCGGATTTCGCCCACCATGATCTTGTCGGGATCGTGGCGCAGAATGGAGCGCAAGCCGCGGGCGAAGGTGAGGCCTTTCTTCTCGTTGACCGGGACTTGGGTGATGCCGCGGATCTGGTACTCGACCGGGTCCTCGATGGTGACGATCTTGTCTTCCTCGCTCTTGACCTCGCTGAGCGCCGCGTAGAGGGTAGTGGTCTTGCCGCTGCCGGTCGGTCCGGTGACCAGCACCATGCCGTAGGGTTCGGCAATGTAGCGGCGGAAGCGGCGCAGATCGTCGTCGCTGAAGCCCACCACATCCAGCGTGAGGTTGCGGAACTTCTCGCTCATCGACTCCTTGTCCAGCACGCGCAACACCACGTTCTCGCCGTGGATACAAGGCATGATGGAAACGCGGAAGTCGATGGAGCGGCCGGCGTAGCGCACACGGAAACGGCCGTCCTGAGGAACGCGGCGCTCGGCGATGTCCAACTCGCTCATCACCTTGATGCGGCTGATGATGGTGGAATGGTGCTCCCGGCCGATGGGCGGCATGGCTTGCTGCAGCACGCCGTCGATGCGGTACTTGATGACCGAGGAATCGTCTTGTGACTCGATGTGGATGTCGCTGGCCCGGCGCTGCAGGGCGGTGAAGATGGTGGTATCCACCAGACGGATGATGGGGCTGGCTTCGCCCTCCTGCGTCAGGCGCTCGATGGAAATAGTCTCGTCGCTGGCCTCGTCCTCTTTGATGACGTCGAGCGCGAAGCCTTCGCTGGCTTCTTCCAGCACGCGCTGCGACTGCTCGGTTTTCTTCAGCAGGTCGGAGATCTGCGAGAGCGTGGCAACTTTGGTGATGAGCCGTTTGCCCAGCAGCAGGCCGACCTCGTCGATCATCATGAGCTGGCTGGGATCGGCCAGGGCGATGACCAGGTTGCCGTCGCGCTCCTCCAGGGGAACGAAGTTGTAGCGGAACATCAGGTCCACAGGGACGGAGCGGAACAGGTCGTGCTGGATGTGGAAGCTGCGCAGGTCCACGAACTCGCAGCGATAGCGGTGCGCCAGGTCGCGGGCACGCACTTCTTCCGCGGCATGGTCCGTGGGACCGCCGCTGCCGCCGTTGACGAACAAAGGTGTCTTGCCAGCCATTGAACTCCTAAAATCTCCCACCTTGCCGGCTTCCTCGGCCCTAGTGGATGCCTCCCGCTCCCAGGCTGAAGATGGGAAGGTACAACGATATCAGCACGAATGCCACTATGACGCCCATAACGATCAGGATCAGGGGTTCGATCAGCGACAGCGCCGCCACCAGCGCGGTCTGCACGTCTTCTTCGTAAAACTCGGCCACCGAAGTCAGCATGGCCGGCAAAGCTCCCGTGGACTCACCCACTTCAATCATCTCTACTGACAGCCCGGGGAAGACCCCGGTTTCCTCCAGGCTGCGCGACAGCGGGCTGCCTTCACGCACCTTTTCGGCGGCCAGCCTGGTGGCATTGGAGATCAAGCGGCTCTGCATCGACTCAGCCGCGGTCTGCAACGCCGGCATCAACGGTATGCCCCCCGCCAGCAGGGTGGAGAGCATACGCGAGAACATGCTGACCTGATACTTGAGCCAGATGGAGCCCAGCAGCGGCAGCGCCAGCCGGACCTTGTCCAGGTGCTGCGATCCGCTCTCCGACTTGCTCCACCGCCATACCAGAAACACCAGCCCCGCTATTGCAGGGATGATAATCAGGAAGTAACTGCGGATTGTCGTCCCCACCGTGAGCGTGAATACGGTGATTTTGGGCAGCTCCGCCCCGAAATCGGCGAACAAGGCCTGAAACTTGGGGATCACGAAGTTCAGCAGCACCGTCAGGATCGCGACCACGCCGGTGACCAGCAGCGCCGGGTACACCAGCGACGCCAGCAGCTTCTTGCGCACCGCCGTCGCGACCCGCTGGAACGCAATGTAACGGCTGAGCACTTCTTCCAGGTTGCCGCTCTTCTCGCCCGCCAGCAAAGTGGTGGTGTAAATTTTGGGAAAGATGCCTTGCGCCAGGAAAGCGTCGGAAAGCAGCTCGCCCGTGCGTACGCGGTCGCGCACGTTCTCCAGCACTGAGCGGAAAACCTGGTTCCTCTGCCGCTTCAGCAGCAGGTCCAGCGAAGTCAGGATGGGAAGGCCGGCTTTGATCAGCGTGAGGAACTGGGCGTTGAAAATCAGGAAATGGTCGAGTTTGACCTTGCGACGCCGGCGCAGGCCTCCTCCGACGAGAACGCCGCGCGGCTTCACCCAGTAAACCAGGAAGCCTTGCTGCGCAAAACGTTCGCGCACGTCGTTCTGCGAGGGGCCGTTCTCGACCTGTTCGAGCACGTGTCCGCGCTCGTCGGCCATGCGAATGAGGAACTCTGCCATACCGTCTTGTTGGGTGTAGAGACCCCGCTCGCTCCGTAGGGGAAGACGTAGCCAGCTACGTCTCTACAATTCCTGTTGGTGTTGGTAAGAGTGTAACACTCCTAAGTAGCTGATTCCGCACTGTCGCGGCATTCGGCATCCAAAGGGACAAGTTACCTTTGGGCCAGTACCGAGTACCGAGTTGCGAGTACCGACTGAGGTGGCACCCTCAGCCCCTCAGCACACCCAGCTCTGTCGTCCGCCCGCTGCTGGTAAAGAGTTTTCCCCCACTAACATCCTTTCTCGGTACTCGGCACTTGGTACTCGCTACTCACGGCGCCAAGTCCTCCGCATTGATTACCTCAACCCCAGGGGGGGGAGAAAAGCTAAAGCGTTGATCGGCAATCGGTTGGTTCTGGCGCTGGTTGCCGAAGCGATACTCCGTGCTCGATCCATCCACCTCGCTGACCACCATGCGCACGATCTCACCCTCGGGCGTGACCTCCAGCAGCACACTCGAAACCCGGTCCTCCATCCCCCTGGGAGCGCCGCGTAGGACCACGTTGCCCGGTGCCTCGGGAGCAACGTCGGACGCCAGCGACAGCCCCGCAAGCTCCTTTTCGAGCTTGGTCTTGCCCAGCAGGAAGCGCAACGGCGAGCGCAAGTCGTCCAGTTTCTTTATCGGCGCCTTGCGCGCCTGCCGCTCCCCGGGGACGTAGAACCACGCCGATTTACCGTCGCTGACAAACATCTTCTGCAGTGGTTCGCGGTAGTCCCACAGCATCTTCCCCGGACGCTTCAGCCACAACACTCCGGATTCGCTTCGCGACACCCCGGCGCCTCGATAAGTCTCTGTGAAAACGGCCTGCAGCGTCGCCAGATGGTTATAGCGCTGGTCAACCTTGGCGGCGATCTCGGGCACGGTGGTCGCGGCGGTCACTCCGGCAAACATCAGGATGCACAATGCCACACGCGCCAAGGTAATGCCCTTCGGGCTGCAAAACGGGTGCGCCAGTATTCTTCGTGTGTGCATGGCAAATGGTACGAGAGCTGAAAGTTTAAGACTAGCAACCAGTAGCTACTTGGATTCTGTCTGCTGCCGGTTGGATGTTTCCGTTTCTGGTAGCAGCCCCTTGGTGATGAACGGCAAGTCGTCCGGAACTTGCACCAGCACCCGTCCTTCTGGGACAAGCCGGTAGGGCCGGCGGGTGGGATCGCGGGGCACAGACCGGAGATATCCTGCGGCCACCATCTCTGTCCAGCTCGCGGGCCAGCGCCCGGTGCGCTGGTGAAAGCCGGCCACCAGGTTCTCCAGAATCGAGACTTCCTCATCCACTTGGAGTGCCCGCAGATGTTTGGCGGCATTGACACGGATGTCTTCGCTCTCCGAGGTCTGGTAGACGCTTGACCATAGGAAACGAGCTGTCTGCAAGTCGCCGGCATGCTGCGACATCTGTGCGGCCATCACCTTCATCCAGGGCAGCGCGCCCGGAACACGCGAGCCGCGCTCGAAGGCGTCGGCCGCGGCCGAGTAGTCGTGGCGTTCGAAATAATGGATGAAGCCCAGGTTGTAGTAGAGCCGCCATGCCGAAGGATTCTCCCGTACCCCGCGCTCCACCAGGCGGACGGCGGCGGCGGGATCGCCGGCGCCCTCGGGCGGCTTCTGTGCCAGAAACGTCGCCCCGAATTCGTAAGCAACCGTCAGGTGCGGGTCGAGCGTGGTGGCGATGTCGAGCAGTGGTTCGAGAAACTTGTACTGCCTGGAGCGTGCGTGGTGATGTCCGCCGAAATACTGCACCGCGCGCGTCCAATAGATGTCAGCCAGCAGGCCGGTGTAACCCAGGCTGATGCGCTGGAGGATTTTGGGCGAAGGTACATAGAGCGCTTCTTCCGCTGTCGCCCCAGCACGGAGATGGTCGAGGCGGCGCACCGTCAGGCTGGCGCCGGACAGCGAAACTGCCAGCACAATGGCCGCGATCAGGGCAGTGCGTTTCCGGGCGGTCACTTCAGGTTCCTGTAGTCGAACACCAGGATCGCCCCGCACACCGCCGCGGCCGCGTATAACAGCGAGTACACGGTGTTGTAGAGAATCAGTGACCCGGCGATCGGCTGCCCGTGGGCCACCGAAGAAATGACGTTGAGCGAGGCGAAATTCGGCACCACGTAAGCCGCCAGCGTGGCGAACACCCGGGTCGCGCCGTGACTCATGGCGGCAAAGGCCCGCAAGTCTTCCGCGAAGGTGCCGATCACGAACAGGGCCAGCGCCATCACCGCCGAGAGCACTGGCGAGGAGAAAGTCGAGAACAGCAGCGCCAGCGCCGTCACCACCACGAATTCCAAAATGATGAAGTAGATGGCCACCAGCAAGTAGCCATCGGCGCGTTCGAAATGGCGGGCCAGCAGGAGCAGCGCGGCGAAGAACCCCACGGCCATGAAGAAGGTGTTCACCACCAGCGTCCAGGCCAGACCGCCGAACTTGCCCACGATGAACTCCCAGCGCCGCACCGGGCGCGAGAGGATGGTGTAGAGCGTCTTCTTTTCCATCTCCTTCGACACCAGCCCGATGCCGATGAAGATGGCGATCACCACTCCGAAGACGGAGATGGCCGTCAGCCCCAGGTTGATGAGCACAATGCGCTCGATGCCGATGGAGATCTGCCCGAACAGCAGCGCCGCGCCGACCAGAAGCAACACAAAGAAGATCAGGTTGTAGAGCACGCGGTCGCGGACGGCTTCGCGAAACGTGTTGGACGCGACTGCGGAAATGCGGTTCATGCGCTGATCACGTAGGCCCAGCCGCCCCCGGCGGGGCAGGCGGGCGAAGCTCGTCTCCATTCAGGCGCGACTGCGTCGCGCCACGACAGACGGGGGCGGCCGTCGCCACGCGAGCTTAGGCCCACGTTCATCTTTCCACCTCGATCTTCTCCGCCTTCTCACCCAAGCGTTCGATGAAGTACTCCTCGAGCGTGGCTCGGACGGGGGTTAGAGAGATTAGCCGCGCTCCTTCGCGCCGAAGCGCGTCGAGGGCCGCATCCTGCCGGTCTTCGGAGATGACGGCACGCACGGTTTCGCCGGTAGAGTGACATTCGGCCCCGAGAGCGGAAAGGAGGGTCATCGCCTGCAGACCGTGGAACAGGATATCGATCTTGCTCTGCGCGCGCGCCGTCAGGTCGTCCACCGCGCCCACGCCCCGCAGTTCGCCCTTGTGCAGGATGGCTACGCGATCGCACAGGGCTTCGGCGTCCGACAGAATGTGGGTCGAAAAGAAGACGGTTTTGCCATCGTCCTTCAGACCTTGGATCAGGTCGCGGACTTCGCGGCGGCCCAGGGGATCGAGTCCCGACATGGGTTCGTCGAGGAAGACCACCTTGGGATCGTGGAGGATGGCTTGCGCGATGCCCACCCGCTGCAGCATGCCCTTGGAAAGCTTGCGAAGCTGCGTGCGTCCCGAGCCCGCCAGGCCGACGCGTGCCAGCATCTCCTGCACCCGCCGCGTGTGCTGCCTCGCCGGCACGCCGGAGAGCTGAGCGTAATACTCCAGCAGCTCCGCGGCCGTCAGATAGTCGTAAAAATAAGGCTGCTCCGGCAAAAATCCGATGAGGGCCTTCATGCGCGGGTCGGCGATCTCCATCCCCAGAATGCGGGCCGAACCGCCGCTGGGGAAGATGAGCCCCATCAGCAGCTTTAGCGTAGTGGTCTTGCCAGCGCCGTTGGGACCGAGACAACCGAAGACCTCGCCTTGCTCAACCGACAGGCTCAGGGGTTTTAGTCCGGCGACGCGGCGCTTGCGCCAGAACCCGACGGTGTAGCTTTTCTCCAGTTGGAAGGTTTCAATAGCCGGCATGGCGACGCGTGCTTGCTTGTAATTATAAGCGAGGAAGAACTGCAGCCGATGACCACGATGGTGCGCCTTGCCAAAAACCCAGACAAAAGGGGACAGAGAACTCGCCTGCTCCGTCCCCCTGGCTTCGTACCCTCCCCGGGCACTCGGCCGAATTCAGCTACCCCTCCAGCCGGTCTAAATGGGATTGCCGTTCGCCAGACAGTTGGCGGTGCTGGTGCTGTCGTACTTGATCACGCCCGAAGCGTCGCTGCAGAAATAGCGCTGTCCGGTGGTGCCGGGACTCGCCGGTTGAGCGGTGGTGCTGTAGGTGACCGCCGGCGTCCCCGAGCAGCCGGAAATCGCAAACTGGTACCCGCTCTTGTTGCCCGCGGCCAGGTTGGCATCGAGCATGCCGGAAGCCGCGGAGGTGGCGTTGCTGCCGGTAACCGGACCCATTTGCCCGAGAGTGCAGGCAAAACCCGTAGTCGGATAGCTGGTGTTGTAAGTTATTTCCGCAGTATTGATGGTGCGTAGCGAGCCCACGGCGGACGCCTCGTTGGCCGCTATGCGCGAGCGAATCAGGTTAGGGATGGCGATGGCCGCAATGATCAAAATGATCGCCACCACGATTAAGAGTTCGATCAGCGAGAACCCTCGTTGCCGCCTCTTCATGCCGCCTCACTGTTCTGGGGGACCTGTCCAAAACAGTTGATTTTCCTTCGCTCAGGGCCATCTTGTCCAGCAGATTGTGGGCGGGCGCCAGCCTCGGAACAGCCGTCACGACCGGGTTTCATTCGGCATTCAGCACGCAAAAAGGGAGCAGAGAACTTTCGTTCTCTGCTCCCCTGGCTCGTACCCTCCCCCAGGTACTTCGCCAAACTTCTTCAACCCAACGAACCGACTAGATCGGCGAGTTCAGGGCTTCGCAAGCCGTCACGGTCGATGGCGCCGTGCCGCTAGCCTGCTGCTGGATCACGCCAGACAGGTCACTGCAGAAGTTGCGCTGTCCGGTGACACCAGCGGTGACCGGGTTCGCCGAGGTCTCATACTGCGTTGTGGTGCAATCGCTCCCAAGGGCGAAGGTGTAGCCGCTCTTGGTGCCGAGGGCCAGATTGGCGTCAATCAGGCCGGCTGCGCTGGAGGTGGCTGTCCCGCTGCCGCTTCCGCCCATGGCGCCCAGAGTGCAGGCAAATTGCCCATAGGTCGAGTTATAGGTGATTTCTGATGTATTCAGGGTGCGCTCAGAGCCTACCGCCGACGCTTCGTTAGCGGCAATGCGCGACCGCAGAAGGTTCGGGATGGCGATCGCAGCAATGATCAGAATGATCGCCACGACGATTAGCAGCTCGATCAGTGAGAAGCCCTTGTTCTTTTTCGCGTGCTTCTTGGCCTTGTGTTTCTTCATGATTTTTTTCGTTCCCCTTACAGAGTCCGGTGAGCCGGCACTGGACCTTGTCGCACTTGTCTCGCCAATTCCTCTCCGCAGGCTGATCTTGAAAGGCTGCCCCAAGGGCTTGATGATACTGTGCTTACCGCGGCGCCAACCCAGAGCCCAAAAGTACCCCATCAAGGGTTGGGCTCAATCAGGCGAAATCGTGACAGAAAGTGTCAGTTAAACAAGCAGATTGTGTCAGGAGGGACAGGGAGCCAGGTTACTTTGCCTACTTGCTCTCGTGATATTCGGTTTCCGTATTGACCCGCCAGAGGTTCGACTTGTCGGTACGGCCGGCGATGATATTGTCCACGGCCTCCATCGCGGTCAGCATGGAGTGGTCCTGGTTGTTGTACTTGTGCATGCCATTGCGGCCGACCAGGAACAGGTTGGGGAAGGCGTCGAGGTAGGCTCGAACCTCCTCGAAACGTGAGTAAGCCCCGAAATATGCGGGATACGTCTTGGGCATGCGGATGACGGTCGAATCCAATACCGCATCCCGGTCGATGATGCCGATCTTGGCCAGTTCCTGGGCGGCGAATTCGGCCATCTTTGCGTCCGGCCGGCGCCACAGCTCGTCGCCTTCGTAACAGAAGTATTCCACGCCCACCCACACGGTGCCGGGCTGGCTCACCAGGTGCGGACTCCAGTTGTTGAAGATTTGCAGCCGGCCGGCGAGCACGTCGGGCTCCTGGATGTAGATCCAGTTGTCCTCGATCAGCTTGCGGGCATAGCCGCCGCTGTTATGACCGTTGGAAGCGGGATCGGTCACCCTGAGGCCCCTCAGCAGCAGGCCGACGGTCAGGAAATCTCGGTATTGAAGATTCTCGCTGACTTCGCGTACGTTGGCCGGGACCGCCGTATCAAGCGCGCGTACCAGTTCCTTGATGGGCATGGTGGAGAAGAAGTAATCCCCGGCGACTTCGCGCTCCCGCCCGCCGGCATCGGCAACGCGCACCGAGACGATCCTCTCGCCTTCGCAGTGCAGCCCGCGGACGTCCGTGTGGGTATAGATCTCGCCTCCCAGCTCTTTCACCTTCTGCGCTACGGTCTCCCACATCTGTCCCGGGCCGTATTTGGGATAGAGGAACTGCTCAATGAGGGAAGTCTCGGTGTTCTTCTGCGCCACGTCACTTGGCTGATGGCCGTTGAAGCGCTTCTTCAGAAAGTGGGTGATGGTCTTGGTGACGGAGAGGCCTTTGACGCGCTGCGCTCCCCATTCCGCACTGATCTCCTGGCACGGGACGCCCCAGACCTTCTCCGTGTACGACTTGAAGAAAGTTTCATAGAGCTCGCGGCCGAAGCGGTTGATGAAGAACTGTTCCAGGTTCTGCTCGTTTTTGTTGGGGAAGATGGCGCTGCGGGCGTAGCTGGCGCCGATGCGCAGGGTGCGTGCCGCGCCCAGGTTTCTCAATGTGTCCTTGCTCAAAGAAATCGGATAATCGAAAAACTTGCGCAGAAAGTAGATGCGCGACTTGCGGCGGCGTACCAGCATGACCTGATCACAGCTCTCCGGATCGGGACCACCCGGCGGCGGGGCGACCTCGCGCGTCTGGTTCTGATATGTGATCTTCAGACCGCTACCGTTGCCGTTCCCGTTCATGGGCAGGTGCTCGATGGGCATGTGCTGCAGCCACCACTGCATGACGCGATCGCTCTTCGAAAAGAAGCGGTGTCCGCCGATATCGATGCGGTTGCCTTTGTAGTTGACCGTGCGCGAGATTCCGCCCATGTACCCGCTCTTCTCCAGCACGACGGGCTGCACATCGCTGC
>Ga0335079_10009550_pt1 | contig 11049 bp, 9 predicted proteins | sample Lox_Sample_33_FD_206719 | JGI IMG/M metagenome (GOLD analysis project Ga0335079, IMG submission 206719) | Soil microbial communities from Loxahatchee National Wildlife Refuge, Florida, United States - Lox_Sample_3.3 | ecosystem: Environmental > Terrestrial > Soil > Wetlands | place: USA: Florida... | reverse complement strand
ACCTGCGCGGCGAGCGTTCTGAGCTGCGCCATCGCCGCGGGACGATATACATCGCAGCTCACGAGCAGGACCTTGCGCCGCAGATCCTCGCGCAGGCGCCGCGCGAGCTTGGCTGCCGATGTGGTCTTGCCGGAGCCCTGCAGACCCGCAAGCAGCACGATTGCCGGCGGTGCGGTCGCGAGGTCGAGCGGCACGGCCGCTTCGCCCATCAGCGCCGTGAGCTCGCGCTGCACCACGCCGATGAGCGCTTGCCCGGGCGTGAGCGACCCCACGACCTCCTGGCCCAGCGCTTTCTCGCGCACGGCAGCGATGAACTGCTTCACGATCGGCAGCGCGACGTCCGCCTCGAGCAACGCTAGCCTCACGTCGCGCAGCGCCTCGTCGATGTTGCTTTCGGTAAGGCGCGCCTCGCCACGCAGCATCTTCACGACGCGGCCGAGTCGCTGAGTCAGATGATCGAGCATCGCCGGGAGCGGGTGCGGAGTCTTCGGCGCGCCGGGAGACCGGCCGCAGCGCTGGTGTAAACTGCGCCGCAGGGCACGTCGCAGCCCATGATTCTACTCTACCTGCTCGTCCCGATCGCCTACCTGATCGCGGCGCTTCCCGAGTGGCAGCGCCTCGCTCAGCCCGGCTTGCCGCAATCGCTTGGCGCGCGCGCCGTGTCGCGCTGGGCTGCGCCTTTCGCGCTCGCGGGCCACGCCGCGATCCTCGGCAGCGCCCTGTTCGCGCGCGAGGGCATCGATCTGAGCATGGCCAACGCGACATCGCTTGTCGCCGGACTCGCCGCTCTGCTCGCGTGGAGCGTGGGCCTCGGCGGGAGGTTGCCGGGAGTATCGGCAGTGACGCTGCCAGTTGCGGCGATCGCAGCCCCGCTGCCAGGTCTGCTGGCCAATCCGCACCGCTTCTCGTTCGCCGATGAGCCCTTGGCGGCCGTGCACATCGCGGTGGCGCTGATCGCCTACGCTTTGTTCATCGTCGCCGCGCTGCAGGCCCTCGTCCTCCTGGGACTCGAGCGCCGACTGCACCGCGGGCTGCCGGATCCGCGCGCCGACGCGCTGCCGCCGCTGCTCACGCTCGAGCGCTTCCTGTTCCGTTTGGTCGACGCCGGTTATCTGCTCTTGACGTTCACGCTCGCAAGCGGGGCGATCTTCTCCGAGGAGCTTTTCGGCAAGCCGTTCAGATTCACGCACAAAGTCGTCTTCAGCCTGCTTGCCTGGCTCGTCCTCGGCGCGCTGCTCGTCGGAAGGCATCGCTACGGATGGCGCGGGCGCAGCGCGCTCATCTGGGTGATCTGCGGAACCGTGCTCCTGCTCCTCGCATATCTGGGGAGCAAGTTTGTGCTCGAAGTGATCCTCGGCCGCTGAATCGGCGCAGGTCTGCATGAACGAGTTCTCCCTCAGCAGCCTGTTCATCGCGCTTGCGGTGCTGCTGCTCATCTCCGGCTTCTTTTCGATCGCCGAGACGGCGATGATGGCGGTCAATCGCTACCGCCTGCGGTATCGCGCAAAGCAAGGGCAGCGCGGTGCGAAGCTTGCCCTCACGCTGCTCGCGCAAACCGACAAGCTTCTCGGCGTGATCCTGCTCGGGAACACGTTGGTCGCCGCCGCCGCGGCGACGCTGACGGCGGTCATCACCAAGCGCCTCTTCGGGGAGGGCGAGGTTGCGCTGGCGCTGGGGACGATCGCGATCTCGCTCGCGCTGCTCGTGTTCTCGGAGATCACGCCCAAGGTCGTGGGCGCGGCATACGCTGACCATATCGCGCCGCCGCTCAGCTTTGCCCTCGCGCCGCTTCTCCGCCTCGCCTACCCCGCAGTGTGGGCGGTCAACCTCGTCGTGCGCGGGCTGCTGAGGCTGCTCTGGCTTAGCCCGGAGACGGATCCGCACGGCAAGCTCTCGCAGGAGGAGTTGCGCAGTCTGGTCCTCGAAGGCCACTATTTCCGCGGCAAGCATCGCGCCATGCTCGTGAATCTCTTCGATCTCGACAGCGTGAGCGTGGACGACGTCATGACGCCACGGAGTCAGATCGAGGCGATCGATCTTGGCGCCAAGCCCGCGGCGCTTGCCGAGCAGCTCGCAAACAGTTATCACGCGCGGCTGCCCGCCTACGAGGAGGAGCTCGACAACATCGTGGGCATCATCCATCTCAAGCAGGTGCTGCGCCTGCAGCACGCCGATGAGGTCGACGCGGAACGCTTGCGCACTATCGTCCGACCGGCGTACTTCATTCCCGCCGGAACGCCGCTGCTCGCGCAGCTGCAGCAGTTCCAGGCGGCGAAGCAGCGACTCGGCCTGGTGGTCGACGAGTATGGCGAGCTCTTGGGGCTGGTTACGCTCGAGGACATCCTGGAGGAGATCGTGGGTGAATTCACGACCCAGTCTCCGAGCAGCGTCGAGACAGTCCAGCGCGAAGCGGACGGCAGCGTGATCGTCGACGGAATGACGCCCTTGCGCATGCTGAACCGCAGCCTCGGCACCGCCTTCTCGCTCGAAGGCCCGAAGACGCTCAACGGGCTTATTGTCGATAAGCTGGGCGAAATTCCCGATGCGGGCGCAAAACTGCGCGTCGCAGGTCAGGCGATCGAAGTCCTCCAAGTTCAGGACCGTGCCGTAAAAGTCGCAAGGCTCCTTCCGCCCGTCGGGCGGAACCCGCCGTCTGCTTTACAAACCAGTGGCGAGCAGGCATCATCGATTGGTTAACTTTTATGCCAATGGAATGGTCCGGCGACCGGGTAGAGCATGGCGACGCATGCAGCGCCCCGTAACATAAGCGGCCTCGCGCGCGCGATGGTGCAGCACGGGCTGCTGTCCGAATACGACGCCGAGACCCTCCAGAATCAAGCGCAGGCGGCCAACGTCGGCTTCGTCGAACAGACGGTGACCAGCCGGCGCATGACCGCCGCGCAGGTGGCCATTTTCGCGTCGCGCGCGTTCGGCACCCCTCTGCTGGATCTGAGCGGCTTTGATGTAGCGCACATCGAGAAGGGTCTGGTGGACCCCAAGATGGCCACCACGCGCCGCGTTCTGCCCCTCCACAAGCGAGGCAACCGGCTGTTCGTCGCGGTCTCCGACCCGGCCAACCTGCAGGCACTCGACGAGGTCCGGTTCAAGACCAACCTGGTTATCGATCCGGTCGTAGTCGAGGACGACAAGCTCGGCCAGATCCTTGCCGAATACAGCAAGACCATCGAGGAGAAGCTCGAGGTCGGCGAGGTCGACCTCACGACCGACCTTGAGGATGCCGCCAAGGCCGCCACGGAAGAGGCGAATCCGGACGTCGACGACGCGCCGGTCGTACGCTACATACAGAAGATCCTTCTCGATGCGATCGCCGCGGGCGTGTCCGACATCCACTTCGAGCCCTACGAGAAGTTCTATCGCGTCCGCTACCGCCTCGACGGCGAGCTCATGGAGGTGGCGCAGCCGCCGCTTGCGATCAAGGAGAAGGTCGCCTCCCGCATCAAGGTGATCTCCCGGCTCGACATCTCGGAGAAGCGGGTGCCGCAGGACGGCCGCATGAAGCTCGTGCTGTCGAAGAACCGGGCCATCGACTTCCGGGTGAGCACGCTGCCTACGCTCTACGGCGAGAAGCTCGTGCTGCGTATCCTCGACTCCGCAGGCGTGAAGCTCGGGATCGAGGCGCTGGGCTACGAGCCGGAGCAGCAGAAGCTGCTCATGGAGGCTATCAAGCGGCCCTATGGCATGATCCTGGTCACGGGCCCGACGGGGAGCGGCAAGACGGTGTCGCTCTACACCTGTCTCAACATCCTGAACGAGCCTGGGATCAACATCTCGACCGCGGAGGATCCGGCCGAAATCCAGCTCGCCGGAGTCAACCAGGTCAACGTGAACGAGAAAGCGGGGCTCACCTTCGCCACGGCGTTGCGCGCCTTCCTGCGCCAGGACCCCGACATCATCATGGTGGGCGAGATCCGCGACCTGGAAACCGCGGACATCGCGGTCAAGGCAGCGCAGACGGGCCACCTGGTGCTCTCGACGGTGCATACCAACGATGCGCCGGCCACGCTGACGCGGCTCGCCAACATGGGGGTAGCCGCATTCAACATCGCCTCCAGCGTGATCCTCATTACCGCGCAGCGCCTCGGCCGCAAGCTCTGCCCGCATTGCAAGAAGCCCGAAGACATTCCGCCCGAGGCGCTCTTGCAGGTGGGCTTCAGCGAAGAGGACCTCGACGGCTCCTGGCAGGCGTTCGGTCCGGTCGGCTGCAACGAGTGCCGGAACACGGGCTACAAGGGCCGCGTGGGCATCTACGAGGTCATGCCGATCTCCGATGAGATGCGGCAGCTCATCATGCGCAACGGCACGTCGCTCGACATCGCCGAGCAGTCACAGAAGGAAGGCGTCAAGAACCTGCGCCAGTCCGGGCTGCTCAAGGTCAAGCAAGGCGTGACTTCGCTCGAAGAGATCGAAGCAGTCACCAACGAGTAACAGGGACAGGACCACCATGGCCACTGCGATCGCTCAGCGTCGGGAAGTGAAGGAGTACACCTTCCTCTGGGAAGGCGTCGACCGCAACAACCGTCACGTGCGCGGCGAGACGAAGGCCGCATCCGAGGCCGTAGTCAACTCGAGCCTGCGGCGCCAGGGTATTCGCATCACCAAGCTGCGCCGCCAGACCTTCAGGGGTGGCGGCCGAGTCAACGAACGGGACATCACCTTCTTCACGCGACAGCTCTCGACGATGCTAAAGGCTGGCGTCCCGCTGCTGCAGTGCTTTGAGATCGTCGCCCGCGGCCACCGCAACCCGCGGTTCGCTCGGCTGATGATGGACATCAAGAGCCGGATCGAAGCGGGCTCCAGCCTGTCGCAGGCCTTCCGCGAGCACCCCGGCCAATTCGATGCGCTCTACTGCAATCTGGTGAACGCCGGCGAAACCTCGGGGATGTTGGATGCGATCCTCGACCGGCTCGCCACCTACAAGGAAAAGATTCTCGCCATTAAGAGCAAGATCAAGTCGGCGCTCTTCTATCCCATCGCGGTGGTCACCGTCGCTATCGCGGTCGTGTGGGTCATCATGGTCTGGGTCGTGCCCGCTTTCAAGCAGGTCTTCGCCAATTTCGGCGCCAACTTGCCTGCGCCGACGCTGATGGTGATCGCCATTTCGGATTTCTTCGTCTCCTACTGGTTTGTGATGGTCGGGATCATCGTGGCGGCGGTCGTGACCTTCTTCTTCCTGCACCGGCGCTCGGCGGCATTCCGCTACATGCTCGACCGGCTCTCGCTCAAGATTCCGGTCATCGGAGCAGTCATCGAGAAGGCCACCATCGCCCGCTGGACCCGCACGCTGTCGACGATGTTTGCGGCAGGCGTGCCTTTGGTCGAATCGCTGGACGCGGTCGCGGGGGCCGCTGGCAACGCCGTGTTCGCGGCGGGGACCAAGCGAATCCAGACCGAGGTCAGCACCGGCACGAGCCTGACCAACGCCATGCACAACACCGGACTGTTCCCGACGATGGTGCTGCAGATGACGCAGATCGGCGAGGAATCTGGCGCGCTCGACAACATGCTGTCCAGGGTTGCCGACTTCTTCGAGCGCGAGGTCGACGACGCGGTCGCCGCGCTGTCGAGCCTGCTCGAGCCGATCATCATCGTCTTTCTCGGCGTCGTGATCGGCGGCCTCGTTGTCGCCATGTACCTGCCGATCTTCAAGCTCGGCTCGGTGATCTAAGCGCGCCTGCCGCATCCATGGCGGGGCTCGCGATCGACCCCGGAACGGCCGCGGTCGTCGCCGGCATCGTGGGACTGTGCGTCGGGAGCTTCCTCAACGTCGTCATTCACCGCCTGCCGAAGATGCTCGATCGCGGTTGGCGGGCACAATGCGCCGAGCTCGCCGGGGAAGCGCCACCGGAACTGCCGCCGTACAACCTAATCAGGCCGCGCTCGCAGTGCCCTGCCTGCGGGCACCCTATCTCGGCGGTGGAGAACATCCCCGTATTCAGTTTCATCGCCCTGCGCGGTCGCTGTGCGGCCTGCAAGGCCCCCATTTCGCCCCGCTACGTGGTCGTCGAACTGCTCACCGGCGCCCTCACCGTTGCAGCGGCGCTGCAGTTTCAGGCAACCCTCACCGTATTCGCCGCCTGCGTGCTGCTCTGGACGCTGATCGCCCTGACTTTCATTGACTTCGAGACCCAGCTTCTCCCCGATGACATCACTCTGCCCCTTTTGTGGGCCGGGCTGATCGCCAACGCGGCCGGAGCGATGCCGGGCGTGACTCTGCGCAGCGCCGTGATCGGAGCCGTTGCAGGTTACCTCTTTCTCTGGGCTGTTTACTGGGCGTTCAAGCTGATCCGCGGCAAGGAAGGCATGGGTTACGGCGACTTCAAGCTGCTCGCGGCTTTGGGCGCCTGGCTCGGCTGGCAAATGCTCCCGCTGATCGTTCTGCTGTCTTCACTCGTCGGCGCGGCGATCGGAATGAGCCTCGTCGTCTTCAAGGGTCGCGATCACCAGGTTCCCCTCGCGTTCGGGCCTTTCCTCGCGATCGCCGGAGCTATCGCGCTGTTCTTCGGCCGGCCATTGATGGCCCTGTACCTTCCGGGCTGAACGTGCCTTACGTCGTCGGTCTGACCGGCGGAATTGGCAGCGGGAAAACGGCGGTCGCCAATGCGTTCGCCAACCTGGGGATCGAGGTCGTCGATACAGACGCGCTCGCACACCGGCTCTCGGCGGTCGGACAACCCGGATATGCGGCGATTCGAGCGGCCCTGCGGCAGGTGCCCGTGCGAGCCGACGGAGAAATCGACCGCGCCGCGTTGCGCCGCCTCGTCTTCGCCGACGCGCAAGCGCGAGCGCGGCTCGAAGCAGCGTTGCACCCCCTGATCGGAGCGGAAGCGCGGAAGGAGGTGGAGGCCTGGAAGGGTTCCTACGGCCTGATCGTCGTGCCTCTGCTGCTCGAGCGGGGCGGGCTGCGTTCGATCGTCGAGCGCATTCTGGTCGTGGATTGCTCCGCAGAGCAGCAGGTTCTGCGCGCCGTCGCGCGCAGCGGGCTTTCCCCGGAGGAGGTGCGCTCGATCATGGCCACGCAGTGGCCGCGCGAGCGCAGACTCGCAGCAGCGGACGATGTCGTCGACAATGCAGGAGAGCTCGATGCGATCGCGCCCCAAGTGCTGGCGCTCGACCAACGCTACCGCGAGCTGGCCGCGTCTCGCCCTGCGGGCTGAACGGCCGACTGGCGCAGGCAGATCGTCCCCCGCGCGGCGCCGTTGGTGCACAATGACGTCACCCGACCCTCGGTCCCGGACGTGATCTGCTACGAGCACCCGCTGAACGAGCGCATCCGCACGCTGATGCGCCTCGAGGACCTCTACCGCAAGGCCCTGTTCTTCACCGTGCGCGACGAGCCCACGGACCATCACGCCGCGCTTCTCGCCCTGTTCGAGATCGTAGACGTCGCCGGACGCGCCGATCTCAAGACCGACCTGCTGCAGGAGCTCGAGCGACAGCGACAGCTCCTCATGCCTCTCAAGCACAACCCGGCCATCGCGGCCGATGCACTCGATGCGGTGCTATCCGAGATCGATCAGGTCGCATCGAAGCTCCTCGCGCAGACAGGCAAGGTGGGTCAGCACCTGCGCGACAACGAATGGCTGATGGCCATCAAGCAGCGCACCGCCATCCCCGGCGGCGTCTGCGAGTTCGATCTGCCCGCATACCACTATTGGTTGCACCTGGCGCCCGAGACGCGTCAGCGCGATCTCGAGGCGTGGCTTGCACCGCTGTTGCCGATTCATTCCGGTCTCGCGATCATTCTGCGCCTGCTGCGCGACAACGGGAAGACGAGCCGCCAGGTCGCGTATCGCGGCGTATTCCAGTCGATGCTGACGACGACGAAGGTCGCCCAGCTGTTGCGATTGTCGCTCGGTGCGGACCTGCAGTGTGTCCCGGAGATCAGCGCCAACAAGTACGCGCTCAACATTCGCTTCGTCGGCGTCAACGGAATGGATCGCGGTTCGGTCTACGACGGCGACGTCGAGTTCGAGCTGATGTTCTGCAATCTCTGAATCGGTGATGTCTCGATCCCGCGACGTCAGCTGCCCGCGATGTGGCATACCGGTCGCGTGGGCGCCGCAGAGCCGGTTTCGACCGTTCTGCTCAGAACGCTGCCGGCTTATCGACCTGGGCGCGTGGGCGAGCGAGTCGTACCGCGTGCCGGTGGCACAGGAGGCGACCAAGGCAGGCGAGGCGTCCGACGAAGAGAAGACGAGCTAGCTCGCCGCGCCCGAGGCGATCTAGGCCTGCCAAGCTGCCCGGCGCAGCGCCACGCCGTGGGCACCGTGATCGATCGCAGTGCCGATATCTCCCGCGGTAAGGCCGCCGAGCGCATAGACCGGCAGCGGGCTGCCGCGAAGCAGCGCCTCGAAGCGCTGCCAGCCAAGCGGCTCGCTCCACGGATGCGTGGGTGTGCGCGCCACGGGCCCCAGCACGGCAAAGTCGAGTCCGAGGTCTGCAGCGCGCGCCAGCTCGCCCGGGTCGTGACAGGACGCGGCGCAGAGCAAGCCTTCGGGGCGCGCACGCGCCGCGAGCAGCGCAGCGGCCGGCCAATGCACGCCGTCGCAGCCAAGCCGTCGCGCAAGCTCCGCGTCGACGTTGAGCAGGACGCGCGCGTTCGCGCCGTGCGCGATGGGCAGAAGCTGCGCGGCAAGCCTTTCGAGGCGCGCGGCCGGCCAGCTCTTCTCCCGCAGCTGTATCAGTCGCAGGCCCTGGTCGATCGCCCGGCGCGCGCGATGGAGGAAGGCCTGCTCGCCCATCTCCTCCGCCATCGAAATCCCGTACACCGAAGGCAGCTCGAGAGCGCGCAGGATCAGCGTATTGGCAGGCAGCAGCGGCGCGACGTCGAACGCGCCGGGGACCTGCCAGGACAGCGCCTGTCCGTCGCGGCCGTGCGGCTCGCCGCGCCACTCGAAGACCCGGAAGAAGTTCAGCTCCACGTGCGCATGCGGATAGCGATAGCGCTGCGTGAGCCACGGCGCAGCGCGCAGCGTCTCGATGCCGAGCTCCTCGCGCAGCTCGCGCATCAGGGCATGCCGCGCCGACTCGCCAGGTTCGAGCTTTCCACCGGGGAATTCCCAGTACCCGGGAAACGGCGTTCCCGGAAGCCGCTGCGCGAGGAGGACGCGTCCGTCCGGCCGCTGCAACACCGCGGCAGCCACGCAGACGACGGGGCCCTCGCTCAACGGGAGCGTGCCGCGCCGAGCGCGCTGCGTCCGGCGTATGCCCGCGCGAACTGCCAGGCGACGCGGCCGCTGCGCGAGCCGCGCTGCAGCGCGAACTGGATCGCCTCACGATGGAGCCGTTCCCTACCCTGCGCCTCGCGCGGCATGCGCGCACGCAGCACGCCAAGCCAGCGATCCACCGCCGCGAGGTAATCGTCCTGGGTGAACGGATAGAAGGAGATCCACAGGCCGAAGCGCTCCGAGAGCGAGATCTTCTCCTCGATCGCCTCGCCGGGATGGACTTCCTCGCCCACGTGGCGCGTTTCGAGGTTCTCGCTGAAATACTCCGGCAGGAGGTGGCGGCGGTTCGACGTCGCGTAGATCAGCACGTGCACGGAGGGCCCCACGAGGCTCCCGTCGAGCATCACCTTGAGCGCCTTGTAGCCCGGCTCGTTCGCGTCGAAGGAGAGGTCGTCACAGAAGACGATGAACCGCTCCGGCCTTCCGGCGATCTTCTCCACGATGTCGGGCAGATCCACAAGATCGCTCTTCTCGACCTCGATGAGCCGCAGCCCCCGGGGCGCATATTTGACCAGCATCGCCTTGACGAGCGAGGACTTGCCCGTGCCGCGCGAACCCGTGAGCAGCACATTGTTTGACGGCAGGCCTGCCATGAACTGGCGCGTGTTGATATCGATGGCGTGCTTTTGCTCGTCGATCGCCACGAGGTTGTCGAGGCGGATCGTCTGAGGGTGGCGGATCGGCTGCAGGAACCCGGTCTCACCGCGCCTGCGCCAGCGGAATGCGTGCGCGCTCCAGTCAGGCTCCGGCGGCGGCGCGGGCAGCCACGCCTCCAAGCGCGCCAGCACGGCCTCCGCGCGCTCTAGGACGCGCGATAGCGGCTCCTTTGCGGATTTTTTCGCCATCAGCTTCGATAATCCGCGTTGATGCGGACGTAGTCGTACGACAGGTCGCAGGTGAAGACCGTCGCTCGGGCGCTGCCCCGCCCGAGCGACACGCGCACGGCGATCTCCGGCTTGGCCATGACCCGCTGGCCGTCCTCCTCGCGATACGAGGCAGCGCGACCGCCGCCCGCTACGACCTCAACATCGTCCAGCCAGAAGCAAACGCCGCGCGGATCGAGGTCGCCGATGCCCGCATTGCCGACCGCACAAACGATGCGGCCGAGGTTCGGGTCGGACGCAAAGAAGGCCGTCTTGACCAGAGGCGAATGCGCGATCGCGCGGGCCACACGGTCGCACTCGCTCGCGTCGCGCCCGCCTTCCACCGTGATGCTGATGAGCTTCGTCGCGCCTTCGCCGTCGCGCACGATCGCCAGCGCGAGCTCGCTCGCTACCGCCTCGATCGCCGCGCGCAGCGGCGCAAGGCGCGGGTCGTCGCGACGCTCGAGCGGCGCCAGCGGCGCACGGCCGGAGCACATCACGACGAAGCTGTCATTGGTCGACGTGTCGCCGTCGATGGTGATGCGGTTGAACGACGATCGCGCCGCCTCGGCAGTCAGCTCGGAGAGGAGCGGCGCTGCGATCGGCGCATCGGTCGCGACGAAGCCGAGGAGCGTCGCCATGTTCGGAGCGATCATGCCCGCCCCCTTGGCGATCCCGGTGACCGTCACCGACGCGCCGTCGACCAGGATCCGCCGCGATGCGCCTTTCGGAACGGTGTCGGTGGTCATGATCGCGCGCACGGCGGCGTACCAGCCGGTCTCGGTCAGGGCGTCGCGGCATGCAGGCAAAGCGCCGAGGATCCTGTCGAGCGGCAGCGGCTCCATGATGACCCCCGTCGAAAACGGGAGCACCGCCTCGGCCTTGCAGCCGACGAGGTCCGCCGCAGTGGCACAGGTCGCGCGAGCATCGGCGAGACC
>Ga0335079_10009547_pt1 | contig 11050 bp, 11 predicted proteins | sample Lox_Sample_33_FD_206719 | JGI IMG/M metagenome (GOLD analysis project Ga0335079, IMG submission 206719) | Soil microbial communities from Loxahatchee National Wildlife Refuge, Florida, United States - Lox_Sample_3.3 | ecosystem: Environmental > Terrestrial > Soil > Wetlands | place: USA... | reverse complement strand
TGGCCGTACTGGTGCGCCAGCGAGGTGATGTACGGGGTGTTGGGGTCACCGATGACACTCTGCTGTGAGTGGTTCTCCAGCACGATGATGAAGACACGGTCCAGCTGCACGCGCTGCCCGCCGCCACCGGGGTTTCCCGCTACCGCGCCGCTCGCCGCCGACAGCCCCACCGTGAGCATCGCTGCGATGCCGGTGGCCGCGGCCACGGCGGCAACCTTCGCCCGGCTCGTTCCTAAGATCATGCCTGCCTCCCGCTCGGACACGGGCCGGGTGAGCCCCGGCCCCCACTGATCGTGCGCCCCGCGCCGGACCGGCGCAAGGATGAGTTCGTTTGCCGATCATTGGACGTTCACTTTGCGTTCATTTACAGGTCGGCGGAGCGTCGTCTTGCCCGGATAATTTCCGCCACAGCAGAACGAACGCTGCCGCGGGCCGGCGGCATGAGCAGCCAGGGGGTGCCGTGGCCGAGACCCGGGCAAGCGACTTAATCGCAGCGCTTGACGAGACGGCGCTGAGCAGGTTCCACCTGCGGGCGGCGCTGGTGTCGGGGATGGGCTTCTTCACCGACGCCTACGACCTGTTCGTCATCGGGATCGCCTCCACCCTCATCGCCAAGGACTGGAACCTCAGCTCGGGCCAGCTCGCCCTGCTGAACTCCACGATGCTGTTCGCCGCCTTCATCGGCGCGTGTGTGCTCGGGCGGTTCGCCGACCTGGGCGGCCGCAAGCGGGTGTACTGGCTCGTCGCCGCGATCATGATCGTGGCCGCGCTGGGGTCGGCGCTGTCGCCCTCGTTCTGGGTGCTGATCGCGTTCCGGTTCCTGCTCGGGTTCGGCGTCGGCGGCGACTACCCGGTCAGCGCGGTGCTGATGAGCGAGTACGCCAACCGCAAGGACCGCGGGAAACTCGTCGGCATGGTCTTCGGCACCCAGGCGCTCGGCCTGATCATCGGGCCGCTGGTCGCGCTTGCCCTGCTTGGCGCCGGTGTCAGCGACAACGTGGCGTGGCGGGTCCTGCTCGGTCTGGGCGCCGTGCCCGCGGCCGCGGTGATCTACCTGCGCCGCAAGATGCCCGAATCGCCGCGCTACCAGGTCCAGGTGCAGGGTAAGGCGGAGCAGGCGGCGAGCCAGCTCGCCGACTTCACCGACGGCAAGGTCAACGGGAACGGCTCCGGCCGGCCGCGGCAGGAGATGGGCCTGCGGGCGTTCCTGACCAGCCGCCATTGGCTGATCATGCTGGCCGGCACGGCGGGCACCTGGTTCCTGCTCGACTACGCCTACTACGGCAACACGATCTCCACCCCGCAGATCCTTTCCCTGATCTCACCAAACGCCTCCACCATGACCAAGATCGCCATCCAGCTGGCCATCTTCGCGGCCGCCGCGGTGCCCGGGTACCTGCTGGCGATCGCCCGGCTGGACAAGATCGGGCACCGGCGGCTGCAGCTGCTGGGGTTCGCGATGATGGGCCTCTGCTTCCTGATCATCGCGGCGGTACCGGGCCTGACCACCGCGGTGGTGCCGTTCCTGCTGGTGTACGGGGTCAGCTACTTCTTCACCGAGTTCGGCCCGAACATGACCACCTTCGTGATGCCCAGCGAGCTGTACCCGGTGAGCATGCGCGCGACCGGGCACGGGATCTCGGCCGGGGTGGGCAAGCTCGGCGCCTTCATCGGCGTCTTCCTGTTCCCCCTGCTGAGCGACTGGTTCGGGCTGCGCGGCACGCTGCTGCTCACCGCCGGGGTGTCCACGCTCGGCTTCGCCCTGACCCTGGTGCTGCCCGAGCCGGCCGGGCGCAGCCTGGAGGACATGCCCACCGGCACGCCTGACACCGGGGCGATGCCGCTGCGGGTCGCCGATCAGGCGTCAGCGCCCTGAGGAATTCTCACGTCCTCGCCGCTGGCCCGGCGGACCGTTCTTCCCGGGGTGCCGCGGGCGCGCCGGCGTCCAGGGCGGCGGTCGCGTTCGCGGCGGCCAGCGCGAGGAACGCGACAGCCTGGCCGAAGGTCTCCCCCGTGGTGTGGCACGCCAGCTGAGCCTGGTACGCGCGGTACCGGGTCAGCTCCCATGCCTGCGCGCGCGGCGCCAGCGAGGTGAGCGCCGGTTCGGGCACGGGTTTCCACGCCCAGTCCGTGATAGGCCCACCGCCCGCGCCAGAGCCGGGCGTGCCCGGTTCGATGAACTCGGCAAGGTCGGCTTCGTCGCCGATCCGGTTCCGGACGAAACGAAGCCCGGCCAGGATCTCATCGATCACCCGGCGCTGGGCGGCGGCCTGGCCCGCCATCACGCCGTCGTAGGCCTCCTGGTGATGGCGCACCAGCGTGGCGTCAACGATGGTTATCCACCACACCGCCTCGCCGATCACCGCGTATGCCCGCGGCTGATCGCTGGCGCTGACCCCGGGCAGCCGTTCGGCGGTGTCCTTCATCGCGGTGATGGACCACCGCAGCGCGGTCACCCCGGCTGCCGGATCGCCGACATGCTCGCGATTCCAGGCGACCCGGCAGGGAACAGAGCAGAACCGGGCGTGCTCACGGCGCGGCACGAACACCGTGCCGCACTGCTCGCAGTCCCGGGTGTCACCCATCGCGCCATGTTACCCGCGGCGTTCCCGCCGTGCCGGAACGTGCGGGCGTGCGCCCGGGCGGGCAGTTTCCCCAGCGGGCCATGGCAAACTCCCGTGACCGTGGCGAGCGCATGGCCTGCTGTGTCTATCTTGACGTCGGATACTGTTCATCTTCTGTTCATCTGGGTAGCTTTGCCGGATGACCCCCACAGATGCACAGGCATCGCTGGCGGCCGGTGACGGTTATCCGATCGACCGGGCCGGCCGGCCACCGCTACCGTGGCGGTCATGACCGAGACATGGACCGCCCCGCAGGTGGAGCGCGCCGAGCCGGGACTCATCCTGGGTGAGCGCCAGGCGCTCGAGGCGTGGCTGGACTTCCATCGCGACACGCTGCTGCTCAAGTGCGCCGGCCTGACCGCCGGCCAGCTGAAGGAGCGGGCGGTTCCGCCGTCCCGGCTGTCCCTGCTGGGCCTGGTGCGGCACATGACCGAGGTCGAGCGCTGGTGGTTCCGCATGCACGCGGCCGGCACCGACCTGCCCTTCCCGTATGACCCGGACGCGACCGGGCAGGACTTCGAAGCCCTTGATGACGCGGACGCGGCGGCCAACATCGAGGCATTCAGGCAAGAGGTGGCGCACGCGCGCGCCGCCGTGGCCGGCCAGCAGCTCGACGAGGTCGTGCCCAGCCGCGGTGACCACCCGGAGCGCACCCGGGACATCCGCTGGATCTACCTGCACATGATCGAGGAGTACGCGCGCCACAACGGCCACGCCGACCTCCTGCGGGAACGGATCGACGGCGTCACCGGTGACTGATGCTCGCAGGCATGGCTCCGTGGGCGGACCGCGGGCGGGCTCTCATGAGGGGGAGACATCGGCGGCAGCGGGTGCGGGGTGGACGATGCCCTCCGCGCGCAGGGTGCCAACGCAGTCGCTGACGCAGGCTCCAAGCCGCCCGGCCGACGGGTAGACCGCCTCCAGCGCTGTGGCGATGTCCGCGACCGTGTTCTCGCCGTTGCACAGCTCCAGCACCAGCGCGGCGGTGTGGTTGGCATAGTGGACCCGATCGGTCTCTGGGTCGTAGATGACATAGCCATCGGCGCCGGGGTTGATCTCGACGGCGGCGTTCAGGACAGGACGGTCAGTCACTGGCAGCGGGGACAGCGGCGGCCATGGCAGCTGCTCCCCAGCCCTCCTCACGGTGTGTGTGCCCGGCGCCGGCCGGAAGGTCCTGCTGCCGGCTGGCGCGGGCCCGCGCCAGCTCCCGCTTGACCGGGTAGGCGGGATTGGCCGGGGCGCACCGCGCCGCTGCTGCGTAGGCCGCGGCAGCTTCCTCGTATCTGCCCAGCCGGAACAGGCAAAGACCGCGCCCTTCATGGGCCAGCTCGCCGAAGAGCCGCTCGTCATATGCGGGCCCTTCGTCCGGGAGCTGTTCAAGGTCGGCTGCGAGCAGCCGGCCGAAGGCAGCGATCGCTTCCTCGTGGCGTCCCGCCGCGGTGAGCTCTCGCGCCTCCTGCCAGAGGATCAGGTAATTGCGTGGGTATTTGCTGCGCGCCTCGGCGAGCAGTTCGGTGACTTCCCCGCCGCGCTCCTGCCGGATGGCGATGAGGTCGCTGTACGCGAGCGCCCCGAGCGGATCGGTAACCGGCTTCGCCCTGGCTACCTCGATGGCGTGCCGCAGCACCCGCTCGCTCTCGCGCTGGCTGCCAAGCCCGGCCAGCACCCGGGCCAGGTGATGCCAGTTGAACAGGTTCTGCGGGTCAGCGCGCAACTGGCGGCGCAGCAGCGGCAGGTTGCGGCGGTGCTTGCGGGTCTGGTCGCCCTCGTACCCGACATGGGTCAGCAGTAGGTCGCACACCCCGACCGGACGGCCGTCGGCACCGGCCACCGCGTGGATCGCCGGCACGACCTTCTCATGGATCACGCCCTCGAAGCGGATCCGGGGATCGTTGCGCCACAGCCGGTACTCCCGGTAGGGGGTCGCGCCGGCCCAGGGGCGCAGCAGCAGCCGGAACGCCACCTCGGGAGCACCCGCGAGCAGTGTCTCCAGCACGGGCCGCTGGACCGGATCCAGCCTTTCATCGGCGTCAATGTAGAGGATCCACTCCGATTCGCAGCGGTCCAGGGCCGCGTTCCTGGCTGCGGCGAAATCATCGTCCCAGGCCCGGTGGTAGACACGTGCCCCGCTCGCGGCGGCTATGGCCGGGGAGCCATCGACGGACCCGGTATCGACCACCACGATGTCGTCGACCACGTTCTTGATCGATGCCAGGCAATCCGGCAGGTGGTGAGCCTCGTCACGGACGATGAGCGCCGCCGTGACAGAGCCGCGCGGCACCGCCGCGGTGCTGCGCGGCTCAGGCTCGCAACGGTTCATGGCTGGATCATCGGCAGGCACGGCTAGCCCGGCGGTCGGCGATGCTCATCCCGGACGGCGTGAGCCGCTTAGACGCTACTGTCCGGCAGGGACTGGTTCGGCAGGGACTGGTTCGGCAGGCACTGGTTGGGATAGCCCTGGTTGGGGTGGGTCTGGTTGGGATAGCCGTGCTTCGGATGGCCAGGGTGGTGGTCCTCGCCGTGCCGGTCATGGCGGTCGTGCTTCTTGCCGGACGCGATCCCGTCGAGAGCGAAGGACGCGATCACCGGCGCCGCGAAGGCCATCCCGCCGTATCTGGTGATGAACGCGCGCCGGCTCGGCTCTTCCGCAGAGAACTCCTCGGTGATGTCATCGGACATTTGTCCCCCTCTGTGCGGTCCCAAGCTCCGGCGGTTTGTCATGATCTCATGTGCTGCTGTAACGGTAGCCTGTAACGCTAGCACCGTGACGTCACAGCGGGAACTTGCCTATCTCACTCCCATCGCGCCCGCGCACACCGGCAACGGCCTGGCGATGCGGAGCTTCCTTTTCCTGCAGGCAGCCTCCTGTGATTTCGCCGTCAAGGTGCTGGTCGTGCCGGTGTCTGGGTGGGCTGCCGGGCCAGCCAGCGGCTCAGCCACAGTCCTGGCTCTTCCTGACCGCCATCAGGTGCTGGCGGAGATCCCGGGATTGCTGGCAAGCCCCAACTGGCGGGGACGCATTACCGGTGCCTATCCGATGCCAGCCCGGGCCCGGCTGGCGCCGGCGACATTGGCCGCTGCCGCTGTCAGCGCCCTGGGCGTGGCTGCGGGCACCCCGGTACACGTAACCAGGTCGTACCTGGCCCCGCTGGGAATCGCGATCGCTGAGCAGCTCGGCTCACCATGGGCTTCGCTGGATCTTGACGATGACGATGAGCAGCTGTCCCGGGCGCTCGGCGATCACGGCGAGGCCAGCGCCTACCGCCGCCTGGTAGGCGTCTTCGGCCCGCTCTTCCAGGCGGTGGCGCTCGCCGCGCCCGGCGAGGCGGCCGCCATCTCGCGCAGCCACGGCTTTGCCACCACAGTGATCCCTAACGCCGTCCGCCTGCCCGGCGGCGATGAACTGCGCCGGCGCGCGGGGTGGCCGGGCCAGGACCGCCCCGAAGGCATCTCCGTGCTCTTCGCCGGCAACCTGACCTACCCACCGAACGCCGGTGCCGCGGTCACGCTGGTCCGTGAGGTGCTGCCGCGGCTGCGCCTGCTCGTGGACCGGCCGGTGACCGTCACTGTGGCCGGGGAGCCAGGGCCCGATGACCAGGTCCGCTCACTGGCCGCCGTGCCAGGCGTCCAGGTGACCGGGTTCGTGGCCGACCTCGCCGCCTGCTACCGGGCCGCCGATGTGGTCGTGGCACCGCTGGCTGCGGGCGGTGGCACCCGGATCAAGCTCCTGGAGGCCTTCGCCTATGGGCTGCCGGTCGTGACCAGCACAGCCGGAGCTGCCGGGCTCGACCTGGCCGATCGCGTGCACGTGCTCATCGCGGACTCCCCTGCCGATACCGCTGGCGCCGTCGCGACGCTGGCGGCCAGCCGTGGGCTGCGGGAGCGGCTGGTGGCAGCGGCTGGCGGCCTGGTCAGCCGCTCGTACTCCCATGACTCGGTGATCCCCCGGATCAGGAAGTTCTTCGCCTCAGCGGGGGGTTCGGCGGGCCGCCCGTCCTGAGCCTGGCCGTGGCCTGCATGCCGGTCTTCACCATCGGGACCGTCTTCGGGGTTCTGCCTGGGCTGTGAGGTGCACTGCCTCAGCGTCTCCTGCTCGGGTCGGCGAGGATGAGGAGCCCACGCAGGCAGGCGTCGAGGATCAGGCCGGCCAGGGCGATCATGATGATCCCGGCGAAGACGAGCGCGGTGTTGAGGTAGTCGCCCGCCTGCATGATCATGAATCCGAGCCCGCTGGTGGCCGCCAGCAGCTCGACCGCGACGATGCTGCTCCACGCGCCCGCCATGGAGATCCGCATGCCGGTCAGGATGCCCGGCAGGGCAGACCGGATCTGCACGTGCAGCAGTGTGTACCGGCGGGACGCGCCGAGGGTCCGCGCGCACAGCCGCAGGTCCTCCGGAACCTCGTCGAGCGCGGCCACGGTGGTGACGGCCATGATCGGGATGACCCCGACGATGATCAGCACCTCCTTGGGCAGTTCCCCGATGCCCAGCCAGACGATGAACAGCGGGATGAAGGCGAGCGGGGGCAGCGGCCGGATGACCTCGATGACCGGGTCGATCAGGTGCCGCGCGAACCGCCAGGCCGACATCGCGGCGCCGACGGCCACCCCGATCGTCACGCCGATGACGAAACCGATCAGGATCCTGCGCAGGCTGATGTACAGGTCGAACCAGAGCGGCTTGCCCTGGGCCGGGTACGGCCGGCCGAGATAATGCGCGAACTGCGCCACGGTCTGGCTGACCGACGGCAGCGCGACCTGATCGTGCAGGATGACCGCGCCCACCTGCCACAGCAGCAGCAGGGCCCCGAGTCCTGCCGCCCCGGTCGCCACCCGCCTGATCCGGGCGCGGCGCCCGGCCTGGCGGTGGGCCAGCAGCTCGGCGCGTTCGGCCAGCTCGTCGTCGCGGCCGCCCGCGTCCGGCCTGTCCTGCTCCGGGGCCTCGATCACCGCGGTGGCACTGAGCGGGGCGTGCATCCAGCCTGACATCGATCACTCCTCAACTGCATAACGGCTGCGTCGGGGGGCAACACCTGGCGGCCGCGCCGGGCGGCCGCGCCGGGCGGCGCCGGGTGGCCTGCCGGTTGCTGCTCATGCCGTCAGGGACGCGCGGATCCGGCGTTTCACCGCGAGGAACTCCCCGGTGTCGGTGTCTGCCGCGTCCCGGGGCCGGTGCAGCGGCACGTCGATCACCTCCCGGATGCCCGGCGGCCGCCCGCCCATGACGGCCACCCGGTCGCCGAGCAGGACCGCCTCCTCGATGTCGTGCGTCACGAAGATGATGGTGATCCGGAACCGCTCCCACATGCCCAGCAGGAACTCGTGCATGCGGACCCGGGTGATGGCGTCGAGCGCGCCGAACGGCTCGTCCATGAGCAGCAGCGAGGGCCGGGTGACCATCGCGCGGGCGAACGCCGCCCGGTGCTGCATACCGCCGGACAGCTCGTGCGGGAAGGCGTCGCTGAAGCCGGACAGGCCGACAGTCGCCAGGATGGCGCCGGCCTCTGCGTCCAGTTCGGGGTCGTCCCGGTCGTCCGCGCCGGCCGCCCGCTGCGCCTTGGGGCCGAACAGGACGTTCTTCCTGGTGGTCAGCCAGGGGAACAGCATCGGGCTCTGGAACAGCATCCCCCGGTCCGGGGTCGGCCCGGCCACGGCCCGGCCACCGACGGTCACCGACCCCTCGTCAGCCGCCAGCGCCCCGGCGATGATGCGCAGCAGGGTGGATTTCCCGCAGCCCGAGGGGCCGAGCAGGCAGACAAGCTCACCAGCGGCGACCCGGAGGCTGACGCCGGAGATGGCCACCGTCCGCCGGCCGGCCCGGCGGAACGTCTTGCCGACCGATTCGAGGATCACGTGGGCGCCGCCATCGGCGGGTGACTGCTGCCGGTCTCCTGCCGCCGCTGGATGGGGCCCGGCAGCCACCCTCCCCACGCTGGGGACTGCCGGGCCCGCGCCTCGCATGGCGTCAGCAGTCACCTGCGAGGGCCTTCTTCACGAAGGTCGGGTCCACGTGGGCGGCTATCACCGCCGCGGACGGGGCTGACGTCAGCCGCCCCTGCCCGACCAGGAACTGCCCGGTCTGCACGTAGGCCCTGACGATCGGGCTGCTGGTGTCACCCCCCGACGATCCGAGCCAGTGCAGCTGCTGGCTGAGCGGGATGAACGGGAAGTTCTTCGTGGCGCCGACGATGAGGTTGCCGGGCACGCCCTGCACCTTGGCACTCTGCGCCAGGTACCTGCCCGCCTGCGGGCCGGTGAACAGGCGGGTCGCCTGGACCTCGGCGCAGACGTATTTCTGCACCAGCGCTGGGTCGTTCCTGACGACGCTGTCGGCGACCGCGACCACGTTCAGGCCGGGGATGCCCAGCTTGGCGATCTGCTCCGCGTCGATCAGGGGATGACCGCCCTTGGTGATCAGCTGGGCCTCCGGTCCTGCCTGCACGTACGCCGCGTTGACCGAGCCGCCCAGGTAGGCGGCGGCCGCCGCCTGCTCGCTGGGGAAGCCGACGACCTTGACCGAGGACGTGAGGTGCTCCAGCCCGAGCCAGCCCCGCAGTTCGTAGTCCTCAGAGGAGCCGACCAGGACGCCGACGGACTTGCCGGCCAGCTGTGCCGCTGTGCTGATCGACTTGGGGACGATCAGCGCGTCGGCGTCGAAGCTCTGCGCGATCACCACGTCCACCCCGGTACGGGTGCCGATGGCGCCGACGACCGGCGGGTTGCCGACCCCGCTGATGGCCTCCAGGCTGCCGCTGCGCATCTCGGCGATCGCGGTCACGCCCGCATCGAACGGCACGAAGTGCAGGTGGGCCGGGATGGTCTTGGCGAGCGCCGGGTCGCTGGCGATGACGCTGTCGGAGTTCGCGACCGTCCCCTGCCCGTAGGCGATCGTGAAGCCTGGGATGGCCGTGCTGGAACTGCCCTGGGTGACCGCCCAGACGATGACGGCGATGATGACGATCGCCGCCACGGCGAGGCTGCCGTAGATCCGCCGCCGCCTGCGTTTGTAGACGGGAACCTGCTTGTGATCCGGCCTGGTGACTTCGGCTGACGTGCTCATAGGGTCTGTCTCCGTTATCGGGTTGTCAGGGATCGGAATCCTGGCAGCCGGCGGGCTCAGTGGGTCGCACCCGCGTAGTACGCGGACGCCTCGCCCTTGAGCGCGACGCTCGGGAGGCCGTCGACGCCGACCGGCACCGGGCCGACGACGGTCACGCGCTCGCCACGGCGGTGCTCGCTGCCGTAGTCGAAGATCGCGTAGTGCTGGGTCGCGCGGTTGTCCCAGATCGCGAGATCGCCCACGCGCCAGGACCACCGGATCGTCTGCTCGGGGCGGGTCACGTAGTCCTGCAGGATCCGGATCAGGTCACGTGAGGCCTGCGGCGGGAACCCGACGACGGTGCGGGCGAAGCCGCCGAGGACCAGGGAGCGCTCGCTGGTCTCCGGGTGCACCCGGACGGCGGGATGTTCGGTCTCGTAGGCGGTGGAGAGGAATTCCCTGTGCCGCTCCTCGACCGCCACGTCGTCGCGCGCGTCGCGGCCGGCCACCGCCGCGTAGTCATAGTCGTTGGTGTGGATGATGCGCAGCCGGTCGGCCAGGTCACGCAGATCAGGCGGCAGGCTCTGGTACGCCGTCACCGTGTTCGCCCAGATCGTGTCCCCGCCCACGGGGGGGATGACGACCGCGTGCAGCAGGGTGAAGGCCGGTGGCCGGTCGACGAACGTCACATCGGTGTGCCAGTGGTTGGCGCGGACGCCCCGGCGCGAGTCGATCTCCTCCAGATAGGGCTGGTCCGGCGGCGACGCCAGCGTGGGATGGCCGAGGGTAAGCGGGCCGAGGCGCTCGGCGAACGCGACCTGGCTGGGGTAGTCGAGGCTCTGGCCGCGCAGGAAGACCACCTTGTGGTCGAGCAGCGCCTGCCGCAGCTGCGCGACTTCGTCGTCGGTCGGCGCGGCGCCGGTGTCGATGCCGGTGATCTGTGCACCGATGTTGCCGGCGAGCTTGGTCACGGAAAGACGGGTCTGGCTGGCGATGGTTTCGGTCACGGTAGGGCCTTCCGGATCGTGGCGGACGGGAATGCGTGCGGGCATGGCCGGCCAGGGCATGCCGGTGGCGGCCGGCATCCCTGGCGGGCCGGTCAAAGGAGGTCGGTCAGCTGGATCAGCGCCGGGTGAGGGTGAGCGGCGCGGGGCCGTCAGGAACGCGGGAGACAGAGCGCGCTGGCCACGAACACCATGTCCACGTAGCGGCGCTCGGTCCGGTCGTAGCTCGTCATAGCCCGAGCATGGCACGGTGCCGGGGCTAAGTCAATATTTCCGATCGTTTATATAGGGATCTGTGCGATCACCCGGCGCGCCGGTGATCATCGTCGGCGACATCGACCGCGGCGGCGTGCTCGCCGCGATTTACGGCACGCTGGCCCTTCT
>Ga0335079_10009545_pt1 | contig 11053 bp, 7 predicted proteins | sample Lox_Sample_33_FD_206719 | JGI IMG/M metagenome (GOLD analysis project Ga0335079, IMG submission 206719) | Soil microbial communities from Loxahatchee National Wildlife Refuge, Florida, United States - Lox_Sample_3.3 | ecosystem: Environmental > Terrestrial > Soil > Wetlands | place: USA: Florida... | reverse complement strand
TGCCGGCCTTCCCTCGTCGGCGCAGCCGCTGGGAGGATGGGAGGCGCCGGATTGCGAACTGCGCGGCCACTACGCGGGCGGTCATTACCTCTCCGCCAGCGCGCTCATGTATGCGAGCACGGGCGACGAAGAACTCAAAGCGAACGCGAATGCCGTGGTGGCAGAACTTGCCAAGTGCCAGTCGGCGCTCAAGGGCGGATATCTGAGCGCATTTCCCATCGAATTCTTCGACCGCCTTCGCAATCGGGAGAGAGTGTGGGCGCCCTTCTACACCATTCACAAGATCATGGCCGGCAATCTGGGCATGTACGTCCATTGCGGGAACGAGCAAGCTCTCGACGTCACAGAAAAAATGGCAGGATGGGTTGCCGGCTATACCCAGCCGCTGAGTTACGACCACATGCAGCGCGTGCTGGGTACGGAGTTTGGCGGCATGGGGGAGGTGCTTTCGAATTTGTACGCGGTAACCGGAAAGGAACGCTACCTGGAAGTTGCGCAGCGGTTCGACAAGAAGCTGTTCTTTGACCCGCTGGCCGCGCATCGGGATGAGTTGAAGGGCCTGCATGTGAATACGCACATCCCGCAGGTCATCGCCGCAGCCCGCTATTACGAACTTACCGGGGAGCGGCGGTATCGCGATATCGCGGAGTATTTCTGGGATGAAGTCGTGAGCGAACGCTCTTATTGCACCGGCGGCACCAGCAATGGTGAGTCGTGGAACACCGATCCCGGCAAGCTCTCCACGGAACTAAGCAACAGCACCACGGAATGTTGCTGCGCCTATAACATGTTGAAGCTGACGCGGCATCTCTTCGGATGGTCACCGGATGCGCGTCTGATGGACTACTATGAACGCACCCTTTTCAATCATCGGCTGGGCACGATCAATCCAGAGGACGGGACGATGATGTACTACCTGCCTCTCGCGTCAGGCTACTGGAAGACCTTCGGCAAGCCTTTCGATGCTTTGTGGTGCTGCACCGGAACCGGATCCGAAGAGTATGCCAAGCTCACCGACACTGTCTATTTCCACGATGACGAGTCGCTCTACGTGAACCTCTATATCGATTCGGACCTGGAGTGGCCGGAGAAAGGTGTGCATGTGAAGCAAGAGACCAGGTTTCCGGAACAGGAAGGATCTACGCTGACGATCTCCGCCAAGGCTCCCACGCCGTTGACGATCAATCTGCGCATCCCTTACTGGGCGCAAGGCGGCAAGGTGAAGATTAATGGCGCGGAGTTGCAGGCCTTTGCGAGTCCGAGCAGCTATCTATCGCTTCGTCGCGCGTGGAAGACTGGAGACAAGATCGAACTCAGCTTGCCGATGGGACTTCGGATTCAAAGCATGCCTGACGACGAAACCATTCAGGCAGTGATGTATGGTCCGCTGGTGTTGGCTGGAAAGTTCGACGCCGTTACCAGAGACAAAATGTACGGCGAGGCTGCTCCGAAAGAAGCCGATCGGCTCAAGGTGGCTGACATCACAGCCGATTTTGACCGGCCATTGGCGTGGGTGGAGCCGGACTCCAGGCAGCCGCTGACCTTCCGCGCCGTGGGACAGACACAACCGATGAGTATGGTGCCGCTTTACAAGATCATTCAGGAACGCTACGCGGTCTACTGGAAGGTGAATTCCGTGAGCCGGTCATAGTTACATGCACCGGTTGCATTGAGACATACAACTTCTGCAGGGGTCCGGGAAAATGAGACTGCTTTCGCAAGCCGTTTTTGTCGCTGTGATCTGCTCGGCTGCAACCATTACGGCATTCGGCCAACCCGGTCTGGATGCTCGCCGCGCGCAGCTGAAATCCGTGTTGCAGGAAGAATGGGAGCACCAACTGCGTGCTGAGCCTGAAATGGCAACCCACGTTGGCGATGACCGTTACAACGATCGGCTGCAAGATTATTCGCCCGAATTTTTCGCTTCCGAGATTGAATATACGAAACAGATACTCCACCGCATCGAGCCCATCGATACCGCGGGGTTTCCTGAGCAGGAAAAGCTGAACAAAGCTCTCATGGTCCGCAGTCTGAAGGAAGAAATTGAGGCTTCACAATTCAAGCGGTGGGAAATGCCCGTAAGTCAGTTCGGGGGAGTCCACCTCGAATACGCCTCACTAGCGTCCAACACGCCGTTCCGGTCGGCGAAAGACTATGAGAATTATATTTCGCGCCTGCACCAGCTCCCGCGTGTGTTCGGTCAGGTCACAGCCAACATGCGCGCTGGAATGCGGGATCACTTGATGCCTCCAAAGTACCTGCTGGAAAAAGTAGCCATGCAAGCACAGAGCATCGCCGACGACAGCGTTGAAACGAGTCCGTTCATGCAGCCCGCTCTCAAGTTTCCCGCAGGAATTTCGGAAACCGACCAGCAGAGACTACGCAGCGCCATCGCAGCGACCGTGAAGGATGAAGTCGCCCCCACATACGCGAAGTTTGCCGCCTTTGTGCGGACCGAATATGCGCCCAAAGGCCGAGCCGACTTCGGTGCCTGGGCGCTGCCCGACGGAGCTGCCCGGTATCGCTTTGCGGTTCGCCAGATGACCACAACCAACCTGGGGCCCGAAGAGATTCACCAGCTTGGACTCAGGCAGGTTGCGGAGATCGAAAGCGAGATGCTCAAGATCGCTAGGCAACAAGGTTTCAACGATCTGAAAAGCTTCAACGAGCACATCCGCAAGGACCGCGACCTTTACGGCAGATCGGGACAACAGTTGCTGGATCTATATCAGCATTACGCGGACCAGATGTACACGAAGCTGCCACAACTTTTCGGGAACTTACCGAAGAACAAGTTAGCGGTGGTTCCCATGGAGGCTTATCGGGCCCCCGACGCGGTGCCGGCGGATTACTCCATCGGATCGCCCGGGAACGGCCTGCCGGGCCGGATCAACGTAAATGAATACGATCCCCAGCACCGGCTGCTTCTGAATGTGGAAGCGATCGCTTACCACGAGGGGGTGCCTGGACACCATCTTCAGTTCTCGATCGCGCAGGAGTTGCCGGACCTTCTTCCTTTCAGAAAGTTCGGTGTCGACTACCATGCATTCTCGGAAGGGTGGGCGTTCTATTCGGAGCGCTTGGGAAAAGATGTTGGGTTCTATCAGGACCCGTACAGCGAGTACGGGCGCCTGGGAAACGAGATGTGGCGTTCGGTGCGGCTGGTGGTGGATACCGGCGTTCATTACAAGCACTGGTCGCGGGAGCAGATGGTGGAGTTCTTCCGCCAGCACACCGCCATGGATGAGCCGAACATCCAGACGGAAGTCGACCGGTACATTGCGTGGCCGGCGCAGGCGCTGGCGTACAAGCTCGGACAGATGAAGATTCTCGAGCTTCGCGATCGCGCGCGACAGGAATTGGGCGCTCGATTCGACATTCGAGCATTTCACGATGTCGTGCTGGATCACGGCGTGCTGCCTCTCGATGTGTTGGAGGAGGAAGTGAATGCATGGATCGATTCCCAGAAAGAGGCACCAGCCAAGACGAAGTGAAGCTCAGAGTTTGCGAAGGAGTCCACGCGGTCCTGCTTTTGCCTGAACAGAGTGAAACTGCGCTGATTTCCGCGCGCAGCGGCATCGTGGAGATTGATGCCGAAGTACGGTAACTTGAACTATCAGAGTTTTCTGCTGTACTAATGCGCGCCGTGGGCAACCAGATTTTGATACGAGCCCTGTACCTTCCGTACGTTGACCTCGTTATGTTTCTCTTCTAGATTGCGATCAACGCAAGCGCCCTTCGAACAACATTCAAACTGACCTACAGTCTCCGTAGCCGCAGGGTCGTGCTTCTTGACCGACTCACGAGCAGCCTCTGCGTCTAAGCCGACTCGGTTGAACATCGGAACGGAAGTTCCGCAGCCCTCCCCCTAAACCGCTCCTATTATTCGCCGGAGTGTGCCCATTCCGCGCGCATGGAGGAGTGTCATGAAAAGTTGGAGTCTATTTGTAGTAGCTCTGTGTTCGCTTGTGCTGGCGGTTGCACCTGAAAGGCTGATAGCACAGGCGACATCCAATCCTAACTGCACGATCATTTTGCCGAGCGCTCCACTCACTGCACAGGGCCTGGCAACGCCTTACCAGTTGACGGCCACCAATCCCGCGGATGGGGACTGCCATGAGACGAATCCGGATCAGGCCGCATTTGTCCAAGCCGCCATACTAGATCGAGTTACCGGCCAGATTTCCATTTACAACCCGCTGGTCATTGACCAAAACTCAACTCCGGCAGTGTCTCCGGTCGTGCCCGTCCTTCCGGACAATGCCATCGTTGCGCTGTGGTTCGGATATAACGGCGACACTCTGACACTGCAGGCAGACGGCGACAACCTGAGAGAAAATCGATGTGTCAATGGAGTTAAAGGGAAATTTGGGCAGTTCGCGTACTGCAATGCCCATGAGTTCTTTGATGCAGCGAACCGGGCGATTCGCATTGGCAAGCTTGTGGTTCCGCCCCTCGGAACCGCCAACGACGGGCGCCGTTGTCCGACGGTAAGAGACTTCTATGTGGTCGATCAGGACCAGAGCGATAACTTACCCGTCACTTACCTCATGACCGACGCGGGCATGGCGCAGAAAACACAGATAAACGTTTCCAGTTTTCCCGCTGCAATAACGCTAGGAAATCCTAGCGACGAGGGGTTACTCGACAGGTTTCTGGATGTCGCTTTGGGGTGTACTCCCTGGAAGGCTCCCGACTTAGCCGACCCGGGTCAGATGTTGCCGTCCCTGGCACTGAACGAACTGCAGGCAAAGTTCCGCCAGTGGCGGCCGGTGGCGCGGATCCCGGTCGGTGATCCCATGGTTCTCGATGGCGATGGAGACACGAACATGGCCAAGGTCAACGCCTACCGGCGCGGCGTCGATCAATACGAAGTCCAATATTTACGGCAAGCCAACACGACCCGCTATTGCCGGCACATGTACAGACACGCGCCCGACCGTCTCCTTCTGGACGAAGCGGTGTTGAGGGCCAACCCGTCACCCGTGCCCGATGCGGGAGACACGCTGTTCACCTTCATGGCGCAACGTTTTGTTGCGAGTTACGAAATTCTGGGCTGCGCCGACCTGATACATGTGCCGGATCCAGTATCAGTGACGACAAATGCCCAGGGTGTCGCGATCAAAGCCACGATCAAGGACACCTATCGTAAGTGCCGGCAGGATCTTGCTCCGCTAGAGAAACAGGACGACGCTGACGACGATTCTAACGACGTGACTCCGTAAACGGGTTCAATCGGTAGTTGAGTCAGCAACTACTCCAGTCGAACGGTAACCGATGGACGGGAGTGGTCGTGTGTACATCCGGCAGTGTCCCAAAGGTCAGTGAAGCATGGGACGTGCGACGCTGTACTCCAGGGTGAACTAACCGGATGTGCACACAGCGGCGACGCTGGGACATAAGTTAGAGGTTAAATCCATATTGGGGTCGAGAAGTTGTGCGGAATCGCCTGTTTTTGAAATTGTTCTTTGTAATCCAAATCAGCTCTGCCGCCTTTGCTTGGCAGGATGGGGTGCCGGCTGCTTCCACGCAGAATCCGCATGGTCCGATGACGGTGGCGTGTGAAAAGTGCCACACCGCATCGGGATGGAAGTCTATCCGCGACGTCCCGGAGTTTGACCACAGCAAAACCGGCTATCCGCTTCGAGGTATGCACACCAAGGTACGTTGCGAGGAATGCCATCGAACTCCCCTGTTTCGCAATGTGGGAGAGCGTTGCCAGGATTGCCATGCCGACATTCATCGCAGGAAGAATGGCGCTGAATGCGACCTGTGCCACAAGGTCAATGGTTGGGAGGTGTCGATTCACTCGATCAATGAACATCAGGACCGGTTTCCGCTGGTTGGTGCGCACGCCGTAGCTGACTGCTATGCGTGCCACAAGGTGGGAGCCGTCGGCCAGTTCAATCGGCAGGGGCTGTCTACCGATTGTGTAAGTTGTCATCTGCCGGCATTCCTGAGGGCAACTTCGCCGAATCATCAGGCGCTGGGATTTTCCCGAGATTGCCAAGAGTGCCATATGTCGATGGACAGCTGGACGGTGCGCATGGTTACGCGAGCGAAAGTGAGGAGATAGGTCGTGAAGATGAACACTAATCGTGGACCAGGTGCGAGAAAATGATTAGGGAGCTGCTGCACCTGAGCGCACTCATGTTACTGGCGTCGATCGGCATGGGCCAGGTCATCGGCAAGACTCCAGCGGTGGTGCGAAAACTCAGAGTGGCTCCGGATGGTGACAAGTTGAAGATTGAAGTTACGCTCACTTCGCACGTAGTTCCGACGGTCATGACGGCGACGAACCCCGATCGGCTGGTTGTGGAGTTGCCCAACACGGCGGTGAATGCAAGGCAAGAGCGAATTGAAGTGAATCAGGATGGCGTCGAAGCATTGCGCATCGGCCTGAATAATGCCGAGCCCCCGATCACACGAGTTGTGGTCGATCTGACTCGCGCCCGGCCATTTGGGTTCACAACCGCCGGTAATGTCATCACGCTTACGGTCCTGCCGGAGCCGGTGGGCGTTTCCCGCAGCGGCCAACCACGCGCGGCTGTGCCAGCGGCGTCAAACTCGATGATTGGAAGGTTATGGCATGGATCTCATCAGGACATCACCAACGCTATTAGCGCCAAGGTGGTGAAGTTTCCAGCGCGAGCATTGAATGCGAAAACGACAGACACGAAAAGAGCGGCGGACGAAGAGCGGAAAGCGGGGTTACGCACCGTATTCAACGTGAAATACGTGGCGGACGGCGCCGCTTACCTGAATGGCGGGTCGAGTTCCGGGCTTGCTGAAGGAATGACACTGGTCGTGCGGAACTCCGATCCTTCATCGGCGTACTCTGCAGCCGACTCCTCCCGAGAGTCGGTAGCCGAACTTTATGTCGTCTCAGTCGCGCAGACTTCCGCAGTCGCGGAGATTCGGATGGCGAAGCGCGAGGTCAAGCGCGACGATTGGGCCTATCTCTCCACCGATGATGCCCAGCGCGCCTCGGACGAACGGTCGTTGAGTGGATCGGCTGGGCAACCAGGAGCCAAGGCATTCGTCGACAGCAATCCGCTGGGCGGTGACTCACCCAGCGTGCGCCGGCCATCGGCCGAGCCCGGTCGGATAAGCGGGCGTTTCGGGTTGGACTACAGCGGTATTCGCAGCAGCGGATCCACGACTGGCAACAGCCTGGCCCGAGGGTTCATATTTCAGAGTGACATCACCCATATCGCAGGGACTTACTGGAACTTACAAGGTTACTGGCGTGGAAGGCTTACTAACACTTCGCAGCCGGATGAGCCGACAATGCAGGACTATCTGGACAAAACCTACACGGTGCAGCTTTTCTACGACAATCCTAACTCGAAGTGGCTTGCCGGAGTTGGGCGGCTCTATCTTCCGTGGGCGCCGAGCCTGGATACGATTGACGGTGGATACGTAGGGCGGCGCCTTGCTCGCGGCGTGATCGCTGGAGTTTTCGGCGGTTCTACGCCGGACCCAACCTCATGGCACTACCGTCCTGACCAGCAGATTACAGGATCCTTCGTAAACTTCGAAGGCGGTAACTACGAAACCTTCCACTACACGAGCACTGCCGGGATGGCGTTCAGTATGTTGAAGTGGGCTCTCGACCGTCCTTATATGTTCCTGGAAGACGGAATTTCGTATAGGAAATTTATGTCGATCTATCATTCGCTGATCATCGACTCCCCGCAGGGCGTCAGCACGGATGGAATCAAGCCGGGCGCGGGCATTAGCCGCAGTTATCTGACCTTCCATATCCAGCCGGAACGCTGGATCTCTTTCGATGTCTATCACAACTATTTTCGCGACGTCCCGACCGCCGCCACGCAGCTGATCGGCACCGGCCTGGTAGACAAGCTGCTATATCAGGGTGTGAACGCCGGAGTAAGGGTCGAACCCCTACGTCACTGTGCCGTGTATACAACGATCGGGCAAAGCGATCGCACAGGCGATGTGAAGCGCAGCCTGAACCAGATGTACGGCGCGACCTGGAGCGACATCTGGCGCACCGGCATTCGCGCCGACCTCCACTATTCGAAGTTTGATAGTTCGTTTGCCCGTGGCGATTACCGCGTCTTGTCGCTTTCGCGCCAACTGGGGCAGAGATTGTCCTGGGACGCACAAGTAGGAAACCAGGATATTGCTTCCTCATTCACACTGAGTAATAAATCGACGTTTGTGGATACATCGTTTGACACAAATATTTGGGGACGATCTTTTCTGCAAAGCGGCTACACCATTTCGCGCGGTGTTCAGCTGAACTACGACCAGTGGTACGTGAGCCTGGGATACCGCTTCGACGTGAAGGATCCTGGGAGATGAATTCACCCAACGAAAGAAACTGGACATTCTGGTTCCCCGACGGGACGGTCATCGGGATGGGCGGGTTTCGACCGCGACAGGCGGGCGCGGTAAGCGCTATGCCGCAGGAAAAATCCTCCGTGGCCGCGGCAAGGCCGATGCTTCCGCCGCCTGTGCAAGCGCCTCAGCGTCCAGCGGCAACCCGAACGACAGCACCCGCACACGCCCCCAGGCAAGTCGTTCCGCTTGCGGCGCGCAGAACGCAGGAGAAACATCGTCAGGCTCTGGGCATTGTGTGGGCTCTCGTCATCGCCTCCGTGATTGTCCTGGCACTCTACGGAGGACACTACTACACGCTAAGCCAGAGTGCGCGGCCGTTTTCGCCCCGGCATCACATTCTGAAACCCAGCGGCGTCGTGGGGATCAATGCCGGTCTGCTGGGCACTCTGATGTTCGCCGGCATCTTCTTATATCCCCTGCGAAAACGTTGGAGATGGCTGAGAAAGCGCGGCCACTCAAAGCACTGGCTGGACTACCACGTAGTGCTGGGCACGGCAGCGCCGGTGTTTATCGCGTTTCACTCGTCGTTCAAGTTTCGCGGCCTGGCGGGAATCGCGTTCTGGCTCATGATCCTGGTCTCGGTGAGCGGATTTATCGGGCTCTATCTCTATGGGCAGATACCGCGCCACATGGTAAGTGCCGAGGCAGCGTTGAAGGCGGCGCGCGTGGCCCAGTCGCAGATGATGGTTGCGGTGGGGGAGCAGAAGCTCTTCGTCCAGTCAGCACTGCAGGTCCTGTTCGATCTTCCCTCTCCTGAGCGAGTGGCGAGATGGCCACTTCCGGTGGCGGCGGGTGCGATGGTCGCTTTCGACGTGGGTCGTCCTTTTCACGTGGCGCGACTTCGCCGAGCAGCCATGGGCAGAAAGACCGTGCTACCTCTGATGGGATTCGTGCGAGGAACGAACACTCCGCTCGAGCAAGCCATAGCGCTGGCGAGAGAACAGGCTTCCCTCTGCAAGCGGATTGTGTTTCTCAACCGCGCGCAGAGGATCTTCCAGTGGTGGCACGTGATTCACAAACCGTTCAGCTACGGTTTTGCGGTTCTAGCGCTGCTGCACGTTCTCGTTGCCATGGTGATGGGATTCGTCTGAAGTCCCGGCAAGGGATTCAGAATGCCCTCCCTGTGGCATGGACTGCGAAACCGAAGCCGGAGCGCTGGCTTCGGAGAAGCGTGACGGTTGCGGACGGTATCCGTTGCGCGTCCGGATGTTGTACTTCTTCACCCGCTCACCGACCAGCTTAACCGTAATGGCGCGCCACCCACGATTCTGATTGGGCTGAGGATAGTAAGCCAGAGAGTACAAATGCGCCAGGTCATTCTTGATGGAGGCGAAGGCGTCTCGTTCGTCTTTCCATGTTTTGGCAAAATACGCCTTGCCACCGGTCGCGGCGGCCATGCGCCCGAAGACGGCGGTCGAGATCGGGTCCAACTGGGCAGTCCGCGTACTGATCATATATATGGGAACTCCGGTCGACTGAGCCAACTCCGCGACATCTTCCGGCGGCACCATGCTGGCATTGTCGGGGCCGTTCGAAAATACAACCACCACTTTCCTTCCGGTGTAGCGGGCCGCATCTTTTACCGTCAGCAACAGGCAGTTGTACAAGGCCGCATCGTCGCCAGCCACCGTGGTGCGCACGCCGCGCAGAACCTGGGAGCGGTCGGGGGTGAGCGTCGCGGCGCGAAGAAGGTCGCGACTGTAGGAGTAGAAGGCGATCTTGTCGGCACGATCCAGAGAACGGATGAATTCCGCAATCGCGTCCTGAGCAAAAACAAAGCCGCGGTACATATAGTTACTGGTGTCGAAAAGAATAAATACGTTGGCACCAGCGACGAGGGTGCCTAAAGATGGCGGGTCGTCCGGGGAGGTGGGCTGGCGCGGTTGATCGCCGGGAACAGCCGCCGGTTTGTTTTCTTCGGAGGCAACGTCTCCGGTGCGCCGGGCGGGCTCGTTGCCTTCCGCGAAGGTGGCGATCTTTTCCTTGATACCGTCTTCGCTTACGGCAAAGTCCTCAGGGCGAAGTCCAGTGACATAGTTGCCCTTGCTGTCAGTGACCGCAACATTCAACTGCACCATGTTGACGATGACGTGAATGTGCGGTTCTTCTTCCTGCGCCGGGAGCGAAACCCCCGAGTTCAAGAGGAATCCCAGGAAAAGGCAAAGACTAACGAAACGTCTACATTCCATCATTTCTCTACCTGCCTACCGCGACGTGTGTTCGGCCCGAATTCGTGCACTGCGACGGTCAATTGAGAGGAGGCATCAGGCGAGTCACAGTGTCGCGGGCGGGCAACCCTGCGATCTTGCCATGCCGAAATTCCTCTCCCGTTTCCCGAAGCGCGCGAAGGATTGCCGGCCAATCTTCAAAGTCGGTGGCAAAAATCTTTTCCACCATGCGGCGCGTGAGCACCGGGACCAGCCGGTTCAGCATGACCGGCGAATAGCCCATTTCGTCGGCCAGACGCGCCCAATACAGGTTGTTCGAGTCCCAGGTCTCGGCCAGCAGCCGGCTGGAATAGCCTTCGAACGAGGGGAAGGGCTCCACATTAAGCAGCTCGCGCGCATAACTTTGCGCCAGAATCGGGTGCGGGATTCCGAAATCCTGCGACAAGCGTTCCGGGCTCAGCTCCGCGGGATGAGCTTTGGTCAGATTTTCAAGTTCCTGGCCCGCCGGTCCCCAT
>Ga0335079_10009543_pt1 | contig 11053 bp, 17 predicted proteins | sample Lox_Sample_33_FD_206719 | JGI IMG/M metagenome (GOLD analysis project Ga0335079, IMG submission 206719) | Soil microbial communities from Loxahatchee National Wildlife Refuge, Florida, United States - Lox_Sample_3.3 | ecosystem: Environmental > Terrestrial > Soil > Wetlands | place: USA... | reverse complement strand
CGAGGGCATCGGCGTAGGTGGTGATCGCGGGCACCGGCTCGGTCACTGGGCGCGTGCCCAGCCTGCGGCGGCGGAGCATTAGCGGTCCCCGTTCTGGCGCTTGGAGGCCAGCACCGTCCGGGCGGCCACAGCGGCCAGCGCCTTCTCGTCCGGCGGGAGCACGACCTCCGGGGGTTCCTTCCGGACGACGGACAGGACCACGCCGGGCGGGAACTCGGCCACGACACCCTGCTCATCGGTGAAGGTGTACCAGCCGGGCGCGGTCCGCTTCCACCGGGACGCCGGGATGTGATGCCAGCCGGTGACGGTTCCCTCAGGGCCGCCGAGGCTGACTTCCCAGTCAGCGAGAGGGGACCGGGTCTTCTCCTTGTGCTTGCTCAAGGTTCACACGCCTCCTGCGGGGGGGTGATACTGGGGTGGTGATAGAGCAGGTCGTGAGGTCAGAGCTGCACCTGGACCGGATCAGCCACAAGCCCACGCGGGACACGCTGCGGCGTGCGGCCCGCGACGCTGAGCACGGCCCGGTGTGGATCGTGCGTGCTGATGGGATGTGCGCGGCGGCGATGGTGCCACCGGACGAGGCAGCGCTGCTGTGGCTTGCCTTCCGCCAGGACAACGATCAGCTGCTGGACCTCATTGGCGGCCTGGACGATGAGAAGCTAGGGCAGCTGATGGAAGCGGGCAGGATGCTCGCTGACGCCGCGGGCGAAACACTCCGCCGCAGGCACTGACCTGCGCTCCCCGTGAGAGGATCTCTCGCCATGGGCGGCATCTGGTTCACGTCAGACACGCATTTCCGGCACAAGATGGTTGCCGGGCTGCGGGGTTTTGAGACGCCCGAGGCGCACGACTACGAGATAGTCCGGCGATGGAACGCTGCCGTGCGGCCAGAGGATGCTGTGTGGCATCTCGGTGACGTGGGCATGGGCAAGACGGACGACGCCTTCTGGGCCTGTGTTGACGCACTGAACGGGACGAAGCACCTGATCACCGGGAACCATGACGCTGCGTGGCCGGGGCACCGGGATTCCCACAAGCGCCAGCGGGAATGGCTGGACCACTTCGCGTCAGTGCAGGCGCTCGCCCGGCGCAGGATCGGCGAGCATCACGTCCTGCTGTCCCACTTCCCTTACCAGGGGGATCACACTGAGGTGGACCGCTGCGGCCAGTACCGGCTGCGGGACCTCGGCATGTGGCTGCTGCACGGGCATACCCACTCAAAGGAGCGCCGCGGGCCGTTCCATCCAGGGATCGCCATGCTCGGTGCCGAGCCGCAGCCGGTCATGCGCCAGTTGCATGTCGGGCTGGACGCCTGGGATCTCACACCCGTGCCTTTGCATGTCGTGGAGCGGGAGATCGCGGCCTAGCCGGTCCGGCGCCCGGTCCCCGGGATCTGCGGCATCACGGAGCGTCCTCCCCCGCCGCCGCAGCGGGGGCATCCGTCGCGGTTTTTGCGGGGGACGTAGGCGTGGCCGGCGGCGCAGATTTTCGCGCCGTACGCGGCCATCCACCCGCCCGCACCCATCGGCTCGGAGCCTGCGGCGACGTCCCGGCCGGCGGCCCGGCGGTGCTGCGGGTGGCAGCGCGGGCAGGCTTCACTGTCGCTGTACGCCTGGTGGCACTCATCGCACACCACCGCGGCGTACGCGTCGAGCCAGCTCCCGGCCGGCCTGCTCATCAGTTCCTCGGCGCAGAGCATGACGGCCATCACCCGGTCGAAGTGACCCTCGCTCGACCCGTCCGTCGTCAGCTTCAGCACCCCGGGCGTGGAGCCTTCAGCGAGCCGCAGGGACGTGATCTCGGAAAAGAGCTCCTGCTCATCAGCGGGGAGGTCGATCTGCCGTTCCCGGATCAGCGACAGCAGCAGCGAGGCGCGGCGGGAGTTGGCCAGCGGGTTGAACGTCGCCGCTTTGACCTGGTGGCCGTCTTCACGCCACTTCTGGATGATAACGACACCCTGATACGGGTCCGCGTTGATCATCCCGCCGTATTCACGGGCCCGCGCGGACCCGTAGGCGGCTACCTCACCGAGGGGGATCTGCTTGCCCTTCCCGGGCCGCCACGCCCGGATCCGGTCCACGACCAGGACTTCCCGCCCGCCGCGGATCTCCACATGACAGGTCGCGACGGCGGTTGTGTCGCGGGCGTAGGACAGGTCAGCGCCGTGGACGTAGGCGTATTCGGGGTCCGGGCCGAGGATGCCTTCATGCCCGATGCACGCGCGGACCTGCTCGAGGGTGGCGAGGGCGTCGTCAAGCTCAGCCCATTCGCACAGGTACAGCCGGCGCCAGAGCGCGACGGGGAGGCGGCGGCGTTCGGAGTCGAGCTCGGCGGGGTCCTGCCACGGCGCGGGCCCGGATGAGCGGGAGCAGCGCCACAGCGGGTCAGCGCGGGCGAAGTCCCACAGTTTCCGCGACCAGTGGTTCGGGCTGGAGGGCGTGGACGCCATGACGCCGATGGAGTCGCGGCGCTTGGGCAGCGAGGTCAGGAGGGCGTCGACGAACCCTTCGGCGCCTTCAGTGTCGTCGTGGTTGCAGATCTCGTCCACGAACAGCCAGCGCGGTGTCTTGCCCCACGAGGTCGCCAGATCGCTGGAGATGACGTCGAGGATCGCCCCGGTGCGGGGGGTGACGACCCGGAAGTTCTGCACTTCCACCGACCCCGACAGTTCCGGGGTCATTTCCGCGATCTGCCGCATCTTGCGCGCCAGGATCCCCGCCTGCTCCCGGCCGGCCGCGGCGGCGTACATCTCGTCGCCGCCGTGAACCTCACCGGAGAGCATCGTCGCGAGGGTCGCCGCACCCGTATCCAGGCTCTTGGACCTGCCTCTGGCGCGGAGCCAGAAATGGCGGCGCACTCCCCCGGGGGTCAGGAGGGCTTCCATGTCGTCCCACTGCTCGGGGATCGCCGACTCGCCCCAGCGGGAACCGTCCTCGAGGACGAAACTCGCGACCAGGTCGATCGGGGCGGTCATCGCTCACCCACCCGGCATGTCACGGTCTAGGTGCGCGGCTATAGCGTGACATCGGGTAGAATGGCGGCATGGAGCGCTGCCCTACCTGTCACGCGCCGCTGCCTCCGGTCAAGGTCTGCCCGGGGTGCGGCGAGGAGTTCTACCGGGGCGAGGGCGGCCGGTCTGACGCTGATCATTGCTCTGAGCGGTGCGCGGCGCGCATCAGGAAACGGCGGCAGCGAGAGCGGGAGGCTGGGAAGTCATGAGGTTCGCCTACGCCGACCCGCCGTACCTCGGGAAGTGCGGGAAGTTCTACGGCCACAACCACCCGGACGGCCGGTGCTGGGACGACATCTCGACGCACGAGCGGCTGATCGAACGGCTGGTCATGGAGTACCCCGACGGCTGGGCGCTGTCCTGCTCATCGCCGGACCTCCGCGTGATGCTCCCTCTCTGCCCGCCGCAGGTCCGCGTTGCCGCGTGGGTCAAGCCGTTCTGTGCCTTCAAGAAAGGTGTCCGCCCCGCCTACGCGTGGGAGCCGGTCCTGTTCGATGGTGGCCGGAACAGCAACCACCCCCCCCGGAGAAGGGTGGCGCGCAGACGACACCGAAGGACTACATCGCCGTGCCGATCACGCTTAAACGGGGGCTCACCGGGGCGAAGCCGGAGGCGTTCTGCCGCTGGGTGCTCGACCTGCTCGGCTACGCAGACGGGGACGAGATCATCGACCTGTTCCCCGGCACAGCAGTACTGGGACAGGTCGTGGCGCAGGGGGTGCTGATGTGAGCGAGTCCCCGTGGCGCCGCTCGGACCGTTTCGACCCGGCCGCGCTGCCACTGGCTGACCGGCATTACAACCGGCGCAAGATCGGGTCGCCGCAGTTCGTGCCGCCCGGCCGGTGCCTCGTCCTGCTCACCGAGGACCGCTCGGCCCTTTGGGTGACGAGCTGGCCATTCGAGCAGTACGTCCGCCACGCGTGGCCGGGTGCGTGGGTGAACTCGCTGTTCCGCCGCGAGGACAGCCCGCACCGGGCGTCGGATTTGATCACCTGGGCGGTGGCGCATACCCGCGCCGAGTGGCCGCAGGTCCCTGAGCTGGGCATCGTGAGCTTCGTTGACGCCAGCAAGACCGAGGACAAGGAAGTCCCCGGCTGGTGCTACCGCAGGGCCGGCTGGTCCCATGTCGGCTTCACCGCTGGCGGCCTGTGGGCGTTCCAGCAACTCCCGGGCCGGCGCATCGGGCGGCGCAGCAGGCCCATGCCACCAGCCGAGCCAATCCCGGGGTCGCAGGGGTCACTATTCGATCTGGAGGCGTCCTAGCCTCGCGCCTAGCCGTCGTCCTCGGGCCGCAGGACCGTGACCGTGGCCTGGTGCCGCTGCCGGATCGCCGCGCCCGCCTGCCCGAGTTGCGCGAGGCGGTCGTCAGCGTTGCGGCCCGCGATCCCCAGATCCTTCTGGATCGACGCCCACGACGACGGATCCAGCCCCAGGTCCTTCCGCGCCTTCGCCGCGCTGTGCTCCGCCGACAGCCAGATCTCGAACACCGACTTCACCGCACCAGCCCGCGTCGGGGAGATCATCTCCTCAACCGTGAGGCCCTCCAGGTAGTCCGAGAGGATCGCGGCCCGCGCCTCACGCCGCGACCACGACTTCACCGCCGGCATGAACTCCGGCCGCAGCAACTGCGCCGGGATAGCCCCATCCAGGTACTTCTCCGCGATCTGGTTCGCCAGCTCGATCACAGCCCTCGGCGCCCGCGGGGAATCCACCCGCCCCGCATACCCCGCCCCATGCGTCACCGCCCGCCTGTTCCCGGACTGGTCCCCCGTCGCCAGCGCAGCTGGATGCTCACCGTGCCTGTTGCTCCCGCGCGGCATGGCACCTCCCAGGAGACGTGAGCGCCACACGGCGCTTGGTGCGGGCAGGGACAGGGCGCAGTGACCCCCGGGACAGCCAGGGGCTCAGGGGCGGTCTGAGACGCGCGGTAATGCTTTTTCAGGAGTCACGTGTGAGAGGGATAGTCGAGGGGGAATTTCCGGTTTACCCGTTTTGGTGCTCGATGTCCGATGTATCGCATATGCGCGATTGAACGCGATGCACGCACGCGCCTGGCCTGGCCAGCCTGCCTGCTGATCACATCAGGAGGGGCTGGCACGTGCGCTCGAGCTGAGCGCTGGCGCTGGCTGGGCTGGCGCTGGCCTGGGGGGTCGCATCGCCCATGAACTAGGGGTGGGGGTGGGTGCTTGGCAAAGTACGCAAGGACGCGCGCCTGACCTGGGGGAACGCGCAGGGAAAGTTGGGCTGGGGGGTTGACACAGGCATGAACTAGGGTAGACCCTAGTTCTAGATCGGCTGGGCCCATTGCCCCGGCGGCCCGCGCGCGGCTCCGCGCGCTGCGATTTGGCCACCCCCGCGCGCGACGTCTGCGCGCGGCTAACTCCACAGCCACCAGCAGCAGGGCTGGATTGTGCGGAGCGCCAGCTAAGACGCGAGTTGACCCCGAGCCACGCACAGGAGCCGCCGAACGTCACAGGGAGGCGCGCAGTCAAGGATTGACCCCGAAGCTGAACGCGCGTCCCGTACGCGCGCTGAGCAGCCGGCACGGGCGGACCGTGCCGGGGAGGGGAGCAACGATGAACCTGACCGACACCGAGCGGGCCGCGGCTGAGCGGCTCGCTGCGGCTCTGGGCAGTGTCCTGGTGGTGGACGTGGACGTCGCCCCTGTGCGGGCCGCAGCGCCAGCCTGGGACACGCCCAGCGCCAAGCCGGGCACGTGCACCTGCTGCGGCAAGCGGCGCGATCTGGTGGCGTTCACGGACGCTACGGCCGATCGTGCCGACCTGTGCTTCCGGTGCGGCTCTGACCAGGCGCAGGGGCTGGGCTACTGCTCCAGCAAGCCCGGCACGTACACCCACACGTTCAGCGACAGTGACTGGACGGTGGAGCAGTGACCGGGCAGGCCGGGCCGGCCTCGAATCGGAGGCCGGCCAGGTGCCCGCAGTGCGGCAAGCCAGGCGCCACCGACGAGCACATCATGTGGTGCGACTGGCAGCGATGACCCCAAGCATGGCGCGCGTCTCGTACGTGCGCTGTGCAGGCAGCTGAGACAGGAGCTCAGCTGGCAAAGAGGGGAGCGAGCATGTTCAGCAGGAAGCGGGCAGCACAGGCGCCGGCACAGGCGCCACGTCCCACGGACGCACAGATCCTCGAGCACAAGCTCGAGGGCGTGGCCGCCGACCTGGCGGCCAGGCGCATCACCGCGGCGCAGGCCGACGGTGCACGGCGGGCACTGCACGCCGCGTTCGGCAGCGGCGAGTAACTGTGTACGCCGCACGCTGAGCAACGGTTCACACACGGCCGGCGGGAACTGAACGGTGGCCGGGCGGAAAGTTACTCACTCACTTTCCGGCCCAGGTCTGAACGCTGGCTATCGCAGCCTTACGGGGCTGCGGTGGGGAACGGTCAGGCATCTACCGATTGGAGCGGTACAGATGACACTCACGATCGACACTGATCACGGGCCGTATGACGTGCTGCCGGCACGGGACGGCGATGACGCACCAGGCGGCGCGGCTTACACGGTGTTCGGCGATGGCGGGTACATCGCGGGCTACGCGTCGGAGACTCGCGCGTGGGACAAGCGCGGGCGGCGGGTTGGCTCTGGTGTGCCCTTCCGGGGCATCGCTGCCGCGGCAACCTACGTCACCAGTTGTGACGCGCCGCTGAACGTGTGAGCAGTCCTGCCGGCCATCCCGTGGTTGGGGTGGCCGGCTTACTGTCCACATGATCAGCCGAGGTGATTGGAGCACCTGGGATGACAGAGAGCAAGGCAGCGAAGCGCGGGGACCTGGTCGTGATCCACGTCCGGTCAACGTCGTGGTCGGCTAAGTACGACCGCACCGAGCAGGACGAGTACACCGTGGGCGTGGTCACCAGCGTGACCCGTGACGGGCAGGTTAAGCGCTACCGGCGCTGTGACGACCTGCGGACCACGGATTACCTGGGGCGGCCGTTCCGCGGCGAGGAGATGCCGCGCACCGGCTACCAGGGCAGGTACATCATGCCAGCCGATCAGATCGACGTGGCTGGCGCGCTGGTGACGGCGGCGTGCCACGTCTGGCAGGGTCACGAGACCACGCAGGCGTATGGCTCACTGGATGAGGTACGCGAAGCGCTGCGGCCTCACCTGCGGCGGTCGGCTGGCTGGGAAACGCTGCACGATGCGGCACTGGCCTGGGAAGCCGAGCGGCGCGCGGCCGATGAGGCACACCGGCAAGCGGGCATCGAGGCCAACCGTGCGCACGCGCAGGCTGGCTATCACACGCGGGCCGGGGATGAGGCCAGGAACGCAGCGGACCGGGCGGCGCTGGATGCCTGGTTCGCTGCGATCCGGGATGCTAACGCGCGGTACCGGGGAGCGAGCGAGCCGGTTACCGCTGCGGCCTAGGCCGGCTGGCCATGGTGCGCCACAGTGGGCAGGCTCACGGGCCTGTCTCCTGTGGCGTCTCCACGGAGCAGCCGAACAGATATGCGCAGGATCGTTATAGCTTCGCCCCGCGCGGAACGCATAGCCGCGATAGGCTAGGCACCGTGAAGCGCACTACGGAACCTTGCCCGACCTGTGGGCACCCCATGCCACCCGCGCGCACCTGCGCACGCGTGGACTGCGGCGCGACGTTCCGTTTCAAGCGCGCGGACGCGATCTACTGCTCTGCCCGGTGTGCGCGGATAGTGGCGCAGCGGGAACTACGGCGCAGGCAGCGCCAGATGTAGGACGCAGGCGGCCCGGGCGGGATACCGACGACATCCAGCCCGGGCCTTACATCCACTAGGTCGATTGGAGCGACTGAGGATGCCATACCAGATTACAGAGCAGGCCGCGGGGATGGGTGCGCGGCACCGGCGGGCCGGTGTGGTGCGCAAGGTGACGCGTACCGCGAAGGCGCTGTCAAAGCTGGCAGCGAAGAGGATGCCCCGGTGGGCTGCTGTCCTCGTCGCGGTGTGCCTGGCCATACCGGGGCCGCTGGATGAGCTCGTGGTCATGCCGGTGCTGGCAGTTTACCTGCTGGCCAGGCACCACGCCGAGTTCGCCGCGGTGGCGCGCAGCACGTGGGCAGGCGCGAAGTGATCGCCCTGGCTCTCATCCTCGCCCTGCCGCCGTCCCTGCTAGGTGCGGTCTGTGCCTATGGGCCGCTGGAGACAAGGTTCCTCGTATGGCGCAGGGAGCGCCGCGAGGTGTGGAAGCCCTACCGGGCCTGACCGCTGGCCGCGGTGCCCGGTCCTCTCACCAGGACCGGGCACCAAGGGGAACGAGTCAGACAACCAAGGGAGCGCAAGCAATGAGTCACTTCACAGTCGTCGTCTGCATTGACGACCCGGCACGCCTGGATGACGTGCTGGCCCCGTTCGATGAGAACCGCGAGGTTGAGCCGTACCGCGACTATGAGGAGGGTGGCCCGGCTAGCTACTGGGCGGTCAAGCTATTCCGCGAGGAGGACGGGCTGAACCCTGACGATGCCACTCTGACGTGGGCACAGGTGGCCGAGGTGCACAACAAGCGCTGGGACGATGAGCCGCCCCTGCTTATCGCGGAGGACGGCCGCGCCTACGCCATGAGCACACGCAACCCGGACGCCAAGTGGGACTGGTGGTCGATCGGTGGCCGGTGGACGGGCTATTTCCCCTACCGTGCCGAGTTCGCCAGTGAGGTCATACGGGGCGAGCCCGGCCTGGGCGCGGGCAACGCACCCGCGCTCCACTGCGACGGTGGCCCGAAGCGCACGCTCGACCTTGACGCGCTCTGCAGTGACAAGGCAGCCGAGGCCCGTAAGTCCTATGCCGAGTTCCACGCACTGATCGCAGGCACGCCGCAGGCCAAGTCGTGGGCAACCTTCCGCGCGGACCTGGACGCGGGGCGCATCACGATTGAGGACGCGCGGCGGGAGTACCACGACCAGCCCGCGATCCGCGCGCTGCAAGGTACCGACTTTCGCTGGCACGATGACCCGCTGAACGACTTCGGGCTGCCGGAGTCGCTGTACGTGGAGCGCGAGAAGGCGCGAGCCGTCCCCGGCTTCGCCACACTCACTACGGATGGCCGCTGGATGGCCCCCGGGCGGATGGGCTGGTTTGCCGCTACCGACGCCACCGAGGACAGCCAGATCGGCTACTGGGAAGCGGCAAACGCCTACATCGGCGCGCTTGAGGACTCCACGTACCTCATCGCGGTCGATTGCCACATCTGACGCACAACCGGCCGGCTGGAAGACACACAGGGTTCAAGTCCCTGGCGGCCACCAGATCAGACAGGACAGCAAGTCAACGCGATTGGAGCGCGGAGACATGGACATGGCACGTATGGCACTGAGGGCAGCGGCGGCCAACCGGCCGCGAACGCCCAGCACGGCCAGGCGGCCCGCAGCGCAAGTGCCCGGCAGTGCGGCGAACATAGCGGCACGGTGGAACAGGAACGCCGCCACGGCGCTGAAGCCGGCACCCAGGGCAACAGCAGCGGTTGCGGTGCCGGCACGGGCTACGGTCACGCAGGCACCGGGGAGCACGTCAGTGGTCGCCACACGCGACAGCGGCACCGTGGCGCAGCAGCAGGCGCAGGCGCCGTCCTGCCAGCCCACCGACGGGGTAAACGCCCTCACGCTGCTCAGCCGCTTCCACCAGCATTACGACTACTGGACGGCACCCGAGTACGCCGACCTGCTCGCCGCGTGGGAGCTTCAGACCCACGCGCTCGATGACCTGGGGATACCGATCTGGCGGGCACTGCCCCGCCTCATCGTCGCCGGGATCCACGGCACCGGCAAAGACGGCACCATGGCGCAGATCGCCGCAGCGTGCGGGACGAACGTGCTGATGAAGGTCACCTACCCCGGCATACGGGACGCCATCGGCCTCGACAAAGAGACCGTGATCCTCAACGAGGCGCAAATGACCTTCGGCGCCGGCCGCAAGTCGGAGGACGTGCGGGTCGTCATCAACGCCCACGTCAAGGGCAACATGATCCGCGATGGCAAGCACGGCAAGATGAACGTCTTCGGCCAGGCGGCCATGGCTGGCCTGCCGAGGCTGGTCACCGGGAAGCTGTCACATGAGATCGAGGACACGATCTCCCGCTGCTTCATCCTGTGGAAGGAACGCAAGCCCAAGGACCACCACGTGCCCGAGGTGAGCGAGGCGGCGGAAGCGCAGGTACGGGAGAAGCTGGTTCCCGCCATGCGCGAGTGGTGCTACACCTACCGCGGCAAGCTCAAGGACCGGGCCGCGTGGTTCGGTGAGGGCAACCCCACCGGCCTGCCAGACCTCGGCGGCGGGGGCAGGGGAAACGACCAGCTTGCCCGGCCACTGCTATCCGTGTGCGACGTGGCTACCTACCTGGCGCACAAGGCATGGCGCGAGTCGGGCAGCGACGAGCCGTTCCCTGCCGAGCAGAACTGGGCCGAGCGGATCCGCAAGGCCCTCATCTTCGCCAGCAACGTCCCTGAGCCCGTGGACGACGAGGACAGCCCGCTGGATGGGGTTGAGTCCGCGTTCGGGCAGATGTGGGCTGAGGACGATGAGGCGCACGCCGCCAGCGTGGACATACTCGCGGACCTGAACGCGGGCTGAGGAAGCAACGCCGGTGTGCCGTCACAAGGCGGCACCCCGGATGGGAGCGCAGGGCTATGGAACTGCGCAGCGAGGAGGAGTGAGATGGACTGGATGGTGGCCCAAGACGCGAACCTCTGCCCGGTGGTGATCGGCCCGCTGCGGGATGGGGTGGACGAGGAGGACGTCTACGCCGCTGCGGAAGAGGCAGGGTGGGTCGCGCATGGGCTTGCGCGGAAGATAACGGTCGCGCAGTTCCGCGCCGAGGTTAAGCGGCAGGTGAAAGGACTATGAGCGACGCCCCTTGCCCGGAGGGCCCGCAAGAAGACGCTGACCCGATCGACCGTCTCGCCCAGCTCTACGAGGCGGAGAAGGATCAGTGGACATGGGAAGACTGGACCGCCGCCGCAGGGTTGGCCGTGGTCCTTCAAGCCCTGCGGAACGGATGGTGAGGGCGGCGCTTCCCGGAGGGAGGGAGCGGAAGCCGGAGCGGGGATAAGGG
>Ga0335079_10009540_pt1 | contig 11056 bp, 9 predicted proteins | sample Lox_Sample_33_FD_206719 | JGI IMG/M metagenome (GOLD analysis project Ga0335079, IMG submission 206719) | Soil microbial communities from Loxahatchee National Wildlife Refuge, Florida, United States - Lox_Sample_3.3 | ecosystem: Environmental > Terrestrial > Soil > Wetlands | place: USA: Florida... | reverse complement strand
CCCGACACCCCAACGCAGTTCGTGGCAGTATGATTGTGCGCGGGTGATGAGATAGTCCGGACCGAGTCGAAAGACCCGGATGTGCCGTAACCGCAGGGTTGCAGGTTCGAGTCCTGCTCGCGGAGCCAAGCTACATGAGGACTCAAACCAGTCGAACAGGGGCTGGTTGAGCCCTCTTTTTTTTCCAGCACCTCTTCCCATTGGGCCTTTACCAGTCCATCCCCACGCAGCTTGTATACGATTTCTCCAGTGTTCTCCCCGCGCTTAACAGAGCACCTGATCTCTTCGACAACGACGTTCAGAAGGCGACGTTTGATCTCTAAGGGCGCTTTCGCGTATACGTCGGAAAACTCCTGGAAGACCTCCCGAAGCTCCTTCTTGTTGATCTGCTGGTTCTCGAGAATCCGTATGTCTCGATTGTGGTCTCGTATTCTCCGATCCAGATCTCTATCGGTTTCTTGGAGAGAATCGATCCGCATTTTGACCTGCGAGAGCTCTTCAGGTTTCAGCCCAAGCATCGCAAGATTTGAAGCAACCAAGTTGAGCTGCTTCTTTATTGAGGCGTGATTGATAGCCAGATCGTCTCTTTGCTTGATTTTTTCGGTCAGCGTCTCGCCTGCATTGCCCTTCACCTGTCTCAGAACGGCGTCGAAAAACTCCTCGTCTGAAGCGGTGTGGAGTAGGATCTTTGCTGTAAAATCCTCAAGCTCATGGGCGGGCAAGTTCTTGCTTTGGCACTTGTCGGAACCGAACTTAGAAGTAGTGGTGCACCGGTAATAGAAGTGGCGATGGCCCGTCTTCTTCTTTTGTGCGAAGAAGGTCGTGAGCTGATTGTCGCAGAATCCGCATTTTGTCAGACCCAAAAGAAGGAGAGGGGAATCCTCGTAAGTGGAATACCTGTCTACTGTGGACTCATCTAGGCGCTTTTGTACCTTTTCGAACAGTCCTTCGTCCACGATTGGATCATGAAGGCCCTTGAAGGTTTCCCCTTGAAATGTGATCAAACCGATGTAGATTCTGTTCCGTAGCATGTCATGGACGAGCTGATTACTGAACTCCCCACCTCCAGATGTCTTTCCGGATTTTGCGGTCCGGACCTTTGTCCTAAACCCCTGATCATTCAACCAGTTTGCGACCTTCACCGTAGATGGTGTTGAAAGATATTGAGAAAATACTCCCCTCACGATTTCTGCTTCTTTCTGATTTATGACGAGCTTCTTGTCAGCGACATCATATCCAAGCAGTACATGCCCGCCACCCCAATATCCGCTCTTCGCCTGGTTGTAGAGCTTTTCCCGAGTCCTTTCAGCGATCATATCTCGCTCAAATTGAGCGAACGCCACGAGGATCGTCCTCATCATTTTGCCTTGGGGGGTCGTGGTGTCGAGATTCTGGGTCGTGACAATGATGTCTATCCCGAGCTTGTTCAGTGTCTCATCAAGATCGAGGAAGTCCTTTACGTTGCGTGAGATCCGATCGAATTTGGTCACAACCAGGACGTTGAATCTGCCGGCTTGAGCATCGAACAACAGCTTTTGAAGGAACTCACGTTCCAGAGTTGTGCCGCTCTCCGTGTCCCTGTAAATGTCAAAGACGCCGAATCCTTTTGTCTCGCAGTACTGGCGGAGCATCTTCTCCTGGCTATCCAAAGAGCTGAAGTCCCCCTTGCCCTGCTCGTAGGTGGACACGCGGCAGTAAATGGCTGCATTTGTTGGAGTCTTGGTGGGTGTGGGACTCTGTTTCATATGATCACGTCAGTTCTGTGGCACTTGGTCATCTGGACATCTGGACACGGCTGTTTCCAAGCTGAAGAGGCTAGGAATACGCCTATTTCGCAAGCTTTTGTCCCTCTGGAGCCCTTCACTTCATGGACCAAGTCCCCTTGGGCTTGGTTAGTGAATGCCCTCCCAAGGCTCCCAGGTCCCGCTTGATCGTCCTTCCGTCGATTTCACCATCCATTTTCGAGGCGAGGTGTTCAAGGACCTCATCCAGTTTGAACCTCTTGCCACGAAACTGCGCCTGAATGATCTCGCGTCTCTTTTCCCTGTCGTTGATGCTGGGTTTCTCTTCCGGGATATCCTCGAGGTCGATGCTCTTGATGAAGTTTACTTTGTCCTGAACGAACCTCAACGCATAGTCTGCGTATTCAATTGTCGATTGTGGAGAGGCATTTGCCGTCGTGACCGCCTTCGTGAGCTTGAAGGCAGATCTCATGATACGAAGACGCATGTCCTCAACCAATCTCTGCAGCGGGTCTGGCACTTCAGTCAGCATTGCAGTCACTCTGGAGTGGATGTGATCTCTCACGTCTTTGGGATTTGCGATCACCCTGTATTCCGACCTCAAGTATGCAACGAGGTACTTCAGGCGCATTTCCCAGGGTTCGACGCCGGTTGACCTGCCCGATCCCATCACGTCGAAGTTCTTAGTCATTTCTGAAGCCGTTTCCATCGCGCGCGCCTCATTTCTCGGAATCTCTACGATATAGTCGAACCGAGCAAGCATGTTGACGGGAATGTCAATATCTGTGAACGAATTGAAATGTCCCGATGGATCGATTTGGCTATACTTGTTCATATCGAGAAGGAGGGCGGTCTCCGTAGGATGGATAGTTGCGGCGGTGGTGCTCTCCACGACTTGGCCCTCCTCCATCATTCGGACGAATAGCCCGCACACAGCCTTCCGTGTCTCGGCTCGCACATCGTGGAACTCCTGGATGCACACGACTCCATCGTGGTTTGTCGGCAAGATCCCCCGTTCGCTTACGTTTCCCTTTGATTTCTGTTTGACCGATCCGACTAACCCTGCGACGGTGACTTTTCGGCCACTTGAGCTGATCTCTTGTCCGACAGTATTCAGGATCAATGCGGCCCTTGTCAAATACGATTTCCCGACGTTTGGAGGGCCGATAATCAGGCCGTGGAGTCTTTCGAGGAACTCACTTCTGCCTTGTGAGAAGGCCTGGAGGATCACGAATTCGAGTGCTCTCGAAAGCTCAGCAGCTCTATCGAGCGCCTGAATCCCAAGCCCCCTCGCGAGCTCTTGCTTGATATAATTGATGACACCGTTTGTTTCTGGGTGGGCTCGTAGGATCGAATATGGGTGGTCCCTCGGAATGCCGTATCGCTTACCAGCGATCACAACTCCGAATCCCGAAGAGTTTTCCTCGGCCGGCGTCCAGGGGACAAGGTCGGTCGGTCTCACGTCGGTTGTGATATCATGCAGATAGAATCGGGCGTTGGGCTTATTCTTCTTCGTCTTCTTCCTCGGGTAGAAGGGCACAATCGCACCCAAGAACGTACAGCGGGAGCGGTCTCGGTGGAGCCTCAGGAGATCAGTCATCGCACACTTTGCCTGGAATTCGAGCGTATCGATGGCGCCGCCTTGGGTATCAGCGATCTCAATTCCAATTATACTCGTCGTTTCCGATTCCGACAGCTCAAACGGCACTGGTGCATAGACCCGAGAAATGCGGCCAATAATTTTAACCGGTCGAAAGTATACATCCCGCGCGAGCAGATCATTGAAGGCTTGAACATCTTCGGTTTGCCATTTATCATAAACGTTGAGACTAACGAATTGCCCTTTGTCTCCCTCTGGGACCTCGATTACGGTAGCCATTTGGCAAAGCTCGCTGATGACTGATTTGAGTCGGTCAAGCGGGACGTAATCGTCGTACGCTGCAATTATTAACTCGACAACAGAGAGATCCTGGGGAACCATCGAATTCAAGTATGGGAGGCCTTTGTCCGCTACGGAGTCGGGCTGGCTGGCATTGGTCGGCGCTTTCGAACTCGCTTCCAAGTCATGGCCTCGCATTGGGGTCTCTGCCTGTGTTGGACCCGACGCAGATTCGGTCTCTTCTGCCTGAGCGGGAATGACGGGAACCGATGGCTTAGATTCCTGTGTCAAGGGTTCATGGACTCTGTTTGCAAGTTCCTCGTCTTTGTTCATGCCTAAACTCTCCCATAGATCTGGAGTTTCAGATCCCAGCACGATCGGGATATCCCAAATTGATCGGATTTGTGCGATCAATTCAGAATAGAAACTTTTCCTTACCTCAGGGTTGTAGCGGTTCTTTGTGTCCGATGATATTGGCGGGATGAGCTGATGCGATGCGGCAAACAGCCTCGTTTCTGGAAAATGCATCCGGACCATTGCCTTGAGTTGTTCGGTATAGCGGGCGCTGCCAAGGATGATCTTCTGGACGCGGCTTGGGTCCAAGTCCGTAAGTGCCCTGCGAACTAGCTGCTTGTAATCCTCCAGGTAATTCTCGTAGGTAAGAATCGGCTCCAGAACGAGGCTCAGCGCGTACCCTTTGGCTTCCTGGATCCTACGAGCTGCATGGATCCGTTCGTCGAGCGATGCGGTGCCATGCTCAAACTCCTTGATGACATAGGCCGGGCTCAGCGTGATGTTGAATCTCGCGCGATCTTGCCCGTCATATCGAAGGAATCCATCGACATAGCTGGATCGTGACCGAATCGTGAATTTGAATCGAGGGTACTTCTGCACCATCGACATCAAGAAGGCACTATTGTCGGTCAGGTGGTCAACTGCGAGGAAATCGTTGAATTCCGATGCTGTGAGCGTAAGGGGGTACTTGAGGTTGTTCGAATACCACTCCTTTATAGTATCGCGATCCCGCCTGAAACGTGCAGAGTCGATCTGAAATGTGGTGTTGTTTTCGTTGATCTGTTCGATCAGATTCGCCTGTCCGAGATAATACCGATCAATTGCTTCCGCGTCCCTAGTCACCTGTGCGCTCACATAAAGATCCCGAAGCCAATCAGCGGTTTCTTTGAAACGATCCGGAAGCTTTATGAGGCGATGGCCAAAGTGGTGAGTCAGATGAGTCCAGAGCGTCAGAATGGCGGCGTGGGCTGCCGGTGAGGATGCAATCTCGTGCTCAGCCTTATCCAGATTCGTGTAGAAGTAGTGCTCTGGCGTCTGATTTGTTTGAAGGTAACAGAACTCGCAATTGTTGGCGCACATCCACGAGAGGTTCAATACGGTGGTGAGCGATTCGACGATGTCACCAGGAGAATCAAATGTTCGAATGAAGTCTTCGGATCGCTCAGAGATTATCGCCGAGTCCTTCATGTACAGAAACTTTTCGCGTGGGGCGCTGACAGGGTAAACGAAATCGGAGCTCTTCAAATACTGAATTTCGACATCATGATCGAGTTGTTGAGTCCTGGTAATGATGTCTTGAGTAATCTTGGAATGCTTCGACTGGGGTTTGATCAGGAGGCGCTTCGGAATGAAGAGGCTCATGGTAGACTCTCGTCGGATATTGGGCGACCCCGCACGACAGATCATAATAAGGATTCTTACGATTGCAACCAACAAGCATGCAATCGATCCCTCGACAGTCGGGGGAGGCGTGCCCTGTCGAAATGGTTATTTTAAAAAAGTGAAAGCCGGGGGCGGTCCACTCCTTGGCATGGGCTTAGCTGGGGATGCTGAAATGTAGTCTCCTCCGCCGCGCCTTTTCCTGAAGCAAATGTCCCATCTGCTGCCATCGTAATATTTGATTCCCAGCAGTCGACTTGAGCGTTTGAGCGTTCCACCATCCAAGAGACGAAGTAGATTCTTCTCCAGACTACTCTCGGGCCCGTACCACACTAAACTTGCTCCAAACTCCTGCCCTTTGAAAACAGTGACAAGACTGGTCTTGTGGTGAGTTCGTAGAGGATCCAATGCTACTTTTGCATAATCAAATATCTTCTCCCTGTCCTGAGGGGATGAAACCAGGGCGAGTATATCATGTATTTCCTGTTGAGTCATGCTCGGTTCCCTCGCGGTTATGATTTGTAGGTCGACCTTGCATTGTATGCTCCGTCCTATGTGACAGAGCATCTCCCGACGGCTTGTGAGTAGCACAAATCCTCAGCAACGAGCAATCGTACGAAGCATTGGGCCTATTGTATGTGACCGAAGGCAATCCGTAGTCCTTATGATAGCAACACCCTCACAATGTCTAATATCTTCTGTTTCTCGTCGGGTGTGAAGTGCTTCTTGGTGGATTTGCCAAGCACTCTTCTGAGCCCCTCAAGGAGTTCCTCCACACCATCTCTCGGACCCGATTCCGGCGTTCGTTCGAGGATTATCCTTTTCCTCACCGCGTCGAACGTGACTATGTAGCCGTTCCCACCCGCCAGGGATCTGATCGTCTCGCGTCTGACTGGCCTCCTCGTGGCGCTGGGCCGCTTCTTGAGAATGGCGTAGAGAGTGGTAGGGTGAAGACCGCTCCGCTCTGCAAGTTCATAAATCGATACTCCTTCGGCTGCAGCAAGGCGCTGGAGAAGCCTCTGAATGCCTAGAATGTCGTCTTTTTCGATGATTTGGGGCATATCCTGCTTCAAATGATTGTCAGTGTAAATGATAATGAATAAACTTGAATTTGTCCAGAAAATTTCGTACAATAGTAGTGCCGCCAGCCATCTGGCCGGCCATGATATATGGATAATGATTCGGACACCTGATCGACGCCTTCCCGCGTTGTTCTTCCCTCTTTCTCCAGCCGTAACACGTTGGTAATTCCCTCATGAAGTGCGAACGACTTCTTCGTTCGATGGACTGTGCCTGCAAAGTGCGAGCGCAAGAATGGAATTGCGATTTACGAAAACCAACACATCAGTAATGGGTAAGGGCCTACATCAATTAGGAAAGAAATGGAACCCGATCACCGGTTGTACAAAATACTCCGATGGATGCGCACACTGCTACGCATTGGACAGATTGATTCCATTAATGAAGAGTGAGAAATATAGAAATGGTGGCCGGGTTACCTGCCACGAGGATTTGCTCGAACTCCCGAGGAAGAGAAAGAGTCCAGGGACTTTCTTTGTGAACAATATGGGCGACCTCTTCCATGACGATGTCCCGTTTAGCTTCCTGAAGGAGCTCTTCCGCACAATGAATGAATGTGCACGGCACAGGTTTTTCGCGTTGACGAAACGGAGCCCCCGCATGCTTGAATGTGCTCCCCATTTGAATTGGACGGAGAATATCTGGATGGGGGTCACCGTCGAGAGTGCGAAGTACACTTTCAGGATTGATGATTTGCGGAAAGTTCCGGTCAGCCACAGGTTCATCATGTTCGAGCCACTTCTTGGACCTGTGGGGACGATTGACTTGAAGAACATCGACCTGGTTCTTGTCGGTGGAGAGTCTGGCATAGGCTTCCGAAGGATGGACGTGAGTTGGGCCAGAGAGATTAGAGACCAGTGCGTCTCGGGTGGGGTGTTGTTCAACTTTATGCAGTATGCTGCAGTTGATCCTCGACCGCTGGGTCGGGAATTGGATGGACGTGAATGGAAAGAACTGCCGGACACAGAGCTGCAGCTGAGCCTGTTTTAAGAGCAGCTCAGACCTATGCACTACACGATTGGGCCATACAACTGGCCCTCATAAGGAGATAAGAATATGTACGTAACATCGGATCTGTATTTGACAGCATACCTCGTAGCACGGGGCAACCGCCTGGACTCATTTGACCGAGTAAACGGGAAGACCACCTTCAGGCTTATTGAAAAAGATGATCTCCTTGAGATCATTCGTGAATATTACGCAGACCGCGGCCTCGTTTCAGGGCTGCGTCTGAACAATTCTCTCAAGAATTTGAAGAACCTTCTCTATTCGAATATGGATTACCATGGAAAACCAGAAAATACCCACAGCATCAGGACAACCCGATGAAATAGACGGTGCCGATACTCATCCCACCACAGATTGTTCCTATCAAACCGCTGAAGACGCGGCTATCGCCTATGCGGCAGCAGGCCTCTCAGTCATACCAGTAAAGCACGACAAGTCTCCGACGATCACCAGCTGGACCGAATACAAGAGCAGTCGGGCATCGGACGATACCATCGGACAGTGGTATGACTCCGGAGCTCACGGCGTTGGTATTATATGCGGAAAAGTCTCGGGTGACACCGAGTGCCTCGATATAGACGAGAAATACAATCTCGAGCCGGTATCGCTCCTGGAACGTTTTGACGCCCTCGTCGAGGCACAAGCCCCGGGCCTACTCTCGCGACTCGTACACGAAACCAGCGTCAATGGCGGACATCATTTTGTTTATCGCTGCACGAGTGTCGAAGGCAATCTGAAGCTCGCAAGGCGTCCGACAACTCAAAATGAAAAGGACGGCTACGTTAACACCCGAAAACTTGAGCTCAAGGCCGAAGGGAAGACAGATGACGGGATAGAGAAAATCACGATCGACCCTCCGAAGTCACGGACCCTCATTGAAACCAGAGGGGAGGGTGGGTACTTTGCTTGTTATCCGACGCCCGGATATAACATCGTTTCAGGCTCCTTCCTACACGTACCGGAAATCACAGAAGAGGAGAGAAAGATTCTGCTCACGTGCGCACGCGCGCTTAATCAATACACGGAAGATCAAGAAAAGAAGACTGGATATCCGAAGAAACGGCTGAAGTCCATCGTTCGACCTGGCGACGACTTTAACGAACGCGGAGATATCACACCAGTACTCAAAGATGTCGGTTGGAAGCTCGTTTTCACAACGAAGGATAAGGTCCAGCACTGGAGAAGGCCGGGCAAAAAAGAAGGGACGAGTGCAACGTTCAATAAGCACGACAACATGTTCTATGTGTTCAGTTCCAACTGCGCCCCACTGGAGCCGGAGAAGTGGTACTCGAAGTTTGCACTGCTCGGTCACTTGGCGTATGGAGGCAGTTTTGCTGATGCGGCGAAAGACCTCGCTGAGCAAGGGTATGGTGCCACGATTGTTGCCGAGGCGGAAACCCTTCTGAACCAGTTCTTTGATTTCCGGTTCAACGTGGTGACCGGAAGAACGGAGTTCAAGGAGAAAACCGCAACGGAATATAAGGTACTCCAGGACTACGATCTGAACAGCATCTGCCGCAAGCTGAATCTCAGCCATATCCCGATTGGTGCCGATGCATTGGCGCGGCTTCTCAAATCTGAGTATGCAAAGCCATTCGACCCATTCAGGGAGTACTACGAAAGCCTACAGCCGTGGGATCAGTCCACCGATTACGTCGCACAGCTTGCGGATACCGTCCAGCTAAAACGGCCTCAGGAGAGAGCGACCTGGCACGAATATCTAAGGAAATGGTTGGTCGCAGCTGCAGGGTGCGCGACAGATCCGAATATCAACAACCAAACCTGCTTGACCCTCGTAGGACCACAAGGGTATTATAAAAGCACGTGGCTCAACCGATTAGTGCCTGACCGGTTGTCGGGATATCTCCATGTGGGGACGATCGATCCGACCAATAAGGACACGATGATCCACCTTTCAGAATGCTTCCTGATCAATCTGGACGAACTGGAGACTCTCAACAAGCATGAGCTCGGTTCCCTGAAATCGATTATGACGATGGGTGAGAACCGGATCCGTCGGCCGTACGCGCATTTTGCCGATCAGCTGATCCGCAGAGCATCGTTCGTGGGATCCATCAACAAGGATTCATTCCTGGCCGACGAAACTGGCTCCCGCAGGTTCCTGGTCTTCGAAGTGGACACGATCAATGCAAGCCACGGAATCGATATGGACAAGGTTCACGCCCAGGCATACTTCCTGTTGAAGGCTCGTTTCCGGTACTGGTTTGATCGTGATGAAACTGCGACTGTAAACAAGCGAAACAAGGACTATTCGATCCAGACCACGGAAGATGAACTCGTGGCGAAATACTGCATCGCGGGTTCAGCAACGGACTGGAAAACTGCGACCGATGTAGCCCAGAGGATGTCCTCCGCGTACAATTATCCATTGAAGACCTCGAGCGCACGTGATTTCGGCTATGCCCTTAGGAAAGCAGAATTTCCCTCGAAGAAGGTCGGCGGCATTGCCTATTACTCCGTGGCAATCGACCGCCCCTTATTGAGCTACCCCACCTTAGGTGGAGTCAAAGGTGTGGTCGGAGGTGGGGTGGCGGAGGGAAAAGGTGTTGAATCTGATGCGTATTAAGTAAGGTGGAGTCAGGTGGGGTGATTATCTATATAACTACCAGAGAGGATCAGGGGTAGGGACTGAGAGGAAGGGAGGACGGCAAGACGCTCCAAACTACTTCTATGAACCTACCCCACCCGACCCCCACCACCCCACCTGGGATGAGCGCGGAAAATAAAAAAGAGAAAAAGCCCAAAAGCCTGCATGAAGCGAAGACGAAGGCTCTCCGCGAAGCGGATCGTCTTTTATATTTTGGATGCGCCCGCATTGACGGAAAAAATGAAAGCATCAAAATTGTGTCGCCTTGTCTGCTAAAAGTAGGGCTAAAAAATGAGGAATCCCATTGGAAACACTGGGCAATTTGAACGAGGAGAGGCTAAAAATAGATGGTAAAGAGTACGACTGAGAAAGCAGGAAGAATCCTGAAGAAGATGAAAGAGCGAGACCGGCAAAGCCGGAAGCGCTGGAAGCCCTATGACGGCCCTCCGGATTGGAGTTTCATCGTACTGGACGCACCGCAGCAAGCAATAGAAGGGGAGAGGGAGGAACAGCCGGAGGTAAGCAATGGATGAGGATATTCTGGCTCGGCTTACTGACGCTAAGAAGAGAGAACGGATGTTGGAGCAGTTCAATGCTTCGACCTTGGACGACGTGGGGCCGCTGGGAGGCGATCAAGATGTGGCCGGGTTGAAGGACATGAACGATCTCGAGGCTGGGCATGATGAGTTCGTGAAAAGCCTGGCGCCGAGGGTGAATGTGCTGAAAGGGGAGGGGAGCCCCTTCTGAACCCACACTAACCGGTCGATCTGATGAACTGATACGGGGACTTGAATCGTGATCCAGTCCTCTCTACCTTACAATTATTCGGTTGAGATTTCTCTTGCAGTGGAAACAGGCTATCCAGAGATGCGCATACTCTTCGCAGAAGATGATCCAAAGGTCGGCCGGCATGTAAGAGACGCACTTACAGCTGAAGGGTATGCTGTCGATTGGGCGCAAGACGGGCAGGAGGCCGTCTGGCTCTCAGAGAACTATGCATTCGACCTGCTGGTTCTCGACATCATGCTCCCTGAACGCGACGGCATCAGCGTGGTTCGCCAACTC
>Ga0335079_10009539_pt1 | contig 11056 bp, 8 predicted proteins | sample Lox_Sample_33_FD_206719 | JGI IMG/M metagenome (GOLD analysis project Ga0335079, IMG submission 206719) | Soil microbial communities from Loxahatchee National Wildlife Refuge, Florida, United States - Lox_Sample_3.3 | ecosystem: Environmental > Terrestrial > Soil > Wetlands | place: USA: Florida... | reverse complement strand
CGGATCGTCGCCCTGCATAAACCGACGCGCACCCTGCGTCCTCCGCTGGATGGCAAGACCTTATGGTCCCTGATTTCCCACCTGTCGCTGAACTACCTTTCCATCGTCGACGACGGGAAGGAGGCGCTGCAGAAGATTCTTGAGCTCTACGACTTCTCCGACTCCGCCGACATTAAGAAGCAGATCAGCGGAATCGCCGCGGTGAGTTCACGACGGCACTTCACACGGGTTGCGTCCGACTACGGCGTCGGTTTTGCACGTGGGACGCGTGTCGAAATCGAATTCGACGAAGAGCAGTTCAGCGGCAGCGGAGCATACTTGTTCGCCAGCGTGCTGGAGAAATTCTTTGGTTTATACACCTCGATGAACAGTTTTACGCAATTAGTCGCTCGTAGTCGTCAGCGAAGGGAGGCGTTGGAGGAGTGGGCACCGAGAGCGGGACAGTCAATCCTGATCTGACGAATTTACAGAATCCGGCAGCCACAGAAATCTGCCTGGATTCCGAAATCGAGCAGAAGCTCCGCCGTGAGCCGCATTGCTTCGATTTCTTTCAGGCTCTGCGCCTCCTCGAAAGATTTCGTCCGGAGAAGAGGCCAGTCGGGCAATTTACCCATCCGGAGACCGAAGTCGCGCACTTCCGCGCGCATCCTTCTCTTGCCTTTCCCGCCAGCCAGATCCAAAAGGCGGAGTGGCCCGAAGACGGACCAGTCGAAATGACCGTCAACTTCATGGGGTTGACAGGGCCGGAAGGGGTTCTACCCAATCCATACACCTCGTTGATCATCGAACGGCAGCGCGAAGGCGATAACTCGCTCCGCGATTTTCTCGACATTTTCAATCACCGGATGATCTCGCTCTTCTACCGCGCTTGGCGAAAATATCGCTTCGACGTAGCGTCTGAGCGCGATGAGCGCGACCGATTTTCGCGGCAATTGCTGAGCCTGCTCGGCCTTGGCACCGATGGCCTGCGCGATCGCCAGATCGTGTCCGATGATTCTTTGATTTATTACTCGGGGTTGCTCTCCCAGCATCCGCGTTCCGCGCAGGCCCTGCAGCAAATTCTTGCGGACTACTTTGACGTTCCGGTGGCGATCGAGCAGTTCTCGGGTGGGTGGTATCGCCTGGACCGTGCCACGCAATGCCGCTTATCGGAAGAGCAATCAGATAGCGGGGAACTCGGATTTGGAGCCGTGGTCGGCGACGAGATGTGGAACCAGCAGTCGCGCGTGCAGATCGTGCTCGGGCCGCTGAGTCTCGAGCGATACTCGGACTTCTTACCCGAAGGAAAGTCTTTCAAGCCGCTTCGAAGCTGGGTTCGGTTCTTTTCCAATGACGAGTGGGATTTCGAAGTGAAGCTGATTCTCGATCGCGAGCAGGTGCCAGCCTGCACGCTGGGCATGGAAGGCGTTTCGGGACCGCAACTTGGGTGGGTGTCCTGGGTAAAATCAGTGCCGTTCGGGCGCGACCCGGCTGACACGGTGCTGGCGCTCGAATCGACAAAGGGGGAGCGATATGAATCTCAAGTCTCTGATCGGTAAGCTGAACGACTCGACCCGAGGGGCGCTGGAAGCTGCGGCAGGATTATGCCTGGCCCGGACCCACTATGACATCGAAGTGGAGCACTACCTGACCAAGCTGCTCGATTCCACCGACAACGATGCTGCGGCGATTTTTAAGCATTTCGAAATCGACACTTCGAGGCTTTCTGGCGAACTGGCCCGCGCCCTGGATAAGCTGAAGTCCGGGAACGCGCGCACGCCCGCGCTCAGCCCCAGCCTGATGCGGATGCTGTTGGAGGCCTGGACGATCGGCTCCATCGACTATAACGCCGGACAGGTGCGCACTGGTTTCACAATTCTCGCGCTGGCAACCCACGATGAGTTGTCCCGGCTCATGCGCGATATCAGCCGGGAGTTTCAAAAGATTCAGGCGGATGCTCTGAAGAAGGATTTCGTTTCCATCGTTTCGAGTGCGGGAGAGGAGGTGCAGGCGTCTGCAAGTCCGACTGCGGCCAGTCCCGGTTCTCCGTCCGCGGGTGCGAAGGCGGGAGGAAAGACTCCGAACCTCGATCAATTCACGATCAACCTGACGGAGAAGGCGAAAACAGGAAAGATTGACCCCGTATTGGGGCGGGACTTCGAGATTCGTCAGGTGGTCGACATCCTGATGCGTCGCCGCCAGAATAATCCAATTCTAACGGGCGAGGCCGGTGTCGGGAAGACGGCTGTCGTGGAAGGATTTGCGCTCCGTGTTGCGCAAGGCGATGTGCCTCCGCCGCTGCGCAATGTCATCGTCCGTACGCTTGATCTTGCTTTGCTGCAAGCAGGCGCCGGGATTAAGGGTGAGTTCGAGAACCGGCTGAAGGGCCTGATCGAAGAAGTCAAGGCCTCACCAATTCCGATCATTCTCTTCATCGACGAAGCGCATACGATGATCGGGGCTGGCGGACAGGCGGGCCAAGGGGATGCAGCGAACCTGTTGAAGCCAGCGCTCGCTCGTGGCGAATTGCGGACCATCGCAGCCACCACCTGGTCCGAGTACAAAAAATATTTCGAGAAAGATCCCGCGCTGGCGCGCCGTTTCCAGGTCGTGAAGGTGGAAGAACCGGTGGAGACGCAGTGCATGACAATGCTGCGCGGCATCGTGCCTTCACTCGAGAAGCATCACAAAGTCCGCATTCTCGACGAAGGACTCACCGCCGCTGTTCATCTTTCACATCGTTATCTGGCCGGACGTCAGCTGCCCGACAAAGCAGTTAGCATTCTCGACACTGCATGCGCGCGTTTGGCTTTAGGGCAGAGTGCCACTCCACCAGCGATTGAAGACGCAGTTCGCCAACTGGATGACCTAGCCGTGCAACAGCGTATTCTCGAACGGGAGACGGCTACCGGTGCCGATCATCGCGAGCGGTTGCAGGACATTGCTACTAAGAGCGCAGACATCCAGTCGCGGCTCTCCGGTCTGCGGACTCGTTTTGAAAAGGAACGCGATCTGGTAACCACGATCCGCGAGCTGCGTTCCCAAATCGAAGGCGCGGTAGCGTCCCAGAACGAAAAGGGCGGCATCGGTCCAGCAGCACCGGAGATTCCCGGTGTTGTCGCCGATGCATCCGCAGCCACCTCTGCGGTAGCGGCTAAAACGTCGTCCGCTGCGGCGACGGCTGTCGAAGAGGCTCCCAAAACCGTCGACCCTGCGGAATTGCGTGCCAAGTTGGCGAAGGCCGAGGCAGAGCTGGCGGCACTTCAAGGTGAGACTCCAATGATTCGGGTGGCTGTGGATTCGCAGATCGTTGGCGAAGTAATCTCCGCGTGGACCGGGATTCCGGTCGGCAAGATGATGAAGGACGAGATCTCGACCGTGCTCTCGCTGCCAACATTCCTCGGCCAACGAGTCATCGGACAGAATCACGCGCTCGACATCATCAGCCAGAGAATTTCGACGGCGCGGGCCCGGCTTGACGACCCCAATAAACCCATAGGGGTTTTCATGCTGGTCGGACCCAGTGGAGTTGGCAAAACCGAAACTGCATTGGCACTGTCAGATCTGCTCTACGGCGGTGAGCGGAACCTGATCACGATCAACATGTCGGAGTTCCAGGAGTCGCATACGGTATCGACGTTGAAAGGCTCGCCCCCAGGATATGTTGGCTATGGCGAGGGAGGCGTGCTGACCGAGGCGGTCCGGCGACGCCCATACTCGGTAGTCTTGCTGGACGAAGTCGAGAAGGCACATCCCGATGTGCTCGAACTCTTCTATCAGGTGTTCGACAAGGGCATGATGGAAGACGGCGAAGGTCGTGAAATTGATTTCAAGAACACGATCATCATTCTTACTACGAACGCCGGAACCGATACCATGGCGAAACTCTGCGCCGATCCGGAGACCATGCCCGGCCCCGAAGGTCTGGTGAAGGCGCTTAAACCCGAACTGAACAAAATCTTCAAGCCGGCGTTCCTGGGCCGAATGGTGATGATTCCTTATATGCCCATCCGCGACGAGAATTTGAAGCAGATCATCCGGTTGAAACTGGGAAAGATTCAGCGGCGTATTCAGGAGAATCACAAGATCGATCTGACCTATGATGGGACATTGATCGAGGAAGTGGCGAAGCGCTGCACCGAGGTGGAAAGCGGCGCCCGGAATGTGGATAACATTCTGACCAATACGCTGCTGCCCGATATCTCGCGGCAATTGTTGAGCAGCATGGCGGCTGGAGATTCAGTTTCGCGAATCAATGTCGCAATTGGCGACGATGGCAGCTTTGTGTACCAGAATTGAGTTGCTTCGGCGTATTGCGCACCTCGAGCCGTGCCGAAGTATTTTCGCAGTCGAGTAATTCAGAACGAAGGGCGGGATTGTGCCAGACTACACGCAAGATCACCGGCTGCTTGCGATCGATACTCCGTTGGGCAAAGATGTGCTACTTCTGCAGGAGATTACCGGCTTTGAAGGAATCTCACGCCTATTCAGCTACGATCTCGATCTACTGGCCTATGACAACGATTCGATTTCTTTCAAGGACATTGTCGGACAGAAGGTGTCGATCAAGTTACAGCTGCCCGATGGCTCTCCGCGCTACATCAGCGGATATGTAAGCCGGTTTACGCAGGGCGAAACAGATGAGCGCCTGTTCACGCACTACCATGCGCAGGTTGTGCCTTGGCTATGGTTTCTGACGAGGCAGGCGGATTGCCGCATTTTTCAGAACCAGGCTGTGCCCGACATTATCAGCAAGATCTTCGACCCGTTTGGATTCAAAGACTTCAAGCTCAGCCTGAAAGGCACTTACCCAAAGCTGGAGTATTGCGTTCAATACCGTGAGACTTCATTTAACTTTGTTTCGCGGCTGATGGAAGAATCTGGAATCTTCTATTACTTCGATCACACCACGCACGGCAAACACACGATGGTGCTGGCCGATCAGTCAAGCAAATTGACCGCGTGCCCGGGATCTCCCATCAGCTACGACACCGAGGTGGGAGGCCTCGCCGATCCTCAAGTGATCAATAACTGGCACGTGGGGCAGGAGGTTAAGACAGGTAAGTACTCCGTCACGGACTACAACTTCAGGACGCCTTCCACCAGCCTTCTGGCTAACGAACCTACGGTCGTAAGCCTTTCTGCAAGCCAGCCGCTGGAACTGTATGACTATCCCGGACTGCACAGTACCAAAGAGGAAGGCGACATGGTTGCGAAAGTCCGCATGCAGGAAGAAGAAGCAGGGTACATGATCGTGTCGGGAGCGGGGAATTGTCGCGGGCTAATGTCCGGTTTCTCCTTTGAACTGAAGAACCATTACCGCTCCGACCAGAACACGAACTATGTCGCTACTGAGGTGCGTCATTTCGGATCTGCCGGGCAGAGTTACACAACGGCTGGTACGGCAGGCGGAGAAACCTATTCCAATCACTTTGTTTGCATCCCCGCATCCGTTCCGTACCGACCGGCTCGCGTTACGCCGAAGCCTTTCGTCCAAGGGCCCCAGCCCGCTCTGGTGGTTGGGCCGGCGGGAGAGGAAATCTGGGTCGACGAGTACGGACGAGTGACGGTACAGTTCTACTGGGATCGCATGGGAAAGAAAGACGAGAAAAGTTCGTGTCGGATTCGCGTTTCTCAGCCGTGGGCTGGTCGCAATTGGGGCGCTATGTGGATTCCGCGCATCGGTCAGGAAGTACTGGTGAGTTTTCTGGAAGGCGATCCCGATCGTCCCATCATTACGGGAAGAGTCTACAACGCAGACCAGATGCCGCCTTACAAACTGCCACAATACCAGACACGCAGCACGTTCATGTCGCGCAGTTCAAAAGGTGGAGCTTCCGCCAACTACAACGAACTTCGCTTCGAAGATCTGAAGGGGAAGGAACAGATCTTCATGAATGCGGAGCGGGATATGGACATGCGTGTCGAGAATGACTCGCGGGAATACATCGGGGCCAATCGGCATCTGATCGTTACGGCAAACCAACAGGAAAAGATCAATGCCGACAAACATCTCCAGGTTGTAGGCGATCACAACGAAAAGATCAACGGCAACATGTCTCTTCAGGTTACTGGCAATCAGATGGAGAAGGTCACTGGCAACAAGTCTCTTTCTGTTACAGGCAATCAGAGTGAAAGCATTACTGGCAATGTTTCGCTTTCGGTGACTGGAGGGAAGAACGAGTCCATTACCATGGGATACGCGATGACCGCCATGAGTATCCACCTAACTGCGAACGCGGGCATCGTGATTGAGTGTCCGGCGGGAATCACGCTTAAGTCGGGTGGCAGTTCTGTGGACGTTAGTCCCGGAGGAGTATTCATCACCGGTACACCTATGGCATTCATTAACAGCGGCAGTATGCCGGCGATGACAATGGATCCTAGCAGTGGCAGCCCGGATTCGCCGCAGGACCCGAAGGATCCTGACACTGCAGATGATGGCAGCAAAGGGACCAAGTTGAACTAGAGAAGACTCAGGGCGGGCCGTTACGGCACCATCACTGTGAACTCTCCCGGTGTAACGAACGTGATCACCCCCGCCCACATGCACATCAGCGTGGATATGTTGTCGAGCGTTGGCATGTTGCCGAGCAGGACGGTTGGCGCTCCGGGGACCCAAGGCGCGGGCGTGTTGGGAATGCAAGGCATAGGAGTAAGGACTCCCATCGCCGCAGCGGTGGCAGCGGCTACCATCGGGTTTGCCGGGGACATGCACATGCCAAACGGCATGATGTTGACCAGCGGGATGTGGTCCATGATGTTGGCGTCGGGAACTTCGTCGGTCATGACTCGATTGACTGGCAGAACGACCAGCGAACTCGGGGCCATGCCCATTGTGCACATCATGGTGGCGCCCATACAGACTTGCATTGGCATATGAATACTCCCCGCGCAGGTTGGGGGCATTCTAGCAGAGGTGGGGCAGAAAGAAGCCGGGCTAGCGCGGGAAACCAGATCGCATTGTTTCGGAAGTTTGTAGTCTTCTTCCCTTTGGAGGTTCTGTGCTGGGGCAAACCAACAATGTTGGCCGCGGCCCGTTGGGTGTTCCGACGAACAGCCCCGTCAGCGATGCGGGGACATCAGCCCGCATTCAGAACCGACCCAATGTTCCGATTGGGACCACCGCCACACAGCTTGACGGTCGGAAACTCACCGCGCGGTTGGGTGGGAACAGGGAGCAAGGCACAGACCGCTTTCCCGTGCTTAAGCTGGGTTCTCGTGGCGGCGAGGTGCAGCGTCTGCAGCGGTTGCTGAATCTGCACCTCGACGCCGAAGAGCAACTCAAACTTGACGGATATTTCGGGCCGACCACGCGCGAGGCTGTGCTGGGCTTTCAGAAGGAAGAGGACCTCAGGCCCGATGGAGTGGTCGGCCGCGACACGTGGTTCTCGCTGATCTCTGCGGGGACTCAGGAGGTGAGCTGGAAAGCGAAACCTCCGGCGGCGCCCGCGAAGGTAGTTGCCGCTGCTTCCACAACCGCGACCAAGAAAACCGTTGACCAGTGGACACTGACGGAACGATTCGAGTACGTGCTGCAGCACTGTGGACCGTATCTAGGCCCCGATGTCCGAGCTCAGTTCACGGCCCTGCTCACTCCCACGAACCTCGGCATCATGGTGGGCAGCCTGGTCGTGTGGGCGGCCGGGCACTTCTTTGGAGTCAGCGAAATCGCTGATGCTTTCCTGTTGGGGTTCGGGCTGGTCTTCCTCGGGAGGGCTGCGATTGATGCGGCTCGCCTGCTGAAGAACGTCATTGAGATCACTTCGTCGGCTTCATCGGAAGCGGAATTGGAAGACGCCGCGAAGGATCTGGCAGAGGTCATCGCCATCATTGGAGTGATGACCTTCTTTGCCCTGCTGGCGAAGGTGGGGCGGGCGATCGGAAACAAGCTGAAGGCTGGCGGAGCAGCGGGAGAAGCAGGCGCTAAGGGCCCGCAGACTGAACCGGAACCGCAGTCAGAGGCGGCCGCCGCAGAGAAAGTGGCAAAAGCCGAAGCAGCCAAGCCGGTTGAAACGGTGCAGGAGGCGACGAAGGGCAAGAACGTTGTCAAATGGTACAAAGATTCGCAAGGGCGGACGATTCGGGCCGAAGCAAAATTGCGCGAGTCGTTTAGCGGGTTGAAGCGAGCTGCGGAAGACATTAAAGCCCAAAAGGCGGCAGCCGAACTGGGGAAAGCGGGCGACGTCGGTGGGCATATGGTTGCTCATCGATTCATCGGGGATCTCGGCAAGGACGCCGACGTGAATCTGTTCCCCCAGGAAAAGAATTTCAATAACTCTGCCTACAAGACCATGGAGAACGAGTTGTCTGATGCTGTGAAGAGTGGCAAGGAGGTCAATCTCAGGATTGGACTTGAACCGCCTGGAGCCGCCAGGCCCGACATTGTGAAAGTTTCGTACGAAGTGGTGGATCCGGCGACCGGCGAAACGATTTACTACAATGCGCAAGATTTCGCCAATGAGGCCGGGCAGACATTCGATCGAGTTAAATGGTAAATTACAGGGCAAAGGTGGGGAATGGACGGCAAGGACAGCTTGGTTCACAAGATCGGAGCGATGCTCATGGAAGATCCTCACCTATCCGCTCGCCCGTGGCGACACCTCGTCATCGTCGCGCAAATACTTCCGAACTCCACCAAAGTGAACGGGTTTGCCTATGAAGAGGCGGGTAAGCCCATGCCCACTGGTCCAAGGAACCTTGAGATTCTGAAAGTCTTTAGAGACTTACGCGAGGCGATGCGGGAACCCGGCAAAGAACCATGGCAGGCATGCCTTGTTCGCATTGACAGTCTGTCCCGGGATATCTCAATTGATTTTGAATATGACCATCCTGAGAAGTGGCTCATTAGCCCCGCGACCGTTAAACAAATGGGTGAAATGCTTCGACCAGAATAACCCTAAGTATGTGACTGATTTCCATTTCCTGTCGTCCAACTCAGGCGTAGTGCGGAAAGGCTAGCCCGTACCCCTCTCGCCACCCGGTAAAAACCTTAGTAACCTTGAATGGTTACCGCTCATCCAAGAAAATAGCCGATAAGAACTTGTAGAAGGGAGCCCCTTCTAGAAAGCAGTCGTATGGCCAAGAGCAGAGTAACCTCAGGGATGTGGCGGATTGATCCGCAGAAGCTATCACGAGTCGTTGACAGGTGTGGGCAGCCGGTGGCCGCAGAGGTAGAGGCTAATGCGAATGCCAGCCTCATTGCAGCCGCGCCGGATATGTTTGAATTGCTCGAAAGCCTTGAGGCTAATGCCTCTATTCCCGATGATGTAGTCGAAGAGATCAGGATCGTCCTGCGCCGCGCCCGCGGCGACTTCGGTGTCGCGCTGTTTTCGCGCAGCGCGCGACAAATTTTCCGGGCCCGCTCGCAAGACTGGATGAAGTTCATGGATGGCCTCTGGAACTCCGACCAGGACTCCAAACAGTAGTTCTTGCCTTATCGCCAGACCTCATTTCGCCGGATCTTCGCCTGTTTGCCTTTGCTTCCTGCCTCAAGAATTGTTATCGTGGGCAGCCGTGTAAAAATGGTCTGACGACGTTCTCAGGTCTAGGGCGGCACGCCGGGTCTTGATCGAATGAAGCAACTCAAACCAGTTCTCTGGACCAAGGGCACTTTTCTGACACCACAGCACCTGCAGGTGCAGGATCGTTTTCTTGAGGACACGCTCAATTTCCGCTTGCAGGCACTGAAGTTCTGTCCGTGGGGATTTCGAGACCTGGAGATCAATGCGGAGCTTCTGGCCGAGGGGCAGTTCGCGGTGACGCGGGCCGCCGGCATTTTTCCCGACGGGCTGCTCTTCGAAATTCCCGAAGCCGATCCTCCGCCACCCTCGAAGTCTCTGGAGGAATTTTTCGATCCTGGCACAAAGAATCTCGATATCTATTTGGCGGTTCCGGACTACAGGCAGCGCGGACTTAACGTGTCCGATGGTAAGGAAAGTGGCACGCGCTACCTGGCGGAGGTCACCTCATTTCGCGACGAGAACACCGGGGTAAGCGAGAAGCCAATCCAAGTCGCGCGGAAAAATATGCGCCTGCTGGCGGACTCGGAAAACCGCGAAGGGTCCTCAGTGCTGCGTATCGCGAACGTGGAGCGGACTACAGCAGGCACGTATCAGCTCAATCCCCGTTTTGTCCCTCCACTGATCGAGATTGGAGCCAACGAATATCTGGTGGGATTGTTGCGCGGGCTGGTGGAACTGCTCTCGGCTCGTAGTACACAGCTTTCCGCCGGGCGGCGCCAGAAGAATCAGAGCCTGGCAGACTTTACCGCCTCCGATATCGCAAATTTCTGGTTGCTATACACCGTGAATTCGAATTTTCCGGTTTTTTCTCATCTTTACGAGAGCAAACAGGGCCATCCGGAAGAACTCTATGCGGCCATGGTTTCGCTTGCCGGATCGCTGACTACTTTCTCACAGAAATTGCGACCCCGCGATCTGCCGGCGTATGTGCATGATTCTCTCGGGCCCATATTTGCTGAACTCGATGAGAAATTGCGCGCACTCCTCGAAACGGTGGTGCCCACCAATCTGATCTCTTTGCCGTTGAAACTTCAGCCTGGCTCCAATTCGATTTACGCAACTGCCATCGACCAAGACAAATATCTCGCGAATACGCGCATGTATCTGGCCGTGAGCGCCGAGACCACCGAAGAAAATGTGATTCAGAGAGTACCGCAACTGGTGAAGGCGTGCTCTGCGACGCACATCGAGCACCTGGTTCGGCAAGCTTTGCCAGGCATTCAACTCAGGCACTTGACCAACCCGCCCAGCGCCATTCCTGTGAAGCTTAAATATCAGTACTTCGCGTTGAATCAGTCTGGTGCCGCGTGGGAGGCGGTCAATCGCGCGCGCAACTTCGCCGCATATGTTCCCGGAGAGCTGCCGAATCCAACACTCGAGCTGCTGATCCTCCTTCCCCAATCCAGCTGAGGTTTGCGGCATTTCTCGCACGCAACTGAGGACGAAAGACCCTAGTGTCTCAGCACGAAAAACAGGACCAGAATCACCGCAAGAAAGAAAAGCACTGTGAGCGTGATGATCAACGGCCACATTGACACAGCCGGTGGCGCTGG